>JGI12269J14319_10001479_pt1 | contig 23315 bp, 18 predicted proteins | sample PeaSoiSIISIP2007_FD_14319 | JGI IMG/M metagenome (IMG submission 14319)
CCGCCGTGGCTGGTGGCCGCTGCAGTCCCTGGCGAGAGCCTGGCTGATCCCGCGCTTCAGAACGACCTCTGGCCAATTCTGCTCGCCGAGGCCAGCGAGGACGTTCCGAAGACTTGCCAGAGTCAGAAGCTGGACAACGTCTATGTCGCGGCCCGGCCCGGCCATGTCCTACTGCCCGAAGCCGGTGCGCTGGCGCCGTCGCCGGCAGGCATGATCAGCGTGCCACTGTCGCCGGAAGTCGAAGCTCGCCGGTCCGAGCTTGATGTGTCGAAGGCTTGGATCGAGGTGTGGCCGCTGAAGATGTGCGGCCTCGACCGCACTATGGCCGTCGTCTTTATACCCGTCCGCGACAAGCGGGGCCTCTTCCACGCGGAAATACCGCTCTGGAGGATCGTCCACGAGCACGGCCCTGCGGCCATGCCGCCGCACGCGCCGGCGGACTAGCCAGGCGCACCTACCGGGGCGATGGCCTTGCGTGGCTTGGCTGGTCTTTTCTGGCGGCGACAGGGGGGTGCTGTCCCGTGAGTTTGGGCTGACAACACCCTCTAGCACGTCAATCCGGCCGGGTGGTCGTGTCAGAGGGACGTCTGTTCGCCAGGCCGCCGGTTTGCGCTGCATCAAAGCGCTCCGCCTTCGATCGAGCCATACTCTAAGTCTTTCGGAGAGACTCTGATGGATGCCACGAAGAGCGTGGTTGGAAAGATGCGATCTCCATCCCTCTCCCCCCTCGGCTCCGAGTTCAAGGGCTTTTTGTTCGCGCCTGTCTGCGAGGATAAAGATGAAGCTCCGCTAAGCGTCATTTCAGCGCTTGCGCGACTCGACGTTGACCCATGGGAAGAAGCCGCCGCGTTGGCGGATTTGCCCCGAGAAGTGGCGGCTCAGAGATTGGCCTCCCTGCTTGCGAAGCTCCCATACGGGCCGTCCCCCACCCGGCCAGACCCTGCAACAATCTCCGCTCGATTGGTCGCACTGCTGCCGCGGAGCGCCACATCCGCGAGGCCCTCCCGCGGTATCTTGATCCACGCCCCTCCGTTGAAGGTTTCTCAGCTCTTCACCCTGATCTACCTGGCTGCGCTTCTGACGGCCCTTGTCTTCTTCATGAGGGTATTGTCAGACTAACTGAGTATAGCCGAATTTCAGCGCCGAACTGAGCTCGCTCTCCGGCCGATTCCTTAGAAAAGACAGTGCGTGGTCGGCGGAGGGGGTACCTCGAACGAGCAGTATAGATTTTACTCTGACAACGCCCTTCCTGTGCATCGGCCCGCACCGCAAGGGCGACCCAGTCGCCGCGCCATGCGTTCCCAATGACGTCTTGTCTCAGAGTCCGGCGCATCCTCTGCGCGTATGAGGGCAACGCTGGCTCTCGCCCTGCAGTCCGCCGCGCTCATCATCGGGCGGCGATGCGATGAATTTCTTCGTCCTGTTCTCACCTGCGGCCGCGCGTCAAGTGCGTGAAGACCTCCCCCATCGGCGCGCACCATAGGGACTGGCCCGAGATCCATCGCAGGATCGCTTCGTGCGAGGCGATGGAGGTGTCGCCTTCGCCTAGCCGCTCCGGCAGGACGTCATGGAGAATGAGGATAGCCCACCGTCGCCGGGCCAGGGCCTTGCGCAGATAGGTGATCGCCAGTTCCGGATCGTCCTTGTCGTAAGTGGGCGGGACTGCCTGCAGCTGGTAACGCTCCCGGCCGACCAGCCTGGGATCGTTAGGATCGCCGTCGGCGGCGCGGGCAGCCATGAAATATCTGCGCAGCACGCCTATGTAGCGAAGTTCGCCCTCAAGCTGGCTTCCAGGACCCAGTTCGATGGTCCCACAAGGGTAAGCGAACGTCCGGCGCCGATCCGCTCCGAAATGGTGGTTGAGGAACTGCTCGGTCGGGATGATCTCTTCACGCTCGAACCGCTCGGCCGAATAGCTCGCCAGCTCGCAGGGATGGTGGAACGTGTGGTCGCCGATCTCGTGCCCCTGCCGGGCTAGAGCCTCCCAGTCGCTGACCCGCTCTTCCATGTTCTCGCGGGTTAGGAAGAAAGTCGCCTTGAAGCCGAACCGCTCAAGCTCGGGCCCGACGTGATCGAGCTGGCTGTCCAATCCGTCGTCGTAGGTCAGGCTGACGGCGGCCCGGCGCCCGCCTGGCCAAACGACGTCCTGCCGACCGCGACTGAGGACATCGCCACTGAACGCAGCCGACGCGATGGTCAGCCCGCCGAGACGAACGGCGAAGGTCCTGCGCGTGGTCATCGCCCCGTCCCCGTTGCAGCCCCTAACCCATACGGCCTTCACGCCTACGGTCGCGTGCTTGTCTCGATACGGCAACGCTCCACCGGGCATTGTCAGAGCAAATTCACAGGCCGCTAACCGGGGCGGGGTAGCGGCCGTCGGATGACCAAGCCGGCCAACCCATTCCGCTACTTCAACTCATCGCCCGAGGTAATCCGCCTGGTGGTGATGATGTACGTGAAGTTCCCCCTCTCGCTTCGGAACGTCGAAGACCTGCTCGCCGAGCGGGGGATCGACGTGAGCTACGAGACCGTCCGCTGTTGGTGGAACCGGTTCGGCCCGATGTTCGCCGCTGAGATCCGCAGGAAGCGGGTCGAGCACATGCGCGCCTTCACCCACTGGCGATGGCACCTCGACGAGATCTACGTGAAGATCAACGGTGAGATGCGCTACCTCTGGCGCGCAGTGGACCACGAGGGCGAGGTCTTAGAATCCTTCGCCACCAAGGATCGGGACAAGGCTGCGGCGCTCAAGTTCATGAAGCGGTTGATGAAGCGCCACGGCAAAGCCAGGGCGATCACCACCGATGGTCTGAGGTCGTACAAGGCGGCAATGGCCGAGCTGAGCAATGCCGGCAAACAGGAGATCGGCCGCTGGGCCAACAACAGGGTGGAGAACAGCCACCTGCCCTTCCGACGAAGAGAGCGGGCGATGAACCGCTTCCGCAGGATGAAGACCCTGCAGAAGTTCAGTTCGGTTCACGCCTCGGTCCACAACCACTTCAATCAGGAGCGCCACCTCATCAGCCGACAAGACTACCGAGAGAGACGCTCCGCCGCGCTGGCGGAGTGGCGGTCAGTCATGGGGTAAGCGCCGCTTGGGTTTTGGGCGCCCTGCGTCACACCGGAGACGAGTTGCCGTTAGTCTGACAGCACCTTCCGCACGCATGTCTGCTTTGGGTCGAGAGCAGACCTTGGCTCGTTGCCGGAGAGCGGACATCTTCGGGACCGGCGCCCCTTCCGACCTAGTCGAGCGCCGCTGACGCTCCATCAGCGGCGCGACTGGGCGCGCGAAAGTCTGGCGCCCTCCAATTCACAGACTTGGCTGAGACAGTGCTGGTCCTTAAGAGGCACCGATGGCGTTGTTCGTCTTAAGCGTGGTCGGCAGCGACCGGCCGGGGCTCACTGAGGCGCTCGCGAACGCCGTGATGTCGGTCCGCGGAAACTGGCTTGAAAGCCACCTTAGCCAGCTTGGCGGTCTTTATGTCGGATCCGTGCTGGTCGAACTCGGAGCGGACAGCGTTGAAGCGTTGCGTTCAGCAGCCCGCGCGGTCGATGCGCAGGGTCTCGAGGTACGGATCGCCCCGACCGTTGCCGCGGCTGGCCCGGCCGGCGACGCGCTCATCTTCACGCTGGTTGGTCAGGATCAGCCAGGGATCGTGCGTCAGGTGACTGCGGTCTTGAGTAGTCTCGACGTGAACATCGAGACCTTCGAGACTTGGATCAACGCGGAACCTCACTCGGGTACACCGCTGTTTCACCTGAAGACCCGGCTTCGGCTTCCACTCGAACTAGAGGCTCGCCGGGTTCAAACGGCGCTTGAGAGAATCTCGGCCGAGATAATGGTCGACGCTTCGGTCACTCCGGCGAAGTAGCACCGACAGCTCACAAGGTCCGCTAAGGGTCGATATGGGATTGTCAGTCCAAGTTCACGGCGGGCTAACCTGCGGGGGTTAGGGCGGCTGGATGAAGCCCAAGCCTAAGCCGCCCAACCCGTTTCGCTGGTTCGACTCCTCGCCCGAAGTCATCCGGCTGGTGGTGGTGATGTACGTGAGGTACCCGCTGTCGCTGAGGAACGTCGAGGACCTGCTCTTCGAGCGCGGCATCGACATCTGCCACGAGACGGTGCGGCTCTGGTGGAACCGGTTCGGTCCGATGTTCGCCGGCGAGATCAGGAGACGCCGGGTCCATCACATGCGGCAGTTCACTCATTGGCGCTGGCATCTGGACGAGATGTACGTCCGCATCAACGGCGAGATGCGTTACCTGTAGCGGGCCGTCGACCACGAGGGCGAGGTGCTGGAATCCTTTGTCACCAAGGAGCGGGACAAGGCCGCAGCGCTACGATTCATCAAGAAAGCGCTCAAGCGCCACGGCCGGCCCAAGACCATCGTCACCGACGGACTGCGCTCATACAGCGCCGCCCTGACCGACATGGGCGCTGCCGAGCGCCAGGAGACGCTGGTTGAACAACCGCGCCGAGAACAGCCACCTACCGTTCCGACGACGGGAGCGGGCGATGGCCCGCTTCCGCCGCATGAAGACTTTGCAGAAATTCAGTTCGGTCCATGCTTCCGTCCACAACCACTTCGCTCAGGAGCGCCACCTCGTCAGCCGACAAGAATACCGAGAGAGACGCTCAGCCGCACTGGCGGAGTGGCGGTCAGTCACGCCGTAACCGCCGGCTGGGTTTGGGCTCAGTGCGCCTAGGCGGAGACGAGTTGCCGTTGGACTGACAGCACCGGCCCCCTGCGCCTTCGGCTTTGGGGGGCAGTCCACCAAGTGGACCGACGATCCGGGCCGGGTCTGGAACACGTGCTACGCTCGTTCCATATAGAGACCTCGCGTCTCTTGTGGCCGCTAAGCTAAGCGGCTGAGAAAACGGGAAAAATGCGGAGGGGGCCGCAGGGATCGCACCGCGGGCTGACATTTCTGATTCGCGGGGCGCGCTGGCTTCGACGACGACCGGGGCAATTCTCGCCCGCTACCTCCGCCCGGAAGGGCGGCGGATCGCGGCGCTCGCCGCCTTCATGGTCGCCGGCATCGCAACGCAGCTCGTGGCGCCGCCCATCATCGGCCGCTTCATCGACACGGCGGTCAAAGGCGGGCGCCACATGTCGCTCGCGCCGCTGTGGACGCTCGCCGGCCTGTTCATCGCCGCGGCGATCACCACGCAGCTGTTGCAGATCGGCGCGACCTACTTCTCGGCCCAGCTCGCCTGGGGGGCGACCAACCGCATGCGGCGCGACCTCGCCACGCACGTGCTGCACCTCGACATGAGCTACCACACGGCCACCTCGCCCGGGGACATCATCGAGCGGGTGGACGGCGACGTCGCCGCGCTGGCCAACTTCTTCTCGCAGTTCGTGCTGCAGATCCTGGGCGGCCTTTTGCTGTTGCTCGGCATCCTCGTCGTCTTGGTCGTTGGCGTGGACTGGCGCGTGGGGGTGGCGATGGGCGCTGTCGCGGCCGTGGCCGGGCTCGTCATGCATGGGATGCGCAATATCTCGCGCGACCAGTGGGAGCGGGTGCGGAACGCCTTCTCGGCCTTCTCCGCCTTCCTCGAGGAGCGGATCGCCGGGCTCGAGGACATCCGCGCCAACGGCGGCGGCGAGCACGTGATGCGGCGATTCGCCGAGCTGAACCGCGAGCTGGCCACCAGCAACATCAGCGCCACGCGCCGCGGCCCGTGGATCTATCTGGTGGCGAGCGGGCTGTTCTCGCTGGGCTTCGCGATCTCGCTCGCCATCGCCGCGCGCCTGTACCTCTTGCACGACCTGACCATCGGCAAGGTCATCATGTCGATGCAGCTGGCCGGGATGATGGCGCAGCCGGTGATGCAGATCGGCGGACAGCTGCAGCAGTTCCAGACGGCGCAGGCCAGCCTCACGCGCATCCGCGGCCTGTTCGCCCTCGGGCAGGAGCTTGGCGACGGGCCGGGCCTTAGTTGGGCGGGGGCGCGGGGCATGGCGCCGAGGCTGGCGTTCGAGCACGTCGACTTCGCCTATCGCGCCGACGCGCCGGTGCTGCGCGACGTCTCGATCGAGCTTGCGCCCGGCCAGGTGTTGGGCCTGCTCGGCCGCACGGGCAGCGGCAAGACCACCCTGACCCGGCTGCTGTTCCGCCTCTACGACCCCGTGGACGGAAGCGTCGAGCTGGACGGCGAGGACATCCGTACAGCGACGCTGGCCGAGCTGCGCGGCCGCATCGGACTGGTGACCCAGGAGGTGCAGCTGTTCGACGCCTCGGTGCGCGACAACGCCACCCTGTTCGACCCATCCATCCCCGACGCGCGCGTCGTCGAGGTGCTGACCGACCTCGGCCTCGGCCCCTGGCTGGCCCGCCAGCCAAAGGGCCTGGAGACGGTGCTGACGGCTGGCGGCGGCCTCTCGGCCGGCGAGGCGCAGCTGCTCGCGTTCGCGCGCGTCTTCCTGAAGGATCCGGGTTTGGTGGTGCTGGACGAAGCGTCGTCCAGGCTCGATCCGGCGTCGGATCAACTGATCGAGCGGGCGCTGGACAAGCTCCTGGGCCGCGAAGGCGGCGCGCGGCGGACGGCGATCATCATCGCCCACAAGCTCTCGACCGTCGGGCGAGCCGACCGCATCGCCATCCTCGACCACGGAAGGGTGCTGGAGACCGGCGATCGTCTGGCGCTGGAATCCGACCCCGGATCGGCGTTCGCCAAGCTCTTGCGCGCCGGTGCCGAGGAGGTGCTCGCGTGAGTTTCTTCTCAGCCTTCGACAGAGCCGAGACCGCGCCGCTGCCGCCCGCGCCGCCCAGGCAGACGGCGTTCGCGCAGACGATCCGCATCGCCCGCACGCGGCCGCAGCTGTTCGCCTTCGGCCTTGGCCTCTACGGCCTGTTCTACGCGCTGCCGCTCGTACCGGGCCTGATCCAGCGACAGATCTTCAACACCTTGAGTGGCCATCACCCGGCCGGGCCAAACGTCTGGAGCCTCATCGCCCTGTGGTTCGGCGCCTCGATCGCGCCGCTGTTCGCCTTCTTCTTCGCGCTGTGGGTCTACCAGACCTTCTCCACCCTCTCGCGGGTGATGGTGCGGACCGACATGCTGGGCTGGATGATGTTCGCCCGCGGCCCACGCACCCGGCGCGGGACGGCCGGCGAGGCGCTCAGCCGTTTCCGGGACGACGTCAACGAAACGCTGAGCTTCATGGAGGGCTGGTCGGACACCTTCGGCCAGGCCCTGTTTGCGGCGCTGGCGCTGGTGATCATGTGGCGCATCGACCGCACGGTGACGTTCGCCGTGGTCGCCCCGATGTTGCTCGTGGTCGTCATCACCCAGCGGATCACCGCCGGCATCCACAAGTACAGCCGCGTCGCCCGCGAAGCTGACGCGCGGGTGACCTCGTTCGTGGGCGAGATGTTCACCGCCGTGCAGGCGATCCGCGTCGCCGCCGCCGAGCCGCGCGTGCTCGGCCGCCTGCAGGCGCTGAACGACGAACGACGCAGGACCGCCGTGCGCTACCAAGTCTACGTCACCCTCTTGGACACCTTCGGGGTGGGGACGTCGAGCATGGCGTTGGGCCTGGTCCTGTTGCTCGCGGCCGGGGCCATGCGCGACGGGCATTTCACCGTCGGCGACTTCACCCTGTTCGCGGCCTACGTCGGCCAGGTGACGTCGGCGCCGCGCTGGCTGGGCCGCCTGCTCGCCCGCAAGCGCACCGCCGACGTGGCCCTGATGCGGATCACGACGCTGCTCGGCGATGCGCCCGACGAAGCGGTCACCGCTCGCTCACCTTTGACCGCGCGCATCGTGCCGCCCGAGCCCAGGCTCGAGACGCTGGAGATCCGCGGCCTGACTTCGCTCTATCCGGGCTCGGGCCAAGGCGTGCGCGACATCGACTTCGTGCTCCGCCGCGGACAGGTCACCATCGTCACCGGCCGTGTCGGGTCGGGCAAGTCGACGCTGCTCAAGGCCGTCGTCGGCCTCGTGCCGATCGACGCCGGCGAGGTGTTGTGGAACGGCGTTCCGGTCGACGACCCAGCCACGTTCATGACGCCGCCGCGCGCGGCCTACACCGCCCAGACGCCGCGCCTGTTCACCGAGAGCCTGCGCGACAACATCCTGATGGGCCTGGACGCGAGCGACGAGCGCGTCGAGGAGGCCGTGCGGCTGGCGGTGCTGGAGGAAGACCTCGAGCAGCTGGGCGCCGGCCTCGACACGCTGGTCGGCACGCGCGGGGTCACGCTCTCCGGCGGCCAGGTGCAACGCGCCGCCGCCGCCCGCATGTTCGCGCGCCGGCCGCAGCTCCTTGTGTTCGACGATGCGTCGAGCGCGCTCGACGTCCGCACCGAGCACACCTTCTGGGAGCGGCTGTTCGAGTCGGGCGAACACACGTGCCTCGCGGTCTCCCACCGGCTGGAAGCCTACCGCCACGCGCACGAGATCCTGCTGCTCGACGACGGCCGGATCGCCGCTCGCGGCGCCTTGCGGGAGCTGCTGCGCGACAGCCCGCTATTCCGCGAGGTCTGGCACGAGATCGCCCACGCCACTGCGGCGGCGCACCAGAACGAACCGGTCGAGCCGGCGGAGTGACTCGACCTTCTCCCAGAGGAAGAAGGAGGGGCCCCTTGCGCAGCAAGGGGACGATGAGGGGCTATGGTGTCCGGGATTTTGCCTGAAATGCCGTAACCCCGCCCCCGTCGCGCCTCGCGGCGCTCCGCCCCTCCCGATGGGAGGGGTTTCGAATTACGCCGACATGCGGGCCAGGCAGTAGAGGATGGCTTTCTGCGCCGTCGCCGCCCAGGCGGCGGGGGGACCGAGCTTGAGGTAGCGCTCGTAGAGCGCCTTGGCCTGGCCCATGTCGCCGGCGTTCATGCGCAGCTGCGCGAGGTTGAACACCGCGTCCGCATAGACCGGGTCGGCCTCGAGCACGTGGGTGAGCTCCTCGGCGGCTGCGTCCAGCTTGCCCGTCGCCTCGAGCGCCTGGGCCAGGTTGTAGCGCGCCTCGACGAGACCCTCATCGCGCGACAGGGCCCGCTGGTAGGCCAGAACCGCCTCGTCGTGCGCGCCCTGGGCGAGGCGGATGTTGGCATAGTTGTAGGGGGCGATGGCGTCCGCCCGATCGGCGCGCGCGCACATGTCGTAGAGATGCGCCGCGCGGTCGAGCTCGCCGTCCGCCTCGGCGATGGCGGCCGCCTCGAACAGGTCGTCGACGCTCGCGTGGTCCTCATCCAGCGGGAGCAACCCCTGGCCCTCGAGGCTCGTTCGCCCGTCGTCCCACTCAAGCGCCGCCTCGCCGGCGCCGGTCAGCACGATCCGGTGCCGGCCCTTGGGCGCCAGATCGCGCGCGCGAGTCAGGATGCGCACCACGTCGGCGCGCGTGCGGTCGTGCTGGATCAGCTCGGATGCGGTGCGGAAGACGCCCGCGTCGCCGAAGCGGCACCGATCGTCGGCGACGACGACGAGGTCGAAGGCGGCCAGAATGTCGACGTCGCCAGGCGTCAGCGCCGTTCCGGCAAGCCCCCTCGCCAGCGGCAGGGCCGCGTCGCGCGCGACATCCTCTCCGGCGAGTTCGGCGGCGAACGCGCGCTCGCCGCGGACGGGGACGCCGCGTTCGCGCGCCGCCAGCAGGCGCACGCCGAGCGCGCCGGAATCGATCAGCGCAGTGGCGATCGCGCCGATGACCAGAAGGTCGCTGCGCCGGGTGAGGTCCCGGGCGACGGTCCCGCCGCCACCCAGAATCTCCGCCTGCATGCGGTCGCGAACGCCGGGGGAGAAGCGTCCGTAAAGCGCGACCGCACGATCAGCGAGGTTCATGGGCCTCCCGGGCGAGTTTCTACGCCCTCTTCTTGGTCGCGGCGGCCTTGGGCGTGGCCGCAGTCTTGGCTGATTTGGGCCCAGCCGCCACCTTTCCGAGGCTGGGCGCCGGCGGGCGGCGCTCCTGCTCGATCGACTTCTTCAGCGCATCCATCAGGTTCACGACGTTGCCGCGCTCGGGCGCCTTGGTGATGACCGGCTCGCCGCCGGCGATCTTGGACTTCACCAGCGTCATCAGCGCGTCTTCGTAGTGGTCGTGGAACTCCTCCGGCGCGAACTTGGTCTTCTTCGATGTGATGATCTGCTGGGCCATGGCCAGCATGTCGGGATCGATCTTGACGTTCAGCTTGTCGAGCGCGGTCGCCGGCTCGCGGATCTCCTTGGCCGAGCGCAGCGTCACCAGCCTGAACCCATCGGTGACCGGCTCGATCTCCACCAGCCGCTCGCGGCTGGAGAGCACGATCTGGGCTATCGCGACCTTCTTGGCCTTCTTCATCGCCTCCAGGATCACCGCGAAGGTCTCCTCCGCGATCGGTCCGTCGGGCGCGAGGTAATAGGTCGAGTCCTGGTAGATCGGGTCGACGTCGCCCGCATCGACGAAGCCCTGGATGTCGATGGTCTTCGAGGACTCGATCTCGACCTCCTCGAGCTCCTCGTTCGTGACCACGACGTAGCGGTCCTTCTCGAACTGGTAGCCCTTGACCAGGTCCGCGCGGTCGACTTCGCCCAGCTCCGGATCGTGATAACGCTGCTGCACGCGGTTGAGCGTGTCCTTGTGCAGCATGTTGAAGGAGATCTTGCCGGCGCTCGTAGACGTCGCCGGATAAAGCTTCACTGGGCAGGAGACCAGCGACAGCTTGAGATAGCCTTTCCAGTAGGCCCGACCGGCCATTGCAACACCCCTTAAGTCTTCATTCCGACGTCGCGACGCATCTTCGGCGTTATCTTTACGGCGCTCGACAATAGCCCATCCCACGGGTTCCGGGCCAGTGTCTCTATACGCCTGGGAAGGTTAAGACGGTTGAAAGCATCGCCGCCCGACAGGCCGCGAAGCTCGTCCCACGCGATCGGCGTCGCCACCGGGAAGTTCGGCCGGGCGCGCAGCGAATAGGAACAGACCGCGCTCGCGCCGCGGGCGTTGCGCAGATAATCGACGTAGATCTTGCCCTTGCGCGACGCCTTCGACGAATTGGCCGTGAACAGGCTGGGTTGGTCGGCGGCCGCGACGCGCGCGATCGCTTCGGCGAAGCCCTTGACCGTCGGCCAGTCGTGCCCGTCAGCCAGCGCCAGCACCAGGTGCAGTCCCTTGCCGCCGGTCGTGCGCAGGAACGGGGTGAACCCCATCGCCCCGACCCGGTCGCGCAGCACCTCGGCGCCGTCGCAGATGCGCCGCCAGGGCAGGCCCTCGTCCGGGTCGAGGTCGAGCACGATGCGGTCAGGGTGCTCCGGATCGTCGATGTGGCAGCCCCACAAGTGGAACTCGATCGCCCCGAACTGGGCGAGCGCGAGGTATCCGCGCGGCTCGGTCACGGCGATGAACGCCGCCCGCTCCTCCTCATCGGCGAGCTCGACGGTCTCGACGCCCGCCGGCAGGCCGGCGAAGGCGTGGCGCTGGTAAAAGGAGTCCTTGAGCTGGCCGGTGGGACAGCGGACGATGGTCACCGGCCGACGCAACAACTCGGGCAACAGCCAGTCTCCGACCCGGCCGTAGTGCAGCGCAACGTCGAGCTTGGTCACGCCCGTGCCGGAGAATTCCCGGTCCGGGTTGGTGAGGTGGATAGCGGCCAGATCGCGGTCGCTGACCAGCTTGGGCATCACCGCCCGCTTGGGCTTTGCGACGTTGCGCGCGCTCAGGCCCATGAACACCGGCGCCCTCGGCGCGCCGCCTGAGGACCGGCTCCGGTAGCCGACCTCGACGTTCCAACGCGGCTGGGTCCAATGGGCTCCAGGCGTCTTGGAGACGGCGATCGAGGCCGTCGGGCGCTCGTCGGCCGAAAGATCGGCGTAGAGCTCGCGAGCCTTGGAGTCGCCGATGCCCGAGCCGACACGACCTGCGTAGACCAACTCGCCTTCACGCTCCTCCGCCAGCAACAGCGACGAGGCCGCCTTCGGCATGTTGGACATGAAGCCGATGACGACAAAGGTCGCGACGTCGACGCGCTTGACCTTGACCCAGGTCGTCGAGCGGCTCTGCTGGTAGCGGGCGTCGGCCTTCTTCGAGACGATGCCTTCGAGCCCCATGCGGCTCGCATGCGCGAAGAGCGCGTCGCCGTCGCCCTCGACGTGCTCGCTGAGCTGGATCGGCGACTTCTCGTCGATGAGCGGATCGATGAGACCGTGCAGCGCCGCCTTGCGGTCGGTGAGCTTCGCGCCCGAGAGGTCGTAGCCGTCGAGGTAGCAGAGGTCGAAGGCGAAGTAGGTCATCGCGTGGCTGTCCCCGTCGGACAGCGCCTGCTCGAGGAGGTCGAGCGATGAGATGCCGCGCGGGTCCTGCACGACCACTTCGCCATCGAGGATGGCGGTCTTGCACGGGAGCTTGGCGAACGCCTTGGCGAGCGCGCGATACCGCGGTGTCCAGTCGTGACCGTTGCGCGTGACCAGCCGCACCTCGCCCTGGTCGAAGAACACCAGCGTGCGGTAGCCGTCGTACTTGATCTCATGCACCCAGCCCTTGCCGTGCGGCGCGGCGTCGGCCGTCGCGGCGAGCTGCGGCTTCAATTTCGCGGGCATCGGCGCCGCGACCGCGCCGGGGATCTTCGTCGCCGCCTTCCGCTTGGCGGCTGGCCGCGGCGGCGGCGGCTCCTCGTCGACCGGCCGGCCGGTGACGACGCTGTTCGGCTCTTCGACGAGCACGTCGTATTCGTCGATCGGCCGCGCCGCCGGGTCGCGCTCCTTGATCAGGAGCCAGTTGGTCGGGTCGTCCTTGAGCCGCACGAGCGTCCAGCCGCCGGTCAGCTTCTCGCCGACCAGGCGGAACTTGATCTCGCCGTCGGCCAGCCCGCGCTCGGGGTCCTTGAGCGTGACGTAGGTCCCGCGGTCCCAGACGATCACCGTGCCCGCGCCATAGTTGCCGGCCGGGATGCGCCCCTCGAAGCTCGCGTAGTCCATCGGGTGGTCTTCGACGAGCTTGGCGAAGCGCCGGACCTTCGGGTCCAGGCAGGGTCCCTGCGGCACCGCCCAGCTCTTCAGCGTCCCGCCCATCTCCAGGCGGAGGTCGTAGTGCATCTGGCGGGCATGGTGCTTCTGGATGACGTAGATCGGCTCGTCGGACGCCGCGACCTCGCCGGCCGGCTCCGGCGTTTCGGCGAAGCGCCGCTTGGCGCGGTATTTGTCGAGGCTCGCGGCCATGGACGCCAGCATGCCGCCACGCGGCGCGCGCGTCGAATCCTGCGGTCGCTGGCAGTGCGCCGAAGCGCTGATATGCTCAGGCTATGGATGCCCTAGCCGTCACGATCCCGATCGACGGCGCCGAGCCGGTCTCAGGCCTATGGCAGACCCCGGCCAAAGCGCGCGCGGTCCTGGTTCTCGCCCACGGCGCGGGGGCCGGGATGACCCACAGGGCGATGGCGGCGATCGCCGAGGGGCTCGTGGAGCGCGGGGTCGCGGTGCTGCGTTATCAGTTCCCGTACATGGAAAAGGGCGGCAAGCGGGTCGACCCGCCGCCGGTCGCGCACGCGACGGTGCGGGCCGCCGTCGCGGAAGCGCGGCGGCGCGCAGGCGAGCTGCCCCTCTTCGCCGGCGGAAAGTCGTTCGGGGGGCGCATGACCTCGCAGGCGCAGGCGATCGGGCCGCTCGACGGCGTCAAGGGCCTGGTCTTCTTCGCCTTCCCCTTGCATCCGGCCGGCAAGCCATCGGATGCACGCGCCGCCCACCTGGCCGAGGTCGAGGTCCCGATGCTGTTCCTGCAAGGGACCAAGGACCTGCTCGCCGACCGCACGTTGCTGGAAGGAGTCGTCGGCCGTCTCGGCCCCCGCGCCACGCTGAAGCTGATCGACGACGCCGACCACTCCTTCCACGTGCCCGCGAAAAGCGGTCGGAAAGACGCGGACGTACTGGCGGAGTTCCTCAACACGGCGGTCGCGTGGATGGAGCGCTGACGCCATCAGCGACCCGCTGGGGCCGCTCAAATCGCGGCCGACCGACAGGCTTCTCAGCGGCGAAACCTCTAGAGACCGGCGAAGTTGGGTTGGCGCTTCTCTCGGAAAGCCGTCAGCGCCTCGCGGTTGGCGGGGCCGCCGACCAGCGCAGCGAGGCCAGCGTTCTCGGCAGCCGCCGAGGCTCGCAGCTGGGCCCGCAGCGGACCCATGATCAGACTCTTGGTCTTCACCAGCGACGCCAGCGGCAGCGCGGCTAGCTTCTGCGCCTGCTCCATCGCGCGCGGCATGAGGCCCTCGGCTGGCAGCACCTCGAGCACGAGGCCAGCATCCAGGCATTCGCTGGCGCTCATCCACTCGGCGGACAACAGGAACCAGTTGGCGCGCTGACGCCCCATGAGCTGGGGAAAGGTGAAGGTGCTGGCGGCTTCGGCGCTGAGCCCGAGCGTGGAAAATGGACAGCGCAAGCGCGCGTCCTCCGCCATGTAGGCGAGGTCGGCCAGCCCGCAGATCGTCGCGCCAATGCCGACGCCGACGCCATTCACCGCCACGATGAACGGCTTGGGGAAGTCGAATATGGCGTCGAGCAACCCGGCGAAGCCGTGTTTCGGCGGCGTCTGCTGGGTCCCCATCTCCATGAGATCCGCGCCAGCGGAGAAGGCGCGGCCGGCGCCGGTCACTACCAGCACCTTGGCCTGCGGGTCATGAGCCGCATCGAGGAACGTCTCGGCGAGTTCGTCCATCAGCTGGTTGCTGAAGGCGTTCAGCGCCTGCGGACGGTGGAGCTCGACCAATCTGACCGCGCCCGCGTCCGAGCACCGCAACGTTTCCAACTGAGCGGTCAAATTCGATCTCCTAGTCGAAAGAAGCCGTCTTGCTAGATCCCCGGGATCAGTCGGGCGACGATGCTGCGCTGAATCTCGCTCCGCCAAATTCTACCGTTTCTCCAGGAGGAACCAGGTGAGGTCGTCCTGGGGGAAGTGGCTGTCGCGGTGGTAGACGAAGCCGTAGTCGACCAGGGCGAGGTCGAACCGCTCCATCAGCTCGCCGGCGAAATCGCGCTTGTAGAGCCGCTCGCTCGCGCCGCGATAGGGCACCATCACGGGCGAGGGGTTGTAGTACTCGCAGACCATCACGTAGCGCCTGGAAAGGCCCGTGAGCGCGGCGTAGGCGCGCTCCAGATCGGCCGGTGCGATGTGGATCAGGACGCCCTTGGTGAAGGCGAGATCGCTGGTTTCGACCTTGGCCGGGTCCAGCTCGAGCAGGCTGCCGCAATGCACCTCGGCGATGTCGAGGTCGCCGGCGATCTTCGCCGCCGTCGCGTTGATCTCGTAGGCGGTGAGCTTGAACGTCGGATCGAGCGCGTTCAGCGCCTTGAGGTTCGCGCCCCTGTTGCAGCCGAGCTCGACGATCGAGTCGACGCTGGGCGCGCGGCTTAAGATGCGGGCGAACAGAGCGAGGTTGGCGCGGACCAGCCGCTCGTCGGCGTTGCGCTCGGTGTACTGGTCGCCGAAAGCGCCGCGCCAGAACGCCTCCTGTTCGGTCTCGTCTTTGTCGCCCGGCGCCATCGCGCGCGAGTCGAGGCGATTCTGCCACGCCTCGTCAACCGACGCTGGTCGCGGACGCGCCGCTGAGGTAGAACAATAGGCGAACGGAGCGCATGATGGCTCAACGGTCTGGAAGCGCCGATCTGCCCCTGCACGGCGGGCGCGTGCCGCAATGGCTCGCCGAACGGATGGCCCGGCTCGGCGCGGTGATCGCCGAGGCGATCGTGCTCGAGTATGGGCGCGAGGAGCTGCTCCGCCGGCTGGCCCACCCCTTCTGGTTCCAGGCCTTCGGCGCCGTCATGGGCATGGACTGGCACTCGTCGGGCATCACGACCAGCGTCGTCGGCGCGCTCAAGCGCGGGCTCGGGCCGCTATCGGCCGAGCTCGGCGTGCACGTCTGCGGCGGGCGCGGCAAGCACTCGCGCAAGACACCGGCGGAGCTTCTCCTTGTCGCCGAGCGCACGGGCCTTGATGGCGCGGGGCTGGGCCTGGCGAGCCGGCTGGTGGCCAAGGTCGACTCGGCGGCGGTGCAGGACGGGTTCGAGCTGTACCTGCACGCCTTCTTCGTCACCGACGACGGGCTTTGGACCGTCGTCCAGCAGGGGATGAACGGCGAGGCGCGTCACGCGCGTCGCTATCACTGGCTTTCGGAGGGGCTGACGAGCTTCGTCGANGATCCGCACACGGCGATCGACGGCCGGGCGCNGGGGGTGATCGTCAACCTCGCCGACCGTCGCGCCGAGGCGTCGCGCAGCGGTCAGCTTGAAGTCCTGGCCCGGCTGGGGCCTGACGGCGTCGCCACCGAACTCGCCCGAATCGAGGGGCGCGCGCCGCCGCCCCCCGATGCCCAGCTCGCGCTCCCGCATCTGGTGATGCCCGACCACCACGACGTTCGCGCCTCGGACGTCATCGGCCGGCGGCTGCACGGCGCGCTGGCGGCCGCAGCACACCGCGGACCGAAGGACTTCGCCGAGCTCTTGCTGGTCCCTGGCGTGGGTGCGCGCACCGTCCAATCGCTGGCGCTGGTCGCCGAGGTGGTGCACGGGGCGCCATACCGCTTCTCCGATCCCGCGCGGTTCTCCTTCGCCCACGGGGGCAAGGACGGGCATCCTTTCCCCGTCCCCATCGCCGTCTACGACGCGACCATCCGCGTCCTGAAGGCGGCCGTGCAGAAGGCCAGGCTCGGCCACATGGAGGAACTGGGAGCGATCCGCCGACTCGATGACCAGGCCAGACGGCTCGAGAGAACCGCGGCTGGCCCCGGCTTTGACATGCTGGTCGCCAAGGAGCGGGCCCGCTCGCACGCGTATGGCGGGCGAACGGTTCACGGCTGGGAGCCGCCGCCTAGCGCCGGTGCGAGAACCGGCTGAGAAGACTCCGATCGGCCAGGATCTCGCGGGCGGCGTTGTGGCCGGGGGCGCCGGTGACGCCGCCGCCGGGATGAGTCCCGGCGCCGCACATGTAGAGACCGCGCAGAGGTCCGCGATAGTCGCCGTGGCCAAGGATCGGCCGCGCGGCCCACAGCTGGTCGAGGCTGAGCGCACCGTGGAAGATGTCGCCGCCGGCGAGCCCGAAGCGGCGCTCCAGGTCGAGCGGCGTCAGGATCATCCGCCCGAGGATCGAGGCCTTGAAGTTGGGCGCACAGGCGTCGACCGTCTCGACGATCAGGTCGGCGGCCGCCTCTCGCGCGTCGTCCCAGCTTCGGCCGTCCGGCAGGACCGGCGCGAACTGCTGGCAGAACAGGCTGGCCACGTGGGCGCCTGGCGGCGTGAGCGTATCGTCGACGGTGGAGGGGATCAGCATCTCGACGATCGGCGCCTTCGACCAGCCGAACTGGCGCGCGTCGGCGAACGCGCGGTCCATGTAGTCGAGCGTCGGCGCGATGATGATCCCGCTCTGATGGTGCTCGGCGACCGCGCTGCCGGGCAGGCAGGTGAAGTCGGGCAGCGCGGAGAGCGCCACGTTCATGCGGAACGTCCCCGATCCGGTTCGATAGCCCGCCATTCGCCGGCGGAACTCGGGCTTAAGATCGCCCGGGTCGATCAGCCGCTCGTAGAGGACGCGCGGGCCGACGTTGGCGACGACGCGCGCCGCGACGATCTCCTCGCCGGACTCCAGCCGCACGCCGACCGCAGCGCCCTTGTCGGCCAGCACCTGCGCCACCGGCGCCTCCAGCGCGAGCTGGACGCCAGCCTCGGCGCAGGCCGCCGCCATCGCCTGAGTGATCGCGCCCATGCCGCCGATCGCATGGCCCCAGGCGCCCTTCTTGCCGTTCACCTCGCCGAAGACGTGGTGCAGCAGGACGTAGGCCGAGCCCGGCGTGTCGGGGCTGGCGTAGTTCCCGACCACCGCGTCGAAGCCGAACGCCGCTTTGATCGCCTCGCTCTCGAACCAGCCACCGAGGAAGGCGCGCGCGCTCTTGGCGAAAAGGTCGACCAGGTCGCGCTGGCGCTCGAGGGGGAGGGACGCGAGCGCCCGACCCTGCACCGCGCCCCGCATCAACGAGGGCAGCCCGCCGCCGGCGTTCGGAGGCGTCTTGAGCGCCAGCTCGCGCAGCACGTCGGCCACGCCCTCCAGCGCCGCATAGTAGGCGGGAAGAGCGGCCGCGTCGCGGGCGGAGAACCGGGCGAACTCGGCCTGCGTGCGCTCAAGCCCGCCGCCGACCTTCAGATAGCCGCCGTCCGGCTGCGGCAGCATGTTGGCGATCGGTCGCTCGACGATGCGCAGGCCGCGCTCGTGCAGGCGCATGTCGGCGATGACCTTCGGATTGAGCAGGCTGACCGTGTAGCTGGCGGTCGAGTTGCGGAAGCCGGGGTGGAATTCTTCCGTCACGGCCGCGCCACCGACGATCGCCCGGCGCTCGAGCACCCGCACCCTCAACCCCGCCCGCGCCAGGTAGAAAGCGCAGACGAGCCCATTGTGCCCGCCGCCGATGATGACTGCGTCCAGCCGCGACCGCGTGCTCGCAAGACCCCTCGGCATGGAGGGGTTATGGCCGATCGCGGCCGCGAACGCTCGCGGGAAGGCTAGCGCGTGTGGGCGACCCAGACCTTGCGCAGGCGTTTGGCGAGGCGCGTTGGCGGCTCGTCGAGCTCGATCGGCTCGCCAAGCGCGACTCCGGCGTGCGGGTAGCGCCGCCAGACCAAGCTGGCCTCATACGCCAGACCCGAGCTGACCGCGATCAGCCAGAAGCCCGCCGGTACGAGGAAGCTATCGGGAATGGCGAGCCTTGCGCCCGTGTCAGAGACATCGCGCACCTGGCAAGGAAAGATGGCGTCGAACTCGCGGTTGACCACGACCGCGCTGAGCAGCACGCGCCGCCGCGGCGCGCTGCGCTTGTCCCGAGCCGTCAGACTGAAAGGGCCGGCGGCGGCTTGGCCGCTGGAGCCTTCGCTGAATTCGATGCTCAGTATGGTCTCCTCGGCCGACTCCGGGTCATAGGATGCCAGGGCGCGCTGCATGGTCGGCTCCATCGTCCGCCCCAGTCTTCGAGGCGCTCGATAGGGATAATCGCGACGGTTTAACAATTGTTGAGCGGGGCATCGACGGTGGTAGGGAGTTCGTCTCCTACGAATATTGCGCGAGCCACCTCAACTTCTGCCTTGGGGAATGCGAACGGTCTACCCCTCAGGGTAGAATCGTTCGTGAAGCGCGAGCCCATGCCGCTGGGACAAAGCGGGCCCACGGGCTCTCGGCTAGCCGACCTGCAGTCCGGAGCGTCCTGAGCCGATTTCCACGATGACCTCGTCGGGCGTGCGGGCGAGTTCGGCGACCGGCTCGCCGGCGTCGTCCTGGACCCTCTGGCCGGGCCGCGCCGGCAGGTGGACGCGAGCCTGGGCGTTGGGCGGGATGAGGGCGGTGAGGCGGACGACGCCGTGTTCGCCCTGCTCCCACTCGGTCGAGATCGGACCGAGCACGGAGCGGAACGCGCCGCCTCCGCGCTTCACCCGCGGGTCGAGGACGGGGCGGATGGCGACCTGCTTGAATCCCGGCGCCGCCGGCGCGATGCCGGCGATGCGGCGAAACAGGAAGCCTGTCACCGCGCCCAGGGCGTAGTGGTTGAACGAGTTCATGGCGACGTCGCCCACATCGCCGTTCCAGCGCTCCCATATGGTCGTCGCGCCCTTGGCCGCCATGTAGCCCCAGGACGGGAACTCGGTGCGCAGGAGAAGGTCGTAGACGAGGGCTGCGCGGCCCGCGTCGGCCAGGACGTCGAGGGCGAACGGCGTCCCAAGAAAGCCGGTCGAAAGCGCCCCGTCGCGGCGGTCGATGTCGGCGACCAGCCGCTCGACCGCGGCCTCGCGCAGGGCTTCGGGAACAAGGCCGAACTGCAGCGCGAGGATGTAGCCGGTCTGGCTGTCGTTGCCGACGCCGCCGTCGGCGCGCACGTACGTCGACTGGAACGCCTGGGCAATCTGCTCGCGCAGCGCCGCGAACCGCTCCGCCTCGTCTGTCCGACCGATGACGGCCGCCATCTCGGCCGCAAGGCCCGCGCTATGCGCCCACCAAGCCGAGCCGATCAGATCCTTGGGCGTTGTCGGGTCGCCCGGTTGCTTGGCGTCCAGCGCCAGCCAGTCGCCGAAGTCGAGCCCGCGCTTGTTGCGCCACAAATGGTCCGGGTTGGCCGCCTCGAGGTAGCCGAGGTAACGGACGATCGCGTCCCAGTTCCGGTCGATGACCGAGGTGTTCCCCGAGCGCATCCAGGCGGTCCAGGGCAGCACCACGCCCGCATCGGCCCAGCCCGGCGCGGGCTCGTCGCCGGCCCGCATCGCCGGCGGCGCATAGTCCGAGAACGCGCCGGCCTCGGTCTGTGCGTCGCGCATGTCGTCGGTGAAGCGGGCCGTGAACGCGTAGACGTCCATGTTGAAGGCGGCGGCGTCCCAGAAGACGCAGGCGTCGCCCAGCCAACCCAGCCGTTCGTCGCGCTGCGGGCAGTCGGTCGGTATGCCGGTGAAGTTCGAGCGCTGACTCCAGAGGCTGTTGCGCCAAAGGCGTCCGATCAGCGGCTGCTCGATGCCGAGGTCCCCGGCGATCGGCAGGTCCGAGTGCAGAACGACGCCCTCCAGCGCTTCGAGCGTCGGCGTTCCGGGGAAGCCCTCGACCTCGACATAGCGGAAGCCGTGGTAGGTGAAGCTGGGCTCGAAGGTTTCGCCGGCCGGATCGCCCTTCAGGATGTAGATGTCGCGCGCCTTGGCGGCGCGCAGGTTGGCCTGGTCGACCTCGCCGTCCGCCTTGAGGATCTCGGCGAAGCGCAGCTCGACGCGGTCACCGGCCTTGCCCTTCACGTGCAGCCGGCAAACGCCGGCGAAGTTCTGCCCGAAGTCGAAGACGAAGACGCCGGGCCGCGGCTCGCTGATCGTGCGCGGCTCGAGCGTCATGGTCGGCCGGATCGGCGGCGCGGTCTCGGCCACGAGAGCGCACGGCGGCGCTGTCGCCGAGCGGGCTTGCGGCCAGCCCGAGGCGTCGAACCCTGGCGCGCTCCAGCCCGGTTGCTCGGCCCGCGCGTCCCAGATCTCGCCGTCGTAGATCTCCGAGGTCAGCACCGGCGACGACCCGATGCGCCAGTCGCCGTCGGTTCTCACCACCGCGGTCGAGCCGTCGGCGAAGACGACTTCGAGCTGGGCTCGAAGCCGCCTTGGTGGCGGCCCGAACGCATAGCGGCCGCCGGGCGCGACGACGCTGGCGTACCAGCCGTCGCCGACGTGGGCGCCGATGGCGTTGGCGCCGTGACGTAGCAGCGTCGTAACGTCGTGCGCGCGATAAAGCGCCCGCTTGCGGAAGTTCGTACTTTCCGGTGCGAGCCGCCCGTCGCCCACCCGCTGACCGTTGATAAACGCCTCATAGGCGCCGAGCGCGGTGATGTAGAGCCGCGCGCGCTCGACCGGCTTGCCGAGCGCGAAGTCGCGGCGGAACAGCCGAGCCGGGGTTGGCGGCAGGGGCTGGCCCGGATCGATGGCCGCCGGTCGGGCCGCAGCCCAGGCCGCGTCGTCGAAGCCCGGGCGCGTCCAGTCCTCAGCCGCATCGAGCGCGGTCCTCCAACCGGGCCCGCTCGCGAGGCGGCTCACGCGGCCGTCCGCATGCCTGAGCTTGAGCAACGCCGCAAAGGCGCCCCGGCCCGGCGGCAGACGCGTCGCGTTGCGCGACAACCGAACCTCGGAGGCGAGCGTGTGCGTCCCGGCGCCGAGCCGCCCGAGCCTAAGCTCCGCTGCGCCGGCGCGCCCGAACGCATTGCGCTCCCAGGCCGGCAGCGCGATCGCGCCGCCATCGATGTGCGCGCTCAAGAGCCGATCGCGGCCGGCGATGTAGAGCACGGCATCTTCGGCGGCGTCGGCCAGCTCGAAGCAAAAGCGGAACCGCCGCGCCGGCTCGGCGTCGGGGGGGTCGCCCCAGATCCAGTTCAGCCCGGCGAGGCGATCCTCGCGCTCTTCCTCGCCCTCGACCGCGAGCCACGCCGCGGTCCAGTCGCCAGGCTCGAGCAGGCCCATCTCCCACCAGTTCGGCGGCGGCGCGGCGAGCTGCTCACCGGCCTCGTCCCAGACCTCGACCGTCCACCAGCAGCGCTGGCGCGAGCCGAGCGGCTTGCCGGCGTAGGCGACGTCGAAGGACTGGTCAGAGCCAACCCGGCCGGAGTCCCAGAGATCTGCGCCCCCGCCGGCCACGCCCGCCTCGCTCGAGCCGACGCGGACGCGAAAGGCCGACTGGCCGGGCGCCGCGTCGCGCGGACTCAAGCCGCCACGACAGCCGGGGCACAACGGTCTCCAGCCCGAGCGGCGCGTCAAGGCACTCGACCTGGAGGCCTACGACCCTGTCGGTTTCGATGGCCTGACCCATGTCTTGCCCTCGCGCTGGTCGAGCGCCCCAGACCCGGAGTAGGCGGGCGCGAGCCCTGCGTCGAGCGGAACTCGCGATCAAGTCGACGTCGCGCTGGGATCGTTCGGGTCGTCGTCAGGCGGGGGACGAACGCTCGCGGCGGCCCCCTCGCCATCGATGTACGGCGGCGCCGGCGGCAGGTGCCGCACGAGAATTTCGCTCAGCATGGCGGGATCCGCGTTGATCGACGGCGGTTCGCCGAACACCTCTCGCCAAAGCGCTTCGAGTTCCTGCTTCGCCGAAGACAAGTCGCGCTCTCCCGATCGGCCACCTTCGCGACACTCTGGTTAGTGCCCGGTTGAACGCCTTGGTGAATCCACAGCAGAATTGCGTGGCTCCAGGCGGCCGCGCCGTTCCCCCGGCTGATCGCGATCCGCCCTAGGCGATGCAGTCCTCCGCCTGCGTCTCCGTCCTCGCCTTCCTCAGGCAGGCGTTGTGGCGGGTGAGCCGGGTGCGCACGCTGCCGCCGGTGTCCACGACGTCGTACAGCCGCCAGCCGGCTGACGTCTTCTGCAACACCAGCGTCCAGGGCTTCTGGTCGGCGGCATTGCTGGTGACACTGGCATCGAAGAAGCTGCCCTTCGGCGCCCCCGAGACATAGCGGTAGACCCCGCCCAGGTCCTGGCACTGGCAGACCGGGTCGTAGTCGAGATCAGCGCCAGCGTTCTTCGCGCCGGCCAGCGCGCCATTGTCGTCCATCAGCTTGACGAAGGCCGGGTCGTAGAAGTTGGCGTAGACTTCGTTCCGGTAGGCTTCGTCCGCCTTGCGGCCCGCTGGGGTGTCGGCGTTCGCCCACCATTCGCTGTTGTCGGCGTACACGGCGAAGAGCCGCTGGACGAACCGGGCCGGCGCCTCGGTTGCCGGCGCCGCGCCCAAGCCCGTTGCGGCCAGCAGCGCAGCAGCCAGGCCGGCCAACAGACCGCGCGTGCGGGACGTCATCATCTACGGCTCTCCGATCAGCTTGGCCAACGCCGGCGGGCCTAAGCGATGCATGCGTCGGCCTGCTTCTCGGTCTTCGCCGCGCGG
>JGI12269J14319_10001480_pt1 | contig 23313 bp, 17 predicted proteins | sample PeaSoiSIISIP2007_FD_14319 | JGI IMG/M metagenome (IMG submission 14319)
TCGTCCAGTTTGATTGGCATCGGATGAAAGATGAGGGGGAGTCAGAGGCCGAGCCTCCGGCTCGGCCGACAGCCGGGCCTGGCGGCCCGGTGCAGCGGATGAAAGCTGGGGATGAGGGTCCTCCCTCGCGCGCGTGCGCGCGTTAAGGTCTTAATAACTATCAACTACTACTAAGGTTTTAACTACTAAGGGCTCTCCTGCTAGCAGGAGAGCCCCTTAAGTACTTAGTAGTTACTTAGAACCTGTCTCGATCCTATCCGGCCGACTGGCCGGACAGGGGTTGTGACTGGTCACTAGGCGTGTCGGGCAGTTCCCACCGATGCTCCGCCCGGTTCCACCTGGCATCCGTGAACAACCGGTTGATATCCGGCAGCGCGCCGGGGTCATCCGGCGCGCATGACTCGTAGCCGATGTCCTTGCGCCGGCAGTGCCAGCCCAGCCGGATCGCGTCAGCCTCACCCGGCCACTGCCCCGTCCAGATGTCCTTGCCGCAATCGTGATCCTCGCCGGACAAGCTACAGGAAAACCTCTGCCCGCCGGTCCACAGGCATCGGGCTATGTCGCACGCCTCGGCGTGCGGTTCTCCCGGTAGCGCGATGCAGTCACCGCACCGAAGCGCATCCTCGATCTGATCCATGCGGCGCTCTGCCTCGCCAATGCGAGCCGAGTCAAGCTCCATGCTTTTCTCCCCCAGTACAGTAGATGTTCCTGATCGTCAGGCCGCTAGTTCTAGGCAATGCCTAGGGCTGACCCTCTTGTCGTCTCCTAGACCCCGTGGTACTGGCTTCCAGGGCGTCTGTAGCGGCAGCGTCCAGACGCCGTGAGGGTTGAGAGTCATCCCCTTGGATGCCGGGTCACGGCACTCGGTCAGCCAGTACTCGCCGGGGTAGCCCGTGACCCGCATTCCCTCGATCCGGTGCAGCGCGAAGGTTGACTCGCCCGAGAACAGCTCGTAGCAGACCGGGCACTGGCACATGCGAGTGCCCCTTGGTCCGGGCCGGCTCATGCCGCCTGATCCGCTCTCGACTCGATCCAGCGCTCAAGCTCGCGCTCCCGGAACTGCACCGCCCGGCCGATCCGGTGNGCCCTCAGCCCCCACCGTCGCCAGTTCTGCTCCAGCGTCCGCTTCGGCGTGTTCAGGTACTCGGCTGCCTCCGCCATGCGGAGCAGCCGGTTCGATCCCCCGATGGTCACTCTCAAGCCTCCCCCGTGCCGTCCGTCCCCCCGTCGCAGAAATCATACCCTCCGGGTACGTACCCGGAGGGTATGAGACACGCCAGGCGTATTCCGGTCAAATGGATTCCAGCGCGTCCGTGCCCCTGGTCCACGAGTCGGGCAGCAGGTGGCCGTAGACCGCGTGGGTGATCCTGATGTCACGGTGGCCGACCCAGGTCGCCACGTCGCTGATCGGAACATCCTTGCTGAGCAGAGTGCTCACGTAGAGATGACGCAGGTGGTGAGTCGTGAAATCCTCGGACAGTCCGGCATTCAAGACCGAGCGGTTGAACCTGTCGTTGACATCGCCGTACCTGACCCGCCGGCCATCGGTGCCGAACAGGTATCCGCTGTCGGTGCCGAACTCGCTCACGTGATCCTGCACCATAGCCCAGAGCCAGCGGGGCACGGGCACATCGCGGTACTCGCCGCGCTTGCGGGCCTTCAGCGGCCCTAGCGTCCCATCGGTGCGGACTTGCTCGCTGACCCTCAGAACCGTCCTGCCGTTGGTGCGGAAGCCCTTGAGGTTCACGGCCAGGGCTTCGCTGATGCGCAGTCCGCAGCCGCGCATGATCCAGACGAGCAGGTGCAGATCGGGCCGCAGGCCGTCTGCGAGCTTGGCTAGCTGCTCGCTGGTTGCCGGGATGATCTCGGCCGGCTGCTCCCCGTCCTTGCTGATCTTGAGTCCGTCAAGGTTGTGACTGGGGATCTTGCGTGCCCGCACTGCCTCACGGCAGACGGACATGATGACTCCGAGACACGCCGCCTTGCGGCCGGATACCGTGTCCATTCCCGTCACCAGGGACCAGACCAGCTCCCGGTTGGTCGCTACATCGGCCAGTGACCGGCCGGCGACTACCGGCGCTATCTGGGCATTGAGAATCGATCGGTACGACGCCTTGGTGCCTGGCGCCCGGTCGAGCCCGTCTATCCACCTGGCGGCGTAGCCGCAGAAGTCAATGCGGCCGGCCTTCGGGTCAACGAACAACTGGCTGCGCTGGCCGTGCTCTACGGTGATCTTGAAGTCATCCGCCTCGCGCTTGGTCGCGAACGACCGTTCGCGCTGCTTGCGCTGGTCGTCGCGGTACTTGACGGTCCACTGCTTGCGGGGGTTCTCGCCCTTGACCATGGTGGCCATCTCTAGCTCCTGGTGATTTCCTGGTGACTTGCCTTGCTTCTGCAAGTGTACCACCTGGGGAAACTGCCTGTCAGGCAGAGAACCGCGTGATCATGCGGGGACCGCTGGTGGCCGCGGCAGGCAGTGCCGGATCGGGACGATTACCATCTCGCTAGAGCCGGATCCGGAGCGAGAGTTCGCCGGACGGCCCGTTATGCAAATGATTGTGATGTTTTGATCGGTGCACAGCTCTGTGGTGCGGCCTGGAGGCGGCGGATGGGACCACTGGACGGCGTGCGGGTGCTCGAGATCGCGAGCCTGGCGCCTGCGCCGTTTGGCTGCATGGTCCTGTCCGACCTCGGCGCGGACGTGCTTCGGGTGGAGCGGCCCGCCAGCTGCCGTCCGGACGCCCCGGCTCCGGTCGACCCGCTGACCCGCGGCCGGCGTTCGGTCGGGCTGAACCTCAAGGATCCGGCCGGGGTCGACCTGCTGCTGCGGCTCGCCGAGTCCGCCGATGTGCTGGTCGAGGGGTTCCGGCCGGGGGTGGCCGAGCGGCTCGGGTTCGGCCCGCAAATCTGCGCGGCGCGCAATCCGGCGCTGATCTTCGCCCGGATGACCGGCTGGGGCCAGGACGGCCCGCTGGCGCCGACCGCCGGGCACGACATCGACTACATCGCGATCTCCGGGGCGCTGCATCCGATCGGGCGGGCCGGGGAGCGGCCGGTGCCGCCGCTCAACCTGGTCGGCGACTTCGGCGGCGGCGGGATGCTGCTCGCGCTCGGCGTGCTGGCCGCGCTGGTCGAGCGGCAGCGGTCCGGTCTCGGCCAGGTGGTCGACGCGGCGATGGTAGACGGCTCGGCGTTGCTGACCTCGTTCATCTACGGGCTGCGGGCACGCGGAGCTTGGCGGGACGAACGCGGGGTCAACCTGCTCGACGGCGGAGCACCGTTCTACGACACCTACGCCACGGCCGATGACCGGTACGTAGCCGTCGGAGCCCTTGAGCCGCAGTTCTACGCCGCGCTGCTGACCGGGCTCGGGCTGGCCGACGCCGATCTGCCCGCCCAGCTGGATCCGGCCGGCTGGCCGGTGCTGCGTGCCAGGTTCACCGAGATCTTCGCGGAGCGGACCAGGGACGAGTGGGCGGCAGTGTTCGCCGGGACGGACGCCTGCGTCGCGCCGGTGCTGTCGCCTGCCGAGGTGGCCGGGCATCCGCACAACGCGGCCCGCGGCGTGTTCACCGAGATTGGCGGCGTGCTCCAGCCAGCGCCTGCGCCCCGGTTCGGCCGCAGTCCGGCTGGTCAGCCGACGCCGCCCGGCCGACCGGGCGCCGACACCGACGGCGTACTCGGCGGGCTCGGGCTCAGCGACTCCGAGATCGCCACGCTGCGCGCCGCCGGAGCAGTGGCCTGAATCCGCCGCAGTCAGCCGACCAGCCGATCGAGGATCCTGCGCCTGCGGCACCGGGCCGCTGGGCAGGCATCGGACGGCTGCGCGACCAGCGCTGGGGAGCCGGACGCGCCGAGGACACCGAGATCCTCCGGCTGGCTATTCCGGCGTTCGGAGCGCTGGTTGCCGAGCCGCTGTTCCTGCTCGCCGACTCCGCCATCGTGGGCCGGATCGGCACCGTGCCGCTTGGCAGTCTCGGCGTCGCGGCCCAGGCGCTGACCGCGCTGGTCAACCTCTCGATCTTCCTGGCCTACGGGACCACGGCCGCGGTCGCCAGGCAGCTAGGCGCCGGGAACCGCCAGGCGGCGATCCGGCAGGGCATCGACGGTCTCTGGCTGGCCGCCGCGATCGGGGTGGTCGTGCTTGCCGTCGGCGTGCCTTTCGCGGTGCCGATCATCGGCGTGTTCGGCGGGACGCCAGCCGTCTCCGCCGGTGGCGTCACCTACCTGCGGATCAGCCTGCTCGGTGCTCCGGCCATGCTGGCGGTGCTGGCCGGGACCGGCGTGCTGCGCGGCCTGCAGAACACCAGGACCCCGCTGATCGTGTCGGTGGCCGGCAACGCCGTCAACGTGGCGCTGAACGCGACCTTCGTGCTCGGCCTGCACTGGGGCATCGCCGGGTCGGCCTGGGGCACCGTGATCGCGCAGAACCTGGCGGCCGCCGCCTACCTCGCGATGGTGGCGCTTGGCGCCAGGGAGGCCGGGGTTACCCTCGGCATCGACCTGACCGGGCTGAAGGCCGCCGCCCGGGCCGGCGGTGCACTGGTGATCCGCACGCTGGCGCTGCAGGCGGTGCTGGTCGCGGCAACCGCGATGGCGGCACGGGACGGCAACGCGGCCATCGCCGCGCACCAGGTCGCGTACCGACTCTGGACGCTGCTGGCACTGGCGCTTGACGCGATCGCGATCGCCGGGCAAGCCATTACCGGCAAGTACCTGGGCGCGGGTGACATCGAAGGAACCAGGGCGGCGACCAGGCGGATGGTCCGCTGGGGAGTCGGCTGCGGCGCGCTGTTCGGCGCGCTGCTGCTGCTCGCGCGGCCGTGGCTGCCCGGACTCTTCGCGGCCGCGCCGCCGGTGCGGCAGCTGCTGCTTGCCGTGCTGCTGATCGTGGCCTTGATGCAGCCGATTGCGGGCGTCGTGTTCGTGCTCGACGGGGTGCTGATCGGCGCCGGTGACCAGAATTACCTGGCGGTGGTCGGACTGGCGGCCACGGCGGTGTTCGGCATCGCGGCGGTAGTTGTAGTGGCGACCGACGCTGGCCTGATCGGGGTGTGGCTGGCGATCACCGCCTGGGTGGCGGCCAGGTTCGTCACGCTGACCACGCGCGCCCGCGGCTCCCGCTGGCTGGTGACCGGAGCCGTCCGGCGCTGACCCGAGGCGGCGCGGCCCGGAGCCTGGCGTCCGCGGCGGCGTGGGCTGGATTGTCATGATTCAGCATTTACGATCTCCGTTCTCAGGCGGCACGCTTGCCTCGCGCATCTAGTCCTATCAAGTCAGGGCCAGTCAACACTTCCCATGCCAAATCCTGGTTTGGTAAGGTCTCTCAGCTAGTCAGAACGCCTTAGGCGTACAGGGACCTGGGGGGCATCTGGTGTCCGCCATACCGTTGATCTTCACCAGTGGCTGGGCCAGCGGCATCAACTCCTACGCCGTGGTGCTCGTGCTCGGCCTGCTCGGCAGATTCCACCACATGACCGCCGTGCCGCCCACCCTAGAGCGGACGGACGTGCTCGTCGTGGCGGGAGCGCTGTTCCTTTGCCAGTTCGTGGTGGGAAAGATCCCGTACGTGGACTCGGTCTGGGACGTGGTGCACACCGCGGTGCGGCCGGTCATGGGCGGCGCGATCGGCGTGCTGATGGCACACCACGCTCATTCCCTGACGCAGGCCATCGGCGGAGCCTCCATGACACAGGCGGTAGGGGGAGCCTCCATCGGAGGCGGCACCGCCCTGGTCACCCATCTGGTCAAAACCGGGGTCCGGCTCGGCATTAACACCAGCCCCGAGCCGGTCAGCAACATCATCGCCAGCGTGCTNGAGGACCTGACGGTGGCTGGCATGGTCGCCTTCGCCCTGTTGCATCCGGTCCTGGCGGCGGTGATCGCTGCGACACTGCTGGTGCTCGGCCTGATCCTGGTGATCCTACTGGCCAAACGCATCCGCCGGGCCTGGCGCCGCCGCCGAGAACGCCGCCTGCAACGCCAGGCCAATCGCGGTCGCCTCCGCCCGGCTCAGTGACGTCGAGCGGCCTCGATGACACCGAGCGGCCTCATGGACGCCAACGTGGCTCAGTGTCCTAGGCAACTCAGTGCCCTAGGGCCACCTCGATGATCCGAACGATGACCAGAACCATCGCGACAGCCAGGTAGGCACGGAGCGCGGTCAGGCCCATCTTCCGGCCTGCCGATATCGCGGGCGCGGCCAGCATGGTCAGCGGCGGCATCCGCCAGCTGTCCTGCCCGGTGCGGTCAACCGGCTCGGCCCGGCCGGCACCCGCGCGCAGCAACAGGTATCCGCCGGTCAAGACGGACGCGACGGTGCAGGCGATCATGATGCCGACGATTTGGTGAGCGCTGATCGCCGGGAACAGCACCGACGCCGTCAAGATCACCGACAGCGTGATCAGGATCGCGATCACCGTCGCGGTGAAGATGTTGGTCTTCGCCCGGTTGACCCACGGCCCGAGAACCGCCTTGTCGTTGCAGAGCAGCAGCAGGAACACCGTCGCGCTCGGCAGCAGTACCCCGGCGAGTACCTGCACGCCCAGGGTGAGCAGCCCGAGCGGCGAGCCGGGAATCAGCACGATGGTCGCCGCCACGGCGATCAGCGCGGCATAGATGGCGTAGAAGCCCTTGGCCTGCCGTACGCCGCGGTGCAGCGAGTGCTTCAGACCGAGGACGTCGCCGATGGCGTAGGCGGTCGACAGCGATACGGCGAAGGCGCCGATGACCGCGGCGTCGAGTAGCGCGATCGCGAACAGCACACCCGCGGCCTGACCGGCCGAGGCAGCCAGGCCAGCCGCCAGGCCAGCCGAGTCAGTGAAGTTCCCGAATCCCCTGGTGCCAGCGAACGCGGCGGTGGTCGCGCCCATGATGGCAGCGCCGCCGATGACCACGATCACGATGCCGATCCACAGATCGGCCTTCTCGTACTTCATGAACCGCGGCGTGATCCGCTTGTCGATCACATACGACTGCTGGAAGAACAGTTGCCAGGGCGCGACCGTGGTGCCGACGATCCCGATGATCAGCAGCATCACGGTAGACAGCTGCCCGGATCCGCCCGGCAGGGCGGGGATAACGAAGTCGCGGACCATCTGCCCGGGAGCAGGGTGGGACATCAGGTAGATCGGGATCAGCAGCAGCGATCCGGCGCAAAACGCCACGGCGATCCGCTCGAACCTGCGGAAGCTGCCGGTGAAGGCGGCCGCGACGATCACTATCGCGGCGATCACCACCGCCAGAACCTTGGGGACACCCAGGTAACTGGCCGCCAGCGAGATCCCGATGAACTCGGTCACGATCGTCAGACCGTTCAGGATGAACAGGTCGATCACCGAGAAGGCGCCCCAGAACCTGCCGAACCGCTCCAGGATCAGCCGGGCGTGACCGACGCCGGTGACGGCACCGAGGCGCAGCACCATCTCCTGGTTCACATACAGCACAGGGACGAGNAGCAGCAGCGTCCACAGCAGGCGAGTGCCATAGTTCTGGCCAGCCTGGCCGTAGGTGGAGAACGCGCCGGCATCATTGTCGCCGACCATCACGATCAGGCCTGGTCCCACGATCGCGAGCAAGGTCCTGAGCTTCAGCGACACCGTAGGCCTGGCGGCGATGTCGCCGTACCTGATTGTGCCGAGTGCGCCGCGGATGTCACCGATGTGCGCGTCGTCGAGCACCGCGGTGCGGGTGATGGCTGTGGTTGTTGCGGTCATGGCAAACACCCCTTTCGCCGCCAGCAGTAGGGCGGGATTGGGGGGCACGCGCAGCGCTCGCGCAGGAGGCTGGCTGGAATTAGCGATTCGACAGCGAGTGAGCTACCTCACGCTGGCACGTGCCCGGAACAGACAGGGACAGACGGCGAGCGGGGCCTATCTCGGCCTGGACTATCGGTGTCCATTACTCGCCTCCCTTCGTCCTGGCGCGGCAGCGCCGAGCGCACGGACACATCGTCACGGGGAGGTGGCACGCCACAGGGCCGACGGCCCGAGTGCACTGAGCACCTCTCTCGTTAGAGCTTTGGCACTTCACGGCGTAGCGCGGTCTGCGGCCTGCAACCTGCCGCCCGTGCAGCCACCTGGCCTCACCCCTTAGGCCGGGGAGAGGTGTCCTGATCCGGAGCGTCTCTCGACGGTTGGGATCAGTGGCCTGTGTCCGTGAAGACGCCTCACCGAACGAGGTGTCCCTTATCAACCATCATGAGGATGCCCGATGGACTGCGCAAATGTCAATTCGGCGCTCGGGTGGGCTACTGATCAACCACCGCTGGCGAGCTGGACTGCTTTCACGGCCAGCAGCAGCACGGTGACCGCCAGGTAGCCCCAGAGCAGCAGCATGGCCAGCCTGGTGCCCGGCGACCAGACCACCGGTTTGAGCAGGGCGAGCGGCGGCATCCGCCAGTTCATCCGTTCCGCCCGGGTCATGACCGGGCGCCTGGTGGTCACCGGCACGGAGGTGCCGCGGCGTCGCGCCTGCGCGATCCGCAGCCAGCCGAGCGCGACGACCGAGCCGATGGCCAGCGCCCCAGCCAGCCAGAGCGCGATCGCCCCGGCGCTGACCCCGGAGAACAGGGTGCTGACGACCAGCGTGCCGGACAGCATCAGAAGGATGCCGATGATGACCGTAGCCAGGACATTCAGCCATCGCTGGTTCATCCACGGGCCGAGCACCTCGGGGTCATTGCAGAGCAGCAGCAGGAAGACGCTGGCGCTCGGCAGCAGCACGCCGGCCAGCGCCTGCACCGCGGTCGTGAGCAGGCCGAGCGGTGCACCAGGCAGCAGGACCACGCCGGCCGCCACCAGAACGATCGCCGTGTAGCTGGCGTAAAACGCCTTGGCGTCGCGGAACTTGCGGTGCAGCGAGTGCTTGATGTTGAACACGTCACCGAACGCGTAGCTGGTCGACAGCGTGACAGCCGCCGCACCGATGATGCTGGCATCGAGCAGCACGAGCGCGAACACCGCGCCGAGGAACCGGCTCTTGTCGCCGAACGCGTTCGCGACGCCGAGCGCACTGGTGAAGTGGCCGATCAGGCTTGTGTTCCGCACCGCGTAGACGGTCGCCACCAGGATGACCGCGGCACCGCCGACCACGACAAGCGAACCGAGCATGGTGTCGGCCCGCTCGTACCTGATGAACCGCGGCGTGATCCGCTTGTCGATCACGTTCGACTGCTGGAAGAACAGCTGCCAGGGCGCGACCGTCGTGCCGACGATCGCGATGATCAGCAGGACCGCGTTCGAGCTGACCCCGCCCTGGATGCCAGGCACCACAAAGTGGTAGGCGACCGAGCCGACATCGGGATGCGACAGGAAGACGAGCGGCAAGAACAGCAGCAGGCTCGCCCCGATGAAGACGAACATCGCGCGCTCCCAGCGGCGAAAACTCCCGCTCGCGGTAATGCCGACTAGCAGCGCGGCAGCGATCGGCACCGAGATATAGGGACTCACCCCGAAGTAGCTGAGCGCCAGCGAGACGCCGATGAATTCGGTGACGATCGTAAGGAAATTCAGCAGGAACAGGTCCCCCACGCTGAACCAGCCCCAGAACTTACCGAATCGCTCAATGATCAGCCGGGCGTGGCCGACGCCGGTCACGGCTCCCAGCCTGACCACCATCTCCTGGTTCACGATCAGCACGGGGATCAACAGCAACAGCACCCAGAGCAGGCTGTAGCCGTAATTCTGGCCAGCCTGGGCGTAAGTCGCGACGCCGCCGGCGTCGTTGTCGCCCACCATCACGATCAGGCCGGGACCCACGATCGCCAGGAAGGTCACCAGCCGGCGTCGCCAGCCGGTGCGCTGCTCGTCGTCCAGCCTTATCCGGCCGAGCGCCCCCTCGATGTCACCCAGGTGTGCCTGGTCGAGGACCGCACTCGGGCGCACCAGCACTGCAGGCGGCATGGGCAGCGAGCGGACCGGACCGTCCAGCCCGGGCTGCCGGGGGGCCGGGCCGCCCGGCACGGGCTGTGAACCTCCGGAGCCGAGCTGCCAGGGGGCTGGGCCGTCCGGCGCGGGCGCCGAGCCATCCGACGAAGTCTGCGGGCTAGCCCCCCCTGGCAGGCCCGACGGAGGCTGCGAGGCTGCTGGCACCGTCTGCGGACGGGCCGCGGGTGTGCCGGGCGCAGACTCCGGCGTCGGCGGGACCGGCTGGTCCTTGCCAATCTGCCGGTCGCCGGGCTCTGTCATGTCTTCTTGCCGCGGCGGGAGTCCGGCGGCTCGGCAGCTTCCCTGCGCCGCCAGTCGTCCGGCAGGGTGACCTCAAGCACGTCATCAACCGTGATCAGCCCGATCATCGTGCGGTTCTCGTCCACCACCGGGATCGTGATCAGGTTGTAGTCACTCATCAGCACCGCCACGTCGACGACATCGGTGTCGGCGCCGATCCGGACCGGGTCATCGTCCATGACCTGGCCCAGCCGGAGCGCCGGGTCCGCCTGCAGCAAGGTCACCAGCTTGGCCACACCGCACAGCCGTCCGCGCTCGTCAAGAGCGTGCACGCTGGTCAATGCCTCCGGCTGCAGGGTGTGCGAGCCGCTCACGGCGGCCAGCGCCTCGACAACCTGGATGTCAGCGGGAACGGCCAGGAAGTCCACGCCCATCAGGCCGCCTGCGCTGGTGGGGTTGAACCCCATCAGGGTCAGCACTTTGGTCCGCTGGCCGACTGGCAGCAGGTCAATTACCGGCTGCCTGCGTCGCTGCGGCAGCTCGGCGATCGCGTCGGCCGCGTCGTCGGCCCGCATCCGGGTGAGCACATCGGCGATCTCGGCATCGGTCCTAGCGCCGAGCAACCTGGTAGCCAGGTCTTCGTCTAGCTCCTCGAAGACGTCCGCTTCTAGTTCCGGGTCGGCGTGCACCTGCCCGAGGATCTCGGTTTCCTCGGCCTTCGATGCCTCCTCAAGCAAGTCGGCGATCTGGGCCGGCTTGAGCCGCCGGATCCGGCCGAACGGCCCGCGCAGCAACGCGCTGCTGGCATGCCCGATCAGCGGCTCGAAGTTGGCCCAGTCCTCGAACTGGTGCTGGTCCGGATGGGCCGGGTTGAGCAGCCGAAGCAGCCCGCGCGACCTGCGATGAGTATCCACGGCGGCGAGCACCCATTCTGGGGCGCGGTGCTGCAGCGCAAGATCGGCAGCCCGGATCAGGTGCGCGCTCGGCACGTCGATCAGCCGGTGGCCGAGCACATCAGCCCGCAGCAGCACCTCGCCGTGCCGCCGCTCGAACTGACGCAGGTCAAGCCTGGCGCTGGTCAGCTTGAGCACCTCACCGTCGAACGAGCTGACCTGCTCAAGCGGCACGAAGACCTCACGGCTGCCGACGGCGGCGACCAGGCCGATGACGAGCGGATGCTCCGCGCCGCGAAGCCGCACGATAACGTCGTCCAGCCGCCCGATCGACTCCCCCTGCTTGTCGGTGACCGGCCGACCGAGCAGTTCGGATAGGTGCAGGATGCGCCCGCTGTCCGACGCCGGCGCCGGTACCGCCGGTGATGTGGTCATGTCAACGCAGCCTTTCTGCTCGGCCAATGCCGTTCTTCTACCCAGATCCGTTCGGGGACGCTGCTGCTGGCTGCTGGCGGCACCTCGGCGGGCCCGGGCGGGGTGTGGCCTGACGTAGCGGCCGATCGGCGGGTAGCCGGCCCGGCCCTGGGAACACTGTCTGTCGGGCGCACGTCGTCCAGTGGCTCACTCTGCCACCACTTGGTTAACAGGAGGTGGCCTGGTTGACTGGCCGACGATATACCTGGATTTCAGACGAAAACTGCGGTAACGAAAGACCTGAGTGTCATCGGGCTAGATGCCCGGATGGCTCCCAGTGCCCGCCGCAAGCTGCCGCGATGGTATGAAAGCCAGGTCCGGGACGTGCGTTTGAGCGGAGGAACGCGGCCGTGGCACTGCGTAGACAGGTAGGGCAGCTCGGCGGTCAGGACGACCTCGCCGAGAGCCTTGGCTACGCGATAAAGCGCCGCCTCCTCGGGCCGCCGCTCGTTACCGAGCAGCTGAGCGAGGAGCGGCTGTCCAAGCCCCTCGCGCTCGGAGTCCTCGCCCCCGACGGCATCTCGTCCTCGGCCTACGGCACCGAGGAAATCCTGATCGAGCTGCTCAAGGGTGGCCTCGGGATTACCGCGTTCGCGCTGATCCTGCCGCTGACCGGCGTCGTCCTGTTCGTGATGGTCCTGGTGGTGCTCTCCTACCGCGAGGTCGTCACCGTCTACACCAGGGCCGGCGGCTCGTACGTGGTGGCGCGGGAGAACTTCGGGCCCAGGGTGGCTCAGGTCGCGGCGGTCGCGCTGCTGATCGACTACGTCGTAACCGTCGCCGTCCAGATAGCCGCCGGGACGGCGGCCGTGGCCTCGGCGATCCGGGCGCTCAACAACCCGACCATAATCACCGTCATCTCCATCTGCGTCGTCCTGGTGATGTGCTACGGCAATCTGCGGGGCATCCGCGAGGCTGGCCGGTCCTTCGCCGTCCCGACGTACCTGTTCTCCAGCGTCATCATCTTGATGATCATCGTGGGCCTGGTCCGCGAGATATTCGGCTCATTGCCGCAGTGGCACGTCGCGGTCGGCGCCAGTGTCTACTCGGGCAAGCCGAACCATGCCGGCCTGATCACGTTCGGGCTGATCTTCGTCATGCTGCGGGCGTTCGCCAACGGCGGCTCGTCGCTGACCGGTATCGAGGCCGTGTCCAACGCGGTGAGCGCGTTCCGTCCGCCGGAAGGCACCAACGCCCGCCGCGTCCTGGTCACCGAGGGCCTGATCCTGGGCACCCTGGTGGCCGGCGTCTCCTGGCTGGCTCACGTCACCCACGCGACGCCATACATCTCCGGGGTCCCGACCGTCATCTCGCAGGAAGCCCAGCTCGTCTTCGGGGCCTCGGTCTTCGGGCACATCATGTACATCGTCGTCCAGTCCGCGACCGCGCTGATCCTCTACACCGGGGGCAATACCAGCTTCAACGGGTTCCCGTTCCTGGCCAGTTTCGTCGCCGAGGACGCCTTCCTGCCCCGCTGGCTGACCAAGCGCGGACACCGGCTGGTGTTCTCCAACGGCATCGTCGTGCTCGCCGTGCTTTCCTGTGCGCTGCTGGCGTTCGTCGGCGCCAACGTCAACAAGCTCGTCCCGTTCTACGCGATTGGGGTATTCACCGCCTTCACCCTGGCCGGCTTCGGCATGGCCAGATACCACCACGTGCAGCAAGAGCGCGGCTGGCGGCGCAAGCTGGTGATCAACTTCTCGGCCGGCGTGACGTCGCTGATCGTGGTGCTGATCTTCGTAGTGGTGAAGTTCACCGAGGGCGCATTCCTGGTCGTGATCGTCTTCGCGGTCGGAGTCCCGGTGCTGATCAGGCTGAACCGGCACTACCGGATGGAAGCCCAGGTGCTCGCGCACATCGGCGCCCGGGAGGGAGCGCCGACCGCGCCGGTCGCGCCAACCTACGCCCGTCGCACGGTCTACGTCTTCGTGGACGACTTCGATCTGGCCACGCTGGCCGGGCTCAGGTACGCCAGGAGCCTGCGGCCGACGAGCCTGCGAGCGGTGCATTTCGTGATCGACAGTGCGCAGGCCACGAAGTTGCGGCAGGACTGGCTGCGCGCTAACACCGGAGTGGTGCTCGACCTCGTGGACTGCCCGGACCGTCGGCTGGCCAGGGCTGCCGCCGAGATGGTCCAAGCCGAGGCGATGCAACCGGGCGTCGGGGTGACCGCCGTGCTACCGCGTCGCAGCTATTCGCCGATCACCGGCCGACTGCTGCACGACCGTACCGCAGACAAGATCGCCAGCGTGGTCAGCCAGATCCCGCACGCCGCGGCCACCATCGTGCCATTCGATGTGCGCAGCCGGGTGGAGAGCCTAATCGCCAGGGAACACGCGCGCACGGCCGCAGCACCCGGTCACGATGATGGGCCAGCCCAGACAGGCACGGCACGGCCGGGCACGGCACGGCTGGGCACGGCACGGCCGGGTGCAGCTTCGGCGGCGGGCACAACCCCGGTGGCCGCGCGCACCGGCAACACCGTCCGGCGCGATAGCCGAGAGGCCCGCAGCCGATACCGGGGCAGGTGAGCGGCCGCCTGGGGATGGGCGGGCGGGCGCGCTTGCGGATCAAGGTGCGCCGTCGGTCAGGGCTGACGCAGCCACGGACCGTGCTGGCCGCGCAGGTAGCGCAGACGCGGGCACCGCGGCTGCTGGCACCGCGGAGGCTGGCAGCGCGGATGCTGATCGCGCGGACGCGGCCGCGGGTGCGGCGGCTGCCGGCACCGCGGACGGGGGCAGCACGGATGCTGGCAGCACTGATTCTGGTAGCGCGGAGGCTGGCGGCGCAGTGGCCGGCCAGGTCCCCGGACCTTCCGCTGAGGCCCCGATGCCGCCCGAGCCGGTCACTCCGGCGATGCCAGCCAACGATGGTTCCGACTACAACCGGCCTGTTCCTTCGGTGCGCGCGACTCCCATTGGCATGCTGCCAAAGCGCGGCCGGGCGACCGTCGAGGGCCGGGTGCATGCGGTCGAGATCAGGCCGGTCGAGCAGAACACCGTGCTCGCTTGCGAGATCGTGGACTCAACTGGTCAGCTGACAGCCATGTTCTACGGGCGCTCGCACATCCCCGGACTGGACCCTGGCGCGCGGGTGCGGCTCATCGGCCAGGTGGGAGTCCGGGGCAGCCAGGCCGTCATGATCAACCCGGCTTACGAACTGCTCGCCCTAGGAAAAGGTGATTCGCCGCCGACATGATCGAGCAGGGCGACCGCTTCTCGGACGGACCCGGAGACGGCACCGGGCCCGCGAGCGAGCACGACTCCGAACTCGGCGCGCCTCCAGGCGATCAGCGTGAACCCCGGTCCAGCGCCCAACCCGACTGTCGGCCCGAACCGCGACCAAGCCCGCCGCTCGGCGGTCAACGCGCCAGGAAGCCCGACCATGAACAGGACCTCGACTGCCGGCAAGAGCCCGCCCACCAGCACNAGCCCGGCCATCAGCACGAATCAGACCCGGACTGGGAACCGAGTCAGGCGCACGGGCACCGGCATCACCACGGGCACGGCCTCACGCTGACCGGCCAGCACCGCCGTCCGCTGGTCATCGTCATGCTCATCACCGTGACAGTCGCGCTGGCCGAGGCAATCGGCGCGTGGGTGACCGGCTCGCTGGTGCTGTTCGCCGACGCCGCCCACATGGCCGCGGACGCCGCCGGGGTTGGCCTGTCTCTGCTCGCGGTGCTGTTCGCGACCAGGCCAGCCACGTCACGCCGAACCTTCGGTTACGCGCGAGCCGAGATCCTGGCTGCGATGATGAACGCCGTCCTTTTGTTCGGCATGGCGGTTTTTATCGTCGTTGAGGCGATCAGCAGGCTGATCTCACCGCAGCCGGTGCGATCGCAACTGCTGATCGTCTTCGGCCTGATCGCGCTCGCCGCGAACGCGGTCAGCCTGCTGCTGCTCCGCCGGGGTCAGGCCGAGAGCCTGAACGTGCGGGGCGCGTTCCTTGAGGTCGCCTCGGACGCCCTGGGCGCGGCAGCCGTGATCGTTACTGGCATCGTGATCGTGACCACCGGGTTCACCCGCGTCGACCCGGTGGCCTCGCTGCTCGTCGGCGCGCTGATCCTGCCGAGGACCTGGCGGCTGCTTGCTGACGCCATCGACGTGCTGCTTGAGGCCAGCCCGCGCGGGGTGGATCTGAGCGAGGTCCGGCGGCATCTGCATGGTCTTGCCGGGGTCCGGGAGGTGCACGACCTGCATGCCTGGACGATCACCTCAGGGCTGCCGGTGCTCTCCGTCCACGTCGTGGTGGAGCCGGACGTGCTGGCGGACGGCCGGAGCGCGATGATGCTCGACGCGCTGCAGGAGTGCCTGCGCGGCCACTTCGACGTCGAGCACTCCACCTTCCAGCTTGAACCGGCTGGTCACGCCGACCACGAGCGCCCGATGCACCAGTAGCCGGATGCACGAGCAGATGCACCCAGCCCCCGATGCAACCACCAGCCGGTACGCACCGGGTCCGATGCGCTGGCATCCGGTAGTCCTGGCAGTACGGTGCCCTGGAACAAGTCGCTACCGCCTAGTAGCATCCGAATTATCACGTCCTCGGGGAGCTGCCGTGAGCACCTATGGCAAGTACGTCACTGACGTCTCGCGTGACACCTGGGACGTAGCCGCCGCGGGCACCACCAAATTCAGCTGGGAGTACGACAACGGCCGTGGCCGCCTGCTCGACCTGTACCAGCGCGGTAAAGACAAGCAATGGGATGCGACCAAGCGGATCGACTGGAGCATCCCGGTCAATCCATGCAACGTGATGGAGCAGACCGAGGAACTCAGCCCGATCTACGGATCAGCGCAGTGGGAGAAACTCAATCAAGCCGAGCGGGATGAGCTCGGCATGCATTTGTCATCCTGGCTGTTCAGTCAGTTCCTGCACGGTGAGCAGGGCGCGCTGACCGTGGCGGCCAGGATCGTTGAGTCGGTGCCCGACATCGATTCCAAGTTCTACTCGGCCACCCAGGTGATGGACGAGGCGCGGCACGTCGAGGTGTTCTCCAGGTTCCTCAAAGAGAAGATCGGCCTGTATTACCCGATCAACGACGACCTGGCGAAACTGCTTGCCGAGGCGCTGACCGACGGCCGCTGGGACTTTCCGTACCTGGGGATGCAGGTCCTGATCGAGGGACTGGCGCTGGCCGCGTTCGGCGTGCACCGGGACATGTCCAACAACGCGCTGGTCACTGCGCTGCTGGCGTACGTCATGCAGGACGAGGCCAGGCATGTGGCGTTCGGCAGGCTGGCGCTTCGCGACTACTACGCGGAGCTGACCGAACCCGAGCGCGCGGAACGTGAGGAGTTCGTCGTCGAGGGCTGCTACCTGATGAACAACAGGTTCCGCGCCCAGGAGGTCTGGGAGACGCTGAACTTCGACGTGGCCGAGTGCATGGAGTTCACCGACAAGTCTCCGGTGCAGCAGGCGTTCCGCTCGCTGCTGTTCAGCCGGATCGTGCCGTGCGTGAAGGACATCGGCCTGTGGGGCCCGAAGGTGCGGCATGCCTATGCCGACCTCGGCGTGCTCGGCGCAGCCGACAGTGACCTGGAGGCGCTGATGAAGGCCGACGAAGAGCTGGCTGAGCGGGTAGACGAGGAAAAATACGCCGCCGAGCTCGCAGCAAGGCAGGCCGAGGTCGAAGCGGCTATCGCCGGAGGCGCAAGCGGGGACTAGCTGTGCACCGTCTGTGATCGACCATGACCGCGCGGTCGGTAATCTAAGCCCGCGCGCATCCGCGCACAATTTCGCGGCTGGCCATGCAGGAAGGCGGGCGAGTGAGCCAACTCAGAATCACATTCGCTGGCCAGGCCTACAGCTTCGCACCCGGCCAGATCGTCAGGATCGGGCGAAGCCCAGATAACGCGATCGTCGTACCTGACCCGATCGTTTCCCGTGAGCACGCCCAGGTCAGCTGGCATGCGGACAGCTGGATGCTTGATGATCTCGGCAAGGGCCGGACCTTCGTCGGCGGACTCCCGGTCGGCTCCGTCGGGGTCACGCAGCCGCTGGATGTCCATCTGGCTTCGCCGCTTGGACCGGCGCTGCGAATCGAGCTGGCGGCAGACCAGCCTGCCAATGTGCCCGCGCCCGCCGCCGCGGACACCGCGCTGATGCAGACCCCGACGACCGGCCCGACGATCGGCCCCACGGTCGGCTCAGCTGCCAGCTCCACGGTCGGCTCAGCTGCCAGCTCCACGGTCGGCTCGGCAGCCGACTCGGCAACCGAGGAACCTGTTGGCTGGGGAGATCTCACCGGCGTGGCGGAACCGGCCGACCAGGCCGGCCAGGCACGCCATGCCAGCGCCATTCATCGGTCCAGGCTCTGGCGCGGTGAGACATCGGCCAGCCACTCCAGCCCGGTCTACCAGCACGGACCAGCGCAGCACGCCAGGCCCGACGCACCTGGCGGCGACTTCGCGACCGCCGTGCACATCCTGGTGCCGATCCGGAGCTGGCTCAAGGATCCCGGCTGGAAGCAGGGATCGCGGCTGCTGGTCATCGCCTACGGCCTGCTGCCGTCCCTGTTCGTGGTCCTGCTCTACAACACCAGAAACGTCAGCGCACCCGGCTGGGCCTACAGCCTTGCCATCGCACCGCTCTGGGCCGTCGTGTTCTGGCTGCTGATCAGGCCAGGTCATATCACCAGGCTGATCGTGTGGCTAGCGGTGGCCATCGTCGCCGCCGTCATGGTCCTGCTGCCGATCATGACTATCCCGTGGGAACAGGCGCTCGATCACACCAGCAATATGCGCAACCCGCTGCCGTGGATCTACGGCGTCGGCGTCGCCGAGGAGGTCACCAAGGCGCTTCCGGTGCTGATCGCAGCGCTGCTGCTCCGCTGGATCTGGAAGATCACGCTCGATGTCAGGATCTGGATGTTCCTCGGCACGATCTCCGGGCTGGCCTTCGGAGTCAGGGAATCGGTGCTGTATACCGCGAGCGCGCTGATGGCCGGCACCGGTCACACTGCCGGGGCCATTCCGCTAGGTGCCATCCCGCTGATCCTGACCTTCGCGCTGCGGGTCTTCGTCGACGGCTTCCAGCACGCGGTCTGGGCCGGGATCTCCGCCTTCTTCATAGGCATGGGCGTGAACTACCGCAGGCGCCGGATCCCGCTGATCCTGTTCGGCATCATGCTTCCCGCGGTGCTGCACGGACTGAACGACTGGAGCACGCAGCTCGCGTCGCACTGGCTATGGATCGCGATGGAAGCCCTCTCGCTGCTCTTGTTCATCGGCTACACGATGTCTGCCACCACGATCGAGCGTCAGGTCAGAGACACCCCGCTGTTCCGCGGCGAGTCGATGATCATGGACCGTGCGGTGTTCGCCGACGACGAGGCGAAGTTATAGCGCCGGGCCTTGGGCATCGGCCGCAGTTCTGGTTAGCTATCGGGGCTGGTTACGATCGGCGAATGACGGACTCGCCGATGCCCGGGTTCCCCGAAGGATTTCACTGGGGGGTCTCGACCGCCGCGTACCAGATCGAGGGTGCGGTCGGCGAAGGCGGCCGCGGCGTGTCGATCTGGGATACCTTCTGCCGGAAGCCTGGCGCGATCAGGGACGGGCACACCGGCGAGGTGGCCACCGACCATTTCCACCGCTGGGCGCAGGACGTCGCGCTGCTGGCTGACCTCGGGGTGACGGCGTACCGGTTCTCCATTGCGTGGCCGCGGGTTCAGCCGGTTGGCAAAGGACCGGCCAGCACCGCCGGGCTCGACTTCTATTCCCGGCTTACCGACGCGCTGCTCGCGGCCGGCATCACCCCGGTTCCGACGCTGTACCACTGGGATCTGCCGCAGCCGCTCGAGGACGAGGGCGGCTGGCTGGCCAGGCAGACCGCTCAGCGGTTCGCCGACTACGCGGCGATAGCCGCCGGGCGGCTCGCCGACCGGATCGGGCTGTGGATCACGCTCAACGAGCCGTACATCGTCACGATCTACGGCTACGCGCTCGGCGTTCATGCCCCGGGCAAGGCGCTGATGCTTGACGCCCTGCCGACCGCGCACCATCAGCTGCTCGGGCACGGCCTGGCCACCGCGGCGCTGCGGGCGGCCGGAGCGCGCGAGGTGCTGATCTCCAACAACTACTCCCCCGCCTGGCCGGCCAGTGACAGCGTGGGTGACCAGGAAGCCGCTCGCGCTTACGACATCCTGCAGAACCGGCTGTTCACCGACCCGGTGCTGCTCGGGCACTATCCGGACCTGACCCCGTTCGGCCTGCCCGAGGGGCTGGCCTGCGTCCAGGACGGCGACCTGGCGGTAATCTCCGCTCCGGTCGACGGGATCGGCGTCAACTACTACATGCCGACTAGGCTGTCGGCACTACCCGGCTCGCCGCTGCCGTTCCGGATGAAGCCGATCCCCGGTTACCCGGTGACGGCATTCGGCTGGCCGGTCATCCCGGCCGGGCTGACCGAGCTGCTCACCGAGCTCGGCGAGCGCTACGGCGACGCGCTCCCGCCGCTCTATGTCACCGAGAACGGCTGCTCGCAGCAGGACGAACCGGCCGCCGACGGCACGGTCCCTGATCCGGCCAGAATCGACTACCTAGACCGGCATATCCGGGCAGTGCACGATGCGATCGCGGCCGGCGTCGACGTGCGCGGCTACTTCGTCTGGACGCTGGCCGACAACTTCGAGTGGAGCGAGGGCTACCACCAGCGGTTCGGCCTGGTCTACACCGACTTCGAGACCCAGCAGCGCACGCCCAAGGCGAGCTTCACCTGGTACCGGGACATGATCGCCGCTCAGCTGCGCTGACGTGAAGGTCGCGTGGCAGGCGCACTCGCCATCATTTCGGCCGCCGCTGGCTGATCCCCAGGTCGGCGAGCGCGGTGCGAGCGGCCCACGAACCGCACATGCCGTGCACGCCTCCGCCTGGCGGGGTGGACGCCGAGCAAAGGTACACACCGCGGAGCGGCGTACGGTACGGATTCCACTGGGTGGTGGGTCGGAAGATGGTCTGCCGCAGCGTGCCGGCCCCGCAGCTGACGTCGCCGCCGACGTAGTTGGGGTTGTGCCGCTCCATCTCGGCAGCGGTCCGAACTGCCCTGGCCAGGATCAGGTCGCGGAAACCAGGCGCGAAGCGCTCAATCTGCGCTTCGATCCGGTCCGCCATATCCACCGGGCAGCCCGGTGGCACGTGACAGTAACCCCACAGCGTCTGCTTCCCGGCGGGCGCCCTGCTCTGGTCCACCACGCCAGGTTGCGCTACCAGGCAGAAAGGGAGATCAGGGGGCCGGCCAGCGGCAACCTGCGACTCACTTCTGGCGACCTCGGCGAGCGTGCCGCCAACGTGTACCGTGCCGGCCTGCAGGCATGCCCGCGCCTGCCAGGGGACGGGGCCGTCGATTGCCCAGTCCACCTTGCATACCCCCGGTCCGTATCTGAACCGGCCAAGCGCGCTGGCGTAGCGGGCCGGAAGCCGGCCGGCGGCCAGCCCTAGGAACTGGCGTGGCGTCACGTCAAGCAGTACCACCCGAGCCTGCGGCAGGTCCTCCAGACGGCTGACCCAGCAACCGGTACTGACCTGGCCGCCGAGCGAAATCAGCTCAGCGACCAGCGCATCCGTGATCGCCGAACTGCCTCCCTCGACCACCGGCCAGCCCGCCGAATGACCGAGCAGCATGAGCAGCAGCCCGAACGCCGCGGTGAGCGGCGCACCGAGCGGCATCATCGAGTGCCCAGCCGCGCCAGCCAGCAGCGCCCTGCCTTCGTCGGTCTCGAACCGCGCGGCCAGCCGGGAAGCCGACATCAGCCCGGCCAGGCCGAACCGCGACATCGAGATCGGACGGTTCGGCACTGACCGCAGCGGAGCTAGCACCGTGGGAACGATGGACCCCGCATCGCGCACCAGCGGCGACATCAACTTCAGGTAGACCGTCGCATCCTGACCAAGCCCAGCGGCGGTCTCGGCCACCGAGCCGCGCAAGGCGCCAGCCCTGCCGCCGTCGAGAGGATGGGCGAAGGAAACCTTCGGCGTAAGCAGCCTGACCCCTCGGGCCGCCAGGTCCGTGCCGAGGAAGAACGGTGACGCGGCGGCGAGCGGGTGGACTGCCGAGCAGATGTCGTGCCGGAAGCCGGGCAGGGTCAGTTCCTCCGTGCGGCAGCCACCGCCCGGAGTCGGCGCCCCCTCGATCACGTCCACCGCGAGACCCGCGCGAGCTAGCGTCAGGGCCGCTGCCAGCCCATTCGGGCCCGAACCGAGCACGACCGCATCCGGATCCCTCATCGCAACCCTGGCCTGGCCGCGTCCCCGGTCTGGCCGGCCGCAACAGCGGCGGAGCAGAAGATCACGAAGACAGGCGGGAATTCCCGCAGCTCGGCCACCCCCAATTGCCGCGCGATACCTAGCCCAGCTCGCTGCCGGGCTCAATCCGGTGTACCGGCACTGACCTTGAAGGTCAAGACCCGCCGGTCGGGGCAGCGGTACTGCGGGGCAGCGGTAACTGCGAGTGCGGCGGTGGCGGTCAGCCGCCGTTCAGGCCCTTGGCGACCCTGGCGCCCAGGTCCGGGTGCACGCTGCGCCAGTAATCGGCAACCCGTGCCTTCATCTCTGACGTCACCTCGGGCGCGCTGGCGTGGCCAACGATGTTGGCGACCAGATGGTCCCGCTCCGTCTCGGACAGCACGTCGGAATACAGCGCGTGCGGCTGGCCGAAGTCGTCGTCGTCGGCATGCAGCGTGTAGGCGCTGCGCAGGATCTCGCCGGCCACCTGATAGCTGTCCCCGCGCCAGAGCTCCGGGTCGGCGGCCGGGCCGCCGACTGAGTTCGGCGCGTACACCGGGTCACCGGGGTTCTGCTGCCGCATGGCACCGTCCTTGTTGTAGGAATGGACGGGTGACCTGGGCCGGTTGACTGGCAGCTGCAGGTAGTTCGGGCCGATCCGGTAGCGGTGGGTGTCCGGGTAGGAGAACAGCCGGCCCTGCAGCATCTTGTCCGGTGAGGGGCCGATCCCAGGCACGAAGTTGGCGGGCTCGAACGAGGACTGCTCGATCTCGGCGAAGTAGTTCTCTGGATTCCGGTTCAGCGTGAACCGGCCGATCGTGATCGGCGGGTAGTCGCTGTGCGGCCAGACCTTCGTCAGGTCGAACGGGTTGAACCGGTAATCCGCTGCGTCGGCGAACGGCATGACCTGGATCTCCAGACGCCAGGACGGGTGGTCACCGGTCTTGATCGCGGTGTGCAGGTCGCGGAGGTGGAAGTCCCGGTCCTGCGCGGACATGGCCGCGGCCTCAGCGGCGGCGAAATTCCTGATCCCCTGCTCGGTCTTGAAGTGGTACTTGACCCAGAACTTCGCTCCGGCGGCGTTGTACCACAGGAAGGTGTGGCTGCCGTAGCGTCCCTGCGTCGGTCGTGGATATGGGCCGATGGTCGGTCATAAGTCGATTCCCCCGTGGTGAAGCTCAGTCCCCCAGAAGCATCGTTGCATGTAGTTGTCACTTGGTCACTCAACGGGGTCGGTCCTGCATGTGCGACGAAATTGTTAGTCTTTATCGCCTTGTTGCGCGCGATAATTTAGGCATGTCCGAACCGCCCGACGGAGTCCCGCCTGGCCAGGACGACCTCGACCGTGGCCTGCGTGAGATCATTTCGGGGCTCGCTGGCGAAGCGAGATTCAAGGAGCCGTCCGCGGCCGAGCGCGCCCGCAGACCGGTGCAGCCCGCTCATGTCGGCAGGCGCCCCGGCAGGCGCCCCGGCTGGCGGGCGGCAAGGAAGGCGAACAAGCTTCGCCAGCCGGTGTCGGGCCCAGAGCAGCCGTCTGCCAAGTACTGGCGGGGG
>JGI12269J14319_10001483_pt1 | contig 23309 bp, 20 predicted proteins | sample PeaSoiSIISIP2007_FD_14319 | JGI IMG/M metagenome (IMG submission 14319)
CCCAATCAGAGAAGCTTGAGAAAATGTTTGACGAATTGACCATCAAGGCACAAAAAAGTAGTTTAATTAATCCCGAGTTGTTCAGTAAATATAATGTAAAACGGGGATTACGTGATCAAGATGGGAAGGGTGTACTGGTTGGATTGACGGAGATCGGTGAGGTGCATTCCTATATCCTTGATGAAAATGAAATGATCCCTGTGCCTGGAAGATTGATTTATAGAGGGATCGATATCCGCCATATTGTAGACGGTTTTACACTAGATGATCGTTATGGTTTTGAAGAAACTTGTTACTTATTGCTTTTTGGGAATCTCCCAGATAAAAACTCACTAAAAGAGTTCGAGCAACTACTTGGACTTAATCAGACCTTACCTGAGGATTTCGTCCGGGGCATGATAATGAGTGCGCCGAGCAAGGATATCATGAATGTTATGGCGAGAAACGTCTTGGACTTATACAGCTTTGATGATGATCCTGATAATACGTCTATAAAAAACGTCTTAAAACAATGTATCCGGCTTATTGCCTGTTTCCCATCCCTTGCAGTCTATGGCTACCAGGCCTTCTCTCATTATCACGGCAAGCAAAGTCTATATATTCACAGCCCAAGGTTCGATTTAAGTATTGCCGAAAATATCCTGCATATGCTGAGACCAGATAGCAAATTCACAAAACTCGAAGCTAGACTGCTTGACCTTGCACTGGTGCTTCATGCTGAACATGGTGGGGGCAACAATTCATCCTTTGTTACGCATGTGGTAACCTCAACCGGAACGGATACATACTCGGTAATGGCTGCTGCCTTAGGATCTTTGAAGGGGCCGCGGCACGGAGGCGCAAATATTAAGGTTGTTCAGATGTTTGAGGATATGAAGCATAATTTGAAAGATTGGAACGATTCTGAAGAAATTCAGAGTTTCCTAGCTAAAATACTTAATAAAGAGGCGTTTGATCGTTCAGGTTTAGTTTATGGTATTGGTCATGCTGTATACTCGATATCCGATCCTAGGGCGGTTATTTTTAAAGAATACGTTGCTCAACTTGCCAGGGAGAAGGGCCTTGAGGCCGAATACAATCTTTATGCTAAAGTAGAGGAACTAGCGCCAGGAATGATTGGAAAATCTAACAAAATGTACAAGATTGTCAGTGCCAATGTTGACTTCTATTCCGGCTTTGTATATAGAATGCTGGATATTCCCGATGAAATGTTTACAGCAATTTTTGCCATATCTAGAATTGTAGGCTGGAGTGCGCATCGCATCGAGGAAATTGTCAATGCTGGGAAAATAATTCGACCGGCTTACAAAAGTGTCGCAATGAGACGGGAGTATACTGATCTGAATGAACGGTAAAAAGAACTTCATAATCATAGAAGCAGTAGGAATAAATATATCCTACTGCTTCTTTATATTCGTTCTGACATATGAAAAATCTGGAGCGGCATAATGCATCGAGCCACCATAATTATAACATTTGTTGAAAGGTAATTTATTTAGTAAATATATTACTGTAATTATTTATTTTTGTTATTTCCTGTCAAAATAATAAGAATACTTTGCAAGGATAATTCAGTTAGAAGATAGAATTAATATTTAAATATTAGTTGTTAAAGAAGAAGTATGAAGCTCAATACTAACAGCAATCTTAATGAAAAGAGTGGAATGAAATATGTCTACCGATGAAGTGATCAGCGAATTAACACAAAAAATCACGTTCCTAGAAGAGGCTCTGGCAGAGGTTCGAGAGGATAATGAGATTTGGGAGCGAATTTTTACTGAGAACTATTGGGGGATGGTGGTTTCCGATGTCCTCAATGGTGAATTGCTAAAGGTTAACCCCCGTTATGCAGAGATGATCGGATACAGCACCACTGAGCTAATAGGTAAATCGATTTATGATGTCTATGCTCCAGAGTACCATCAAGGGCTTCCAGAGATCTTTTGTAAGATACATGAAAGAGGACATTATGCCTATAAGTCGGCACATAGAAGGAAAGATGGAAGTTCTTTTCCCGTACACATTGATAGTTATGAAGTAACGATCAAATCACAGCGTATGCGGGTGGTTTCCATTTGGGATATTACCGAAAGCGAACAAATAGAAAAGGAATTGAGTCAGTATCGGGAAAGTTTAGAAGAATTGGTTGAATCCAGAACTAATGAATTGGAATACAGTAATGATCAGCTTCGAAGTGAGATTCTGCAAAGAGAAGCCGCCGAAAATGAACTTGCTCAAACTAACCAAGAGATGTTGAATACCCTGGAAAGTATTAACGATTGCTTTGTAACGGTTAATCGTCAATGGATCATTACTTATGCCAATAAGAGCATGCTTAAAGCACTTGAAGCTAACGGTTTTAAGGGCGATTTTATAGGATCTAGTTTTTGGGAGATTTATAAGCAAGGTAATCAGGAAATTTTTCAAGCCTTTGTGAAGGCAATGAATGATGGGCAACCAACACGCATGGAGACGTTCGCAAACCTATTGGGGCATTGGGCAGAACTGAGCATTTACCCAACTGAGAGCGGGGTTTCTGCCTTTTCTCACAACATAGACGAACGAAAGGAAAAGGAAAAAGCCGTGCAGGAAGAGCATAATCGTCTATATTCCTTATTCGATAGTTTTCCCGGTTTGATTTTTGTACAAGAAGAAAATTATAAGATTCGTTTTGCTAACAGTCGTTTTCAGGCCAAGTTTGGTCTATCTGCAGGAAGAACGTGCTATGATGTTATCGCAGGTTTGGAGAGTCCTTGCCAGAAATGCGTTACCTCAACGGTTTTTGGAAATACTGTACCTCTATGTAGAGAGAGATTTTTCGATAATCGAATTTATGAAAAATATATTCAGCCCTTTACGGATGTAGATGGATCGAAGTTGATTTTCAAAGTACTAATTGACATAACCGACCGAAAGAACGCGGATCGAGAATTAGCGCGCTTGGATAGACTTAATATGGTGGGAAAAATGGCAGCGGGTATTGCGCACGAGGTAAGAAATCCTCTGACTACGGTCCACGGTTTTTTGCAACTGCTCGCAGCTAAAGATGATACCAAGCAATATCACGAATTCTATAAATTAATGATTGAGGAGCTTGAGCGAGCGAATTTGATCATAACTGATTTTCTAAGTTTGGCTAGTAATAAAACTTCTGATTTTGAATTAATCAATATTTCGAGGATAGTAAGATCTTTAGCCCCTCTCTTAGCCGCAGATGCACTCAACCAAGACAAAGAGATATGTCTTGAGCTTGAGCAGGTCACTGCCACTCAAGGAAATGAAAACGAACTTCGTCAGTTACTGCTAAACTTAGCTAGAAATGGACTGGAAGCTATGCAAGGTGGCTCTACTCTAACGATTCAAACGTTGGAATCTGAAAATTATATAATACTTAGAGTTTGCGATCAGGGAGGAGGAATTGATCCGATGATACTAGAAAAAATTGGCACTCCATTCCTCACAACCAAGGAACGAGGGACTGGTTTGGGATTAGCAATTTGTCAGAGCATTGCGGCACACCATAATGCAGTTATTAATTACGAATCAAGTCCAACAGGAACAACAGTTACAGTTAAATTTCCCGTTAGTAATTTCTCCAGAGATCGGATAACAGAGGCCAGAGATCAGAGCGGGAATACTCGGACTGACGTATCCGGCTTCTATGATTAGTAAGGGCACGATGCATCGTGCCCTTTTCCGTCGTACCCTTTGTAATTTTAATTGTGTCATTGGTTCCAGCACGAGGGCACGTGCCCCTACGAAAATGAAATCCGTGAATAATAAAAGGACCGAGGTGCAGCCGAGGTTTTTCTTAACGCTCGCTCTTGACAGCGGAACAATGCTTTAATATATTAAAGAAGGAAAGCGAGTAACCTGTTTGAGGAGGATAAAACCATGTCTAGCGATGAACGTTTACATGACCCGTTGACAGATGCCTTATTCGAAGCCGTTTTATTGCTTAAAGACAAAGATGATTGTTATCGGTTTTTTGAAGATATTGCGACGATTGCGGAGATAAAGGCTTTAGCCCAGCGTCTGGAGGTTGCCAAAATGCTCCAAAGGAATGAGACTTACACCACTATTGCGGAAGCGACAGGAGTGAGCACTGCGACGATCAGTCGGGTTAAACGTTGTTTGAATTTTGGAGCAGATGGTTATCAACTGATATTGAGACGTTTGAGTGAGCATAATTAAGATGAGAATTTGTCACGGGTAGGAGACATTTTAATAAATTAAATAGTAACTAAGTAATGTGCAAAGAGAAGGGGAAGCTAAATGCTAAGAACAAATTTAGGGCAACGTATTCCAGAGGGGATGCGTGATTTACTACCTGAGGAAATAATCGTGCAGGAGCGTTTAGAAGAAGAGATTCTGGCACTTTTTCGGCAATGGTCTTATCAGAAAGTATTGACTCCAACTCTTGAATTTACCGCATGCGTTCAACCGGATATTGAGCATGAGGATTCGTTATACAAATTTTTTGATCGTGAAGGACGTATTCTCGCTCTGCGTCCCGAACTGACAACTCCGATTGCCCGCCTGGTCAGTACTCGTCTGCGTGGTGCGGATTTTCCACTCCGTTTGTGCTATGGGGCAGATGTCTATCGAAATACCTCCGTTAGGCATAGAGAGTTCCGTCAAGTTGGCGTAGAACTCGTCGGCTCTGACCAGGAAATGGCCGATGCGGAAGTAATCGCTCTCGCGGTTGAAGCCATTGCGGGTTTGGGTTTAAAGAACTATCAGTTTAATCTCGGGCACATGGGAATTTTTTCGGGGCTTATGCTAGAAGCTGGGGTCGATGAGGGGATACAAGCCAAGCTAGAGGAAGCGTTGGCCCGCAAAGATATGGTTGGTGTAGAAAGCTGGGTCAGGCAAAGTGGGTTACCGACGCGTGTTCAAGAGCTTTTACTGCGGTTACCACATTTTCACGGGGGAGAAGAAATTCTTGATGAAGTCCTCGACTGGAGTGAACGCCCAGCGATTCGGGAAGCGGTTGAAAGTTTAAGACGGATTTATCGGTATTTGAAAGATTTTGGAGTTCAAGAGAATGTGTCGCTCGATTTAGGAATATTACGCGGTTTTTCGTATTATACCGGGGCAGTTTTTGAAGGGTATGTTCCAGGAGTCGGTTTTCCAGTTGCCGAGGGCGGACGCTATGATTCGTTATACGCAGATTTTGGTGTTTCGCTTCCGGCAACCGGGTTCGCGATTCACCTCGGAAATTTGTTAGAACAATTTCCTTTAGCCTCGACGGAGAGTGCCGATATTTTAGTTTATGGATTCGTTGCAGAGCATGTCATCCGCCAGTGCCGGGCTTTAAGAGCCAAGGGGAAACGGGTGGAAATGGCACTCGGGACGATAGAGGGCGACGTAGCCCAAAAAATGGCCTTGCAAAAACATATCCCGGAAATTTTATGTGTGGAGTAAAGGAGCGGTAAATTATGAAACTTGCGGTTCTTACGGGTGGCGGAGATTGTCCGGGGCTTAATGCTGTGATTCGGGCAGTTGTTAAAAGTGCGCATCAAAGTGGACTTGAGGTGCTTGGAATCAAAGATGGCTTTCGGGGGGCGGTAGAAGGGGATTTCATGCCTCTGACTTTGAATGATGTCTCGGGTATTTTACCGCGTGGCGGTACGATTCTGGGCACAACGAATCGGGACAATCCATTCGCGTATGAAACGAAACTGGATGGAAAACTTAAAAGTATAGACCGATCCGATGATGTGCTGCGCAATTTGAAAGAACGCGGTGTGGATGTTTTGGTTGCGATCGGTGGAGATGGAAGTTTGAATATCGCTCTTAAGCTTGCCGATAAAGGACTTTCTGTGATCGGGATTCCCAAAACGATTGATAATGATTTAATGGCTACTGATCAAACCTTTGGCTTTCAAACAGCTGTGGAAACGGCCAAAGAGGCGCTTGATCGTCTGCATACTACTGGCGAATCCCATCATCGGATCATGGTGCTGGAAGTGATGGGGCGCTACGCCGGCTGGATTGCCTTATATGCGGGCGTCGCGGGAGGGGCAGACGTCATACTGATTCCGGAGATACCGTATAATTTGAATCGGGTAGCGCAATCCATCCAGCGACGGGCAAAGCAAGGGAAGAAATTTAGCATTATTGTTGTTGCAGAAGGTGCTAAGCCTCTGGGGGGCGAAATGGTAGTTGACCGTCTGGTTTCGGGACGATTTGACCCGATCAAATTGGGAGGCATAGGGGCCAAATTAGGTCATGATCTTGAAGAACACTCTGGAATAGAAACTCGAGTGACGGTACTCGGATATCTCCAACGGGGGGGATCTCCCAATGCGTTTGATCGCGTGCTTTCTACCCGTTATGGCGTTGCTGCGGTGGATGCTGCCCTAGAAAAGGAGTTTGGGATTATGGTCGCTCTGAGGGGCCGGGATATTGTCCGGGTTCCCCTCCATGAAGCGGTCGATAAGCTTAAACTGGTACCCTTAATTGATCCTTTGCTGATTGCGGCACGTGCTCTGGGAATTGAGATGGGAGATTGAATCCTAAAGGAGAAAGAATAATGAGTGATAAACTAACCTCAGAGGGACTGGAAAGTTTCTTGGATGAGACCTGTGATTCTATCCGTGGAGATAGGCCTGCTGCGGAATTCAAGGAATATGTTATTGCAATACTTTTTTTAAAGCGCTTAAACGACCGATTTAATTTAGAACGTGAGGTTAGGTGTAATAAGCTTATCGCGAAGGGTTTATCTCAAAGTCAAATAGAAGAGGACTTGGAGAGGAGAGAAGTCTATCGATTGTTTGTGCCTAAGATAGCCCGTTGGGACAAAGTTAAACGGCAAAAAGGAGAATTAAACTCATACCTAACGAAAGTTTTCGTGGAGACTGAGGAAAAGAATCGAGGTTGCCTCGGTGCCTTAAACTATATAAACTTTAATAAAGTCTCTGAAAAAGGCGATAAGTTTATTACTGATAGCGATTTGATCGAGCTGATTGAAGCTTTCGATAAATTAATATTAACGGATGACCACTTAGATTTCTAATTTGATCCAATTGGCGAGACGTTCATTTATGAACAGGGTCTGGTGTAAGACCTTGTTCATAAAAAAGGGGTTGACACAAAAATAGAAATGAGATTTTTTCTATTTTTGTGTCAACCCCTCATTGTATTGTTATATACCGGAAAATTCATAGGACGCGAATATTGATAAGCTATAGGCTAAGATATTACATTGTACATCGTATTAATTATGGTTAATAAGTTTGGTTTAAATGGTTACTTGCACTAAACCTACATAGACATTAATATCAATACCGTCTACTGAAAAATGAATCGCTATAGTCTGGGGCACAGGTAGAGTTGCTTGTCCATTGCAGCCGATCAATAGAATAGGAGGGGAAATATCCAGTCCACTTATCCCTGCCAGGGAAAATTGGGTACATGAATTGGCACAAACCATATTCCCCATTTCAGAGATTGCGCTCTGCGCTATTGAATCGAACTCCATCACGGGCATGCCCATCATCATTTTTGAAGCGAACTGTTTTGCGGATTCTAAACTCATACCAATCAAAATTGCACCTCTTAACGTACCAACCAGAGAAATATGTACGAGTACTCCATCATAGTCTAATGTCGATCCAATTAGTGAAAGACTCCGTCTTTCTACAGATTGAAAACCAATTTGCGGAAGTATCTCTGTAAAAGAAACAATTAGGGGATTAATAATATTTATATCCATGCCTCTAGCCCTTTCTTAAAACCGATTCCTAAAAAGATAGGTCCAAACGTTGTTTGAGCATAAGAAGATTGAATCTTTAAATTTGGACTGACGAGCTCTGCATTGGTGCTACAAAATACACTGGGAGGAGATACACGTAAACTATACGTTTTATCTTTTTTATTGAGCATTGAGCAAGCTACCCCCGCTACTATATTAGCAAGTTTAACCATAACTTTAATTACACTCACCGTACACACATTCCTTTCCTAGGTCTATTATATATAATAATTCGATGAGTCATCTGTTAACCTCTTATTAGGGTAAATAATTACAATTATAGCATGATTCGCTGTTTTGTTTCTATTGTTATCACAGTAATTAGCGTGAAAGGATTCCTAGCCCTTTATTCAAATAAGGGGTTGCCAGAAGAAAAGGATATTGATATAATACTTATATTAATACTTTAATTAGTTAAAGCGATAAAACCAAGTTAATAAATAACATGTTTTGACTTTAGCTTTTAGGGGATATAGGAAGGGGATGCCAAGTGGAGAAAGATTTTTTAACGATTGCATTGCCCAAAGGGAAGTTGCTTATTGACTCCATTCAATTGTTAAGCCGTCTTGGGATAGAATGCAGTCATGTGAATGAAGATTCCCGCAAGCTCTTCTATGATCTGCCAGAGAGTAAGGTAAAAATTATTATTTGCCGTGCTACAGATATTCCAACGTTTGTTGAATATGGGTCCGCAGATCTGGGCTTTGTAGGAAAGGACACTTTGTTGGAAGAAAACAAAGATGTGGCCGAATTACTAGATCTCAAATTCGGATTTTGTCGTTTTGTGGTTGCTATGCCGGAGGCTAGTGTCCCAACTAAACTTCCAAATGGGGACTTTGATTTAAGTGGGTTGAATCATCAACGAGTGGCAACGAAGTTTCCCAGGGTAGCAGAGACCTTTTTTAGAGGTTTGGGTATGCAGGTTAGTCCCATTAAACTGCATGGCAATATTGAACTGGCACCATGTGTTGGCTTGGCTGAAATGATTGTGGATATTGTTTCGACAGGAAAAACGCTCCGGGAAAACCACTTGGTTGAAGTTGCTCCGATTCTTGAAGCAACGTCTCGTTTGATCGCCAATCGCGTAGCTTACCGCATGAAATACGAGCGGATCCGGGATTTAGTAGAGCTCTTGCGTGAAGATTTGCAAGCGGATGTAGTGGCCAAAATTTAGATAGGGATTTACTAGTGTAGGTTAAGATGAACAGAGTGAGGGGCGAAATTCATGAAGGTTGAGAATCTGAAAGACATCGATTTAAGCCGTTTTACACGGAAATCATATGGAGACGATGACACTCTAGAGCAGCGCGTGGCAGGGATCCTCAAACGCGTCCGCGAGGAGGGGGAAGAGGCTCTCTATCAATTAACTGAGGAATTTGATCATGTTAACCTGCGCCAATGTGGGTTGAGGGTAACCGACGAGGAGATTCAAGGGGCTTACCGCGAAGTGAGTGAGGAGTTTCTTCTAGCTTTACGTACGGCAAAGGGGAATATATTGCGGTATCATGAAAAGCAGAAGCGCAACTCATGGTTGGAACCGGATCCAGACGGAAGTATTCTCGGGCAACTTCTGAACCCACTCAAACGTGTGGGTATTTACGTTCCTGGGGGAACGGCTTCCTATCCATCGTCCGTTATGATGAATGCCCTACCGGCTGTTGTCGCCGGGGTTAAAGAAATCGTGATGGTTAGTCCACCCAGAGCAGATGGTACGCTTCTGCCTGAAGTTTTGGTAGCGGCAGCAGAGGCCGGGGTGACCGAGGTTTACAAAGTGGGAGGGGCCCAAGCGGTTGCGGCCTTAGCCTTTGGGACTGAGACCATCTCCCAAGTGGATAAAATAACCGGACCAGGAAACATTTATGTGACCTTAGCTAAAAAGCAAGTATTTGGAACGGTCGATATTGATATGCTGGCCGGTCCAAGTGAGATTTTGATTTTAGTGGATGAGAGCGGACGTCCGGAAGAATTAGCCGCGGATTTGCTTTCCCAAGCTGAGCACGATCGTTTAGCTTCGGCAATATTAGTCTCGCCCTCACGCCAACTCCTCGAGCAGACCATCTTAGAGGTGGAGCGCCAGCTTGCCGACTTACCCCGCGCAGAGATTGCTCGAGCGTCTTGGGAAACCTATGGGGCTGCGATTTGTGTGTCAGATCTCCAAGAAGGGATGGATTTAGCTAACAAAATTGCTCCGGAACATTTTGAATTGGTCGTGGCGGATCAGTATTCCTGGTTAGGACAAGTGCGGAATGTCGGTGCGGTTTTTCTAGGGCGATATTCCCCAGAACCTGTGGGGGATTACTTTGCAGGACCTAATCACGTCTTGCCGACCGGAGGAACAGCTCGGTTTTATTCTCCACTCAATGTCGATATGTTTATGAAAAAAGTTAGCGTAATCGGGTATTCGGAAGCTGCCCTTAAACGAGATGCCAAGCAAATCGCCATACTCGCCCGCAGCGAAGGGCTGGAAGCACATGCCCGTGCTGTCGAGGTGAGGTTTCAATTATAGATGCGGAGGGGGAAGTAAGATGGAACCCGTGTTGTGTAAACCAGAGAACTTCGTTCGTTCGGAGGTCCTTCAGCTCGTTCCTTATGAAGTGAAGCATATGCCTGAGTGCATCAAACTTGATGCCAATGAAAACCCCTTTCCTTGGCCGGTGGGGATGCGCGAGGAATTATTTTCATCAAAATTAATGTTTAACCGTTATCCGGACGGAATGGCTCAAGACCTAAAAAAAGCCATAGCAACGTATACTAAAATTCCTATGGAGGGAATTTTGGTAGGTAATGGATCGGATGAACTGATCCAACTCATTTTACTCACTTTTGGCGGTTTAGGAAAAGCGGTGATTATTCATCCCCCAACCTTTGGCATGTACCAGATTTCCGCTCATTTGACGGATACCACCGTTGTGGAAGTGCCCTTGTTGAATGGCCTAGATCTGAACACTGCGCAGATGTTAAAGGCAGCTCTTTCTCCGGAGGCCCATGTGGTTATTATTTGTAATCCTAATAACCCCACGGGTACGCAGTTCCCCAGAGAAGAAGTTTTGCAACTCTTGCGAGAAAGCGGAAAAATCGTCGTTGTTGACGAGGCGTATGCCGAGTTTTCAGAGGAATCCCTGATTTCTGAGATCGAAAACTATCCTAATTTGGTTATTCTACGGACGTTTTCTAAATCCTTTGGAATGGCCGGCCTACGCTTGGGGTACTTGCTCGGACAGGCGGAGACCATTGCCTTGATCAACCGAGTACGACCGCCGTTTAATGTTAATTTGTTTAGTCAGAAGGCGGGAATCCTGGCCCTGGGGTATTTAAGTCAATATCAAGAGCAAATTCAGTGCCTTAAGGCCGAAACGCAAAAATTATATGAGGGATTAACCCAGGTGCCGGATGTCGTGGTTTATCCTACCAAAGCGAACTTTATCCTCTTTAAACCGGATGATCCCGACAGGTGGGCGACGGAGTTGTTGAAGAGGGGGTTTCTCGTCCGTAACATGGGCGCACTCCCCATCTTAGGAAAATGTCTGCGCCTCAGTGCAGGGCTGCCGGAAGATAATGAAGGGTTTATGCGAGCAATTAGGGAGATAAGCATCGACCTCACGGTTACCAAAGGAAGTGCGGGCGTTACAAGTGCTTGATAGGGATGCGAGAGGAGAGCATTATGAGGGAAGCTTATATTGAACGTAAGACCAAGGAAACGGAAATCAGGATTCGCTTAAACCTTGACGGGACGGGAGAGGCTCAAGTCGAAACCGGGATTGGTTTCTTTGATCATATGTTGACCGCCTTCGCCCGGTTCGCCTACCTTGATTTAATTCTTGAGGCCAGCGGGGATTTAGAGGTGGATGCCCACCATACGATTGAGGATTGTGGTATTGTTTTGGGACAAGTCTTAAGGGAAGCCTGCGGAGATAAAGCGGGGATTGAACGGGTTGGGGAGGCCCTGCTGCCTATGGACGAGGCGCTTGTTCAAGTGGCTTTGGATATTTGCAATCGTCCCTACCTAGTTTGGGATGTTCAGTGTCCGGACGGAATGGTCGGCGAGTTTCCGTTCGAAATGGCTGAAGAGTTTTTTCGGGCTCTAGCCGTACAGAGTGGACTCACCCTGCATGTTAGGTTATTATCTGGGAAAAATCGGCATCACGTTCTGGAAGCTGCTTTTAAAGGGGTGGGGAGAGCCCTTGGCTTGGCATTACGCCCAAATACTCGGTATAGTGGTATTCTTTCGACCAAAGGGATTTTGTAAATTAACTCGTTCAGCTAAAGCTGAACTTTGGGGGTTCGCCCAGTCATAGGCGTGGGCGTCTAGCGTTTGAATTATAAGCAAATAGCGTTCCAGGAGGAATGAAATGATAGGTATTGTAGATTATGGACGAGGCAATTTAAGAAGTGTGGAAAAGGCTTTAGAAAAGGTCGGTTTTGAAGCGAAGATTATGACATCTCCGGAGGACCTGAGTGGAGTGGATGGACTTATACTTCCCGGAGTTGGGGCGTTCGCGGATGCGATGGAGGCCTTGAAACAAGGGGAATGGTTAGAGCCGATCACCCAGTTTGCTCGCTCAGGACGACCGTTCCTGGGGATCTGCCTGGGGATGCAGGTGCTGTTTGAGGTTGGGGAAGAACATGGCGAGTATGCTGGGTTAGGACTATTGCCGGGTCGAGTTGTCAAATTCCCGCCTGGCGGTAAGGTCCCACATATGGGCTGGAACAGTTTAAACATAGAACAACCTTGTTTTTTGTTAGAAGGAATTCCGAATGAATCGTACTTTTATTTTGTACATTCGTATTATGCAGTACCTGGTGAGAAAAGGGATATTGTGGCGACAAGTGACTATGGAGTCGTTTTCCCTGCGGTCGTAGGCCGAGATAATGTCTGGGGGGCGCAATTCCATCCGGAAAAATCAAGCCCCTGGGGGCTTCAGCTACTGACGAATTTTGGAAAGCGGGTGAAGGAATATGCTGCTCTTTCCAGCCATTGACTTAAAAGAGGGGAAAGCGGTGCGTCTGTTACAGGGAAGGATGGAAGATGCCACGGTTTACGCCGATAACCCAGTTGAAGTGGCGCAGGATTTTGAGAATCAGGGCGCAACGCATTTACATGTCGTTGATCTGAACGGCGCTTTTACCGGAAAACCGGTGAATGATGAAACGATACGTAAAATTGTTGGAAGTGTTTCTCTGAAAATTCAAGTGGGCGGAGGGATTCGCACCATGGAACGGATCAAGGAACTCTTGGATTTAGGGGTTGAGCGGGTTATATTAGGGACAATAGCATTCCAAGACCCGGATTTAGTTGCTGAGGCAGCACGTCGATATGGAGAACGGATCGTCGTGGGTATTGACGCGCTGGGCGGTTGGGTTGCGGTCCAAGGCTGGGCAGAAGCAACTGAAATGTTGGCCATTGATCTAGCTCTGGCCATGAAAGACGTGGGGATAAAGCGGGTAGTTTTTACAGATATTGCTCGGGATGGGATGCTCCAAGGACCCAATATCGAGAGCACTGTCCATTTGGCCCAGGGAACTGGCCTAGCTGTGATCGCCTCAGGTGGGATTTCTACCTTGGCAGATCTGCGTCATTTGCAGCTTGAGTCGTTAAAAGGAATCTCCATCGAAGGAGCCATCACGGGAAAAGCACTCTATAGCGGGGCTTTTACCCTGTCGGAAGCTTTGGCGGCCGCCCATTTCAACCCGAGCGGCGGAGAAAATTGGAACGGAGGGGAATGATATGTTAAGTAAGCGGATCATTCCTTGTTTAGATGTCCATAACGGGCGCGTGGTCAAGGGGACCAACTTTGTCCAGTTGCGTGATGCAGGCGATCCGGTGGAACTTGCGGCACTCTATGATAAAGAAGGCGCCGATGAGTTGATTTTTCTGGATATTACTGCTTCTTCTGATAATCGAGAAACAATGGTTGAGGTAGTACGCCGGACAGCTGAACAGGTCTTTATACCCTTCACGATCGGAGGTGGACTGCGGACCAGCGAGGATATTCGCCGCATGCTCAGAGCTGGAGCAGACAAAATCGCTCTGAACACCTCCGCGGTTCAGAATCCACGGCTTATCCAAGAAGGGGCGCATGCCTTTGGAAGTCAGTGTATCGTATTAGCCATTGATGCGCGAAGCACAGCACCGGGTAAATGGGAAGTGTATATTCACGGGGGAAGAACGGCAACGGGTAAGGATGTTTTGGAATGGGCTGAGGAAGCGGAAGCTCTCGGTGCAGGTGAAATCCTCTTAACTTCGATGGATCGAGACGGGACCAAGGCGGGTTATGAGTTAGAATTGACGAGGGCCGTGAGCAGAGCGGTCTCACTGCCTGTCATTGCGAGCGGCGGAGTTGGTACCTTAGAGCATTTAGCAGAAGGGTTAACCCTTGGAGAAGCGGACGCCGTCTTAGCGGCTTCGATCTTTCATTACAAGGAGTACAGCATTGAGGAAGCCAAACGGTATCTTGCGCAGCGGGGGATTTTAGTACGGCCTTGTTGAGGGACTTGTGTGGCACAGCGCGCGGTGCTTACGACGCAGAGGGGGACTTGTATAACACAGCGCTCAGTGCTTACGACGCAGAGCAAACTAACCGTTCAAGCTCCCGGCTTTGGGGAGCGGGGTGCATCCTACGCCGGAAAGTATTCCTTTCGGGATCGCGGCTTCTGCGATACTCTCCACTGGAGACTATCGTGCCAAAAGCGCCATCCGACGACCATGACGATAAGCGGACGAGCTTATCGCCACACTGCAACTCATTACGCATACTCCTGCAGTGTGGATTGGTCTAGTGTCCCCGTAGCCCGAAGACACTGTCTTCGCACGTATTAACCTACTTGCAGGATGGCGAGAGGGGACCTTGGCGCATTGGCGGCAGTGCACATCCGCTGGCCATGGATGGCCGAGTGTCCCTGTAGCCCGAAGACACTGTCTTCGCACGTATTAACCTACTTGCAGGATGGCGAGAAGGGACCTTGTGCACTGCCCCGTATTTGGGGTCGGTCGCTTGAACGGAAGTTTGCTGGGCTGCTTACGTAAAGACGTCGCGCTCGTGTCACACTGCGTCCCGGGCTTGGGTCCGGGTTACGGAGGTGGGGAGACGGCACATTTCATGTGCACCGTCTGCGTGCAAGTGTATGCAACAGGGGACGGTTCTCAGTTGTGCAAGTAGGGACGGTTCTCATTTGCATTAGTGCGGCTATAAGGATTGTGCTCAATACTGGCGTGGAGAACGACGAGTTGAAGAAGGCGGCAAATTTTAGGGGCACCTCTGTCTTGAGCTACTAGAGGAACTGGTATGCAACCTGCAACCGAGCATGCAACAAAGAACCGTCCCTACTTGCAAGAGAGACTTGCATGCAACCAAGAACCGTCCCCACTTGCACGCGATATGGAAGGGAGAGATACATATGGATGTAAATGAAGTAGAATCCTTAGATTTATCGGGGATCCGCTGGGATTCTCATGGGCTTGTTCCGGCGATTGTCCAGGATGTGGAGACGAAAGATGTTCTGATGCTGGCGTATATGAACGAAGAGTCCTTGCGGCGAACACTTCTGGAGCGTAAGGCTTGTTATTATAGCAGGAGTCGGCAATCTCTGTGGCTGAAAGGGGAAACTTCTGGGCATTTCCAGGAGATCATCGCTATTAAGTTTGACTGTGATCAGGATGCACTCCTCCTGACTGTGAAACAAACTGGAATGGCTTGCCATGAAAATCATTTCTCGTGTTTCCACTATGATTTGACCAGTACTGGATTTAAGGTCACGGGGGAGCCAGAAGTGAGGCCCGAGCCAACACTTGGGAGAACCCTAGAGTTGTTAACTGATGTGATTCACTCTCGAAACTTGGAGCGACCAGAAGGCGCCTATACGACCTATCTGTTTGAAAAAGGAATTGATAAGATTCTTAAAAAGGTCGGAGAGGAAAGCGCTGAGGTTATTATTGCTGCTAAGAATGCCGATCCTGAAGAGATCAAATGTGAAGTCTCCGATTTGTTCTATCATGTTTTGGTGATGATGGAACAACGGGGGGTTGGGGTTGGTGAGGTCGGTAAAGAGCTCTCGGCTAGGCGGAAGTAGTGAAAGTTACTTAATAAATAGATATCAAGAAGCAAGACTGGAAACGCTTTGGTTTTCAGTCTTGCTTCTTTAACATAAATTACAATTACATTGACGTTACTTATAGTCTTTCATACTCGCCTTGGGCATTTAGATATTGGATGTCCATACAGCCATAATACTCGCCATACATATCTAACGGGTCAAAGCCTCTTGGCCTAGTACAGTCATCTGAGTAGCCGATATAGAGGACGTCTAGGTCTTGGTCTCGCATTCGAAATATAAACTGTGGTTCAGCCTCAAACTTTTTGATCAGTTGTTCGTATTCCTCAGAACCTTTTTTCGCATCAGAAGTGTAGTACTCCTCCATGGTTATATTTTCGAGGCAATTTTCAGTAATTTTAAACATGTAATAACCACCCTTTACGTTAATCTTTCCTTAGGCACATTCAAGTAAATAACCAGTCAGTATGCCAGTCTATTTATGACATATATTATACCCTGAAACCGTACCCAAATGAAGTAAACTCATTCAGATAAGCTAAACATTGAAACTTTGAGGTACGAACGAAGACTATCGCGCTGAGAATTAGTATCGTCGAAACTGCATATTTCAAAAGGGAGTACTCGGCAGCAAGGCTAAATTCATTTTTAAAATAAACTGAAATTTCTTTCAATTAAAAGAAGGAATATAATAGTGCTCGGCGAATATCGTTTTAAAGTCTATTTTGGGCCTACCTGTAATGAGCACCTCGGAATGGACAATGGCTCGATGAGTTAGAGGGGGAGATGAGTATGAACGAAGGAAAGAGGTTAAAAGGGGCAACTATTTTACTAGAGGCTCTGGAAAAGGAAGGCGTTGACCTTATCTTTGGTTATCCGGGTGGGGTATTGCTCCCGTTGTATGATGCACTGATAGATAGTCCCATCCGGCATATCCTAGCACGTCATGAACAAGGCGTGGTGCATGCTGCTGATGGTTATGCACGCGTAACTGGAAAAGTAGGGGTATGTTTGGCGACGTCGGGTCCTGGAGCCACGAATCTGGTCACCGGCATAGCCAATGCTTATATGGACTCCATTCCTTTAGTCGTTTTAACGGGGCAAGTTGTTACCAGTTTGCTCGGAACAGACTCCTTTCAGGAGGCTGATATAACAGGGATTACTACGCCCATTACTAAACACAATTATTTGGTAAAAGATGCTAGGGAGATTCCCCGGATTGTCAAAGAGGCTTTCTATCTTGCAGGAACGGGCCGACCAGGTCCCGTACTCATTGATCTTCCCAAGGACGTTTTAGCCATGGAAATCGAACCCTTTTCCGCCGAAATGAAATTAAAGGGATACCAAATACCGAACAAGGGAGACAGTGTTAAGATTGCTGAAGTGGCGAAGGCGCTTTCAGAATGTCGTAAGCCTGTCATTTATGCCGGGGGTGGTGTAATTACTGCCGGAGCTGGTGACGTCTTAAAGAAGTTAGCGGAAAAAGCAACGATGCCGGTGGTCACGACATTAATGGGGATTGGATGTCTCCCATCTGGACATCCCAATCTTTTAGGCATGGTTGGCTTGCACGGAGCCGTGGCTGCGAACTATGCTGTGGATGAGTGTGATTTACTTCTCGCTGTGGGGGTTCGGTTTGATGACCGTGTGACAAGCGGTTTGGGTCATTTATTTGCAACCAAAGCCAAAATCATCCATATTGACATAGATCTTGCGGAAATTGCCAAAGTAGTAAGAACGCATATCCCGATCGTTGGAGATGCTCGCCTGGTTCTGGAAGAGGTGTTGAATGTCTTTGAGGGATTGAATGCTCCTCAAGTGGCAGACTGGTGGGACCAAGTGCATGCCTGGAAAAACGACTTTCCTGTGAAGTATGACAAGGACCGACTGACGCCTCAGATGGTGATCGAATGTATGGGCGAATTGGCCAATGAGGATACGGTAGTTGTAACCGATGTAGGTCAGCATCAAATGTGGGCTGCGCAAGTTTATCCGATCATGAAGTCACGTAATTTTGCGACCAGTGGCGGGCTTGGTACGATGGGCTTTGGCCTTCCTGCTGCTATGGGGGCGCAGATAGCTCGTCCGGACGATTTGGTTTTTCTAGTCACGGGAGATGGTTCTTTTCAAATGTGTATTCAAGAGCTGGCGACCATTGCCCATAATAAACTGCCCATTAAAATAGTCCTTCTGAACAACGGAGTCCTAGGCATGGTTCGCCAACTGCAGAAATTTTTCTATGGGGAACGGTATAGTCAAACAGATCTTATCGATAATCCTGATTTTGTCAAGATAGCTGAGGCCTACGGAATTCGTGGAATCCGTGTTGATTCTTTTGAGCAAGTACGCAGTGCTATTTCAGAGGCCATTAAACATCCTGGGCCAGTGCTGTTAGATATTACAATCTCGCCAAACGAAGATGTTTTGCCGATCGTACCACCGGGTAAACCCATTACGGAAATGCTAGGGAGGTAAAAACATGTTGCATACACTTGCGGCCCTTGTAGAGAACCATCCTGGTGTTTTGACCCGGGTGGCTGGATTATTCGCTCGTAGAGCATATAACATTGATAGTCTTTCTGTTTGTCAAACGGACGATCCTGAACTTTCTAGAATGACGATTGTCGTACATGGAGATGATCAGGTCATCGAGCAGGTGAGAAATCAACTTAATAAACTGGTGATTGTCCACTCAGTCACGGATTTGACGGCTGAGAGCGTTGTTGAGCGGGAGCTCGCCTTAATACGTATACAAGTTAGCTCGGAAACGCGCTCAGAGGTTCTTCAGACGGTTGATATTTTTCGAGGACGGGTTGTGGATATGGGAAGAACCAATCTTACAGTTGAGTTAACAGGAGACGTTGAGAAGGTTGATGGATTTGTTAAGGCGATCCGCCCTTATGGATTACTAGAGCTGGTACGCACTGGAAAGATTGCTATTCTGCGATCTGAAATTTAAACGAAGCAACTTCTTGACTTACCATTTCACGAAGGTTAAAGAGAAAATAGATAGAAATTCGGCACAAACATGTAAGAGGGACGTTTAAAGGCGTTCTTCTTTTTTACTGGTAAGTTCCAAGCTTAGTTCTCTCGCGCTCGATGGCGGTAAGAAACGCAAAGTGCAATCAATGAATTACGGGAGGTACCAGCATCTATAACATGTCAGCTCTTGACAAGGTTTGAGTAACTAGAATATGATGGTTTAAATAAGGTTAAAGTTAATAAGGTTTAAGTTTCTGGGTATTGGTTAAAATATTAATAACAACTATGAAAAGGCTAGTAATAAAGGATCCGGTTTTTAGAGACATAATCCTCGGGTGAAAGATTATGACGAAGGTTTTTTATGAAGATCACCTTGGAGTTGGACAGCTGAACTAATCTAAGCTGTTCCGTAGACATACGTTACATGTTTTAAGCGATTAATGGAGTGTTCCTGAGAGACTATCCATTAATAAAAAGGGTGGTACCGCGGATAATCCGTCCCTAAGTCAATGACTTAGGGACTTTTGGTGTTTATTTACTCGACGCGAAAGGAAGATGATTATGTCTAACTTCAAACCGCTATCGGATTTGCCGATAGCTAAAAAGGAAAGCGAAATAGCAGATTACTGGGACGATAATGAGATACTAGATAAGAGCATCGAAATCAGGGAAGGTAAAACACCCTTTATCTTCTACGAAGGCCCCCCCACGGCCAACGGCAAACCAGGAATTCACCACGTCATAGCCAGAACCTTAAAGGATTCAGTGTGTCGGTACAAGTCGATGCAGGGCTATCAAGTCAAGCGTAAGGCCGGATGGGATACCCATGGTCTTCCCGTGGAAATTGAAGTGGAGAAGCAACTCAAACTTTCCAGCAAGAAGGAAATTGAAGCTTATGGAATTGCTGATTTCAATCAGAAATGTCGAGAATCTGTGTTCAGCTATGAGAAGCAATGGCGGGAAATGACCAAGCGAATGGGATATTCGATCGATTTGGATCACCCGTATATTACGCTCGATAATAATTATATTGAAAGTGTGTGGTGGATCCTTGATCAGTTTTTTAAAGCAGGTCTAATCTATGAAGGACACAAGATCCTGCCCTATTGCTCACGCTGTGGTACAGGATTGGCCTCCCATGAGGTAGCCCAAGGTTATAAGGAAATAAAGAGTAACACCGTTGTCGTGAAGTTTAAGCGCAAGGATGCGGAAGAGTACTTTCTGGTCTGGACTACGACGCCCTGGACGCTTCCCTCAAATGTGGCACTGACAGTGAATCCTGAAGAAGTATACCTTAAGGTCAGGCAAAATAATGAGGTCTACTATGTTTCCAAAACTTTGTCGCATAAAGTGCTGGGAGAAGAGTTCGAGGTTGTTGAAGAAATCAAAGGGAAAGACCTTGAATACGTAGAATATGAGCAGTTGATGCCTTTTGTTAAACCCGATAAGAAGGCTTTTTTCGTTACGATCGGCGATTATGTAACGACGGAGGATGGAACGGGTATTGTTCATACCGCCCCAGCTTTTGGCGAGGACGATTATAACATTGGGCGCAGATATAATTTGCCAGTTCTTCAGCCGGTTGATGAAACAGGAAAATTCGTGAGCACACCATGGGAAGGTAGCTTTGTCATGGATGCGGATCTGGATATCATCAAATGGCTGCACGGGGAAGGAAAACTATTTAAAAAGGAAAAAATGGAGCATAACTATCCTCACTGCTGGAGATGTCAGACCCCACTCCTTTATTATGCCAAACCAAGCTGGTACATTGAAGTCACAAAATTTAAAGATAAATTAGTCGAGAACAACAACCGTGTGGAGTGGTATCCTGATTATGTCGGGGAAAAAAGATTTGGCAACTGGTTAGAAAACGCCAATGACTGGGCTTTATCTAGGAGTCGATATTGGGGAACGCCGCTTAATATCTGGAGATGCGGTTGTGGACACACTACCTCCATAGGTTCTAGGAAAGAACTGGTAGAAAATGCAGTGGAAACGCTGGATGAAACAACGATTGAGTTGCATCGACCATTTGTGGATGATATTCACCTTAAATGCGCAAAATGTGGTGCAACGATGACTCGGGTCACGGACGTCATTGATTGCTGGTTTGACAGTGGTTCGATGCCTTTTGCTCAGCATCACTATCCGTTTGAAAATAGCGAAAACTTCGATCAACTCTTTCCCGCCGATTTTATCTGTGAAGGTATTGACCAGACAAGGGGTTGGTTCTATTCTCTAATCGTGATCTCGACCTTTGTCAAGGGAGTCGCGCCTTATAAACGAGTACTAGTTAATGATTTGATCTTAGATAAGGACGGGCATAAAATGTCTAAGTCCAAAGGAAATACAGTTAATCCTTTTGAACTGTTTGATCAATATGGGGCGGATGCTTTAAGGTGGTATTTACTCCATGTTTCGCCAGCTTGGACTCCTACTAAATTTGATATTGACGGGCTAAAAGAAGTTCAAAGTAAATTTTTCAGTACGATGAGAAATGTATATGCTTTCTTTTCCTTGTATGCCAATACGGATAAACTCGACCCCAGAGACTTCTTTATTGATTATCAGGACCGCCCAGAGCTTGATCAATGGGTATTATCGAAGTATAACAGTCTTATACAAGGTGTTGAGGCAGATCTAAGTGTCTTTGATTTGACCAAAGCAGTTAGAAAGATACAGGAGTTCGTCAATGAGGATCTTTCGAATTGGTATATAAGACGTTCACGCAGACGCTTCTGGGGCACAGCGCTAACGGATGACAAGAAAGCGGTTTACAATACTACCTATGAAATACTTGTGGGACTAGCCAAGCTAGTGGCCCCTTTTGCACCGTATATTTCTGAAGAACTCTATCGAAGCCTGACGGATGAACTATCAGTCCATCTAGCGGATTACCCCGTGGCCGATTTACAGCTGATCGATATTGATTTGGAAACTCGAATGGATTTGGTGAGAAATCTGGTAGGTCTCGGCAGGGCGGCCAGAGAACAGGTGAAAATCAAGGTGCGGCAACCTGTACAACAGATCTTGATTGACGGTAAATATGAACAACTAATTGACTATATGCTTCCTTTAATTCAGGAGGAACTGAATGTGAAGGCGGTCGTGTTTGCTAAGGATTTGAGCCAGTATATGAATTTTAGCTTAAAACCTAACTTCAAAGTCGCAGGGTCTATCTTTGGACCTAAAGTAAAATCATTGGGCAAAGTGTTGGCGGCTCTTGACGCCCCTGCCGTTGTGCCAAGATTAGAGGCCGGAGAAACAATTCCGATTGAGGTGGACGGTGAACAGGTAGATCTGGTTAAGGACTATGTAATCACCACGATCGCAGCCAAAGAAGGCTTTACAATGACAGTGGAGGACAATTTATTCGTCATACTGGATACAACGCTCACCAAGGAGCTGATTGATGAAGGGTATGCAAGAGAGTTTGTCTCCAAGGTACAGCAAATGAGAAAAAATAATGGCTATGAAATGATGGATAGAATCAGAATCTACTTTGCAGGAGATGAGGAAATAGCTGAGGCCGTCAAATTATATGGGGGCTATATCAAAAAAGAGACTCTTGCTGATGAGATTAATAGAATCGATGATGATAACCTGGAAAAGCAGAGTCTAAACGGTCATGAGACAGGCTTGAAGCTGGAAAAATTGTCCTAACTGTAATCCAGAAGGGGTATATTTGAGTTGTTAATTGTTTGACGCATATACTAAAAAGGGATAATAGGGTTGCATGTCGAAACGATATAACTACTTAGATGTGGATCTTGAAAGAGAAGGGAAATTAAAGAGATCCTAAAAAATTAAGGAGGGTTTTGTTTTGATGAAAAAAATATTGGTGGCAACAGATGCCTCAGAGTATTCAAAAAGAGCGTTAATAATTGCTTTAGATCTGGCGCGGAAATTTAATGCGGAAGTAGAGTTATTGTTTGTAATGATCGACCCGGTTGTGTATGGTTTTGGTGTAGCTGACAGTTATGTCGCTGCGCCGGAACAAATTGAACGAGATGGGGAACTCGCCTTAGAAGCCACACTCGAAGGAATCGATATTAGTGGAATCACACTGGCAAAGAAAAAAATGCACGGCAACCCAGGGCACGTAATCGTACAAGAAGTTGAAGATGAAAATATTGACTTAGTTGTTATGGGGAGCCATGGTTACGGGGCAATTCTCGGTTCCGTGTTAGGTAGTGTCAGTCAGAAAGTGCTCCACGGATCAAAATGTTCTGTTCTCATTGTAAAATAAACGATAATTACGTAAAACCAGCTTAATAATTTGGGCTGGTTTTACATTTTTCATTATCTCGATTGACTTGATCATTGCGTGAAACTGGATGGTAGTATTAACTGAGTAACATTTTTTATAATCTTTATTAGATATAAGGAATAAAAACAGAAGATGAGGAAATAATAGTTGACAGCACGCATTGAAAATGGTATTATAACTGAGCGCCACAAAGACGCACAACGATTGAACAAGCGAGGGGTTAAAACCTTCGAACTAGTCGGTCTT
>JGI12269J14319_10001484_pt1 | contig 23307 bp, 23 predicted proteins | sample PeaSoiSIISIP2007_FD_14319 | JGI IMG/M metagenome (IMG submission 14319)
GAGCCGTTGTCGGGGCCGGCGCCGACCCTCGTCGGCGAGGCGAGGCGCGGCCGCCCGATCGCGCGGCGTCGCGGACGCGGTGCCACGCGACGCTACTGTGTCCCCCATGTCGTCAGCGGGGGGCTGCGGGGGAAACGCATCGAGTGACGGGATGCTCTCGACCCACGACGACCGGTGACCGGGCGGTTCCTCTTCACCAGCTGGGATGGCGGCGGCAACACGACACCCGCCTTCCACCTGGCCACCCGTCTCATGCGCCGCGGCCACGACGTGCTGATCATGGGCTGGCCGTCGATGGCGCAACGCGCGCTCGACGCGGGGACCCCGTTCGTCAGCTACGCCGGTGTCACCTCCTGGCCCGAGGGCAAGTTGGACGACGACTGGGAGCGGATGGAGCCGCTGCTGCGCGGCGACGTCGTCGAGGCCGACATCGTGCGACAGGCGCGAGAGTTCGGCGCCGACGTCGTGGTGGTCGATTGCATGATGGCCGCAGCGTTCCGCGCGACGCACCAACTCGACGTGCCGTCCAGCGTTCTCTGCCACGGGCTGTACAGCTTCTTCCACGGCGACGCGGGTGACTTCCTCCTGGGCGACCTCACGACGACGCTGGACCGCGCGTCGCAGGTCCTCATCCTCGTGCCCCCAGGTTTCGACGCTCCGGGCGAACTCGCGCCGGGAGCCGAATTCGTCGGACCGATCTGCGACCCGGACGAACCCGACGTCGCGCGGCTGGCGGCCTGGGGCCTCGACGAACTCGCCTCGTCGAACGACCCCTGGGTGCTGCTCAGCCTCAGCACGACCTTGATGGACCAGCCCCGGGCGCTCGGGCCGATGCTCGAGGCCCTGGGTTCGCTCCCGGTGCGCGTTCTGCTCACGCTCGGCGGGGTCGTGACGCGCGACGAGGTCTCGGTGCCCGCCAACGCGGTCGTGCGCGACTTCGTGCCGCACGACTTCGTGCTGCCCCACGTCGACGCCGTTCTCTCGCACGGCGGGCTCAGCACGATCACGGCCGCCCTGGGCGCGGGCAAGCCGCTGGTGTGCATCCCGCAGGGACGCGATCAGTTCCTCAACGCGCAGCGGGTCGCCTCGTGCGGGGTCGGACTCGAACTCGAACGCGAGTCGACACCAGAGAGGATCGCCGAGGCCGTGGCCGCCGTGCTCGAACGCCCCCAGTACGCCGAGGCCGCCCGGCGGTTCGCGGCGAGCATCGCCGCGCTGGGACGCGGCGCCGTCGCGACCGAGCGCCTGGAGAGCCTCCTTCAGCGGCGCTGACCTCGCCGGTGGGCGCCGCCGTGAAGGGACCTACGGCCCTGCCTCGGCTCGCCCGGCCGGTTCGATACTGGCTCCATGAGACCTCGTGACGCCCATCGACCTTCCCTGAGTTCGCGCACCGCGCTCGTCGCCGCCCTGACGCTCTCGACGATCTCGCTGGCCGGTGCCCTCGACGGGCCGGCGGGTGCGTCCTCGAAGCCCAAGGTCGTCGTGGCCACCGGCGCCATCGTCTGCACAAAGGTGACGGGGTCGGTGACCTATCACCCGCCGGTCCACCATGTGGGCACCACGCCCGAGACCCAGGTGTTCTCCTTCCACGCGAGCCACTGCACGACCACGGGGTCGAATGTCCACCACGTCACGGGAGGCAGCCTGACCGCCTCCGTGCACCGGACCGTGAACAGCTGCATCGACCTGCTCCAGGCCAAGCTGTCGAGCGCCAAGGTGACGTGGACCCCGCGCTCGATCCATCCCTCGACCACCCACTTCTCGGGGTTCGTCTTCGTGACCAACGCCGCGGGGGACGAGGGGTTCAAGCTGCCGAACCCGGGCGGCACCGCCACGGTGGCCGGATCGTTCGCCGGCAAGGACCACGGGGCGCGTTCGAGCGCCACCGTGTACATCAACACGACGGCCCTGCAGTTCCGCGACGCGTGCATGGCCCCCGCCGGCGTGGCCCGCGAGGCCATCATCGGCGGGCGGGTGTCGTTCTCCTGAGTCGTCGAGCAAGCGCTATCTCGCCGCGGCCCGAGGCCGAGCCGTGATCACCCGCGCAGGAGCGATGATGACTTTCGTCTCTGACCGATGGCGCAGACCAGGCAATACGTTGGGAGTGGGCCGCTGAGGCGACCCGTGAAACGAGGTGAGCGATGTCAGCGCTCTCGAACACACGAGCAACTGCCGACACCCCGAACGGATCGCCCGAGACGGTATCGGGCGACCGCGTTCGCCGGTTCACGAGCACCGAGAGGATCCTGCACTGGTGGGTCGTGTGCATGTTCGCCGCCGCGCTGCTCACCGGACTGGCGATGGGCGACGAAGCCGAGTCCGGACCACTCCTTCGCGCGCACATCGGCGCCGTCGTCCTCATTGGGGCCGGCGTCGTCGTCGGCCTGATCGTCGGCAACACCCGCGCGCTGCTGCGCTCGGCGTGGGACCTCTTTCACATCAGCCGGGTCGACGTCGCGTGGGCCCTGGGTTCTCTGCGCCACCCCTTTCGCGCGCACCACGTGCGCTGGGGAAAGTTCAACGTGGGCCAGAAGGTCATGGCCTGGTCACTGGTGGGCTCGCTCACGGCGGTCGTCGTGACCGGTCTGCAGTCGTGGCACAGCGGGGGCGACTCGGCGGGACCCCACAGCGCGGCGGTGGCACTCACCTGCGCCCTTCTCACCGCGCATGTCTTCATGGCGGTCGTGAACCCCACGACCCGACCCGCGTTCCCCGGGATGGTGCTCGGACACGTGCGTCGCAGCTGGGCCGCCAAGCACCACGCGGGGTGGCTCGACGAGGTCGACGCCAAAGGGTGACGACACCCGGGCTGGCCTCTTCCTAGGGGAGGATTGCGAACGCGCCGACGTTGCGCGGTCGCACCACGGAGAAGTGCCGGCGATCCACCGTGGCCAGTTGCGCGACTCCCAACCGCTCCGCCGTCGCGACCACCGACGCGTCGACCGCCCCCAGCGGGAGGTCCCGATAGGTCGAGACGAGTTCGGCCATGCGCAGCCAATCGGGCGCCGCGACCGATTCGGCGATGAGATTGCCCGCCGCGAGGTCGCCGAGGAACCTGATCTGCGCGCTCGGGCCGAGTCGGGTCTCCAGGAGGTAGACCACTTCGGTGATCACCAACTCCGGGACGATGAGCGGACCCGGATGTTCCTCGAGGAGTTCGACGCACGCGACGTGATGGGCGTCGTCGGCGTCCACGTACGCGTAGAGAGGACCGGCGTCGACGACTAGCGCGACGGCGTCACCTCGGACCGGAGGATCTCCTCGATCCTCTCCGACACGTCCGATCGCCCGCTGCGGCCCGCTCCCGCAGCCAGCAGGCGGCGTCGTCCGCGAGGTGCGCCCAGCAGCGACTCGATCGCCTGGCGCGTGAGATCCGAGACCGTGGTGGAGCGCCGTTCTGCCTCGTGACGAAGCCGGGCGTCGAGCTCATCGGGCAGTTTGACGGTGGTCCGCTTCATGGTATGCCAGCATACCTGCCCGAGCCCGACCTGCGGCGAAGGAGCCCCGACCAGCCACGACGTGCGCCACGGTGAACAACGGTCGCGCCCGACCCGTGGCGACGTCGAACCACCGTGGTCCGCGTTGCGTGACCAACGAGCACCGTGCAACTGGTGGGCAGAGGGAGCCCTTAAGCGAGCACCCGTCGCCGGAAGTTCGTGAGCCCGAAGTACAGGAACATCGCGCCAAAGCCGATCATGACCGGGTAGATGACGTAGAGGTGCATGTGGGGCGCGTTGGTAAAGGCCGCGCGCATGCCCTCGTTGACGTAGATGAGCGGGTTGATGAGCACCACCGCCTGGAGCCAGTGGAAGGAGCCGAACTTCACGGGAGCCAGGTGGGTCCACGGGTAGTAGGTGCCGCCGAGGAAGGTGATGGGCAGGATCACGAAGCCGAACATCAGGCCGATATTGCGCGGCTCAAAGTAGGTGCCCAGCGTGAGTCCGAGGCCGGCCATCGCCACGCAGGCGATCGGCACGAAAGTCGCGATGAGCAGCCAGTGCAGGTGCAGCTCGGCCGTCACGCCCGCCGCGTGGACCACCGACGCGATGGGAAAGACGATGGCCGCGGCGATGAGGCCCTGCGCCGCGCCGGAGAGAACCTTGGCGATGGCCACCAGCCAGATGGGGCACGGCGCCTGGACCCGGTCCTCGATCTCGCGGGTGAAGCCGAACTCGGTGGCCATGGTCAGCGCGATCGACTGGACGCCCTGGAACATCACGGTGATGCCCACCACTCCCGGGACGAGCACCGTCGCGAAGCTCACTCCCCCGCGCGCGTGGCTCCCGCCGACGGCCTGGCCGATCTTGGGGAAGACGTAGAGGAAGACGAAGCACAGCAGGAACGGCTGGATGAGCGTGCGCAGCACGAACTCACGGAAGGTCTTGCGTAGCACCGTGAGGTCGCGCAGCAACAGCGCCTTGAGCGCGGTCGTGCTGGCCGCGACGACGCTGCGCGTGGGGGCGGTCTGGATCAGGGTCATACCTCTCGCAGCTCCTTTCCCGTGAGGTTGATGAAGACCGTCTCGAGGCTCGGCTCGGCGACCCCCAGGTCCAGGATCTCGGCGCGGGCCTCCTCGGCGGCGTTGACGATGCGCGGGACCATGTGGGCCATGCCCCGGGTGTGGACCGCCACCGATCCGCCGACGACGCGGGTCTCGACGACGCCGTCCAGGTCGGCGAGCAGGCTCGCCAGCTGGTCGGCGCCGTCGGTCACCTTGAGCGTCACGATCGTGTCGGCGCCGGTCGAGCGCTTCAGGTTGGTCGGCGTGTCGAGGGCGAGGACCCGGCCGTGGTCCATGATCGCCACCCGGTCGCACAGCTGGTCCGCCTCTTCCATGTAGTGGGTGGTGAGCATCACGGTCTGACCGGACTTGTGGAGCTCTTCGAGCATCTCCCAGAGCGCGAGGCGGCTCTGGGGATCGAGTCCCGCGGTCGGCTCGTCGAGGAAGAGCACGGCCGGGTAGTGAAAGACGGCCCGGGCGACCATCAGGCGCTGGGCCATGCCGCCCGAGAGCGCGTAGACCGACGCCTTGGCCCAGCGCGACAGGGAGAACGCGCCGAGCAGCTCGTCCGCCCGCTTCTTCGACGCGGCCTTGTCGATCCCGAAGAGCCGGCCGTGGAAGTAGAGGTTCTCCCAGACGGTCAGCTGGCGGTCCAGGGTGTTCTGCTGGCTCACGATGCCCGACAGCTGCTTGGCCAGGGCCGGGTGGCGCACCACGTCGACGCCGGCGATCGAGGCCGTGCCGCCGGTGGGGATGACCCGGGTCGTGAGGATGCCCGCCGTCGTGGTCTTGCCCGCCCCGTTGGGTCCCAGCAGGCCGAAGATCTCCCCGCGATCGATGCTCAGGTCCAGGCCGTCCACGGCGGGCACGTCCATGCCGGGGTAGACCTTGGTCAGTCCCTCGGTGAGGATGATGACGTCGCTCACGGTGACTTCCCTTTGGCGTGCTCCCCCGACGGCGACGCCGCACCGATGCCCGCGAAGAGCCACCGTAGCGCCTGACCGATGACCTCGTCGTCGACGCCGGAGGGGTCGAGCCGACGTCGACGCACGAGACCCTGCACCAGCGCCAGCACGACGTTGGTCACCGTTCGCGACGACACCCCCGGTGCGACGCCCTGGTGCTCGAGCACTCCCGCGAGGAGACCCTCGAGCTCGTCGGCCTGTCCGCGCATCTGGCTCGTGACGGCCCGCCGGGTCGCGGGGCTGCGCATCGGGTGGATCGCGAACTCGCCCGGCGGGCCGGCGAAGGCCGGGCCCTGGTCGGCGATCTCGGCGAGCAGGTGGGTGAGCGACACGAGCTGCGCCTCGAGGTCCTGGTCGGGCCGGGCGAAGATCGCCGTGATCGCGGCGATCCGCTCGGAGCGTTGCGCGACCATCAGCTCGACGAGGAGTTGCTCCTTGCTCTCGAAGTTGGAGTAGAACGCCCCGACGCTGTAGCCCGCCGTTTCCGCAATCTCCTCCACCGACGTTCCGGCGAACCCCTTGCGCGCGAAAACCTTGGCCGCCGCGTCCAGGAGCTGGCGGCGCGTGCGGGCCTTGCTCTCGGCCCGGGTCAGGCGCTTCGCGCGAGAGGAGTCCGGCACGCCACCACACTACTGAGATAGCAGATACTATTGGCGTAGTTCTCATTATCTGAATCCCTGACCCCGGTCCGGGACCCTGGGAGGTGCGGTGTCCAATCTGGCGACGGTGCTGGCGGTGGCGCGCCACCACCGCGGTGCGCACCTCGTCATCCTGATCGTGCTGATCGCGGTCGTCGCGATCCTCGCCGTCTCCCTGGTGCGCCAGCGCCGGTCGAGCGCCCCGGTCCACGACGACTGGAAGCCCCCGGTGGACCCGCCCGACGGACCCACGGCGTGATCGAGGTCCGGGGTCTCACCAAGCGCTACGGCGACAAGGTCGCCGTCAACGACCTCACCTTCGATGTCGCGCCCGGCGTGGTCACGGGCTTCCTGGGACCCAATGGCGCCGGCAAGTCGACGACGATGCGCGTCGTGATGGGGCTCGACCGACCCAATGCCGGTTCGACGTCGATCAACGGCCGGCGCTACCACGACTTGGCGTGGCCCCTGCACGAGGTGGGGGCGTTGCTCGAGGCCAAGGCCATCCACCCGGGGCGCAGCGCCTTCGACCACCTGTGGATGCTCGCCCGGACCAACCACATCGCGCGAGCCCGCGTCGACGCGGTGCTCGACCTGGTCGGGTTGACGGCGGTCGCGCGCAAGCGGGCCGGCACCTTCTCGCTCGGCATGGGCCAGCGCCTCGGCATCGCCGTGGCACTGCTCGGTGACCCGGGCGTCCTGCTCTTCGACGAGCCGGTCAACGGCCTGGACGCCGACGGCATCCGCTGGGTGCGTCAACTGCTGCGCCGTCTGGCGGGCGAGGGCCGCACGGTCCTCGTCTCCAGCCACCTGATGAGCGAGATGGCCCAGACCGCCCACCAGGTCGTCGTGATCGCCCGCGGCCGTCTGGTTGCCGACACGACGATCGACGACTTCACGTCGCGCAACGCCCGGCGCAGCGTGCGGGTGCGCTCCCCGCAGGCGCCCCGCCTCGCCGAGGTCGTAACCGGCGCCGGGGGCACCGTGCGCACGTCCGACGACGACTCGCTGACGGTGGAGGGACTGGACGCGGCGCGCATCGGCGACCTGGCCCTCGCCAACGGGCTCGCCCTGCACGAGCTCACCGCCCTGTCGTCCACGCTGGAGGAGGCGTTCATGGAATCGACCGAGGGGGACCTCGAGTACCAGGTGGGCGGCGGAGCGCGCGCCCCCCCGCCGCCGGCGGGTGCCTCGTGACAACGACGGCCCCGACGCGCTCGGTGCCCCCGGGCCGCTATGGCTTCGGCGGCGTGGTGGCCGCCGAGTGGACGAAGTTGCGCTCGGTGCGCTCGTCAGTGTGGACGCTCCTGGTGACGGCGATCGTCGGCGTCGGCTTGAGCGCGATCGTCACCACCGCGCGGGCCTCGCGCTTCGCCGAACGCTCGGGGGCCCTGCGCGCGACGTTTGACCCCACCCGCGCCAGCCTCGCCGGGCTGTTCCTCGCCCAGTTGGCCATCGGCGTCCTGGGGGTGCTCGTGGTCAGCGCCGAGTACTCGACCGGCACGATTCACGACACCCTCAGCGCGGTCCCCCGGAGGCTGTCGGTGATGTCGGCCAAACTGTTGGTGTTCGCCGGGGTCTCGCTCGTCGTGGGCGAGGCGGTCTCCTTCGCGTCGTTCCTCCTGGGCCAGCGCATCCTGCTGGGCAAGACACCCAGCGCGTCGCTGCACGACGCGGCCTCGCTGCGCGCCGTGGTCTTCGGGGGCCTCTACCTCGTCCTGCTGGGGCTCATCGCGATGGGCTTCGCCTGGATCCTGCGCCACACGGCCGCCGCGATCTCCACGTTCGTGGGCTCGCTGTTCGTGCTGCCCATCATCGCCTCGACCCTCCCGTCGTCCTACGCGAACGACATCGGCCGGTTCCTGCCGGCCAACATCGGCACGGTCATGCTGGCCGCCCACACCCACGACCCCAGCCAGTTCAGCGCGTGGGTCGGACTGATGCTCCTCGGCGTCTACGCGCTGGTCGTGCTGGTCGGTGGCGGCTACGTGCTGGTCACACGCGACGCCTAGCGCCGTCGCGGCGGCAGCGTGGTCGGAGGGGTGCGCCGAGCGGGCAGTTCCTCCAGCAGCCGCCGCGTCGCGTCCGCGATCGACGCCACCGCCTCGACGAAGGCCGGCGACGCCAACTGGGCCGGCGTCGTGACGCCGCCGACCTTGCGCGCGTACTGTCTCGCGGCGGCCTCGACCTCGTCGGGCGTGGCCGGAGGCTGGAGTCCTCGCAGGACGGTGATGTTTCGGCACATGGGTCCACGGTAGGCGGCGGGGACGCACGGCGCGGTCCCCCTACAAGTCCGACGCGTCTCGACCCAACTTTCGCCCAATCCCACGACACCCGTGAATCGAGGTGTGGCACAATGAGCCGTCACGGCGCGAGTACCCGGAGGCGGTCATGTTCTCTAAGCCGAGAGTGATCCGAGTGTCCGTGCTGCTTCGAGCCACGGCCCTCGCGGTGGCCCTGGTCAGCGTTCCCTTGCTCCTCGTGCGGTCAGCAGATGCGGCGGGGACGTTCACGACGAGCGATAGCACCGTCATAGTCAACTTCATGACGACGAACAGCCAAGCCCAGTTCTGGGACTTCATCTTCTCCGGGGACGTGCCGCTGAGCGCGACCTGTCCGTCCGGTGGGATCTTTTCGACTCAGGTCACTGGTCCTGATGACATCGCATGCGTGTTCGGAGCGGCCCCGGTTCCCGGGCAAGTCACGGTCACCCTGACCTCTCCGTGGAGCTGTGACACGCCGATCGAGAACCAGGTAAGCGTCGACGGGAGCACATACCTCACCGAGCCAGCCATCACCTGTACCACGCCCACGACCATCGCTGGAGGCACGACAACGACCGTCGCCGGGGGAACGACCACGACCATCGCTGGAGGCACGACAACGACCGTCGCCGGAGGCACGACCACGTCATCGACCACGTCATCCACGTCGACGACCACGTCGTCGACCACGACGACGACAGCCCCTGCCAGTACAACTACGACGTCGACAATCCCGATCTCCGTCACGTCGCTACCGCCCGGCCCGTGTCATTGCCAGCGACTCGTCGTCGCCATCGCTCCCAACGGCGTCTCGAACTCCCAGGGACCGGTCCAAAGTACCGGGGCGAAGGTGAACCGGGTGATCCTCAAGATGCGGTGGATCATGAACTGCACACAGGGAGCGGGCCACTGTCGTAGCACGGTGTCCGTCGACGGCCCCGACGGGAGCTCGACCCGATTGCACACCGCGTCCCCGATCGTGTCGGCGGGCGGGGGGACCCACGGGGTGAAGGAAGGCGCGCCCATTCGCGGCTCTAGCTTCACCTGCTCCGGCCCCTGCGCCGCCACGTCGACCGGTTGGTTGTACGTCCAGGCGGACTTCGGTTCACCCCTCGCCGGAAAGACCTTCCACTTCCTGTTCCACACGGACTGCAACGGGCGGCGACTCGTGCAGAACATCAAGCTCGTCTACCGCAGCAACGGACGACTCAACCAGCAGGCGAGCTCGCTGGGCGAAGGCAAGAGCGGCTAGCTCCACGACGACCGGCGGCCCCCGCGACGTCGTCCCACCACGCGAGCCCGCGCGGCACCGGTCCTGACCGGTCCCGATCGATCACGCGGGAGCGGAACCTCCGGTTACTCGTTTACGAGTTCATGACCGAGAAGGAGGCGCCTCCGTTGTCGGCCACCGCCGCCATGCGCCCGTAGGGCGTGTCTTCGGGGGCCATCTGCACCGTTCCGCCGAGCTCGACAATCTTGGCCACGGTCGCGTCGACGTCGGCCACGCCGAAGTAGACGCGCCAGTGCGCCGGGACGCCCTCGGGTAGAAAGTTCGACGAGTCCATCATCCCCGCGAACTGGTGATCGCCGTGGTTGGCCGTGGTGTAGCGGAACTCGTCGGTGTCGCTCACGACCGCGGTCTCCCAGTTGAACACCTCGCGGTAGAAGGGGACCGCCGTGGCGAAGTCGCGCGAGTGCAGCTCGAACCACTTGGGCGCGCCGACCTCGTCGAGGACGCCGAAGCCCTGGAAGGTGTCGGGAGCCCAGATCCCGATGGCCGCGTTGCCCGGGTCGGTCAAGACCGCCATCGTCCCGAGGTCGGCGACCTTCATCGCTGGGACGACGACCGAGCCGCCGGCGGCCTGCGCCGCGGCGACGGTCGCGTCGGCGTCGTCGACCGCGATGTAGACGCTCCACAGGTCGGGCATCGCCGCCCCGGTCATGTTGGGAGCGGCCCCGGCGATCGGCACGCCGCCGCGGAAGAACTGGAAGTAGCCGCCGAACTCCTCGGCCGCCTCGCCGGCCTCCCACCCGAAGACCTCGGTGTAGAACCTCCTCGTCGCCTCGACGTCGTTGGACATGTGGTCGACCCAGCACGGGTCCCCGATCGTGGCGCGGTCACGCGTGGCCATAACTACCCCCCTCTTGGACTGGTCTGGGCATCCTACGGCGGCCCCGTCGCCCCCGTCCAGGGACGGGTCGGCCTGATACGGTCGGGCGCGACGACGGAGGTGGCCATGACGATCGGGACCCGCACGACGATGGACGCGGTGTGGGACGCGGCCGCGCGCCACGTCGGCGACGCCCAGGTGCCGGGCCTGGTGGTGCTGGTCGAGCACGACGGCGAGGTCTACGTCCGGGCGATGGGCTCGCTGGGCCACGGACGCGGCCCGGTGGCGCGCGACTCGCTCTTTCGCATCGCGTCGGTGACCAAGCCGCTGACCGCGGCGTGCACCCTGGCGCTGGTCGACGAGGGGCTGCTCGGCCTGGACGAGCCGGTCGCCCGACTGCTGCCCGAACTGGCCGCGCCGCGCGTGCTGGCCCGCCCCGACGGTCCCCTGAACGAGACCGTGAGCGCCGAGCGCGAGATCACGACGCGCGACCTGCTCACCTTCACCTTCGGCTTCGGCTTCACCTACGAGATGTTCGCGTCACCCGCCCCGTGGCCAGTCGTCGTCGCGTCCGAGCGCGATCTCCAGCTCGCGACGCTCACCGAACCGAAGCCGTCGGTTCAACCCGACCCCGACACGTGGATCGCGCGGCTGGGGTCGCTGCCGCTGATCTTCCAGCCCGGGGAGCGGTTCCTCTACAACACCAGCGCGTCGGTGCTCGGCGTGCTGTGCTCGCGCGCCGCCGGGGCGCCCTTCGCCGACGTGCTCGCCTCGCGCGTGCTCGGCCCGCTCGACATGGACGACACCGCGTTCTTCAGCGCCGACACGGCCCGCCTGGCGACCGGGTATCGCCCCACGCCCGACGGGCTCGTCGTCTTCGACGAGGCCGACGGCGACTACGGCCACCCGCGGGCCTTCGACGACGGCGCCAGCGGCCTGGTCTCCACGGTCGACGACCTGAACAAGTTCGCGACCATGCTGCTGTGCGGCGGCGTCGCGGTGCTGAGCGAGCACCACGTGGTCGAGATGACCCGCGACCAGCTCACCCCGGCCCAGAAGGCCCACAGCCCCTTCGGCCCGGGCTGGTTCGACCACCAGTCCTGGGGCTACGGCTTGCGCGTCCACGACAACGGCGCCGTCGGCTGGGATGGCGGCTACGGCGCCACCTTCCACGTGGACCCGAACCAAGACCTCGTGGTCATCGTCCTGACCCAGCGGATGTTCGAGTCGTCGGACCCGCCCCCGGTGCACACCGACGTCCGGGCCGCCGCCTACGCCGCGATCGGCTAGGGCCACCGCGGCGGGCCGACGTGAGTACAGTCGGGCCGATGGAGAAGCTCACGAAGGTGAAGGCGCACGCCGACTACGACGACGCCGTCCACTACCGGCGACACGACAATCACGACACGACGCTGTGCGGCCTGCGGATCAAGGAGGGCGCCGTCACCGCGGAGGCGTCGTGCCTGCGGTGCCGCTCGTTCGCCCTGGGTGACTTCTAGACCCGCGCGTCGGTACGCGTCGAGGCCGGGGCCGGACCTCGCGCCAGCTCGATCGCCACGGTGAGTCCGCCGCCCGGCGTGTCCTCGAAGTAGAGGCGCCCCTCGAGCAGCTGGATGAAGCCCGCGGCGACGGTCAGGTTGAGCCCGGCGTTGAGCTGGGCGCCGCTCAGGTGCTGGAAGGGCGCCACGATGACGTCGCGCTGGGCGACCGGCATGCCGGGCCCGCGGTCCAGCACCAGGATCTCGACGAGGTCGCCGACGACCCCAGCGCGCACGCGCACCGGCTCCTCGAGGGGGCTGAAGCGACAGGCGTTGGTGATCACGTTTGCCAGCGCGCGCTCGACGAGGTAGCGGTCGGTGACCATCGTCGGCAACGCGTCGGCCACCTCGACCTCGACGCGGCGCCCTCGCGCGTCGACCGCGACGAGGGCCGCCGCGACGAGGTCGGCGATCGCCACCGGACCGGGGGCCGGGGTCACCTCGCCCGCCTCGAGTCGCCCGGCGTCGACCAGGTTGGTGACCAGGCGGCTGAGTCGGTGGATCCGGGCCTCGACCTCGCCCAGCTGGGCCGCCTCGTCCGTGGCGCCGGACGGCCCCGAGCGGTCCAGCGAGGCGATCATCGCCTGGACCTCGTCGAGCGGGCCGCGCAGGTCCGTCGCCGCGGTGCGAAACAGCGCCCGGCGCAGGGCGGCGGCCTCGGCCAGCGCCGTGAACTGCGCGCTGTCGCGCGCGATGACCTGGGAGCGCAGACCGGCGGCCACCCGCCCGGCGAAGGCCCCCACCAGCTCGCGGTCCTGAGCGTCGAGCGCCGCGCCGGTGACGACGAGGCGGTGCTCCTCGTCGATGGCGAAGCTCTCGCCGCTGTCGAAGCCGTCGGCGGACTCGCCGCTCGCCACGTCGACCGTCCACCCCTCGCCGTGCTGGGCCAGGATCGCCACGCCGGCCGCGTTGTAGACCGCGCGGATCGAGTCCAGCAACGACACCAGGTCCTCGTGGGAGGTCGCCACGCTGGCCGCGGCCTGGGCCAGGATGCGCGCCTCGCTGCGGGCGCGTTCGGCCTCGGTGGTCCGTTGCGTGAAGCGGCTCACGGCGACGCCCGCCACGACGGCGAAGATCAGGAACGCGACGAGCGCCACGACGTCGTCGGGCCGCGCGACCTGGAGCGTGTGAAAAGGCGGGACGAAGTAGAAGTTCTCCAGGCCCGAGGCGCCGAGCGCGCAGACGACGCCCACCGCCGCCCCGCCCCAGGCGCTGAGGGCCAGGACCGCGATCAGGTAGAGGAGGAAGTCGGTCGACAGCGAGACGCTCGATCGCACCGACGTCAGGATCAGCGTGAGCGCGGGCAGCGCGAGGGCGGTCACGACGAGGGCCTCGATGCGACGTCGCGGCGTCACGCGCACCGTCTGGCGCCGCGCGTGGACGTGGACCGGCCGCTCCCCGCCGACCGCGATGATGTGCACGTCCAGGTCGCGCGCGTGGCGCAGCACCTTCTCGACCACCCCGCTGGGCGGGCGCCAGGCGGCGCGCGGGCGGGCGGCCCCGAGCACGATCTGGGTCCCGCGCTCGGTGCGCGCGAACGAGACGAGCGCGACGGCCACGTCGTCGTCGACCACCTCTTCGAACCGGCCCTCGAACTCGGCCACCAGCTCGCGCGCGACCGTCGTGTCGACCGGCCCGTGGCGCATTGTGTCGGTGGCCACGACGTGGACGGCGAAGATCTCGGCACCGGTGCGCGAGGCGATGCGCGCGGCCCGGCGCAGCAGCGCCTCGTCGGTCCCGGTGCCGGTGACCCCCACGATGAGGCGCTCGCGGGTCTCCCAGGTGTGGTCGATGTCGTGCTCGTCCTGGTAGCGCTGGAGGGCGTCCTCCACCCGGTCGGCCAGCCAGAGCAGGGCGATCTCGCGCAGCGCGCTGAGGTTGCCCACCCGGAAGTAGTTCGACAGCGAGGCGTCGATCTTGTCGGCGCTGTAGATGTTGCCGTGGGCCATGCGCCGGCGCAGGGCCTCGGGGGTGACGTCGACGAGCTCGATCTGCTCGGCGCGGCGCACGACCGAGTCCGGCACCGTCTCCTGCTGGGTGATGCCGGTGATCTTCTCGACCACGTCGTTGACCGACTCCAGGTGCTGGATGTTGACCGTGGTGATCACGTCGATGCCCGCGTCGAGCAGGTCGTCGACGTCCTGCCAGCGCTTCTCGTGGCGCCCGCCGGGGATGTTGGTGTGGGCCAGCTCGTCGACCAGGACCACCGCGGGGCTGCGCGTCAGGATCGCGTCGAGGTCCATCTCCTCGAGCTGGGCCCCGCGGTACTCGCGGGTCAGGCGCGGGACCACCTCGAGGTCGCGCAGCTGGGCCGCGGTGAGCGCCCGGCCGTGGGTCTCGACGTAGCCGACCGCGACGTCGGTGCCGCGCTGGGCGCGCCGCCAGCCCTCGTCGAGCATCCGGTAGGTCTTGCCCACCCCCGGCGCCGAGCCCAGGTAGACGCGCAGGCGTCCCCGGGGCATCAGCCGCACCCTTGCGCGGTGGCCGGTCCGGGGCGCGGCGCGGGGCCCGAGCTCGTCACCGAGGGCGTCGCCGGCGCCGGGCCGCCCTAGAGCGCATGGCGCTGATCCATGATCGCGGCGGCGGCCACGTCGACCAGGGCGACCGCGACGAGGCGACGTTCCGTCGAGACGGGCAATCCCGGCGTGGGGGTCAGGACGAAGCGCCCGGCCACCCGGCCGCGCCACTGGGCGACGATCTCCGCCTCCGGGCCGGGGATGCCGATCTCGCGCACCGGCCAGCGCAGGTTGACGTGGACCACCTCGCCGTCGGACTGGATGCGCGCGAGCGGCGGGTCGACGAGGGCGGGGTCGAACCGGCAGGCGCGCAGCGACAGCAGCGTCACGAGCGACGCGGTCGCCCGATCGATAATCTCGGTCTCGGGCGCCCGGGCCGCCGCCAGCTCGGCCACCTCGTGGATCATCGCGACGTGGGCCACGCCCTGGGCGGCGGCGTGCCAGTGGTGGCGGCTGCGCCCGGCCAGCTCCGTGATGAAGAGCCCGACCACGACGATGGCGATCGTCGCCTCCAGGTCGGGACGGTGGCTGATGGTGAACCGGTCGTAGGGGCGGGTGAGGAAGAAGTCGAACCAGAGGGCGGCCGAGACGCTCGCGATCACCCCGGCCGCGCGATTGCCCACGACGGCCACGACCGCGACCACCGCCACCATGGTCAGGGCGGCCGCGGAGTTCGCGAACGACGAGCGCAGGGGCACCAGCACGGCCGCCACGACCAAGGGGGCCACGACGGCGGCCGCCGTCGTCAGGCGGACGCCACGCTGGCGCAGGTCGTGGAACTCCACCGGACTCCTCCTCGCTCGACGACTCTTTTCTAGCGCCTCGTTGCCGGCCCGGGCCGACTCACCACTCGAATACCGACCGGCGGCAGAAGTGAGACCGTGGGGGTGCGAGCGCTACCGCCGCGGCCGTCGCGGCGCCAGGGTCCGTCACCCCTCCAGCTTCGCGAGCCCCTCGTTGAGCGACAGCACGTTGATGTAGCTGCTGCCGAGGAAACCGAACTGCGCCGGGTGCGTCTCGCGCGTGATCAGCGCGCGCAGCGCGGACGGCGAGACCCCGGTGGCCTTGGACACCATGGGGATCTGGACCGTGGCGTCCAGCGCCGAGATGTCCGGGTCGTAGCCGCTGGCCGAGGTCGTCACGAGGTCGACCGTCGGGTTGGCCACGCCCAGGGCGTGCCACATCGAGATCAGCTGCCTGGTGTTGGCCAGCAGGACCTTGGAGCGCGGCCCGAGCTGGGTGGCGCCCGAGCTGCCGGAGCAGCCGTTGGCCACCAGCGGGTTGTCGCCGCCGCCGGTGTGGGTCTTCTCGTTGCAGGCGTACGGGCCCATGTCGTCGGGGCGCCCGTGGAACCACTTGGGGCTGGACCAGTTCTGGCCGATCAGCGTCGAGCCGTTCTTGGTCAGTGAGCCGTCCGCCTGGTGCTGGAAGAGGGCCTGGGAGACCCCGACGCCCGCGAAGGCGTAGACGAAGCCGAAGAACGCCATGCAGATGACTGCCATGACCAGTGATCGACGGAGGTTGAGGAGCATCGCAGTTACCTCTTTAGTAGGCGTGCAGCGCGACGAGCACGAGGTCGATGAGCTTGATGAAGATGAAGGGCACGATGATGCCGCCGACGCCGTAGATCCACACGTTGCGCCGCAGGATCGCCGCCGAGCCGGTCGCCCGGAACTTGACGCCCCTCAGGGCGAGGGGGATCAGGGCGATGATCACCAGGGCGTTGAAGATGACCGCCGACAGCACCGCCGACTGGGGACTGTGCAGCTTCATGACGTTGAGCGTGTTGAGCTGCGGGTAGGTCGCCACGAAGAGCGCCGGGATGATCGCGAAGTACTTCGCGATGTCGTTGGCGATCGAGAACGTGGTCAGCGCCCCACGGGTGATGAGCAGCTGCTTGCCGATCTCCACGACGTCGATCAGCTTGGTCGGGTTGGAGTCGAGGTCGACCATGTTGCCGGCCTCCTTCGCCGCCGTCGTGCCCGTGTTCATCGCCACGCCGACGTCGGCCTGGGCGAGGGCCGGCGCGTCATTGGTGCCGTCGCCGGTCATCGCGACGAGCTTGCCGCCCTCCTGCTCCTGACGGATCAGGGCCATCTTGTTCTCGGGCGTTGCTTCGGCCAGGAAGTCGTCGACCCCGGCCTCTTGCGCGATCGCGGCCGCGGTCAAGGGGTTGTCGCCGGTGATCATCACCGTGCGGATCCCCATGGCGCGCATCTCCGCGAACTTCTCGCTGATGCCCTGCTTGACGACGTCCTTGAGCTCGATGACCCCGAGGATGACGGGACCGTCCACCACCACCAGCGGCGTCGATCCGGCGCGCGACACGCGCTCGACGATCGGGTCGAGGTCGGTCGGAACCGTGCCGCCGTTCTCGGTGACCCAGCGCTTGACCGAATCGGCCGCGCCCTTGCGGATCTTGCGCGGTCCCATGTCGAGGCCCGACATGCGCGTGGTGGCGGTGAAGGGGACGAAGACGTGGTCGGAACCGAGCTCGCGCTCGCGGATGCCGAAGTTCGCCTTGGCCAGCACCACGATCGAGCGCCCCTCGGGAGTCTCGTCGGCCAGCGAGGCCAGCTGGGCGACGTCGGCGAGCTCCTGCTCGCCGCGTCCGCCCACCGGGAGGAACTTCGACGCCATGCGGTTGCCCAGGGTGATGGTGCCGGTCTTGTCCAGCAGCAGCACCTGGACGTCGCCGGCGGCCTCAACCGCCCGGCCGCTCATGGCCAGCACGTTGCGCTGGACCAGGCGGTCCATGCCGGCGATGCCGATGGCCGACAGGAGCGCCCCGATGGTCGTGGGGATGAGGCACACCAGCAGCGACACCAGGACGACGACCGACACGGAGGCCCCGGCGAAGTTGCCGAACGGCACCAGCGTCACGACCACGGGGATGAAGATGATCGTGAGGACCGCCAGGAGGATCGTCAGGGCGATCTCGTTCGGCGTCTTCTGCCGGTTGGCCCCTTCGACCAGGTTGATCATCCGGTCCAGGAACGTGTGCCCGCGCTCGGCGGTGATGCGCACGACGATGCGGTCAGAGAGAACCTTGGTGCCGCCGGTCACGGCCGAGCGGTCGCCGCCCGATTCGCGGATGACCGGGGCCGACTCGCCGGTGATGGCCGACTCGTCCACGCTCGCGATGCCCTCGACGATCTCGCCGTCGGACGGGATCACGTCGCCCGCTTCGCAGACCACCAGGTCGCCCTTGGAGAGCTCGGCCGCCGCGACCGACTCCTCGGCTCCGTCGGCGCGCAGGCGCCGCGCCGCGGTCTCCGAGCGCATCTTGCGCAGGGTGTCGGCCTGGGCCTTGCCGCGGCCCTCGGCCATGGCCTCGGCGAAGTTGGCGAAGATCACCGTCAGCACGAGCCACACCGTGATCGACCAGGTGAAGGTGCTCGGATGGGCGATGGCCTCGAAGAAGGTCACGACCGAGCCCACGAGGACCACGAACATGACCGGGTTCCTGATCTGGACGCGCGGGTCCATCTTCTTGACCGAGTCCTTCAACGCCTGGCGCAGGATCTGGCGATCGAACAGGCTTCGGGCCGTGGCCACGCCGCGGGGCGCCGCGTCGGCGCTAGGAGTGTGGGTGAGTGTGCTCATTAGAAGAACCTCGCGTGGCTGAGTTGCTCGACGATGGGACCGAGCGCGATGGCGGGGAAGAAGGTCAGTCCGCCGATGATGATGATCACGCCGATCGTCAGACCGACGAACATCCCGTTGTCGGTCCGGAAGGTGCCCAGTGACACGGGCACCACGTTCTTGGCCGCCAGCTTGCCGCCCAGGGCGATGGCCGGGATCATGATCCCGAAGCGCCCGATCAGCATGTCGATCCCGCCGATGACGTTGTAGAAGGGCGTGTTGCCGGTGAGACCGGCGAAGGCCGAGCCGTTGTTGTTCGCCTGGGAGGTCAGCGAGTAGAGGATCTCGGTGAACCCGTGCGGCCCGGCGTTCAAGGGGCCGGCGCGTCCCGCCACCAAGGACACGGCGATCGCCGTGAAGATGAGCACGATCATGGGCATGACGAGGGACCCCAGCCCCGCGAGCTTCACCTCCGCGGCTTGGATCTTCTTGCCCAGGTACTCGGGCGTTCGCCCGATCATGAGCCCGCCGATGAAGACCGCGATGATCGCGTAGATGAGGATCGTGTAGAGGCCGGTGCCGGTGCCGCCCGGCGTGACCTCGCCCAGCATCATGCCGGTGAGCAGGCCCATCCCCCCGATGGGCGTGTAGGAGTCGGAGGCGGAGTCGATCGAGCCGGTGGACGTCTGCGTCGAGGCGACGTCGTAGAGGGCGCTGGAGGGGGTGCCGAAGCGGACCTCCTTGCCCTCCATGTTGCCGATCGTCGAGTGGATCCCGGCCGCGGCGATGGCCGGGTTCTGGCCCTGCTCGGCGCTGGCCGTGAAGCCGACCCACACGCCGAAGATGATGACCATCGCCGCCAGCAACGCGGCCCCGTGCCTGATCGACCCCACCATCTTGCCGAAGGTGTAGGTCAGGGCGAAGGGGATGCTGAGCAGCAGGACGATCGAGAGGAAGTTGGTGAAGCCCGTCGGGTTCTCGAAGGGCGTCGCACCGTTCTGGTTGAGGAAGCCGCCGCCGTTGGTGCCGAGCTGCTTGATCGTCTCCATGAAGCCGATGGGCCCGCGAGCGATCGTTTGGGTCACCCCGTTGAGCACGTCGTGGAACGACGCGGTTCCCGACAGCGTGTCGACGGCACCCTGACCCACGAAGATGATGCCGAAGAAGAACGCGATGGGCAGCAGGATGTAGAAGAGGCACCGGGTGAGGTCCACCCAGAAGTTGCCGATGGTGGGCGAGTTCTTGCGCTGGAAGCCGCGCACCATCGCGATGGCCGACGCGATGCCCACCGCCGCGCTGACGAACTGCTGGACGGTCAGCGCGCCGATCTGGGAGAAGTACGACATCGTCGTCTCGCCCGCGTAGTTCTGCCAGTTGGTGTTGGTGAGGAACGAGGCCGAGGTGTTGAAGCTCAGCGCCGAGCCCACCGAGCCCAGGTGCTGGGGGTTCAGCGGCAGCGAGCCCTGGATGCGCAGGATCACGTAGGTGAAGGCGAAGGAGACGCCCGAGAAGATGATCAGCGCCCCGGCGTAGCGCTTCCAGGTCTGCTCGTGCTCGGGTCCGGTGCCGAGCATCCGGTAGAGGGGGCGCTCGACCCAGCCCAGGAAGTGGACGCGCCCGTCGAAGACCGCGGCCATGTAGGAGCCGAGGTACCGCCAGGCGAGCCCCAGCACCACGACGAGGGCGACGAGGGTGAGGAAGAAGCCCATCTAGAACTTCTCCGGCTTGAACATCGCGAAGCCGATGTAGCCGAACATCACCACGGACACGATCAACAAGATGATCTGGGAGGCACTCATACGCGATCGAGCGCCCAAATGAAGCCGAGCATCACCAACGTGAACCCGACGATGCCCACTGCAACGAGGAAATCTGCCATATGCCGAGTATTCCGGAACGGCTCTTACGGCGTTCTTAAATCGTCTCCACGGCCCTTCATAATTCCTTCATTCGCGTCCGATTGGGCGAATTCGGGGCCGCGTACCATACTGAGTCCGTGCGCACCCGACTGATCGGCACCGTCGCGGGTGTGGGGGCCGTGGCGGCCCTGAGCTTCGCGATGCTGCCGCTGCGCTCGCACATCTCGGTCTCGACCGCCGCCCTGGTCCTGGTCGTCCCGGTGGTCGCCGGGGCCGTCGTCGGGGGGTTCGTGGCGGGGCTGGCCAGCGTCGCCGCCGGCTTCCTGGCCTTCGACTTCCTCTACATCCCCCCCTACGGCACGCTCAACGTGGGCACGGCCCAGAACTGGACGGCGCTGGGCGTCTACGCGGTGGTGATGCTGCTGGTGGCCCGGGTGGTGGCGCGCCTCGACTACTCGCGCGACGAGGCGCAGCGCGGCGGCGACGTGGCCAAACGACTGTCCGAGCTGAGCGAGCTCCTCGTCGGGGACCGTCCGGTCGACGACCTGCTCACGACCATCGTCTCGGCGGCCCACACGATCCTCGACGTCCCGGGGGTGTCGCTCCTCGTGCTCGACGAGGGACGGCTCACCGTCGCCGCCTCCGCCGGCGAGGCGTTGACCGCCGAGGAGCTGGCCCGCCTCGACCCCCAGTCAGGTCAGCCGGTCAGCGTGGGCACCGCGCCGGGGGTGCCGGGAGAGCTGCGGTCGCTGGCCCTCGTCGTCTCGGGCCGTCCGGTCGGGATCCTGGCGCTGCGCGGGCTGCCGGACTCCGAGACCGACCGCGCGGTCCTCACCACGTTCGCCAACGACGCGGCGCTCGCCCTCGAGCGCGCCCGGCTGCGTGAGGAGGCCCGGCGAAGCCAGCTGCTCGAAGAGGTGGACCGGTTCCGCCAGGGTCTCATGGGGGCGGTCAGCCACGACCTGCGCACGCCGTTGGCGACCATCAAGGTCGCGTCCTCGACGTTGTCGAACCGCGCCAACCTCCTGTCGCCCGAGCAGACCCAGGAGCTCTACCGGCTCATCGAGGTGGAGTCCGACCGCCTCACGCGCCTGGTCGCCAATCTCCTCGACATGACCCGGATCGAGGCCGGCGTCTTCTCGGTGCGGCGCGCCCCCGTCGCCCCGGTGCAACTGGCCAAAGAGGCCGTCGCCGCCCTCGGCGCGTCGATGAACGGCCACCGCGTCGACCTCGCCGTGGCGCCCAGCTTGCCCGCGGTCGACGTCGACGCCCTCCTCATCGGCCAGGTCCTGATCAACCTGCTCGACAACGCCATCCGGCACTCCCCCGACCACGGCGTCATCGCGGTTATCGGTGCGGTGGCCGACGACCACGTCACGCTCGCGGTCTCCGACGAGGGACCGGGGATCCCTCCGGAGAGGCGCGAGGAGGTCTTCAGCCGCTTCACCCGCTTCGACACGGGCGGACGGGCCGGCCTCGGGCTCGCCATCGCCCGGACCTTCGTCGAGGCCCACGGCGAGTCGATCTGGTACGAGGACGCCCCGGGCGGCGGCGCTCGGTTCGTGCTGTCGCTGCCCACGGCGCGCTTCGACGCGGCGGAGGCCTAGGCGTGGCCACAGTGCTCGTCATCGACGACGACCCCTCCCTGCTGCGCGCGCTGCGCGTCGGGCTCCAGGCCGGGGGCCACGACGTGCTCGTCGCGACGACCGGCGAGGAGGGGCTCGCCCACACCGCGCTGCACTCACCGGACATCGTCGTGCTCGACATGGGCCTGCCCGACATCGACGGCCTCGGGGTGTGCGAGCGGATCCGCGGCTGGAGCGACGTGCCGATCATCGTGCTCTCGGCCACCGGCGAGGAGAAGGCCAAGGTGGCGGCCCTCGACATGGGGGCCGACGACTACGTCACCAAGCCCTTCTCCATGCCCGAGCTCGAGGCACGCATCCGCGCCGTCCTGCGCGGGCGCGCCGCCGCGCCCGAGGAGCTGCCCACCTCGCTGGTGAGCGGCGACGTGGAGGTCGACCTCGTGCACCACGAGGCCCGGCGCGCGGGAGCCAACCTGGCCCTCACGGCCAAGGAGTTCGACCTGCTGGCGTTCCTGGTGCGCCACCGGGGCCGCACCTGCACCCACCAGATGATCCTCGCCGAGGTCTGGGGCTCGGGGTACCGCGAGGAGGCCCGCTACGTCCACGCCTACGTGCACCGGCTGCGCGTCAAGCTCGGCGACGAGGCCGGCGAGCTGATCGAGTCCGTCCCGGGGGTCGGGTACCGCTGGAGCGACGTCGAGTAGCCCAACTTCCCGCCAAAATCCAGAACGTCGGTCCGGTCGCTGTTAACGACCGGACCGACTGCTCCAGTGGCTCTCCGGAAGGTACAAGGTCACTACTGGAACGAACTCGCCGACAACGCCCCAAGAGTCCGTCCTCCACCACGTCGTCCCAATCGCTGACCGCGATCGGAACCAGAATCTCGAATGTTCGCTCCTATCCTCAATCTCAAAAAGCGAGTGAAACGGTGGCACTGGTGCCATTCGGGGTGGTCACCGAGACCTGGTACGTCGAGCCGGGACTCACATTCATGTGACTCGGCGTACACGTCGACAACCCCGTGGCGGAGCCGTTGAAGAGGCCCACGCCGGTGAACACCACGTTGTTGGCGGCCGACTGAATGAAATTCACCGACATGGCTCCGGACAACTGGGTACCAGTGATGTCAACCTCCTTCGTTGAGGGACACGACCCAGGCGACAGCGGGGACGCCGAAATCACCGTCGGCGGTGTCAGGCCAAACGCCCAACTCAACACGGTGAAGGTGGTGCCACACGTCGAGTTGCCCTGTGGCGAGCAGTTAGACGCCCCAATGGTGCTCGGGAAGTCGTCGAACTGTACCTGCGCCTGCAGGAAGGGATTCGCTGCGCACACCGTCGCCGCCTGATTGATTACCGTCGACGTGGTGCCAGGGAGAAAGAGGGGCTCGGCACAGGCGGAGAACGTGACAACGCGCGTCGCCGAGCTCAAGGGGCTCCACTGAGTGCTGCACCACACGGCGACGTACTGTCCGTCAAACTGCTGCTCCGACACCGGTGCTGACGCGGATAACCAGCACGGTTGGGGCGTTAACGCATTAAGCGTCGCGGCGGTGAAGTTGTACCGGACGTCCTGCATCGCCAAGAGGGTGACGCTGTTCGAGGCGGACTGGAGCGTAAGTGCGGACCCGAACTTGGACGTGTTGTTGAGGTTGTTGGTGGCCCACAACGACAACGAGGCGCCAATCACGCTGACCACCGTGAGGAAGACGATCGCCAGGATCAGCAAGGCGCCGGTCTCGTCG
>JGI12269J14319_10001485_pt1 | contig 23301 bp, 20 predicted proteins | sample PeaSoiSIISIP2007_FD_14319 | JGI IMG/M metagenome (IMG submission 14319)
GGCGCTCGCTATCCAGATAGAAGCGCAGGATCGCGCAGCCCATGTGCAGATTCGGCACGATGCGCGTGAGCTCGTAGCGGCGCATGCCGAGCTGCTCGGGCCAGAACGGCATCACTTGCATGAGACCGACGGCCCCGGCACTCGAGACCGCCCAGCGATCGAAGCCGCTCTCGACATCGAGCACCGCCATAATGAGTCCGGGCGGCAGCACGCTGGTCCCGTTTCGATGCGCCTCGCAGTAGACCGTCTGCAGAATCTCCAGCCGCTCCTTGTCGTCCTTGACGAAGCGCCGCAGCTTCGGCTCCATCAGGGTATACCACACCGCTGAATCGTACTGGTCGGCGAAGCACTGCGCCTGGCCGATCGCCTGTTGCACGACCGCTCGCAGCTCCGGATCGCGCTGCGCGGCCGGCGCGGCGTCGGCCAGCGGCAGCGCGCCGACCAGGACCAGGACGAGCAGCTTGCCGTGGAGCACGCGGCTCACGGGCAACCCTCAGACCAGCGGCGCGAACTGCAGGCGCGAACGGATGAACTCGATGGCTGCATGCTGCGGAAAGTCCTCGCTGTCGGTGGCGCGGCGATGGCGGTATTCGAGCGTGCCGGCGTCGAGGCCGCGCTCGCCGACGACCACGCGATGCGGAATGCCGAGCAGCTCGGCGTCCGCGAACTTGACCCCGGGCCGCGCATCGCGATCGTCGTACAGTACCTCGATGCCGGCGGCGCTGAGTTCGGCATAGAGCGCATCGGCCACCGCGCGCACGCGCGAGGACTTCTGCAGATTGAGCGGCACCAATGCCACATGGAACGGTGCGATCGGATCCGGCCAGATGATTCCTCGTTGATCGTGATTCTGCTCGATCGCGGCCGCCACGATGCGCGTCACACCGATGCCGTAACAGCCCATCAGCATCGCAATCGCGGTACCGGCTTCATCCAGCACCGTGGCATTCATGGCGGCGCTGTATTTGCGCCCGAGCTGAAAGATATGCCCGACCTCGATGCCGCGCACGATCCGCAGGTTGCCGTGGCCGGAGGGACTGGGGTCGCCCGGCACGACGTTGCGCAGATCCGCGGCCGGGGCTTCCGGCAGATCCCGGCCCCAGTTCGCGCCCCTGAAGTGCATATCCTCCTCATTGGCCCCACAGACAAAATCGGCCATCGCCAGCGCGGCATGATCGGCATAGACACGCAGCGCCTTGAGACCGAGCGCAGCCGGTCGCGACCTGCACCGCGGCGGCGCTGGCCATGCGCAGCGGGTTGGCGACCCCCGGCAGCTTCTGCGCCTTGAGCGCATTGAGCTCGTGATCGCCCCGCAGCAACAATGCCAGCGGTGTCCCGTCGCTGCCCTCGACGATCAGGGTTTTCAGGCAGCGCCAGGGCGGGACCTGCAGCAGCGCGCTGAGCTGCTCGATGGTGCGCGCCCCGGGGGTGGCGATGCGCTCGAGACCGGCTCTCGGGGCGGCGCGCGGGGCTGCCGGCGGCAGCGCCGGGGCGAGCTCGACGTTGGCTGCGAAATCATCGGCATCCGAGATCGCGATGGCGTCTTCGCCCGAGGCCGCCAGCACCTGGAATTCCTCGGAGGCGCTGCCGCCGATCGTACCGGTGTCGGCCTGCACCATACGAAAAACGAGTCCCATGCGCTGGAACATGCGCGTATAGGCCTGGCGCATCAGGGCGTAGCCCTCGGCCAGCGAGCGCTCATCGGTATGGAAGGAATACGCGTCCTTCATGATGAATTCGCGCGCGCGCATCACACCAAAGCGCGGCCGCACCTCGTCGCGGAACTTGAGCTGGATCTGGTAGAAGTTGACCGGCAGTTGGCGATAGCTCTTGATTTCGCGCCGCGCGATATCCGTGATCACTTCCTCATGCGTGGGCCCGACCACGAAGTCGCGCTCGTGGCGATCCTTGAGGCGCAGCAGCTCCGGGCCGTATTCGTTCCAGCGACCCGATTCCTGCCAAAGTTCGGCCGGTTGGATCGCCGGCATCAGCAACTCGAGCGCTCCGGCCCGGTTCATCTCCTCGCGGACGATGGTCTCGACCTTGCGCAGCGTGCGCAGGCCGAGCGGCAGCCAGCTGTAGATCCCGGCCGCGACGCGGCGGATCATTCCGGCGCGCAGCATCAGCTGGTGGCTGATGACCTCAGCCTCGGACGGTGTCTCCTTGACGGTATTGATCGGGTATTGCGACAGGCGCATGCAGCGGGCGGGGCGGTTGCATAAAAACGCAATGTTAACAGAAGGGTTAGCGCAGGTTGGTGCGGTTGGTTGTGACCGGGAGGGACTCACCCTATGATGCCGCCCTCATGGATCCCGCCAGCCCGCCCGTACGCCGACAGTCGCGCGGCATCTATCTGCTGCCGAATCTGCTGACGACCGGCTGCCTGTTCTCGGGTTTCTACGCGATCGTTGCTGCGATCGATGGCAACTTCGAGCGCGCCGGCGTGGCGGTGTTCATCGCCATGGTATTTGACGGCCTCGACGGCCGTGTCGCGCGCCTGACCAGCACCGAGACTGCCTTCGGCAAGGAGTATGACAGCCTCGCCGACATGGTCGCCTTTGGCCTGGCGCCGGCGATCGTGACCTATCAATGGGGCGTAGCCCGCATTGCCGAGTACGGCAAGGCCTGGTACCGCTTCGGCTGGCTGGCGGCGTTTTTCTATGCGGTCGCGGCGGCGCTGCGGTTGGCGAAATTCAATTCACGAGTGCAGGACAAGCGCTATTTCGAAGGACTGCCGAGCCCCTCGGCCGCCGCTGTGGTGGCTGCATTCCTGTGGATGTCGAGCGAGTGGCGCGAGCCCGGTCTGCCTGGACTGATACTCGCATTCATGATCACGGCTGCCGCCGGCGCGCTGATGGTGTGCCGTTTTTCCTATTCGAGCTTCAAGGGCTTTGATTTGACGCGACCGGTGCGCTTCATCTGGCTTGTGGGCGTAGCGCTGGTCTTCATCGTCATCGCGCCGGCCCCGGCCATCGTGCTGCTCATCATTTTCGGCGGCTACGCGCTGTGGTCGCCTCTGGTGTGGATCTGGCGGCGCATACGCCGCTTGCAGCGTCTGGAGCGCAAAGCGCCCGGGGACGGTGCTGCATGAGTGCGCGCGAGCAATATCTCGAAGCCTTAGGGATCGAGCTCTGGAAACCGCGGCTGCGCCGGGCGGCGCCGGACGAACCGGTCGTGGTGCCGGACGAGCCGCTGGTGACGCCTGCCGTGGGTGCTGCCTCCAGGATCGGGCCGGCCGATGAGGCGGCGTGGGAGGCGCTGCGCGCCCAGGTCAGCGGCTGTACGCGCTGTGAGCTGTGCAAGACGCGCACGCAGACGGTGTTCGGCGTCGGCAGCCGGCGCGCCGAATTGCTGGTCATCGGCGAGGCGCCAGGAGCCGACGAGGACCGCCAGGGCGAACCCTTCGTCGGCCGCGCCGGGCAACTGCTCAACTCGATGCTGCGGGCGATGGGAAACCCGCGAGAGACGGTTTATATCGCCAATGTGCTCAAATGCCGGCCGCCGGGCAATCGCGATCCAAGGCCCGCGGAAGTGGCTTCCTGCCTGCCCTATCTGCAGCAGCAGGTCGATATGATCCAGCCGCGGCTGATGCTCGCGGTCGGCCGCATTGCGGCGCAAAACCTGCTCGCCACCGACACCCCGATCGGCCGCCTGCGTGGCCACGTGCATCGCTTCGGCACGCGCGCGACCCCGCTGATCGTGACTTACCACCCGGCCTATCTGCTGCGCAGTCCGAGCGAGAAACGCAAGGCCTGGGGCGATCTGAAATTCGTCCGCGCCGAGCTGGCCCGCGCGCGCGCCGCTGCCGGCGGAGCAGCTGCGGCCGGAGCTGGTGCGGCCGGAGCTGGCGCACCCGAAGCTGGCGCACCCGAAGCTGGCGCACCCGGGTTCGACCTGGTCGGGGGCTTGATGGCGAGCGGCCCGGAGCGTAATTAATCCGTCTATGGCGGTCGTGAGACAAGAGGCGATCGGGATCCCCGAGCTCGATATCCGCGCCATGCAGGAGGCGGATATTGCGGGGGTGCTGCGTATCGAGCGCGCTTCCTATGCTTTTCCCTGGACCGAGGGGATTTTCCGCGATTGTCTTCGAGTCCACTACACCGGCCGCGTCGCCGAGATCGGTGTCGTGACGGTCGGCTACGGGATCCTGAGCGTGGCTGCCGGCGAGGCGCATCTGCTCAATCTCTGCGTCGCCGATGCCTACCGCTGCCGCGGTATCGGCCGACGCCTGCTGGCGCATCTGCTGCTGGCAGCCGGCGGCGCCGGTGCCAAGGAAGCGTTCCGCGATCCGTCTTTATCAGTCGTTGGGGTTTACGCAGATCGGCATGCGGCGGGGCTACTATCAGGCCATCGACGGTCGCGAAGATGCAATCGTGCTCAAGCGCCGCATCGATTAGAATCGCGCGCCTTTTTACCTAAGATCACCAGCCGTTCTTCATGACTACGCTCGAGCAGGAAATCGCGCGGCGGCGCACCTTTGCCATTATTTCGCACCCCGATGCCGGCAAGACCACCTTGACCGAGAAGCTGCTGCTGTTCGGCGGCGCGATCGCGATGGCGGGCACGGTCAAGGGCCGCAAGGCCGCGCGCCACGCGACTTCGGACTGGATGCGGCTGGAGCAGCAGCGCGGTATCTCGGTGACCAGTTCGGTCATGCAGTTTCCCTATCGCGAGCACATCATCAACCTGCTCGACACCCCGGGGCACGAGGACTTCTCCGAAGACACCTATCGAACCTTGACCGCGGTCGATTCGGCGCTGATGGTGATCGATTGTGCCAAGGGTGTGGAGGAGCGGACCATCAAGCTGATGGAGGTATGCCGGCTGCGCGACACGCCCATCATGACCTTCATCAACAAGCTCGATCGCGACGGCCGCGCGCCGATCGAACTGCTCGATGAGATCGAGCGCGTGCTCAAAATTCAGACCGCCCCGATCACCTGGCCCATCGGCATGGGCCGCGATCTCAAGGGCATCTATCATCTGCTGGAAGACCGGATCTACGTCTACCAGGCGGGCGAGCGCGGTCGCGTCGGCGGCAATCGCGTGATCGACGGACTGGGCTCGAGCGCGGCGCGCGAGCTGTTCGGCGAGGACGCGGGCAGCCTGGCTGCTGAGATCGAGTTGGTGCGGGGCGCGACCGCCGCATTCGATCCTCAGAGCTATCGCGCCGGGCGTCAGACCCCGGTGCTGTTCGGTTCGGCGATCAGCAACTTCGGCGTCGAGGAGTTGTTGCGCTCATTCGTGACGCACGCACCAGCACCGCAACCCCGCGCCTGCCGCGAACGCAGTGTGCAGGCGACCGAGCCGAAGCTGAGCGGCTTTGTGTTCAAGATCCAGGCGAACATGGATCCCGGCCATCGCGATCGGATCGCATTTCTGCGCCTGTGCTCCGGGCGTTACCAGCGTGGCATGCGGATACGGCACGTGCGGCTGAACAAGGAGCTCAAGATCGCCGATGCGCTGACCTTTATGGCCGCGGACCGCGCGCAGGCCGAAGAGGCCTATGCCGGCGACATCGTCGGTCTGCACAATCACGGTACCATCAACATCGGCGACAGCTTCAGCGAAGGCGAGCCGCTGCACTTTACCGGCATACCGAATTTCGCGCCTGAAATATTCCGCCGTGCGGTGCTCAAGGATCCGCTGCGCATGAAGGCACTGGCCAAGGGCCTGGACCAGCTGTGCGAGGAGGGCGCGACGCAGCTGTTCCGGCCGCTGCGCAACAGCGAGCTGATCCTGGGCGCCGTCGGCCAGTTGCAATTCGAAGTGGTCGCGTTCCGGCTGCAGGACGAATACGGTGTGCAGTGCGTGTTCGACAATATCGCCGTGCACACGGCGCGCTGGGTCAGCGCCGCGGATACGCTCAAGCTCGAGGAGTTCAAGGTCAAGGCCTACGAGCACCTGGCGCTCGATCACGGCGGCGCGCTGGTGTACCTGGCGCCTTCGCGGGTGAACCTGCAGCTCACGCAGGAGCGCTGGCCGGGCATCGGATTCCACACGACCCGCGAGCACCTGGTGGAGTAGATGCCAGCAGTGCAGCAGGGGCCTGCCTGGCGGCAGGGGGCGCCGGCACAATAGGATAGCCGGCGCCGCCGCAGGCCGGGAGTACGCATTGAGTTCCAAACGCGCCGCCCAGTGGGCCTGGGCGCTCACTGCCTGGGCCAACCACGCCTTCATTACCACCGTCCTGGTCGGTTTTTTTCCGATTTTTTTCGATCAGTATTGGGCTGCCAGGCTGCCGGGCACGACCTCGACGTTCTACCTCGGGCTGACCAATTCCAGCGCCAGCTTCATCGTCATGCTGCTCGCGCCCTGGCTAGGCGCATTGGCCGATCGGCGCGGACAGAAGAAACTGTGGTTCGGCATCTTTACTGCAATCGGCGCGCCGGCCACCGCGGTGCTGGCGCTCATAGGCGCGGGCCACTGGTCGTGGGCGCTGATGGTGTTCGCACTGGCCTCGATCGGTTTCTGGGGCGGCTCGTCGTTTCAGGACGCGCTGATCGTACAGGTGGCGGATGACCGGGAGAGCAACCGGGTGTCGGCGCTGGGCTTTGCTCTGGGCTATCTCGGCGGTGGCCTGCTGTTCGTGTTCAACGTGCTGATGGTGCAGAAGCCGCAGTGGTTTCATATCGCCAGCGCCAGCGCTGCGATCCGTATCGCGTTCGTCGACGTCGCCGTGTGGTGGATCGTGTTTTCGCTACCGTTGTTCCGGTACGTGGCAGAGGCGCCGCCGACGGCCAAGACCACCGGCTGGCGCGAACTGTGGGCCACCGTGCGCGGCGTGTTGCGCGACCGACCGGTGCTCAACTTCCTACTGGCCTACTGGCTTTACATTGACGCGATTGGAACGCTGCAGCAGATGGCGGTTGACTTCGGCATCAAGCTCGGCTTTTCGTCCAACGCGCTGATTCAAGCGTTGCTGCTGGTGCAATTCGTGTCCTTCCCGTTTGCGCTGCTGTTCGGCCGGCTCGGCGATCGCATCGGCACGCGGCGTGCGATCTACCTGGGGCTCGGGGTGTTCGTGGCCGTGACCTGCTACGCATACTTCATGCAGACCGAGCGTCAGTTCTACGTTCTGGCCGCGGTCGTGGGCACGGTGCAGGGCGGCGTGCAGGCGCTGTCACGCTCGTACTTTGCGCGGCTGATTCCGCGCGAACGCGCCGGGGAGTACTTCGGCTTCTACAACATGCTGGCCAAATTCGCGGCGGTGCTCGGGCCGCTGGCGATGGGCATCGTCGCGATCGCCACCGGTAATCAGCGGCTGTCGATCCTGGTGCTCGAAGTGTTCTTCATCGGCGGAGCTGTGCTGCTCGCGCGCGTGCGCGACCCCGATCCGGCGCGGTAGTTCGCACGCAGCAGGCGCACGGCGCGGCGAAACTGCTCGAGCTCCGCGGCACTGGCCGACGGCCCGTAGCGCAGTCGCGCGTAACGCCGCGCCAGCGCGGTGACCATGGAGGACAACTCGGGGTGGGCGCGGCCGACGCGCTCGGCGTAAGCCGTGGTGCACTCGTGCGCCGCGCGTGGCGCGGCGGCGTGCCGCAATTTGCGTTCCAACGCGCGCCAGGTCCGGCTCAAGCCGTCTTCGGCACGAGCCTGCAGACGCGGGCGCAGCCCCCAGGCGATCAAAGCTAACCAAATGCCTGCGCCGGCTGCCAGCAGCAACGCGAGGACTTGCAGCTCGTGGTTCCTGAAACCGAGCCGGTCGAGCAGGCCGAGCTGCTTGGCGAAATTGAAGCCGATGAATTCGTCCTGCCACCAGGCATTGAGCCCCCGCCAGGCCTGCACCGCGTTGGCGATCCACGGGGCGGCGAGCAGCCGCCGGGCACCGCCGCCGGAGCCGGGCAGCAGCTCGTCGAGCCCTTCGGTCAGACGCCCCGGGGCCACGACCGCCGTCGGATCGACTCGTACCCAGCCTTGGCTCTCGAGCCACACCTCGGCCCAGGCATGGGCATCGGACTGGCTGATGTCGAGGTAGCCGCCGTAGCGATTCCAGGTGCCGCCCAGGTAGCCGGTCACGACGCGCGCGGGCACGCCACCGGCGCGCATCAGTGTGACAAAGGCCGAGGCATAGTGGCCGCAAAAGCCTTCGTGCGTGCGGAACAGCAGGTCGTCGACCGAATCGAGATTGAGCAGCGGCGGCTCGAGCGTGTAACTGAAGCCGCCACGACGCAGGTAATCGAGCACGGCGTGGATGTAGGCGGCCTCGCTGCCCGCGCGCTGGCGCAGCGAGTGCGCGAGTTCGACGCTGCGTGGATTGCGCTCCGGCGGCAACTGCAGATCCAATCGCCGTGCGGCCGGGGACAGCGGGTCGAGACTGCGGTGCTGCGGATAAGACTGCAGCCGGTAGCTGACAGCGCGGCTCACCGGCGCCGGCGCGATCAGCTGATAATCGAAAGTCGGGAACGCGTTCGGCAGCCTGTCCGGCAGGCCCTGCGGCAGTTCGAGCGCGATCAGAACATTGTGCTCGTTCGGCTCCAGCGTGACTTCGTAGCTAAAGGCCGGGCCCTGAAACTGCAGGCGCGGCGCGCGGCCCACGTCTGCATGCCGGCGGCGCCAGGTGTAGCCGTCGAAAACATGCAATACCGGCCCGCGCCAATAACGCTCGGCGGCCGGCGGCAGTGCGCCGTCGAATCGCACGCGCAGCGCCGCATCGCCGGATTCCGTCAATTGCGAGATGCTGCCGGGACTCATCTCGTCGCCGAGGCCGGTGAACGCCTCATTAGGCTGTGGCAACGCCCAGAAGGAGCCGGGCAGTCTCGGAACAAATAAAAACAGCAGCAGTGCAAACGGCAGCGCCGCAGCCAGGCTCAGTGCCGAGCGGCGCAGCAGCGTCGCAGTCGGCGGCGCATCGGCGCCGGCGCCGAGTCCATACAGGGCCGTACACAACAGCCACAACTCGGCCGTATACAGCGGTAGGCGCCACAATGCCTGGCCGTCCAGGCAGGCGCCGAGCAGCAGAAACAGCGCCGCGCCCGACACGATCAGCCAGTCGCGCCGGCGCACGGTCTCGGTGAGCTTCAGTGCCGCCATCGCCACCAACAGGCTGGAGCCAGCTTCGATGCCGTTCAGGGTGTGATAGCCGACCAGCACCGCGAGCGTGAGCAGCGCGGCCACGCCGATGCGCAGGTAAAGGGCGGGCAGACGCAGTGGCACGCGCATGCCGCGCGCCCGCCAGGCGACGGCGCCGAGCGCCAGCGGCAGGCACCAGAGCGCCGTATGGTGCGCATTGAGCAGCACTGCGCCGAGGAAGCCGCCGAGCAGCAGCCAGACGGTATTTGGTGGCAGTGCTGCCGGTTGATCGGCGATGGCGGCGCGCGCGCTCACAGGCCGTACAGCGCCAGGGCTTCCAGGCAGGCGCGTTGCTGTGCGATTCCATGACCGGGCGGCAGTGCTCGCTGCGGCAACTGCAGGCTGTAGGTCTCGCCGAGGCGCTCGCACTCGAGTACCCATTGCGTCAGCTGCGAGAGTCGCTGCTCGAGCGGTAGCCCCTGCAGCAGCGCGAAATCGAGTGGGCGGTGCACGCCCGCGGGCGCATCATAGTGCGCGACCAGCAGCGGCGCGCCGCGCGCGTAGGCTTTCCAGGCGACGCTGCGCGGCGGATCGCTGTCCTGCAATGGCCGCAACCAGGCCCATTCTTCCTCGCCGCTGACTCGCGATCGCCGCTCGTCGTTGCGCGGTTCGCCGCGGCGCGCTGGCAGCGCGCGCGTCCCGCCCGGCGCGGGATACACCACGGCCTCGAGCGGCAGATGCAGCCAGGTCCAGGCCCGAAACAGCCCCAAGGGGGCGCCGCTCGACAGCTCGAGCCTATCGACGCGCTGCCGGCCGCGCACGCCGGCCTGAAACGTCAGCCGCACAACTTGCGTGCTGGCCGGCGGCAACTGGAAGCGGCTCGGCGCGCAGCCGGCGCAGCGCAATTGCAGCCCACCGCGCACGCGTGTCTGCGCGTTCTCGAAGTAGAGCTGCAAGTCGCCCAGTCGCCCGGCGAAGGTGTTCTCGGCTTCGGCGCGCAGCAGCTTCAGACCCGACAGCATGCCATGGCATTCATGCATCGATACCAGCGTCACGCCGCACAGCATGAAGCACAACAGCAGTCCCAGGCTGTTGTCGTAGTTCATGCCGGCGAGCAGCATCAGAAACAGCAATGCCGCCGCCGCGAGACCGGCAGATGTCGGCAGGATGTAGATTCGTCGCGCCTGCAGCGTCACCGGCGGCGTGTCATCGCCCTGACGCGCGCGCGCCCAGCGCGCCAGCGCCGCCGCGAGCGCGGCGCGCGGCTCAGATAGGAACCGGAACTGCCTTGATGAGCGCATCGGCGAGTTCGCTGCCATGAGCGGCCCCGTCGCCCTGCCGCGTCTCCAGGCGATGCGCCGCGATCGCGGGAAACACCGTCTGCACGTGCTCGGGCAGCACGGCGCTCTCGCCCTGGATCAGGGCCCAGGCCTGCGCTGCGCGCAGCAGTCCCTGCGCGGCCCGCGGCGATAGGCCGAGGGCCAGTTCCAGGCGTGTGCGCGCCACCAATGCCTGCACGTAATCAAGCAGCGCATTAGCCACATGCACGCTGCGTACCTGGCGCTGCAGGCTCAGCACTTCGGCGCCGCTGAGCACGGCCGGGGTGTCGTTCAGCAACTCGCGCCGCTCGCCTTGCAGCAGCACACGCCGCTCCGAGGCCCGATCCGGATAACCCAGACTCACGCGCATCAGGAATCGATCGAGTTGCGACTCCGGCAGACCATAGGTGCCGACCTGCTCGTGCGGGTTCTGGGTCGCCACCACGTAGAATGGCTCGGGCAGCGGGTAGGTCACGCCATCGACGCTGACCTGACGCTCCTCCATTGCTTCGAGCAGTGCGCTCTGCGCTTTGGGGCTGGCGCGATTGACTTCATCGGCCAGCAGCAGCTGGGTGAATACCGGGCCGCGCCGGAACTGGAATTTGTGTGTGTCGCGGTCGAAGATCGACACGCCGATGATGTCGGCTGGAAGCATGTCGCTGGTGAATTGCACGCGGGTCCATTCCAGACCCAGTACGCGCGCCAGGCAGTGCGCGAGCGTCGTCTTGCCCACGCCGGGCACGTCCTCGATCAACAGATGACCACGCGCCAGCAGGCAGGTCAGGCACAGTCGCACCTGCTGACCCTTGCCGAGGATGACGCGCTCGATCGCTGCCACGGTCTCGTTGAGACGGCTCAAACACGCTCCTGGGCGAGTGCCCGCACCTGGTCGATCTGCCGCGTCAGTCCGGCGCGTGTGCGCTCGAATTCAGCCAGCCGCGAGCGCTCCTGTGCGACCACATCCGCCGGCGCGTTGCTCACAAAGTTGTCGTTGGCCAGCTTGCCGCGCGATTTTGTCAGTTCCTGTTCGATTTTCTGCAGGCGCTTGTCGAGGCGCTGCAACTCATTCGCTGGCTCGATCAGTCCCGCCATCGGCACCAGCAGGCTGAGCTCGCCGACCAGCGCCGCGGCCGCGGGCGGGGCGGCTTCGCCGGGCGCGAGCGGCCGCAGCGTCTCGAGACCGGCCAGGTGCGCGAGCAATGCATGATGCCGTTGTGCCAGCTGCAGATCGCTCGCACTGGCGTGCTGCAGCAGCAGCGGCAGACGGCGGGCAGGGCTGATATCCATCTCGCCGCGAATCTGACGGATGCCGAGTACGACCTGCATGACCCAGCGCAGTTCGGCTTCGGCGGCTGCATCGCGTTCGAACTGCGTGGCCTGCGGCCAGGGCGCCAGCATGACACTTGGGCCGGTGACGCCGGCGAGCGGCGCCACGCGCAGCCAGATGTCCTCGGTAATGAACGGCATCAGCGGATGCAGCGCGCGCAGCAGCGTTTCCAGCACCTCCAGCAAGGTGCGGCGCGCGCTGTGCTGCGCGGCTGGATCGTCGGAGCTTTGCAGCACCGGCTTGACGATCTCGAGGTACCAGTCGCAGAACTCATACCAGGTGAACTCGTACAGCGCGCTGGCGGCGAAATCGAAACGGTACTCGTCGAACGCCCGCTCGACCGCGCTGATCGTGGCACCGAGGCGGGAGCGGATCCAGCGATCGGCCGGCGCCGAAGCGCGGGTAACGGCGCTCGCGGCGGTGGACGCAGTGGACGCACTGGACGCCGGCGGCGGCGGTGCCTCGTCGAGCGCGAGCATCACGAAGCGCGCGGCGTTCCACAGCTTGTTGCAGAAATTGCGATACCCGGCCACGCGGCCCAGGTCGAAACGCAGATCACGGTTTTGCGTGGCGAGCGAGGCGAAGGTGAAGCGCAGTGCGTCGGTGCCGTAGGCCGCAATGCCTTGCGGGTATTGTTTGCGCGTAGCCTTTTCAATGCCGGCGGCCAGATGCGGCTGCATCAGTCCCGAAGTGCGCTTGGCCACGAGCGCCTCGAGGTCAATGCCATCGATGATGTCCAGCGGATCGATGACATTGCCCTTGGACTTGGACATCTTCTGCCCTTCGGCATCGCGGATCAGGCCGTGCAGGTACACCGCGCGGAATGGCACCTCGCCCATGAACTTCAGTCCGAACATGAGCATGCGGGCGACCCAGAAGAATATGATGTCGAAGCCCGTGACCAGCACGCTGGTCGGATAGAAGCGATCGAGCTCCGGGCGGTGCTCGGGCCAGCCCAGGGTTGAAAACGGCCACAGCGCCGCTGAGAACCACGTGTCGAGAACGTCGTCGTCCTGGCGCAGTGCTACCTCACGGCCGTGGCGGGCGCGGGCCTGGGCGTGGGCTTCGGCCTGGCTGCGCGCAACGTATATCTGACCGTCCTCGTCGTACCAGGCCGGAATGCGGTGGCCCCACCACAGTTGGCGGCTGATGCACCAGTCCTGAATGTTGTGCATCCACTGGTAGTAGGTCTTGTCCCAGTTCTCGGGCACGAAGCGCACCCGGCCGGACTCGACCGCGGCGATGGCCGGCGCTGCCAGCGGCGCAATGCGTACGTACCATTGATCGGTCAGATACGGCTCGATCACCGCACCAGTGCGATCACCGCGCGGGATCATCAGCTTGTGCGGCTCGATGCGTTCGATCAGGCCGGCCGCTGCGAGTTCGGCCACGATGCGCTCGCGGGCCTCGAAGCGATCGAGGCCGCGCAGATGCGGCGGCGCGTTGTCGTTCAGGCGCGCGTCGGGCGTGAAGACGTTGATCAGCGGCAGGGCGTGGCGCATGCCGATCGCGTAGTCATTGAAGTCGTGCGCCGGCGTGATTTTCAGGCAGCCGGTGCCGAAGGTCGGATCGACGTAGCTGTCGGCGATGATGGGGATCTCGCGTCCGCTCAGCGGCAGCAGCAGCCCGCGCCCGATCAGCTGGCGGTAGCGCTCATCTTCCGGATGCACCGCGACTGCGGCATCCCCCAGCAAGGTCTCGGGGCGGGTGGTGGCTACGACGACCTGTCCGCTACCGTCGGCGAGCCGATATCGCAGATGCCACAGCAGCCCGTCCTCTTCCTCGGACAGCACCTCCAGGTCCGACAACGCCGTGCGCAGCACCGGATCCCAGTTGACCAGGCGCTGGCCGCGGTAGATCAGGCCTTCCTGGTGCAGCCGCACGAAGGCTTCAATGACTGCACGCGACAGATCGGGATCCATCGTAAAGCGCTCGCGCGTCCAATCCACCGAGGCGCCGAGGCGCCGTAACTGCTGCGCCATGGTGCGGCCCGACTGCTGCTTCCAGGCCCAGACACGCTCGACAAAGGCTTCGCGCGACAGCTCGGTGCGCCGCTTGCCTTCGGCGTTGAGCTGCCGCTCGACCACCATCTGGGTGGCGATGCCGGCATGATCCATGCCCACTTGCCACAGGGTCTGCTCGCCGCGCATGCGATGCTGCCGTATCAACGCATCCATGATCGTGTCCTGGAACGCGTGCCCCATGTGCAGGGTGCCGGTCACGTTCGGCGGCGGAATCACGATGCAGTAGCTGCGCTGCGCCGGCCGCGGGGCAAAATAGCCGGTCGCCTCCCAACGCTGATACAGACGCTGTTCGATTTCGGCGGGCGAGTAGACTTTTTCCATCCGGGAACGATGTGGCCAGAAACCCCGTAATTATAGGGCTTAAGGCGAAGGCTTAAGGCGTTTCTTCGGCCGCGATGTGGTGCGTTTCAGGCGCCAGCCCCAGGTCGCGGTAATGACGAAAGCGGTTACGCCCGGCGCGACGCCGCGGCTCCTCCGCGTCCACGATTTCGGCGATGCGGCCGGCGCGTGCGGCAGCCGCGGGCACTTCGCTGCCGAGGTTCAGCAGCACGTCGAAGGGCTGCTGCGGCTGCGCCTCGCAGCCCAGCAATACCGGCGTGTCCTGCCATTGCCGAGCGTCGCAATAAACCTCGTGCGGCACAAAGCTGCGGTCGGCGAAGGTCCAGAGCAGCTCATCGAAGCTCTGCAGCTCGGCGGTGTCGTCGAGCCAGACGAACACCAGTTGATCGGCCAGATAGGCCTTCTCGGCGATTCGGCAGGCGAACTTGAGACGCGCACGCGCCTCGGTGCCCGGCAGCACGTAAAAGTCGACGCGTGGCGTCGCCGCCGCCGACACCTACGGCCTTGACCCGGAAGCGCGGCGCGTCAGAAAATCGGCCGCCAATGACAGCGGCCGACCTGTGGCGCCCTTGGCGCTACCGCCAGCCCAGGCACTGCCGGCAATGTCCATATGCGCCCAGCGCAGACCCTGGGTGAACTTGCCCAGGAATGCGGCGGCCGTGATGGCGCCGCCCTCGCGGCCGGCGATGTTCGCCATATCGGCGAAGTTGCTGCGCAGCTGCTCAGCGTAATCCTCGGTCAGCGGCAGCTGCCAGGCGCGATCGTCGGTGCGCACTCCGGCCTCGACCAGTTCGCGTGCCAGAGCATCGTCGTTCGCCATCACGCCGCTGTGGTAGTTGCCCAGGGCGATGATGCAGGCGCCGGTCAGGGTCGCAAAGTCGACCACCGCCGCGGGCTTGTAACGGCGCGCATAGTTCAGCGCGTCGCACAGGATCAGCCGACCCTCGGCGTCGGTGTTGAGAATCTCGACGGTTTGCCCCGAGGCGCTGGTAACGATATCGCCTGGCTTCACGGCGCGGCCGTCGGGCATGTTCTCGCAGGTCGGTACCAGGCCGACCAGATTGATCTTGAGCCCGGTGCGCGCGGCGAAATCGATTGCCGCCAGCACCGTGGCGGCGCCGCACATGTCGAATTTCATCTCGTCCATTGACGGCGGGTCCTTCAGCGAGATGCCGCCGGTGTCGAAAGTGACGCCCTTGCCGACCAGCACCAGGGGTGCTCGGCTGCGAGGCGCGCCGCGGTATTCGAGCACGATGAAACGCGGCGGCTCGGCGCTGCCCCGGGTCACGGCGAGCAGACATCCCATCTTCAGGCGCCGGATTCCGGCCTCGTCGAACACGCGCACGCGCACGCGGCGCCGATAGCTGCGCTCGAGCTTGCGCGCCTGCGTGGCCAGATAGCGCGGTGTGCAAACGTTGGCCGGCAGATTGCCCAGATCGCGCAGCAGCTTCGCACTCTCGGTCACGGCCGCCCCCGCGGCCAGTCCGCGCCGTACGTCGGCGATGGCGGCGGCGTCGACCGGCCCGAGCAGAATCCGCGCCAGTGCCGGGGCGCGCGCATGACGCCCGGTCTTGAGATCATTGATGCGGTACAGACTCGCGCCAACGATTTCCGCGGCGCAGCGCCCGAAGTAATAGTTATCGAGCTCACTTGCGCCCGGCCGCTCGAGTGCGATGGCCGCCGATGCGATTCGCGTACGAGCCAACGCGGTGATCGCGGTGTGCAGTGCGCGGCGCCAGCTGCGCCGGTTGAACTGCCCTTTGGTGCCCAAACCGACCAGCAGCAGCCGCCCGCAGGCGAGTCCGGCCACCTCGGGAAGCAGCAGCGTCTCGCCAGTGCGGCCCGAGAAATCGCCACGCGTGAGCAGGCGGCGTACGCGGCCGCGCAGGCTGCGGTCCACCGCCGAAGCCTCGGCGCCCAGTTCGCTGTGCTCGAAGGCGCCTATTACCAGACAATCGCCACGCTGAACGGCGGCCCGGCGGCTGAAAGCTTCGAATCGCATCGTGTTAATCCTTGTTTGCCCGCGAAATATTCGTATAACGTAGCGTCAGCCGCGGCGTAAACCCCACAGTTCGGCGGTATTGACCGGATACGCCGGCTTGCGCGCGGCGGCGATAGTCCGATGCAAGTGTAGCCGAAGCCGCCTGGAGGTGAGGGTCCGTTGCGAATTCTGCAGCGCTATATGCTCTGGGAAATGACCGTCAACTTTTTTGGTGTGACGCTCATAGCGCTCGCCTTGCTGTTGGTCAACCAGGTCGGCTCGGTGCTCGCGCGCGCGGCTCAGCTGCAATACCAGAAGGGCTTTGTGCTCGAGCTAATCGGGCTGAGCGCGGCGCAAAATGTGGCGATCCTGCTGCCGTTCGGACTGCTGGTCGGGATCGTGCTGGCCTTCGGCCGGCTCTACCATGACAGCGAGATGGCGGCGGCGCAGGCGTGCGGGGTCGGCGTCGCCCGCGTGGCGGTGGCCGTGTGGCTGCTGGCATTGCCCGTCACCGGACTGATCGCCTGGCTCAATTTCGATCTGTCGCCGCGCGCCGCCGCGGCCGAGGCCGCGCTGCGCAATGAGGCTATACGCGCAGGAATCAACGCGCCGCTCGAGCCTGGGAAGTTTCGCAGCTTCAGCGGCGGGCGCATCGTGGTCTATGCGCGCGCGGCTGAGCGCAACGGCGATCTGACGGATGTATTCGTAAAGCGCAGCGAAGGCCCGACAGTCGAGACGACGGTGGCGCGGCGCGCGCACTACACCGGGTCGGGCGAGGGCGCGGCCGAGACCATTACGCTCTACGATGGCGAGCGCATCGAAGGCACCCCCGGCAGTTATCGCTTCCGCATCATGCGTTTCGAGCAGCAGCTGATTCCGGTACAGACGCCCGAGACCGCCCCGCGAGCACCACGTGTGGGCGAGCTGAGTACGACGGCATTGCTCGGAAGTCGTGATATCAAGCTGCAGGCGGAGCTGCAATGGCGCCTCGGCTTGCCGGTGATGGCGTTGGTGCTGACGGCACTGGCCGTGCCGCTCGGACGACTGCGCCCGCGCCAGGGGCGCTATGCCCATGTCTGGGTCGCGGTGCTGGTGTTCGCGGTATACGCGAACCTGGCACTCGCGGCGCGCACCTGGCTCGAACGAGGCGTGATCACGGCCGCGTTCGGGCTGTGGTGGGTGCATGGGCTGTTCTTCGCCATGAGCCTGGCTGCGATGCTTGGGCCGGGGCTGCTGCGGGCGCGGCGCGCGCTGAGTGGGCGATGACACTGCTCGATCGCTATATCGCGAGCACGCTGCTGTCCGCGGTCGCGCTGGTGATGGTGGCGCTGCAGATGCTCGGCCTGCTGTTCATATTCATCGGCGAGCAGGGCAATGTTGGCGTCGGCCATTACGGCATGCTCGATGCACTGCTGTACTCCGCCATGATCCTGCCGCAATTCGCGCTCGAATCCTTTCCGGCCGGTGCGCTCATCGGCGCGCTGCTCGGCATAGGAATACTCGCGCGCAGTCACGAGCTGACCGTAATGCGTGCTTCGGGTATGTCGAAGCTGCGTCTGAGCGCCGCGGTACTGATCAGCGCGGCGCTGTTGGTTGCGATCGCGCTGCTGATCGGTGAGTTTCTGGCGCAGCCGCTGGGCCAACTGGCCGATGAGCAAAAGGCCATTGCCAAGTACTCGAACATGAGCTTCGCCGGGGCCGGCGCTTGGATTCGCGATGGCGATACCATCCTGAACGTTCAAAGCCGTTCGAGCGCGGCCGAATTCGGCGGCATGCTGATCTTCGAGCTCACGCCGGATAATCGCCTGGCCGCAATCGCGCGTGCCGAGCATGCGACCGCGGCCGGATCGCAATCATGGCAGCTGCGCAATTATGTGGAATCGCGCTTCGTCGACGACTCGGTCACGAGTCTGCGGGTGGCGCAGCAATCGCTGCATACCGCCGCCGGCGCGGATTTCCTGCGGCTGGTCAACAGCGACTCGTCGGAGCTGTCGCTGCGTACGTTATATAAGGCGATACGTTATCTTCGGGCGAATAATCTCGAGTCCGAGCAGTACGAGATCGCGTTCTGGTCACGGGTGGCGCGCACCGTCGGCATTCTGGTGGCGGTGCTGTTCGCCTTGCCGTTCGGATTCGGCTCGCTGCGCACAGCGTCTCTGGGCGCTCGCGCCACATTCGGCGTGGCGCTCGGCATCGTCTACGTGTTTCTGCAGCGGCTGGTAGAGAGCGGCACGCAGGTGTTCAACCTGGATCCACTGCTGCTGGCGTGGGTGCCGACAGGGCTGCTGGCGTTGGTCACGACGATGATGATCTGGCGCGTGCGCTAGCCGCCATGCAGCGGCCATCCCGGCGCTTGACCGTGTGGCTGGCGCGGTTGCTCGATGTCGCCGCGCAGGTCGCCCCGCATGAGCGTCGGGCCGTGGTGCTCGCGTTCATGTGCAATTTCTTCCTGCTCGGCAGCTATTACATCCTGCGCCCGGTGCGCGACACGGTCGCGACCGTCATCGGCGTCGGGCAGCTGCAGAATCTGTTCACGGCCACCTTCGTCGGCACGCTGGTGGCCTCGCCGATCTACGCGATGCTGGCCTCGCGGCTCAAGCTCACGCGACTGCTACCCGGCGCGTTCTGGTTCTGGCTGTGCAGCGTGCTGCTGTTCCAACTGTGGTTTCAGCTGGCACCGCAGAATCTGTGGGTTGCGGCGGCCTATTACGTCTGGTTCAGCGTCGTCAACCTGTTCATGATCTCAGTGTTCTGGAGCCTGATGGTGGATATTTTCACCGCCGCCCAAGCGACGCGGCTGTTCGCGCTGATTGCCGCCGGCGGCAGCATCGGCGCGATCGCCGGGCCGCTGTTGACGCGACTGCTGGTCAGCCGGTTGCGACTCAGCGGTCTGCTGCTGGTGGCGGCCGCGGGTTTCCTGGTCGTCATCCTGCTGGTATACCGGCTGATGCGCGAGAAGGAACGGCTGCGCGACAGCCACGACGAGGTGCAGCGGACGACACTGGATCACGGACTGCCGGGCAACCCCTTCGAGGGCTTCAGTCGGCTGTTCCAGTCGCGCTACTTGATGAGTCAGGCCGCATTCATGTTGCTGATGACCTGGGTCAATACCGTCGCCTATTTCCTGCAGACCGATGTGATCGCGCACGCGTTCACGGCCGTGGAAGGCCGCGCACAGGCAATCGCCGATATCGATCTGGTGGTCAATATCGCCACCGCCCTCATCCTGATCTTCGGCCTCGGGCGCCTGGTGCAGCGATTCGGCGTGACGGTCGGGCTGGTACTCAATCCGCTCATCATGCTGATCGCCTTGTTCGTCGTTGCGATATCGCCTTCGCTGATCATCATTCAGGGTCTACAGGTCGTGCGTCGCGTGGCGCAATACGCCATCGCCCGACCCAGTCGGGAAATCTGCTTCACGGTTGTCGAGCAGAGCAGCCGCTACAAAGCAAAAAACGTCATCGATACAGTGATCTACCGCTTCGGTGACGTCAGTTCAGCATGGATGCAGGCCGGATTGCGGGCGGCCGGATTCGGCCTCGGCGGCGCGGTGGTGGTGGGCATCGGCGCGTGCATTGCGTGGGGAGGGGTGGCACGGTATGCGGGCCGACGCTACGAAGAGATTCGTCAGGAGCAGTAGCATGAGTCCCTCCATGCCATCGACGCCATCGACCCCATCGACGCCATCGACCCCGCAGCGTCCGGCGCTGTTGACCCGGCTGTTCAAGTCCGTCGCCGCGATCGACCCCCAAGAAGTCAAAGCGGTTGTTCTGAGCATGCTGTATTTCTTTTTTCTGTTCGGCAGTTATTCGGTGGTCAAGCCGGTGCGCGATGCCATGGGAACGGTTTTCGGTGTCGAGCATTACCAGCAGCTGTTCACGATGACGTTGGTCGCAAGCCTGGTATTCGCGCCGCTGTATTCGGGCCTCGCCTCGCGCATCAAACTGTCGACCTTTCTGCCGTGGGTTTATGGCTTCGTCGCGGTCACAATCATCGCCTTTTACGCGCTGTTTGTCGGCGTCAACAACCAGGATCGCTGGATCACGGCCGCATTCTTCGTCTGGGTCAGCACCTTCAACGTGCTGATCATCTCGGTGTTCTGGACCTTCATGGCCGACATCTTCTCGCGCACCCAGGCCAAGCGCCTGTTCGGTTTCATTGCCGCCGGCGGCACCGTCGGCAGCATCGTCGGGCCGACGATTGCGACCTTCCTCGCCAAGCGACTGGGCAACAACAATCTGATGCTGATCTCGGCCGCAGGTTTTGTGGTGACCGCGGTGCTGGTGCGCATGCTGGCGCACGAAAAGCAGCGGCTGCTGGCGGCCGGCGTCGAAGTCCAGCACACCAGCCTCGACCATCGTCTCAAAGGCAATCCCTTCGACGGCTTTGTGCTGCTGCTCCGATCGCGCTATCTATCGCTGCTCGCGCTGTTTCTGCTGCTGATGACCTGGATTTCGACCATCGTCTATTTCCAGCTCGGTGATCTCATCACGCAGGCCTTCCCCAATCGCGAGGCCCGCACCGAGGCCTACGGCATGATCGATCTGTCGGTCAACAGTATCGCGGTCATCATCCAGCTGTTTGGCTCCGGGCGCATCATCGCGCGCTTTGGCGTCAAGGCCGGCCTGCTGCTCAACCCGATCATCATGGTGATCGCCTTCCTCGCGATCGCGTTCTCGCCGGTGTTGCTGATACTGGGCGGCATTCAGATCGTGCGGCGTGTGGCTGAATATGCGCTCGCCAAACCGACCCGCGAGATGCTGTTCACCGTGGTCGACCAGCAGAGCCGGTACAAGGCCAAGAATGTCATCGATACGGTGGTGTATCGCTTCGGCGATTTCAGCAACGCCTGGGTCAGTGCCATGATTCAGCCGCACGGCGTGACCGGACTGGCGATCTTCGGCGTGATCACTTCGGCGGTCTGGTTCCCGATTGCCTATTTGCTGGGACGGCGTTACGAGAGCGTGCGCAATGGCGAGCTCGTCGGCACGGCGGCTAAGCCGGCCAAGATGGTCGAGCTCTAGGGCGATTCCTCAAGCCTCAGTGCCAGCCATTGCTGCGCGCCTTGGCTTCGGCCGCTGCGTTCAGCGGCTCGCCGCTGATGCGCTCATTGACCGCCTGCAGCAGCGCCGGCGGCAGGCTCGAAGCGGCCATGCGTAGATTTTGTCCATTGGCGGTGACGCCCGCACCCTCGGTTCCGACCAGGTTCAACACCTGCCATTGCTCCTGCTCCCGGCAGGCCAGACCCGCGATCAGGCGATTGCCGCTGAGCGCGAAGGTGCGGCAGTAATTGCCGCTCCTGGCCTTGAAGGTCAGTCCGACGCGCACCTTTGCGCCGGAGGGCACGGCGCCGACAAGCTGCTCACTCAATGCCCGTGCGAGCGCGCCGCGGGCCAGCAGCGAGCCGTCGTGGAACTCCGTCAAGGCACCGGGGGTCGACAGGCGCTGGATCAAAACTCCCGCCATCAATCCCACCATCAGGCTGGCTGCGATCGTGAAACGACGCACTTTCACGCTGCGCTGGCCGCCGCGGCGCGCCCGTTCGGCGCGAACACGGGCCAGATCGATCACCTGGGCGGGGCCCGACGGGGCGGCGAGCTTGGCGGCCTGCGCCAGGCGTTTTGGCACGGCTTCCCGTAATACGCCGTCGAAGGCGCCGCGCCGCCGTTCGCGCAAGGCGCGCTGTTGCGCGACGCGTTGCGCCAGCTGCGAGTCCTGGGAAATTGCCTGTTCGACGCGCGCGCGCGCGGCGCCTTCGAGTTCGCCATCGACATAGGCGGCTAGTAATTCATCCGAGATATTCATGCGCAAGCTCCCGGCCCCAGCAACTCCTGCAGCGCCTGGCGTCCGCGCGCGAATCGGCTGGTGAGCGTTCCCATCGGAACCCCGATGATCTGCGCGGCTTCCTTGTAGGGCAAGCCCTCGATGAGCACGAGGGCCACGGCCAGGCGCTGGTCCTCGGGCAAGCGCTCCAGCGCCTGTTCGACCGACAAGGTGCCACTGGCGTCGCCTCGATGGTCGGGCAGGCCATCGGCTTGCTCGGCCCCCTCGAACACCCGCTCGCGCGCCCCTTGCAGCAGATCGTCGGCATCATGGGGATTCCGGGTCAGGCTGCGCGCGAACCGGCGCAATTTCGGCAGCAGCCCGATGGTCCGGCACTGCAGCAGGTCGGCTGGGCTGCTCATGCTCTCTCGGGTTAAACGCGCTGGAATGGGAGATTCTTCCATGTTGTGGCAAGGATTTCTTTCATGATGGCGGCATGAAACGGAGCCGTGCGTTCGTTTGAGTCAATGCTAGCATCGTTAGGCAAGAACGTAGCGCTATGGGACTTCGCACCGCCGCCAACTGATCGCGCTGGATCTCAGCGCCGCGGCACTCGAGCGCATCGCCGCGGGGATGCTTCGTGCGCGTGCGCGAGCAGCGGTTCGAAGGCGTCGATAGTCGATAGCAGTATCGATGTACCGCAGCAGTATCGATGTACCGCGCGCGCTGCCGGCATGTCAACGCGGCGCGCGCTGCGGGAACTGCGCGGGCTCGAGCCGAGTGCGGTGTTTGATTACGATAATATCTATGAGGGCAGCGCGGCTGATCGGCGATGCCGGGCGGTTCCGGGGCGCGGCGCCAGGCGCACAGCTTCTACGCCGCTGATGTCTGCTGCGGCAAACCGACCGGCCGTGCCGTCGATGCGATCGCGGCGGCCTTGGGCTGGTTGGAGGCGAATCCGGTCGCGGTGGTCAACATCAGCCTAGTCGGCCCGGACAATATGGTCCTCCGGCAACTGGTGAGGCAGATGATCGCGCGCGGCCACATCATTGTCGCGGCGGTCGGTAATGACGGTCCAGCGGCACCGAAGGACGCTATTGGTGGCGGCCATACTGGAGCTAAGCGCATGGAAACGACTCATTTTCGCACCGCGGTTGCGGTGACCGCGATCCTGAGGCTGACCGCCAGCGGCAACAGCGGCTCGGGGCGGCCAAGGGCCCGCCTCGTGACTCAGGCGCCGCCGCTGCCGTAGCATCGCGCCATGTCCGGCCAGAACATCCGCCCTGATGGGTCCGCAACGGGGACGGTGCGCCGCGCTGCGCTGCGTCACACCGAGAACGCCGAGCGTGCGTTGGGATCCTCACGTCCGACGGACGTCGACGTGCACCACGCGCGCAAGGAGATCAAGAAATCACGCGCGGCGCTGCGTCTGTTGCGGGCGGCGCTGGCTGAGTCAACGTATCGGCGCGAGAACACGGCGCTGCACCGGGCGGCCAACGTGCTCAATGCGGCGCGCGATGCCAGGGTGCTGGTGCG
>JGI12269J14319_10001491_pt1 | contig 23271 bp, 18 predicted proteins | sample PeaSoiSIISIP2007_FD_14319 | JGI IMG/M metagenome (IMG submission 14319)
TCACGCCTTCCGGCCGCAGGCCGCCGGTTCCGCTTGGTGCACGCCCGCCGAGTTGTCGCGTCGGGCCACCAGGAACCCGCAGATCTTGGAGCGCTCGTGACGCATAAGCATCGCTCGAGGCTGCTCGGCCGGGTTCGCCGGGCAGGTGCCGGTGGCCTGACGGTGTCGCGGTCGAATCCGCTGCCGCCAGCACACCGACACCCGGTTTCCGATCAGTGATGGTCCAGCGACCGGTAGGCCTGGGCGATGGTTTGCGCGATCAGCCGGTGTCCGGTTTGCGTCGCGTGCACGTCGCACACGAATGGATTGTGGACGTCCGGATTCAGGAGTCCCGTGTTGCACGTCTTGTCGCCGAAGGCCGGTTCGGACGCTACCGTCTTGAACGCCGAGAAGACGTCGGCCACCACTGCCTCGTACGCCGCTGCGGGAGCCGCTATCCCTGCGTTCAAGGCTTCCGTGAGCGCGGTTCCGGCTGCGTCCGAGTAGTCGAGCGAGTAGTAGTTCATCAGGACGATCGCGCCCTGATACCCCGTGCCACGCAGATCGGCCAGGATCTGTTTTATGTTCCCCGCGACCGCGGCGATCACCGCCGGTGCGCCCTTCTCGATGCAGGCCGCGGTCACCGCCGGACTCGGGTTCGCGCAGGATGCCTCGAGCAGGAATCCGTCGTTCGCGCCGAGCGTGATCGTCACCAGGCGGACGTGGCGATGGCTCGTCAGGTACGTGGTGGCGAAGGCGAGCTGCGTGGAGGTGTAATCGACGTGCAGCGGGAAGTAGCTGCGGAACGTCCTGCAGCCATTGTCCGGCGCGGTGGATGACAGAAAGCTGCCGGTGGTTTCCCCGGGGCAGCCGGCATTGGCCACGTCCAGATCGAGCATGTAGCCGAGGTCATTGGCGAAGCCAATGAAATTCTCTGGATTGATGTAGAAATACTCGTAGCCCACCGAGGCGATGTAGCTGAAGGCGAGGCTGTCGCCGAGTACCAGACCGTCGTCGTGATCGTGGTCCGCCGCGGCGGTGCCGCCAATGCACAGCCCAGCGACCAGGAGCAGCCGCGAAGCAACTCGATAGATTTTCATGAGCCCCCCACTGCGGAATTCTCTAGTGTTAGGCGCGCTGGTCGCCGCTGATGCATGCGGCGATCGCGGTCGCGGCATGCGCTCGCCGCTGCAACTCCCGCGCTGCGTGTCCATCCGCGTCGACGCTCACGCGGCGCCGGTCTCTCGCTTGGAGCGTACGCGTGCGACGGGAGCGCGGCAACGGACTTTCGAGCAGCGCGCGACCGGATAAGCCGTGTTGCAAATGTAGACTGCGTCCGCCTGTCCATTATGTGAAATACGAACGGCTCGCCGCGCCCGAACAGCGTCGGGCACTTCATTGCTTTCGCCGGGAGCTTGAGCCATCGGCTCGAGCTGCGGAATCACCAAGCGCGACGCGGATCGCCGGGAGGCGATCGTGGCTCCGCGCATGCGGAGCCGTTGGCGCTATTGCGGCGGCCCCGTCCGAGCGGCGCTACTTCCCGGCTCGCGAATCCTGCTGGGACGCGGTGAGCAGCCGTTCAACGTAGCGAGCGATGATGTCGATCTCGAGGTTCAGCGCGGCCCCGGCGGCAACCGCACCGAGCGTCGTCACGGCGCAGGTATGCGGAATCAGGTTGACCCCGAAGCGGTTGCCGTCGACCTCGTTCACAGTAAGGCTGACGCCCTCGAGCGTTACCGATCCCTTGGGCGCGATGAAGCGCGCGAGGTGGGCAGGCGTTTCGAGCACGATTCGGATCGAGCGGGCGTCGTGATGGCGCTCGGCGATGCGAGCGATGCCGTCGATGTGGCCGGTGACGTAGTGGCCGCCGAGCGCCGCGCCGGCCCGCAGCGCCCTTTCGAGGTTGACGCGGCTGCCGGAGCTGAGCCGGCCGAGGGTGGTCCGTGCGAGCGTCTCGCTGGAGACGTCGGTCGCAAAACGCGATCCGTCGAGGCGCGTCGCCGTGAGGCACACGCCCGCGACTGCGATGCTGTCGCCGATGCAGGCGTCGGCGAGACTCAATCCCCCGCCGTCGATCACGAGCTCGACGTCGCCACCCCTCGGCGTGACTACGACGATCGTACCGATCGCCTCGACGATTCCGGTGAACATCAGCCGACCTCCGAACCGCGCGGCACGACCGTCAGGCGCAGGTCCTCGCCAACGTGGCGGACATCCGTGTAGCGAAACTGCCAGCGATCGCCAAGATCATCGAGCATCGGCAGCATCGCGAGCGGGACGGCGTCGTGGCCGAGCATGTGCGGTGCAAGGTACAGCACGAACTCATCGACGAGCCGCGCCTCGATGAAGGCTCCGGCGAGCCGGCCACCCGCCTCGACCAGCAGCTCGCTGACCTCGCGGCGCGCCAGCTCCGCGAGTACGGCGCTGAGGTCGCGGGCGCCCGCGCCGGGCAGACACAGCACCTCGGCGCCGCGCGCGATGAGCGCCGCGCGCCTCGCGGCATCGGCGCTCGCTGTGATCACCAGTACCGGCCCCGCCTCGCCGAACATCCGCGCGGTGGGCGGCAGCGCGAGGCTCGGATCGAGCACCACCCTGAGCGGCACGCGTCCGCGCAGCTCGATCGCAGCGTCGCGCACCGTGAGGCGCGGATCGTCGCGCCGCGCGGTCGCGCCGCCGGTCAGGACCGCGCTCGAGCGGGCCCGCAGGCGCTGCACGTCGGCGCGCGCAGGCTCGCCGGTCAGCCACCGACTGGTGCCATTGGCGAGTGCGGTGCGGCCGTCGAGACTCGCCCCGAGCTTGACGCGCACGAATGGCCTTCCCCGCCGCATGCGCGAGAAGAATCCCGGATTGAGGGCGATCGCGGCGCGCTCGAGGCAGCCGCCGATGGCGTCGATGCCCGCAGCCCGCAGGCGTGCCGCCCCGCCGCCTCCGACCTTGGGATTGGGATCCTCGCTCGCGTAGATGACGCGCGCGATGCCGGCGGCGATCAGCGCATCGGCACAGGGCGGTGTGCGCCCGTGGTGGCTGCAGGGCTCGAGCGTCACGTAGGCGGTTGCGCCCCGCGCCCGCGTCCCCGCCGCGGCGAGGGCGTTCGCTTCGGCATGCGGCTCGCCGGCGCGCGCGTGGAAACCCTCGCCGATGACCGCTCCGTCGCGCACCAGCACGCAGCCGACGCGCGGATTTGGGTCAGCCGAATAAAGACCCTCGGCCGCGAGCACCAGCGCCCGGCCCATGTGCCGATGATCGGTGGCGCTGAACCCGCTCATCGCCCACCCTTGCGGCCGGCCTTGTCCTCGCCGCCGCCCGTACCTTCGAGAAATGACAGCTGGCCGCTGGTCTCGTCGCGCCGGCGCCGGCGCCGCAGGTGCTCGATCTCGTCGCGGAAGGCCTCGACGTCCTGAAAGCTGCGATACACGGAGGCAAACCGCACATAGGCGACCTCGTCGAGGTGCCTGAGCTCCTCCATCACCAGCTCGCCCACCTGGCGCGCCGGCACCTCGCGCTCACCGAGGCTGCGCAGCTTGTGGCAGATCCGGGCGACCGCCGCCTCGATCGCCTCGTTGCCGACCGGCCGCTTCTCGAGCGCCTTGCGCATGCCCGCGCGCAGCTTGGCCTCATCGAACGGCTCGCGGGTCCGGTCGCTCTTGACGATCTGCGGCATCACGAGCTCGGCCGCCTCGAAGGTCGTGAAGCGTTCCCCGCACGCGAGGCATTCGCGTCGCCGGCGGATTTGCCGGCCCTCGGTCGCGAGGCGCGAATCCGTCACCTTCGTTTCGACGTGGCCGCAGAACGGGCAGTACACGCCGACGGTCCCCGCGCGCCGTCAGGCCCCGCCGTACACGGGGAAGCGCCGACAAATAGCTTCAACCTCGCCGCGCACGCGCGCCACCACCACCTCCTCCGCCTTGACCCCGCCCTTGCCGTCGGCGCTGCCGAGGTGGGAGCGCGAGGCCAGGTTGTCGAGCACGTCGGCGATGAGGTTCGCGAGCAGCTCGACGTCCGGCACTTTCAGGCCGCGGGTCGTGACCGCGGGCGTGCCGATTCGAAGGCCGCTCGTGATCATCGGCGGGCGCGGATCGTTCGGTACGGCGTTCTTGTTGACCGTGATGTGCGCGGCGCCGAGCGCCGCGTCTGCGTCCTTGCCGGTCACGTTGCGGGCGATCAGGTCGAGCAGGAACAGGTGGTTGTCGGTGCCGCCCGAGACGATCCGGTAGTTGCGCTTGATCAGCGTCGCCGCCATCGCACGGGAATTGGTCACGACCTGGCGCTGGTAGGCGGCGAACTCCGGCTGCAGCGCCTCGAGGAACGCGACCGCCTTGGCAGCGATCACGTGCATCAGCGGCCCGCCCTGCATGCCTGGAAATACCATCGACGACAGCTTCTTGGTGATCTCCTCGCCGGCATTCGACAGGATCACCCCGCCGCGCGGACCGCGCAGCGTCTTGTGCGTCGTGGAGGTCACGACGTGCGCGTGTGGCACGGGGTTCGGGTAGACGTCGACGGCGCACAGTCCCGCGACGTGCGCCATGTCGACCACGAAGTAGGCGCCAACCGCATCCGCGATCCGTCTGAACCGCGCCCAGTCGATCACCCGCGAGTAGGCCGAGAAGCCGGCGATGATCAGCCGCGGCTTGTGCTGCCTGGCGAGCCGCTCGACCTGCTCGTAGTCGATCTCGCCGGTGTCGGGACGGATGCCGTACTGCACGGCGTGGAACGCCTTGCCGGACAGGCTGACCTTGGCGCCGTGCGTCAGATGGCCGCCGTGATCGAGACTCATGCCGAGCAGCGTGTCGCCGGCGTTCAACAGAGCGAAGTAGACCGCGGCGTTCGCCTGCGAGCCGGAGTGCGGCTGGACGTTCGCGTAGCTGGCGCCGAACAGCTGCTTGACGCGATCGATCGCCAGCTGCTCGGCGATGTCGACGTACTCGCAGCCGCCGTAGTAGCGCTTGCCCGGGTATCCTTCCGCGTACTTGTTGGTCAGTACCGACCCTTGCGCCTCGAGCACCCGCGGGCTTGCGTAGTTCTCCGAGGCGATCAGCTCGATGTGGTCTTCCTGCCGGCGGCGTTCGGAGCCGAGTGCCGCGGCGAGTTCCGGATCGAAGCCGGCAATGCTCATACTCGGGTCGAACATGCGTTAGGCAAGCCCCACGGTGGCGGACAATGAAGGTTCAGGGAATCGGTTAATTCTAGCGGAAACCGCTGCCGCGGGTCGCGGAGCGCGGCGCTCAGGACTCGTGCTCGACGAAGCTGCGCACCACGCGCGACCAGGCCCGCGCGAGATTGCGCCGGTTGTAGCCCCCGCCGCCGAGCCCGAGCAGCCGCCCGTCGCACATCCGGTCGGCGAGCCCGGCAAGCCGGGCCGCGGCATGCGCGTGTGCGTCCTCGGTGTACCGCAAGTGGGTGATCGGGTCGCCCTGCAGACTGTCGGCGCCGCACTGGAACACGATGAACTCCGGGCGGCGCGCTTCGAGGTAGGCCTCGACCCGCTGCCAGGCCGGCCAGAACGCGTCATCCCCGGCGCCTGGTGGCATCGGGATGTTGAGCTTGGTGCCGTGTGCCGGGCCTCGTCCGGTCTCCTCCGCCGCCCCGGTCCCTGGATACAGGTAGCGGCCATCCTCGTGGATGTCGGCGAAGGCGAGCTCGGGGTCGTCTTCGAAGGCGTAGAACATGCCGTCGCCGTGGTGCGCGTCGATGTCGACGTAGGCGATACGCTTCAGGCCCCAGCGGCAGCGGAGCTGCTCGGCCACGACGCCGCAGTCGTTGAACACGCAAAAGCCCGCCGCGTGCGCCCGCGAGGCATGGTGGAGCCCCGCGATCGGCACGAACCCGCGCCGCACCCGGCCCGTCATGATCGCCTCGGTCGCAACGAGCGCCGCGCCGACTACGTTGCTCGCGGCCTCGAAGACGCCGCGGAACGCCGGCGTGTCACCGGCGTCCAGGAATCCCTCGCCGGTGCGGGACCGGTCGGCAACAAGCTCGACGTAGGCCGGCTGATGGAAGGTCTCGAGCTCGGGGCGGGTCGCGGCGCGGGGCTCGAGCAGCTCGACTTCGCTGTCGAGCTCCTCGGACTTGAGCTCGCGGATGAACACGTCATGGCGGTCGGTACCGAACGGGTGGCCTTCGCCGAAGCCATAGCGGGCGATCTTTTCGCCGGCCACGAGACAGGTATTCGGTCGATGGCGACGCATGCTGCCAGCCTAGCAGCAAAGGGCGCAGCGGTCAGGTCGGCCGCGCCGGCCACAGCGCCGCTGGCGGCCTGCCGCCCGCTACCCGATAATCGCGGCCCCTCACCGCGGCGGGATGCCCGGATAATCCGATCATGGCGCAGTTTATCTACACGATGAACCGGGTATCGAAGGTGGTACCCCCGAAGCGGACGATCCTCCGCGACATCTCGCTGTCGTTCTTCCCCGGCGCCAAGATCGGGGTCCTCGGACTCAACGGCGCAGGCAAGAGCTCGTTGCTGCGCATCATGGCCGGCATCGACACCGAGATCGACGGCGAGGCTCGGCCGCAGCCGGGGATCAAGATCGGCTTTCTGCAGCAGGAACCCGCCCTCGACCCGGAGCGCAGCGTGCGCGAGACGGTCGAGGATGGCGTCCGCCCGATCACGGAGGCATTGAGCCGACTCGAGGCGGTGTACGCTGGCTACTCAGAGGAAGGCGCCGACTTCGACAAGCTGGCCGCCGAGCAGGCGGAACTCGAGGCGCTGCTGACCACCGTCGACGGTCACAACCTCCAGCGCACGCTCGACGTGGCGGCCGACGCGCTGCGCCTCCCGGACTGGGACGCGCTGATCAAGAACCTGTCGGGCGGCGAGAAGCGTCGCGTGGCACTGTGCAGGCTGCTGCTGTCCAAACCCGACATGCTGCTGCTCGATGAGCCGACCAACCATCTCGACGCAGAGTCGGTGGCCTGGCTCGAGCATTTCCTCGAGGAATATCCGAGCACGGTGATCGCCGTCACCCACGACCGCTACTTCCTCGACAACGTCGCCGGCTGGATCCTCGAGCTCGACCGCGGTCACGGCATCCCGTGGCAGGGCAACTACTCCTCCTGGCTCGAGCAGAAAGAGGCGCGGCTCGGGATCGAGGAGCGCCAGCAGGAGGGCCTGCGCAAAATGCTGCAGCAGGAGCTGGCGTGGGTCCGACAGAACCCGAAGGCCCGCCAGGCCAAGAGCAAGGCGCGCCTCGCGCGCTTCGAGGAGCTGCAGTCGCAGGAGTTTCAGACGCGCAACGAGACCAACGAGATCTACATCCCGCCGGGTGAGCGCCTCGGCGAGCTCGTGATCGAGGTCAAGAAGCTCAGCAAGGGCTTTGGCGACCGGCTGCTGATCGACGGGTTGTCGTTCAGCCTGCCGCGCGGCGGCATCGTCGGGATCATCGGCCCCAACGGCGCGGGCAAGACGACGCTGTTCCGGATGCTGACCGGCGTCGAGACGCCCGACGGCGGCGAGATCCGCATCGGCCCGACCGTGCAGCTCGCCTTCGTCGACCAGTCGCGCCAGACGCTCGACGACTCCAAGAGCGTGTGGGCGGAGATCTCCGGCGGCCTCGACATCATCAAGGTCGGCAGTTACGAAACGCCATCGCGCTCCTACGTCGGCCGCTTCAATTTCAAGGGCACGCAGCAGCAGCAGCTGATCGGCCAGCTGTCGGGCGGCGAGCGCAACCGCGTGCACCTCGCCAAGGTCCTGAAGGCCGGCGCCAACGTGCTGCTGCTCGACGAGCCGACCAACGATCTCGACGTCGAGACGCTGCGCGCGCTCGAGGAGGCGCTGCTCGCCTTCCCCGGCTGCGCGGTCGTGATCTCCCACGACCGCTGGTTCCTCGACCGGACCGCGACCCACATCCTCGCCTTCGAGGGCAACAGCGAGGTGGTCTGGTTCGAGGGCAACTATCAGGACTACGTGGCGGACCTCAAGCGCCGCAAGGGCGAGGACGCCGACCAGCCGCACCGGATCCGCTACAAGAGGCTGACCGCATGACCCCCACTCCCGCTCCGCTGTCGGGCCTGGATCTGCCGCTCGGCGCCGTCGCGGGCCTCGCGCCCGGCTCCCGCTGGCAGCTGACCTCCGCGGCGCTCACGCGCATGCAGGCGAGCCGTGGCGCGGTCGAGCGCGCGGTCGCGAAGGGCCAGGTCAGCTACGGCATCACCACCGGCTTCGGGGCGTTCGCGAGCCAGCGCATACCGCCCGGCAAGCTGCTCGAGCTGCAGGCCAACCTGGTGCGCAGCCACGCCGCGGGCGTCGGCGCACCGCTCGCCGCCGAGCACGTGCGGCGCATCCTGCTGCTGAAGGCCAACAACCTCGCGGCCGGATTCTCGGGAATCCGCCCGGTGCTCGTGGAGGCGCTGCTCGCGCTGCTCGCGTCGGACGTGCTGCCGCGCATCCCGGGGCGCGGTTCGGTCGGCGCGTCCGGCGATCTGGCGCCGCTCGCGCACCTGTCGCTGACCCTGATCGGCGAGGGTGAGGCCACGCGGGGCGGAACGACGCTCGAGGGCGCGGCGGCATGCGAGGCAGCCGGCTTCAAGCCGTTCACGCTCGAGGCCAAGGAAGGGCTCGCGCTGCTAAATGGTACGCAGGTCTCGACCGCGCTCGCGATCGACGGCTGGAACCGGGCCAAGCGCCTGCTCGAGAGCACGCTGGTGATCGGCGCGCTCACCGTTGAGTCGCTCGCCGGCAGCCATACGCCCTTCGATGCGCGGATCCACGCAGCGCGCGGCCAGGCCGGGCAGCGGCAGGTCGCGGCGGCGATCCGCTCGCTGCTCGGCGACAGCAAAATCCACGCGAGCCACGCAGACTGCGATCGCGTCCAGGACCCGTATGCGGTGCGCTGTCTGCCGCAGGTCGTCGGGGCCGCGTGGGACACCGTCGAGCATGCCGGCCGTGTGCTCGCGGCCGAGGTCAACGGCGTGTCCGACAATCCGCTGATCTTCGGCGATGACATCCTGTCCGGCGGCAACTTCCATGCCGCACCGATCGGCCTCGTTGCCGACTTCCTCGCGATCGCGCTCGCCGACGTCGCCTCGATGAGCGAGCGGCGCGTCGATCTGCTCGATCGGCGCATCAACCCGAACCTCAACATGTTCCTGACCAGCGAGCCCGGTGTCGAATCCGGGTTCATGCTCGCGCACGTGACCGCCGCGGCGCTCGCCTCGGAGATGAAGACGCTCGCGCATCCGGCCTCGGTCGACAGCATCCCGACCTCGGCCGGCCAGGAAGACCACGTCAGCATGGCGCCGTGGGCCGGCCACAAGCTGCTCGCGATCTGTGACAACCTGACCTCGATCCTCGCGATCGAGCTGCTGGTGGCCGCGCACGCCCTCGACTACCAGCGGCCGTTGACGACGACCGCGGCGCTCGAGTCGCTGCACGCGCTCGTGCGGGACGCCGTGCCGTATCAGGCGCGCGACCATCGGCTGGACCGGGACATCCGGGCGGTGGCGGCGCTGATCGACTCGGGCGCGGTCGCAGCGATGCTGCCGACTGGCGCACGCGCCTGACGCCAGTGCATTATGTCCGCTCCGGCCGGCGCCAGCCTAGAGGTGCCGACCGGCCGGCGCGACTGCGCTACACTAGCTTTGACCGAGCCCGCGCATCTCACGGGGAGGCCCGCCGTTGCGGCGGCCGATGCGGCATGACCGGACGGGCTCCGACGGAGCCCGCATGTCGATCCATCTCGATTCGGCCGGCACCCTGCACCACGATCACGTGCAGAGCTTCGCGCTGACCTGCCCGCACTGCCAGGTCCTGTCACACCTGACAGCAGTGTCGCTGCCGCAGTACTCCCAGCTGATGGCCTTCAAGCCGAGCCACATCGGCATCGTCTATCGCTGCGACTCGTGCAACGCACCGGTGTTCCTCAAGTACCCGGTCAAGGCGTACACCGGCAGCCGCGTCGAGCTCGGCACGAACTTCCAGGAACTTGAGCGGGCGAAGGAGAAATTCAGCCTGACCTACCTGCCCAAGGACGCCGAGGCGCTGTTCAAGGAGGCGCTCGGATCGTTCTCTGCGGGCTGTTTCAACGCTTTCGCCTCGATGTGCCGCCGCACCGCGCAGGCGGTGTTCGCCGACCTCGGCGACAATGGCAAGCTGCGGATGTTCGACCAGCTGAACGAAGTGCGCGAGATGGCCGAGCTCGACCAGGATACGTTTAACATCGTCCGCAAGGTCCTGTTCGGCACCGACGCGGAGCCGCAGTCGGGAATGCCGGTGCTGGATGCGACCAGCGCGGGCGTGCTGGTCGAGGTCATCAAGGATCTGCTCTACCAGAGCTACGTGCGCAAGGGCCGGCTGCAGCAGGCAATGATGGTGCGGCGCTATTTCGCCGGTGAGGCCGACGCCAAGGTCACGCCGCTGACCAAGGCGAACAGCTGAGGCGCGGTCGGGCGCGGGCCGTCCGCTGCGCGCTCAGCCGAGCGCGACCCGGGCATTGCGGAACATCCGCATCCAGCCGCCATCCTCGCGCCAGTCGCGCGGCCGCCACGAGTTCTGCGCGGCGCGGAATACGCGCTCGGGATGCGGCATCGTCAAGGTCACGCGGCCATCGCTGCTGCTGATGCCGGCGATGCCGGCCGTCGATCCGTTCGGGTTGGCCGGATAGCTCGACGCGGGTCGACCGCGGGAGTCGACGAAGCGCAGCGCGATGCCGCCGGCGGCCTCGAGCGCGCCGAGGTCGGCCGGCGCTGCGAACTCGGCCCGTCCCTCGCCGTGCGCGACCGCGATCGGCAGGCGCGACCCAGCCATGCCGGCAAAGAACGGCGACGCCGACGGCAGCACCTCGACCAGTGACAGGCGCCCCTCGAACTGCTCCGAGCGGTTGCGCCGGAAGCGCGGCCAGTGGCTGCTCCCGGGAATCAGCTCGGCGAGCGAGGTGAGCATCTGGCAGCCGTTGCAGACCCCGAGCGTCAGCGTCCCGCGCCGGGCGAAGAACGCGGCGAACTGGTCGCGAGCGCGGGGGTTGAACAGCACGGACTTCGCCCACCCTTCGCCGGCCCCGAGCACGTCGCCGTAGGAGAAGCCGCCGCAGGCCACGAGCACCTGGTAGTCCGCGAGCGCCACGCGCCCCGAGAGCACGTCGGTCATGTGCACGTCGACGGGCGTGAAGCCCGCCCGGTCGAACGCGGCCGCCATTTCGACCTGGCTGTTGACTCCCTGCTCGCGCAGGATCGCGACCCTTGGCCGCGCGCCGCCTGCAATGAAGGGCGCCGCGACGTCGGCTGCGGGGTCGAAGCTGAGCGCGGCCGTGAGTCCCGGGTCGCCGGCATCGGTGAGCGCGGCGTACTCCTCGCGCGCGCACTGCGGCTCGTCGCGCAGCTCGCGGAGCCGGAAGCTGGTTTCGGACCAGGCGCACCTCAGGTCCACGCAGGACTCATCGAGGACCGTGCGGCCGTCGGCGCTGACGATCAGCCGCCGGTGCCCGGCCGGCCGGCCGAGCACGCGGATCGCCGAGGCGAGCCCGTGACGGGCGAACACCGCGTGCAGCGCCGCGAGGTCCCGGTCGCGCACCTGCAGGACGGCGCCGAGTTCCTCGGCATACAAGGCCGTGACCGGATCCGCGCCGGGGCCGAGGTCGACCTCGAGGCCGACGGCGCTCGCGAAGGCGATCTCGGCGAGCGTGACGAACAGCCCGCCGTCCGAGCGGTCATGATAGGCGAGCAATTGCCCGAGGCTCGCCGCCTCGCGCACCGCGGCGAAGAATCCGCTGAGCAGCAGCGGATCGTCGAGGTCGGCCGGCTGGCCGCCAAGCGCGCCGTACACCTGCGCGAGGCACGAGCCGCCGACGCGGTTCTGGCCGCGGCCGAGGTCCACGAGCAGCAGCGTCGTCGGACCCTCATCGCGCCGCAGCTGCGGGGTCAGCGTCCGGCGCACGTCCCGCACCGGAGCGAATGCCGAGACGATCAGCGACACCGGCGCCCAGACCGAGCGCTCCGCGCCGGGCTCGGACCAGCCGGAGCGCATCGACAGCGAGTCCTTGCCGACCGGAATGGCAATGCCGAGCGCCGGGCACAGCTGCTCGCCCACGGCCTTGACCGTGTCGAACAGCGTCGCGTCCTCGGCCGCATCGCCCGCGGCCGCCATCCAGTTGGCCGACAGCTTGACCTCGCCCAGCGCGCCGATGTCCGCCGCCGCGATGTTGGTGATCGCCTCACCGACCGCGAGCCGGCCCGAAGCCGGCCCGTCGAGCAGCGCGACCGGCGTGCGCTCCCCCATCGCCATCGCCTCGCCGGCGTGCGTACGGTAGCCGGCGAGCGTCACGGCGCAGTCGCTGACCGGGACCTGCCAAGGACCGACCATCGAGTCGCGACTGATGAGCCCGCCGACCGTGCGATCGCCAATCGTGATCAGGAATGTCTTGTCGGCGACGGCCGGCAGGTGCAGCAGCCGGTAGGCGGCCTCGCGCACCGCGATCGCGCCAGTCGCGAGCGGCTCGCGGGGCCGCTGCCGTCGGGCGGCGCGGCGCGTCATCCGCGGCGGCTTGCCGAGCAGCACCTCGACCGGCATCGCGACCGGGCGGGTAGCGGTCAACCGATCACTGACGAGGAGCTCGCCGTCGTCGGTGATCTCGCCGATCACCGCCGCCGGGCAGCGCTCGCGCGCGCACAGCGCCGCGAAGGTCGCGAGCTGTGGCGGATCGATGCACACCACGTACCGCTCCTGCGCCTCGTTGCACCACAGCTCGAGCGGCGAGAGCCCTGACTCCGCGCTCGGAATGTCCCGCAGCTCAATGCGCCCTCCCCGGCCGCTGTGCGCCACCGCCTCGGGCACCGCGTTCGCCAGCCCGCCGGCGCCGACGTCGTGGATCAGCAGGATCGGATTGCCGTCGCCGAGCGCCCAGCACCGGTCGATGACCTCCTGCGCCCGGCGCTGCATCTCCGGGTTGCCGCGCTGCACCGATGCAAAATCAAGGTCGTCGGCACTCGCGCCGCTGCCGAGCGAAGACGCCGCGCCACCGCCGAGGCCGATCAGCATGGCCGGGCCGCCGAGCACGACCAGCTTCGCGCCCGGCGGAACGTTGGCCTTCTCGACGTGCTCGCGCCGCACATTGCCGAGGCCTCCGGCGATCATGATCGGTTTGTGGTAGCCGCGGGTGACGCCCGGTGGATCGCCGGCGACCCGCTGCTCGAAGGTCCGGAAGTAGCCGAGGATGGCGGGCCGCCCGAACTCATTATTGAAGGCCGCGGCGCCGACGGGCCCATCGAGCATGATCTGCAGCGGCGTCGCAATTCGCGTACTCCGCGCCTCCGGTCCCTCCCACGGCTGGGGCAAGCCCGGGATGCGCAGGTTCGAGACCGTGAAGCCCGTCAGCCCGGCCTTCGGTTTCGCGCCGCGGCCGGTCGCCCCCTCGTCGCGGATCTCGCCGCCCGAGCCGGTCGCGGCTCCGGGGAATGGCGCGATCGCGGTCGGATGGTTGTGGGTCTCGACCTTCATCAGGATGTCGACTGCTTCGTGCGAGTAGCGATACGCGCCGGTCGCGGGATCGGCGATCAGCCGCTCGGCCAAGCTGCCTGCCACCACGGCGGCGTTGTCGCGGTAGGCGGACAGCACGCCGTCGGGGCTGCGTGCGGTTGTGTTGCGGATCATCGCGAACAGCGATTTCGGCTGCGGCTCGCCGTCGACGACCCAGTCGGCATTGAAGATCTTGTGGCGGCAGTGCTCTGAGTTCGCCTGCGCGAACATCATCAGCTCGACGTCGGTCGGATCGCGGCCGAGCCGCCGGTACGCAGCGAGCAGGTAGTCGATCTCATCGGCTGACAGCGCGAGTCCAAGGCGCGCATCGGCTGCGCGCAGTACGGCCTGGCCGTCGCCCGCGAGCGGGATGGTTGTCAAGGGCCGCGGTGGCTCGCCGGCGAACAGCCGCGCTGCATCGCCAAGCTCGAAGCCGACCGATTCGGTCATCCTGTCGTGCAGCACCGCAGCGAGGCGCGTCAGCAGTCCGCGGCTGAGCGCGGCGGGTGCGCCGAGCGTGAACAGCGTGCCGCGCTCGATCCGCCTGATTGCATCAAGGCCGCAGACGTGGGCGATGTCGGTCGCCTTGCTGGACCAGGGCGAGATCGTGCCGGCCCGCGGCATCACGACGAGTCGCTCGCCGGTCGCCGGGGGTTCGGGTGCGACGTCCGACTCGAGCAGCCGCGCGAGCAGCCGGGACTCGGCGGCACTCAACGGGCGACCGAGGTCGACGAAGTGATGGAAATGGGCCGTCAGCGATTCGACGCGCGAATCGACCAACCGGAGGGAAGCTAAGAGCTTGTCGAGGCGGAACCGGGATAGGGCCAAGGCCCCGGGCAGCAGCAGCATCACGGACTCAGGTGGGGCCGGCGCCAGCGCCGGGGACGTATTCTACCGCATCGGCAGCCGGGGCCGCCGGGGGTCGACTACTTGCGGCGGCCGGGATCGGGACCCGGGGCCGGAACGGGCACCGGGAACTGGGTGATGTTGCCGCCCTCATAAGCGGTAATCTTGCCGACACCGCTCTTCTTGACCTCGTCGATCCTTAGCACCGAGTGCATCGGCAGCCAGGTCCGCTTGACCCCCTCGAATTCACCCTTAATCCGCTCCTCGGCCGGATCGACGACGACCGACGAGCGCTCGCCGAACACGAAGTCCTCGAGCTCGATGAACCCGAACAGGCCGCCATGGGTCACTTTCCTGGCGTAAACCTCCCACACCTTACCCTCGCGGACGAACTGGACCTTGAAAATGTGACTCGCTGCCATCTGTGGGACTCGCCAGCGCGCTAGCCTTTTGCCATATTACCCTTGGGGGAGAGAGTATGGCGCTGAGACTCCGTGTCACGGGTCCGCAGGCGGCCAGGCTCGGCGAACGCGTGTCACGCGTGTTCGGCGTGCAGGGCGGCCGGATAGGCCGTGCCACAGACAATGACTGGTCGCTCCCCGACCCCGAGCGGTACCTGTCCGGCCACCATGCCGCCATCGAGTACCGCGGCGGAACCTGGTTCGTCCTCGACACGAGCTCGAACGGCACCTACGTCAACGACCGGCCCGAACCGCTCGGACGCGACCATGCCCAGGCGGTCACCACCGGCGACCGGCTGCGCATGGGCGAGTATCAGTTCGTCGTCAGCGTCAGCCCGGACAACGATTTCCCGCCGGATGTCGAGGCGGCCGCCGCGTACGATCCAGCGTCCGAGGCCGACTTCGCGCTCGCCACCCACGGTGATCTCGGGGCCGAGCTCGATATGAAGGGTCTGCTGAGCGACCCGACGCCGCCGCCCGACCACTCTTCAGGCCAGCCCCCCGGCGTGCACGTGTCCGATGCCTACGGCCAGATGGTCACGGTCGCGATGCCGGCCAGGTCGGCGCCGCGCCCGACGATGCAATCCGTACCCACGACCTCGCCCGGAGGTGCACCGCAGCGGCAGGGCGGCTCGCTGCAGGCGTTTTGCCGCGGCGCCGGCATCGACGCGGCGACGCTCGCGCCCGAGCACTCCAAGGCCATCCTGACCCTCGCCGGTCAGCTGATCCGCGAGCTGACGCTCGGGCTGATCACCGGCCTGCAGTACCGCACCGAGCAAACCGGTCGCTACCAGATCGAGGACACCTCGACCTCCCCGGCGGTCAACAACACGTTCCGGATGTCGGGCAGCGTCGATGAGGCGCTCGGGCGGCTGTTCGCCCCCCATTCGACGCGCTTCCTGACCCCGCTCGAGGCCGTCCGCACGAGCTTCGCGGACCTGCGCCGGCACGACCAGGCGATGGTGATCGCGATGCAGGATGCGCTCGCCGAGTACCTGAAGCGGCTGGCACCGGATCAGCTGGAGCAGCAGTTCGGCGAAGTGCTCAATCGCAGCGGACCGTTGCCGCCGAATCCGCGCCAGAAGTACTGGGACATGTATGCCGAGCTCTACCGCGTGCTCGCGCAGATGGCGCCGGAGGGCCTGCCGCGCGCCTTCGCCGAAGAGTTCTCGAAGGCCTATCAGACGGCCACGCAAGAGCTGCGCGAGAAGGCCAAGCGGCCGGCGGTCGAGCCTTTGAGCGGGCGGCGCGCCCCCTAGTCCCGCGCCGCGCGGCGCAGGCACCGGCCCGCATGCGGATCGCCGGCATCAAGGTGGCGGAGAGGGTGGGATTCGAACCCACGTGGGGCGTAATGCCCCCAACCGATTTCGAGTCGGTGCCGTTGTGACCGCTTCGGTACCTCTCCGGCCGGGGCCCGACCGGGACGCCGGGGCCGCGTATTCTACACATATGGCTGGTCCGGCCGGCAGTCGCCGTGCACTGCAGGCAGCGGCGCGGGCGAGACCCTGGCGCTTCGCGCTCGTCATCGTCGCGCTCGGCCTGCTGGGGACCTGCGCCGCCCGGCCCGGCGTGCTCGACCAGGTGCGCATCGCCGGGGAACTCAGGGTCGCGACCCGCAACAGCCCGACGGCGTATTACCTCGGCGCGAACGGACCTGACGGACCGGAGTACGAGCTCGCCTCGCGGTTCGCGGCCGTGCTCGGCGTGCCGGCGCGTTTCATCACGCTCGATACGCCGGCGGCGGTGCTTGCCGAGGTCGCGAGCGGTCGCGCGCACATCGGCGCCGCCGGCCTCGCGATCACCCCGGCCTGGCAGCGCCTCGTCGCCTTCTCGATCCCGTACCAGCAACAGCGGCTGCACCTCATTCATCGCCGCGACAAGCCGCGCCCGCCCGGCCCCGACCGGCTCGGCGGGCGCAGTCTCGAACTCGTCGCCGGCAGCGCGCACGCTGCTGCCGTCGCGCTGCTGGCGCCGGCGCTCAGGTTCCGCGCCGTTCCCGGCGTCGACACGCTGGACCTGCTCGATCGCGTGTGGAGCGGGGATGTCGACACGACGGTCGCCGATACCGACGAGTTCTCGCTGACCCGGAACTTCCACCGTGAGCTCAGGATCGCTTTCAATCTGCCGGGGGTGGAGCAGCTCGCCTGGGCGTTGCCGCGCGGCGACCGCGAGCTCAAGGCGCGCGCCGATGCGTTCCTGCTCGCCGTGCGCCCCGACATGCCCGGGCTGATCACGCGCTACTACGCACCGTCCGATCGCTCCGACTACGACACCGCGCCAAGCCTCGTGCGGCACTTCCAGGACCGGATGCCGGCGCTGCGCGAGTTCTTCGAGACCACGGCCCGCGAGTTTGGCGAGGACTGGCGGGTGCTCGCCGCGATCGGCTACCAGGAGTCGAAGTGGGACGCGGCCGCCGTGTCGCCGACGGGCGTTCGCGGCATCATGATGCTAACCGCCGAGACGGCCGCGGCCCTCGGCGTTGCCGACCGTTCCGACGCCGCGCAGAGCATCCGCGGCGGCGCCCGGTACCTGCGCCGGATGCGCGACACCATTCCGGAGCGCGTGTCGGAGCCGGATCGCACCTGGCTCGCACTCGCGGCCTACAACATCGGCTACGGCCATCTGGAGGACGCGCGGATCCTGACGCAGACCTTCGGCAGGGACCCGGACTCCTGGCAGGACGTTCGCGAGTTCCTGCCGCTGCTCGGGCAGGAACGCTGGTACACGCAGCTCAAGCGCGGCTATGCGCGCGGCTGGGAGGCGGCGCGCTTCGTCGACCACGTGCGCGGTTACCTCGACGTGATCGAGTGGATGTCGCCGGATCCCGCAACCCCGCCGCCTGGGCCAGACGCGGCGGCGCGGACGGCGAACACGGACGCCGCACTCTGAGGCAACTCAGCGGCGGCGGCGGAAGAACTCCTTGAGCAGCGCGCCGCACTCCGCGGCGAGTACGCCGCCGAAGCTGTCGAGCGAGTGGTTGAGTGCGCCGGAGTGCGCGAGGTCGAAGACGCTACCGGCAGCGCCCTGGCGCGGATCCCAAGCGCCGAACACGAGCCGCGCGATGCGCGCGTGGACCATCGCGGCGGTGCACATCGGGCACGGTTCGAGCGTCACGTACAGCGTCGCCCCGCCGAGCCGGTACGAGTCGCGCGCCGCGCCGGCCGCCCGCAACGCCAGCATCTCGGCGTGCGCGGTGGGATCGGAACTGCCGACGGGCCGGTTCCAGCCCTCGCCGAGGATGCACCCGTCGGCAACCACCACCGCGCCCACCGGCACCTCATCCTCGGCTTCCGCGCGTCGTGCAAGCTCGAGCGCTCGGCGCATGAAGTCCTCGTCGGACCGCAGCACCGGCACGCCTCCGCCGCTACCCGCGTTCATCGCTCAGGCGCGGCGCGTTTGCGCACGGGCCGATCGGCCGCCGATCGCAGGCCAGGGCTTGATTCTCCCCAGCACGCGCGCGAGGGCCGCCTTGGCGACGGCGCTCTCGTAGTCCGCCTGCAGCCTGAGCCACCAGCCGTCCGACAATCCGAAGAAGCGGCACAGCCGCAGATCGGTGTCGGCCGTGATACCGCGCTTACCCGCCAGGATTTCCCCGATGCGCTGCGCCGGCACGCGGATTTCCTTAGCAAGCCGGTAGTTGCTCATTGCCAGCGGCTTTAAGAACTCCTCCGCCAGCATCTCGCCGGGCGACACCGCTTTCAGTCTCCTGCCCATGCCGATCTCCGTTAGTGCCGCTCCACGACCTCGAAGTCCTGCGCGCCGGCGCCCGTCCAGCGAAAGCAGATGCGGAACCGGTCATTCACCATCACGCACCACCGGCTGGTGCCACCGGACCTGCGGCGTTCGAGGCCGCTGGCGGGCGGCGCCCGCAGATCGGCCAGGCACCGGGCTACATCGAGCTGCTTGAGCCTGCGCATGGCGGAGCGGTCGATCGCCGCCAGTCGCATGACGCGCCGCAGCCCGGCCCCGGCCCCGGCCCCGGCCCCGGCCCCGGCCCCGGCCCCGGCCCCGGCCCCGGCCCCGGCCCCGGCCCCGGCCCCGGTCACACTTTGCGTGCGCTTGAGCGTCCTGTTCGGCACACACCAATGGTAACGCATTACGTGATTAACATCAAGTGTGCTTAACGTATCCCGTTATTAACGAGGTCCGTCACTAATTATATTAGATGGTATCGTATTTCGTTATTAACGGTATTAGTTATTAACGATAAACGTTATTAACGATCTCCGTGATTAACGAGGCACGTGATTATCTGGCGCCTGGGAATAGGCGCTTCCGGTCACTCCCACTCGATCGTTGCCGGCGGCTTGCCCGAAACGTCGTAGACGACCCGCGAGACGCCCGCCACCTCGTTGACGATCCGGCGCGAGACATGGTCGAGGAAATCGTACGGCAGGCGTGCCCAGTGCGCCGTCATGAAGTCGACCGTCTCGACCGCCCTGAGCGCGATGACCCAGTCGTATTTTCGGCCGTCGCCCATCACGGCGACCGAACGCACCGGCAGGAACACCGCGAAGGCCTGGCTCACCTGGTCGTACAGATTGTGGCGACGCAGCTCGTCGATGTAGATCGAGTCGGCGTGGCGCAGCAGATCGGCAGCTGCGCGCGTGACCGCACCCAGGATCCGCACCCCGAGCCCGGGGCCCGGAAACGGGTGGCGGAACACCATCGAGCGCGGCAGGCCGAGCTCGAGCCCGAGGCGCCGCACTTCGTCCTTGAACAGCTCGCGGAGCGGCTCGATCAGCGTGAGGTGCATCTTGGCGGGCAGGCCGCCGACGTTGTGGTGCGACTTGATCACGTGCGCCTTGCCCGTCTTGGCGCCCGCCGACTCGATCACGTCCGGGTAGATCGTGCCCTGCGCGAGAAAACGGATGCCCGCGAGCTTGCGGGCCTCCTCGTCGAACACCTCGACGAACAGCCCGCCGATGATCCGGCGCTTGTGCTCCGGGTCCTCGACGCCGGCGAGCGCCGCGAGGAAGCGCTCGCCCGCGTCGACCCGGATGACCTTGACGCCCATGTGCTCGGCGAAGGTCGCCATGACCTCGTCGCCCTCGTTGAGCCGCAGCAGGCCGTGATCGACGAACACGCACGTGAGCTGCGCTCCGATCGCGCGGTGCAGCAGCGCCGCGACGACCGCCGAGTCGACGCCGCCGGAGAGCCCGAGCAGCACCTGGCCGGAACCGACCTGAGCGCGGACTCGCGCGATGGCATCGGCGGCGATGTGACCGGCATCCCACAGGGCATCGCAGGCGGCGATCTCGCGCACGAAGCGCTCGAGCAGCCGCGCGCCCTGGCGCGTATGCGTCACTTCCGGGTGGAACTGCACGCCGAAAAATCGTCGTGCCGGGTCTTCCATCGCCGCGAGCGGCGCGTTCGCCGATCGCGCCGTCGCGCGAAACCCCGGCGGCAGTTGCTCGACGCGGTCGCCGTGGCTCATCCATACATCGAGCAGGCCGCCGCCCCCTGCGGCGGGTCGGTCGGCGATACCGCCCAGCAGTACGGCGTCGGCGGCCGCCTCGACTTCCGCGTAGCCGAATTCCCGGTGGGTCGAGGGCGCGACGCGCCCGCCGAGCTGGGCCGCCATCGTCTGCATCCCGTAGCAGATGCCGAGCACCGGCACGCCGAGCGCGAATACCGCGGCCGGCGCGCGCGGCGATGCCTCGGAGGCGACCGACTCGGGCCCGCCCGACAGGATGATGCCGCGGGCGCCGAACGCCCGCACCGTCGCCTCCTCGACATCCCAGGGATGGATCTCACAGTAGACGCCGAGCTCACGGACCCGCCGTGCGATCAGCTGCGTGTACTGCGCACCAAAGTCGAGGATCAGGATGCGGTGCGCGTGGATGTCGCGCGGGCTGTCGGACGGTCCGGCGGGCAGGTGGCTCACAGGTCAGCTGATCCGGTAGTTGGGCGCTTCCTTGGTGATCGTCACGTCGTGCACGTGGCTCTCGCGCACGCCGGCGTTGGTGATGCGCACGAACCGCGGCCGCGACCGCAGGTCCTCGATGCTGGCGCTGCCGGTGTAGCCCATCGCGGCCCGCAGCCCTCCCGCAAGCTGATGCAGGATGGCGACGATACTGCCCTTGTAGGGCACGCGGCCCTCGATGCCCTCGGGCACGAGCTTTTCGAGCTCGGTGGTCGTGTCCTGGAAGTAACGGTCCGACGAGCCGTGGCGCTGCGCCATTGCACCGAGCGATCCCATGCCGCGGTAGGACTTGTAGGAGGCCCCCTGATAGAGCTCGACCTCGCCCGGCGACTCCTCGGTGCCGGCGAACAGCCCGCCGATCATCACCGAATGCGCGCCGGCGGCGAGCGCCTTGGCGAGATCACCCGAGAAGCGGATGCCGCCGTCGGCGATCAGCGGCACGCCGTTCTTGGCGAGCGCCGCGGCCACGTTCGCGACCGCGCTGATCTGCGGTACCCCGACGCCGGCCACGACCCGCGTCGTGCAGATCGAGCCGGGGCCGATGCCGACCTTGACGCCGTCCGCGCCGGCATCGACGAGCGCGTGCGCCCCCTCGGGCGTGACGATGTTGCCGCCGATCACCTCGAGGGCCGGATACGCCTTCTTGACCCGGGTCACCATCGCGAGCACGCCGCGCGAGTGTCCGTGGGAGGTGTCGACGACCACGACGTCGACGCCGGCCTCCCGCAGCTGGGCCACGCGGTCGAGCGTGTCGGGGCTGGTGCCGATCGCGGCGCCGACCCGGAGCCGGCCGCTGCCGTCCTTGCACGCGCGCGGGAATTCCGTTGCCTTCTGGAAGTCCTTGACCGTGATCATGCCCTTGAGCCGGCCGGCCGCATCGACCACCAGCACCTTCTCGATGCGGTGCCGGTGCAGCAGCAGCAGCACCTCATCCTTGGGCGCGTTCTCGCGCACGGTGATCAGCCGGTCCTTCGGCGTCATGACGGTCGCCACCGGTGCGTCGTAGCGCTGCTCGAACCTAAGATCGCGGTGGGTGACGATGCCGACCACCTCGCTGTCGGTGGTCACGACCGGGACGCCGGATATTCCCTTGGCGCGAGTCAGCTCGATGACCTCGCGGATGGTCTTGTCCGGCGTGACGGTGATGGGATCGGAGATCACGCCGCTCTCGTACTTCTTGACCCGCAGCACCTCGCGAGCCTGCGCGCCGGCGGTCATGTTCTTGTGGACGATGCCGATGCCGCCTTCCTGGGCGATGGTGATCGCGAGGCGGCCCTCGGTCACGGTATCCATCGCCGCGGACAGGATCGGCAGGTTGAGGCGGATGTTGCGCGTCAGGCGCGTCGACAGATCGACCTCGCCCGGCAGCACCTCGGAGTACGCCGGCACCAGCAGCACGTCGTCAAAAGTGAGTGCTTCGTGGTCGATTCGCATGGACAGCCCTCTGCCGCTGGATCCTGCGGCGGGGCCGGTGCGTCGCCTGCGTGCTCCGCCGGGGAGCCTTGAGTAAAGCCGGGCATTGTACCCATCGGCGTGGCGCCGGTAAACCTGCGCGCGCAACGCGTTAAGATGGGCCATGGACCGCTCCTCCGACGCCGCCGCCGGACGCGATATCTACAGCGTGACGCGTTTGAACCGCGAGGTGCGGGCGCTGCTGGATGCGGGCCTGCCGGCGCTGTGGGTCGAGGGCGAGGTGTCGAACCTCGCCCGTCCGTCGTCGGGTCACTGGTACTTCAGCCTGAAGGATTCCGGGGCACAGGTGCGCTGCGCGATGTTTCGCAGCGCGAACCTGCGGGTGCGGGTCGCCCCGCGCGACGGTCTGCAGGTCCTCGTCCGGGCGCGCGTCAGCCTCTACGAGCCGCGTGGCGACTACCAGCTGATCGTCGAGCACCTCGAGGAGGCCGGCGAAGGCGCCCTGCGGCGCCGCTTCGAGGAATTGAAGACACGGCTGGCGGCGGAGGGGCTGTTCGATGCGGCCGTCAAGCGGGCGCTCCCACGCCTGCCGCGCCGCATCGGCGTCATCACCTCGCCGAGCGGGGCCGCGATCCGCGACATCCTGCACGTCCTGCAGCGCCGCTTCGCGGCGGTGCCGGTGCTCATCTACCCGGTGCCGGTCCAGGGCGCGGGCGCCGCCATCGAGATCGCCGGCGCCATCCGCCGCGCGAGCGCCCGCGCCGAGGTCGACGTGCTGATACTCGCCCGCGGCGGCGGTTCGCTCGAAGACCTGTGGGCATTCAATGAGGAGCTCGTCGCGCGGGCGATCCGTGACTGCCGGATTCCGGTGGTCGCCGGCATCGGCCACGAGGTCGATGTCACGATTGCCGACTTCGCGGCGGACGTGCGCGCGCCGACGCCGTCCGGGGCCGCCGAGCTCGCGGTACCGGACCACGCCGAGTGGCTGCGGGCGCTCGCGGCGAGCGCCGCACGGCTCGCGGGCGCGTGGCGGCGCCGCGCCGCCCACTGCCGCGAGCGGCTCAATTGGCTCACGATGCGCCTCGCGCGCGTTCATCCGCGCGAGCGCCTCACGCTGCGTGCGCAGCGCCTCGACGAACTCGAGGCGCGACTCGGCCGCGCGCTCGGCGCAGCGCTGGCTGCCGCTCGCGCCCGCC
>JGI12269J14319_10001492_pt1 | contig 23268 bp, 17 predicted proteins | sample PeaSoiSIISIP2007_FD_14319 | JGI IMG/M metagenome (IMG submission 14319)
CGTAGCGTAGCAGGCCCGTCCGCCCGGGGCAAGCCCGCGTATCAAGCCAGGTAAAGCGTTACCGGGGATTGGATCGTCGCGCCAAAATTTGTGTTACCCAGCGACGCCCCTATCTTGCGACTCAGGAGACCCCGGTGACCCCCAAGGCTAGCGCGAGGACCTTCAGGCGATGCAGCATCGGTACGTGCACGCGTCTCGTGCGGTGAAGTCGCAATTGCGCACCGATGCCTGTGCCACCCTGCAGTATCATCGCAAGGCTGCCATTCGGGCGTTCGCCCGGCCACCCCGCACCACTCCGCCACGCCGGCGGTCGGGGCGCCCCTCGCCCTATGGGCCCCGGACCCCGACGCTCCTCATGCACATTTGGGAGGCGGCCGGGTATCCGTGGTCGATACGGCTCAAGGCCCTGCTGCCGCGGTGGCTCCCCTGGGCGAAGCGGCGGTTCACCATCCCGCTGCATGTGGAACGGGCCCGCCGCACCATCAGTGCCCGCACCATCGATCGCCGGTTGGGCCAGAAGAAACGGCATCTCAACCGCCGCCTCTACGGCCGCACCAAACCCGGGACGCTCCTCAACCGGTATTCCCACTATTCGCTCCTTGCGACTGTCGAGGCCATCTTCAACCTGGGTACGCTCGGGCGGAACGACACCTCCGCCACCCCGATGTCGGACCTGTTCAGGGGCGGAATCCCTTACGACTTCGCTTTCTTCGAAGGTTTCGACTTGCCAGAACTGTTGAGGGCGACCGCTTGGCGAACGAGCGCCTTGAAGGCGGACTCGTCAACTTCTTCTCCTTCGTGGATGTCGATCGCGCGGCGTGCGTTTCCGTCGAGACTCGAGTTGAAGAGACGGGCCGGATCCTTCAGAGACGCGCCCTTGGCGAAGGTAAGCTTCACGACATTCTTGTAGGATTCGCCCGTGCAGACGATGCCGTCGTGCGACCAAATCGGAGTGCCCATCCACTTCCACTCCTCGACGACGTCCGGGTCTGCTTCCTGGATGAGCTTGCGCATTCTGCCGAGGGTTTCCCCGCGCCAGTCCCCGAGTTCGGCGATTCTTTTCGAGATGAGCTCCGATGCCGGCTGGCCTTGGCTCGCGCCCGACTTCTTCATGTTTTTCATCCTAGCAGGGGGCAAGCGCTACGGCAGCGCAAACACCATCAGCGCGTCCTTACCCGGAGGCCCAGGATCGTCCAGCGCGCTCGCGCCCGCTGCGGTAATCGCCACGTACTGCTTTCCGTTTTTGCCAAGGAACGTGATCGGCACCGCATGCGCGCTATAGTCCAGCCGGGTTTCCCAAAGCTGCTTGCCGGTGCGCGAATCGAATGCCCGGAAGCGGTGATCGTTGCTCGCGCCGATGAACACCAGCCTTCCGGCGGTCGCCATGGGACCACCCATGTTCAGCCGCCCGGTGTTGCGCCTGCCTTCAGGCAGTTCGTCGGTCACCCCAAGCGAAATTTTCCAGGCGAATTCGCCGGTCTTCAGATTCACGGCCATCAATTGTCCCCACGGCGGCTTCTGGCACGGCCAGGCATGCTCGCCCGCGCGGCTGATGTTGCCCGAGCGCGGATCGCCCTCGCTCCACTGAAACCGCGACGTCGGCCCCACGATGCTGTTGCGGTCGAACAGCACCCGCGCGCCGTCGGCTTTCTTCTCGACCCACCCGATGCTGGCCTCGTCCATCGAGTTCACGAACGTGTACCCCAGCGCCGGGTCGGACGCCGTGCCTCCCCAGTTGACGCCGCCCACCGACCCCGGAAACAAAATCGTCGAAGGTGTCGCCGCAGATGGCTTGTCACTTTGATTCACCCCGGCCTCGCGAAACACGTACGGCGTGTACGGGCCGTCGTTATAAAACCCGCCGCTGCGCGCCATCAGATCGCGGCAGAACTTGGCGTGCTCCGCGTTGGTGTCCTCGGCGGTGACGATGTCTTCCGGCTTGAAGCTGACCCGAGCCAGAGGCCCCGGCTTCACCGGGATGGGCTGCGTGGGCCAGCTCTGCTCGCCGGGGACTTTGCTGGCGGGTACCGGCCGCTCCTCGATTCCGAACACCGGCTTGCCGGTGGTCCTATCTAATATGTACATCCACCCCGTCTTGGCCGTCTGGACCAACAACGGCGTCTTCTTGCCGCGAACCGTCACGTCCAGCAGCGCCGGAGCCGGAGGCAGATCGTAATCCCATAAATCGTGATGGACGGCTTGAAAGTACCACTTCAACTTCCCCGTCCCAGCATCAATCGCTACAACGGAATTCGCGAACAGATTCTGGCCCTTCCGGTCGCCGCCCCAGTAATTCGTGTTGGGTCCGCCAAACACGGTGTACACGATCCCGCGCGCGGCGTCGACGGTCATCGAGAACCCCCAATTGTTGACTCCCGACCGGCCCCTCCAGCTATCGCCATCCCAAGTCCCGTGCCCCATCTCGCCCGGCTGCGGCACCGAGTGGAACTCCCACACTTTGGCCCCCGTCCGCGCATCGTATGCCCGAGTATTCCCAGCCGGTCCAACAGCCGGCGCTTCAGGTGTATTCGCGCCCACAAACAGCATGTTTTTGAACACAATGGGAGCAGAATCGTAAGGAACGCCTAAATCCACTTCGCCTTCCTTGCCGAATCCCGGGTCGATTTTCCCCGTCCGAGCGTTCAGGGCGAACATACTCCGGCCGCTGGTAAAAATTACGCGCGGCGGGTTAGTGCCGTCCCCAACCCAGTAAGCCAACCCGCGCCGGGATGGCGATCCCGTCTTCAAGTCATAACGCCACAGAATCTTACCTGCCTCAGGTTCAAGTGCCGCGACATGCTTGAATGCCGCCACGTACATCACGCCTTGGATCACAATCGGCGTGAACTCGCTGCCGCCGGTGATCCCGCCGACAGTGGCATCCTGCCCCAGCGAGTACGACCACGCCCGCACCAGTCGACCGACGTTCGAGGTATTGATCTGCGCCAGCGGAGAATACCGGGTGCCCGCCAGATCGCGGTTGTACATGGGCCAGTCGCCGGAACTTTGGCCCCGAGCCACCCCAGGAGCAACCAGACTCGCGAAACCAGCCAGCATCGACACCGGGACCGAGGCGCGCTTGAACATGGGCGCTATCTTACTCCGAGCCACCCTGCCGCGCAATCGTTTTGGCGTCTTTACATCGATTTCGATAAATCTTTACAACCTATTCACACCAGCGGAATCCGTTCCGGTATCTACTCGGTAAGGCGATTCGCTTGAACAGGAGGTAAGTACCATGAACCGTTCCAGTTTTTCTTGGATCTCGGGGGCGTTGCTTGTATGCGGCAGCTCCGCTTTCGCCGCCGACCTCGAGCACCAGCCGCTAATTCCCAATCTTCCTGCCGTCCCGCTGCAGAGCGTCTCCACTGTCCCCGGAAACGGTGATATCAACCCGTACGGCGTCGCCTTCGTCCCGCCCGGGTTCCCGGGGGGCGGCTCGCTCGCGCCCGGCGACATTCTGGTTTCTAACTTCAACAACAGCGCCAATGCGCAAGGCACTGGGACCACCATAGTGAGGATCCCGCCCGGCGGCGTGCAATTGCCCTTTTTCCACGGCGGTAAGGGGCTGGGGCTGACCACAGCTTTGGCTGTGCTGAAAGCGGGTTTCGTCCTGGTAGGCAATCTGCCGTCGCCCACCGGCATGTGCACCGACCCAGTCCATCAGGGCGTGGGCCAGGGATCGCTGCTGATCATCGACAAGCACGGCAAGCAAGTGGCAACCTTGATCAATTCCGCGTTGCTCGACGGACCGTGGGACTTGGCGGTGCTGGACCGCGGCGACGAGGCTCTAGTTTTCGTATCAAGCGTACTGAACGGAGTGGTGACGCGGCTGGATTTGATTCTGCCCGACAACGACTACGGCTCCCAGACACCGTACGTGCGAAGCGCCACCCAGATCGGCTCGACCTACACGCATCGCTGCGACCCGGCTGCGCTGGTCGTCGGGCCTACTGGCCTCGCTCTGGACACCGACCATGACCTACTGTACGTCGCCTCGACTGCTGACAACGCGATCTATGCGATCGACAACGCCGCCACCATCGGGATGCATTCCGGTCGGGGCCGCGTGGTCTACCGGGACAATGAGCACCTCCGCGGCCCGGTGGGCTTGATGCTCGCGCCCAATGGCGACCTGGTCGCCACCAACGGCGACGCCGTCAATGCCGATCCCACCCAGCCCAGCGAGATGGTCGAGTTCACCGCATCCGGACACTTTGTGGCGCAGCGTTCGGTCAATGCGTCGGCGACCGGAGGAGCGTTCGGCTTAACCGTGAACGTCAGCGGAGGCGCGACGCGCTTCGCGGCCGTGGACGACGTTCTGAACGTTCTGGACATCTGGACGATCCACTAAACGCGAAACGATCGGCCGCTCTACTTCGTTACGACGATCACGGAAAACGAATCCGTCACCATCGGGCCTCGTCCTGGAGCTTTTCCGGCGGGCGGCGTGGGAGCCGCACCATAATCCGCGCCGATCAGCAGGATGCGTCCGGTTTTATTATCCCAGGCCATCTGTTTCGCGCTTTCCTTGGTCTGCACCGTCTGCTCGACCACGAAACTGGTAGGGCTCTTTTCCTTGATAATCGTGAGCGTGCCGTCGACCTGCGCGCTGTACGTTTCCATCGTGCCCGGGTTGAAAATGCAGGAATCGACACCGGAGCCGATGGGCAGCGCATCCAGGACCCTTCCATCCGTGGCCCTGAGCATCACCATCGTTTGCGGTTCGCGGCAGCCCGCGAAGAGAATCTGGTTCTTCACGTCAATGGCCAGCCCGGAGCATCGTCCCCCTTTACCTTCGAGCCCGTATTGGGCTGCTACCGTGAGCGTCTTCGCATCGATGACCGCGACCTTGTCCGTGTCTCTGATATCGACATACACATGGCCTTTGCCATCGGTGACGGCCTGCTCCGGCATGCCCCCGAGATCGAGCGTGCCCACCACCGAGCCATCCACCGCATTGATCGCCGTCGCGTGCGGCGCGGTGTGACTGAAGATGTACACGCGATCGTTAAACGGGTCGAACAGAATGGCGTCCGGACCGCCCTGCACATCGATGGTCTTGATAGTCTTCAGCGTCTTGGTGTCCCACATCACCACCGGTTTGCTGCTGGCGAAGCCGTGCCCTGACTTGGGATCGACCACCGCTCCATTAGCGGCGGCATCGGGAATTTCGCCGGCCGGCTCAAGCGTATCCAGATTGAAGACCGTGATGCGGCCGGGGTTCTTGCGAGGAATGTACAACCGGCGTCCGACGTTGTCCGCAAGCACGGTGTCGAAGGTTCCCGCGCCACCCACTTTGACGATCTTAGAAACCTTGTAGGGCCCACCACCGGGCGCTTGCTGAGCTAATCCGGCCACCGCCAGGATCGCGATCAAGGCTGCGCATAACAGATAAAATCGTCGCATAAACACCTCGGCAGCCATTCTACTCGCAGTGGGCGGCGAAAGATACTGAGGATCGGCGTAGGCTGCGGGAGGGGGTGCTGATTGTCACTCTCCGGCTTGCCGACGAACTAACCAAGTGCTTTCCGTGAGCTGTGTTTCCCGGGAGCTATGCGTCTGACTTCCCTTTAAGACAACCACACCACAGCGGTCGAAATCCGATGGCAGTGTGCCGAAATCTCTTCATCGTTACGCTATCATTAGTCTGAACTCCGATGGCGAAGATCCATGCAGGCTTTAGTGAGCTTAAGGCCTCTCACCTCCGCTTAGTTGCTTCCGCGAAGAGCAACGAGGGTCCGCCAGCCCACCTGTTGCTTTTCTACGCGGCCGAATGTGGACTGAAATACGTTCACCTGCGCAGGAATAATTTCCGGACCACTGAGCAGCTCAGAGATGCCAATCACGATCTGAATTTGCTCATAAAAGATCTGAACCTGTCGGCATCGGCGATCGGGGGTGCTCCGGCGCTTCGCCTTTCTCGTGGCGAAGACGAATCCTGTCCACCAGCAAGCGCGCATCAAGCATGGCGATATGGGGTTCGGATCGATGCGACTGACGAAGCCAGATTTGTCGCGTGGCTCCAAAGAATCTGTGAAGTCGTCGTGCGGGAGTACCTATGATTCCCTCGGGTGTCCGCTTGTTTACTTGGCTGGACGTTCAAGAGGTGATTGAGAGGGCTGCCGCCGAACGAACTTCGCCTCCGTGGCTGGTGAGGGCAAGCGCGTACTGGAACGAACTGACGATCAGCGTTAGGAGTGGCAACAGCGAGAGCGCTCGACAATGGATTCGAGAGCTATTCGAGCCGCGGATCGCGAGCCTCCAAAATGACGCTAAATTGGGTCTCGCCCTCGAAGCCATGAACGGCCAGGAGCGAGCCCTTCCTGTTGTTTTTGAAGAGGTCGACGAGGCACTTCATCCACCGCCGCTTCCCCCGACGTTCTCTCGTCCATCCGCGATTGAACCGGGCAGGACGTTCGCGCGTCCTCACCAAACGCTCGGCTCACCCCCGATTGCGGCGTTCCACAGCTTCAAAGGCGGAGTTGGTCGAACGACACAGGCGATCAGCTTGGCTATAGCGGCTTCCGAGCGGCATAGAGTTCTGCTGATCGATGGGGACGTTGAAGCTCCGGGTGTTAGCTGGTTGATGCGGGCCCGACTTCCGAATCCTCCGGTTGCATTCGCCGACTTGATTGCGTTGGCTCACGGTGACTCATCACCGGGATGCCAGCAGACAGTGGCCCTCGTTGTCGACCGTTTGCGGAATGCGCTGATCGACATGGCCTCGCCTCCTCCACCTTGGGGATGTTTCGTGCTGCCGGCATTCCGGGACCTCAAACGTTTGCCGTTTCTGGAAATTCGTCCCGAACACCTGGTCAAGGGGCAAAACGACCCCTTTATTTTGACCACGATCATCAGCGCCGTCGGGCGCGCGCTTGGGGTGGGCCTTGTGGTAGTAGATCTGCGGGCGGGCTACTCGGAGCTGGCGGCCGGACTGCTACTTGATCCGAGAGTCTACAGGATTTTCGTGACAACGCTAGGCGGACAACCCCTGGAAGGAACACTTGAGCTGCTGAACGTGCTGGGCGAGCGCGCGCCTTCGGCAGAGGAGTACGAGCCTTATCCAGCAATTATCGCGAGTCAGATTCCTGAGAGCCTCCGGAGAGAAGATTGGAAGACGGAATACGCCAGACTGATCGAGGGCCGATCCCGCTTCTTGCCTCCAGATGCGGATGTCACCGATGACCCCCTGATCCTCGAGAGCGGTTTCGACCAAACCTTACAAATGCTGGCTGCGGATTGGGAAGACAGTACGAGGGTCATCAGGCGGTCCGCCGCGATCGGTGGCGCGACCAAAGCACTACTTGAGTGGCTGCCGGTTAGCCAGACTATCCGGCCCGGGCCCGCCAACCTAACGTCCGACGAGAACGCTCCGACTGCCATTATTAACGGCCCGGTTGACATCGCCCGGCCGCAAGAAGATGCGAACAAGCGCTTCGACGTCATTTCGCGACGCAGGGACCAGTTAAAGAAATCGGCACAGGATCGAATCTTCGCGGAGAAGCGGGTCGGCGATGAATTTCTTGATACGAATCCCCTCCGCGCTCTTGCCGGGGACAACATATCTCAGTTGCCGATCGCCGTCATCGTAGGAGCGAAAGGTGCCGGTAAAACGTTCACCTTCCTTCAGCAAGCCCGGATCGGCTTTTGGAAGAAGTTTGTGGAAGCTGCCGTCAAAAGGACGCCGGAAATCGACGCACCGATGAGTCCAGTGTTGTTCTCCGTCAATCTCGAAGACGACGCTCTGAAGCTTGTCTCCGAAGCAGGCCGCCAAGCAAGTCGTATGCTCGGCTTCGAAGAACCGATGAGTGCATCGAACATTCGCGACGCGATTCGTGCGGATGTTCCGATGAACCGGACCGAAACTGGGTGGCGGGAGATTTGGCTCGATTGTATCGCTTGGGCAACTGGATATAAACCCCACATCACTGGCGCTGGCCGCCTGCTTGCCGATCAGCTTGACCAGAGCGGCCAACGTCTCATCGCTCTTTTCGATGGACTAGAAGATCTATTCCAAGACATCGCAACCAGCGCGTCACAACAAGTGGCTTTGCGGGTACTGTTACAAGACGTTCCGCTGTGGCTAACACAGAGGCCGTCCCGCAGTCTAGGTCTTCTCCTTTACATCCGTCGCGATCTTATTAGCTTGGCAGTCCGGCAGAACTATGCTCAGTTGATGGATAGATACGCACCGTACCGTCTCCAATGGGATCGCGTCGAGGCCCTGCGCCTCGCGTACTGGATAAGGAGCATAGCACTCGCGACTCCTGGGGAGCGATCCGATTGGGAAGAGGAAGAATTGAAAGAGCGCCTTGTTCCGTTATGGGGCCGGAAGCTCGGTTCCGACGAATCGAGGGAGGCCAGGTCCACCGATTGGGTCCTAAATGCCTTATCTGACTACAATAACCAAATTCAGGCTCGTGATTTGGTCAGATTCATTTCTGTTGCGGCTGGTAAGTCCATTTCCGACAGAAAGTGGGAGGATCGCGATCTGACTCCCCAGGCGATCCGCGATGCCTTGCCAGAGTGCAGCCGGGAAAAAATTTCGGAGATCAAGAAAGAGAACGAAGCCCTCCGGAAGGTCTTTGAAAAAATCGAAAACGTACCTCAAGCCCAGAGACTGCTCCCTCTCGAGGCGTCGTTCGCAAGCCTCGATAAGGATGACCTTCGGACTCTTGAGGAGAATGGCGCTATCTTTAACGACGGTGGGTCCTACTACCTGCCGGAAATCTATCTCCACGGGCTTGGGTTCAGCTATTCAAAGCCCGGTCGCCGACGTGTGCTATCGAACCGACGCAAATAGATGCCGCGAGCAGTGATTCGGCCAAGAATGGTCGCTCTAGATCCGAGGGTCCGATTACTCCCGTGAAGTCGGCGTCACGTCAACTTGGCAGCGTAACGCCCAACCACCTCTGTGGCCCTCCCCTGAAAGACGACCAAAATCCCCGAGAATCCTTCACAGTCACAGCGCGTCAGCTAAGCACTCCCCGCCGACCACACCAGGGCGAATCCCTGGCGAAATTCCACATCATCCGCATATGTGGCCCACATGATGCGCATACCCACATGCCCAACGCCAAGCGCCACCTTCCGCACCCTGCGTTCTCTTATGTAAGCATCTGATTCTTCTTCGGCTGGACCGGCGGCAAAACGAACCCAAGCGAGCACGCTCACCGCCCCCGGAGGCTTCTCAATCCGCCCCCGCTCTGCCCAGCCCTCCAAAACCACAAAACGACCCCGACGCCCTAAACCGGCCGCACCGGTCCTGATTCGAGGAACTCGTCGCCCGGATTCCTGGGAGTGCAGTGCTACCATTGGGGCGTCTGAAAAGGTCGCACAGCTCGAAGCGCCCAACCGAAAATGCCCCTCGCCCGGGAATCCGCGGGAGTATGATAATCGAGTGGCACGCCCACGCTTAGAAAGGGAGAATCCAGTGCGACAACCACTTGTGAGTCGAATTCTGCTCGGCGGCGTTGTAACGTTGATGTGCGGTTCATTGGCCTTCGCCCATATCCGCATTGCTCCAACCGAGTCCGTAGCCGGCGCGCGCGAAAAGTACACCATGCGCGTGCCCAACGAAAAGAAAGTCACCTGCTCCAGGATCGAAGGCGAGTTCCCGGCGGGTCTCGACGTCTACGACTTCGAATTCAAGCCGGGTTGGAAGATTGAATTCAAGAAGAACGACAAGGGCAAGATCGTCGGAGCCACCTGGACCGGGACGATGCAGCAGTACGAATTCGTCGAGTTCGGAATGCTCGCGATCAACCCAAAGGAAGCCACGGACCTGGTGTGGAAGTTCGTTCAGTATTACGATGACGGAACCAAAGAAGAGTTCACGGGCCCGGTGGGATCGCGGTTACCGTCTCCGGTGGTCACGCTGAAACCGGCGCCCGGGAAATAGAGAGCCGGCCTCTCGCCTCCCATTTACCTTCCGGCTTTACTTTCCGACAAGGTGCTCCACGTCCAAGTTGTTCTCGCACACCTGTTCCAGAAGCTCGGTGTCGGGCAGCAGGTGCAACTCCTCGTGAACCGTCCACGGCTTGGCGTACATGTTGCGATCTTCGATCGTGATGTCGTAACTCAGCCGTCCGAAATCCTTGCGGTGGTAGCGCTCTGTGAGATGCAGCGCCTCGGTGACCGGGTGCCCGTTGATGTCGAGCCACTCCTTACCGTTGAAGCCGATCGATTCCACCACCAGATCGTCCCCTTCCCAGCGGCCGATCGAATAACCATCCCAGGACGCCGCAGGGTCCGCGGGAAGCGGCCGGCCGTCGGTGAAGATCTGGCGCGGGCGCTGGCCTTCAAACAGCAGCAGGATTTCGCCGAACCCGTCGGCGTTGACAATCTTAAACGGCGACGTGATGGTGTTCTTTTCCGGTAGCGAGAGCGGCAGACAGCGGGCGCTTGGGTCGTCCTTGCTTTCCGTGTCCCTGCGGCGCTTGTACTCGGCCGCGCCGGCGGGCGTGAACGGAACGTCGCCCTCCTTGAAGTCCGCGGCGATGTTGATCATGTACTTGGTCACGCCCATCCAGATCCCCGACAAGTCCGGCTTGCCGTCGGACCTCCTGGGAGCCGGAGCCGAAAGATTCGCCTTACCGTCCGCGGTGCGCGGCGTCTTGGGATCGGGATAATGCAGCCACTGCGCCGGAGCGGGGACCACGAGAAGCCCGAGCCCAACTCCAGCCAGCATCAGCGCGGGTTTGACCATGCGGGTATCTTACTCTGGGCCGCGCACCCGTGCAAGATGCCGCCGCAACAAATGCCGCCGCAGCTCTTCCACCATCCGGGCGGGTCCGCTCACCCGAACCACCTCGAATCCCGCCGCCTGCCCCGATGCGACCCCCGCATCCGAATCTTCGATCACCAGTGGCCTCTTCGCGCCCAACATCTCCGCAGCCTTAAGGTACGGATCGGGAGCCGGTTTCAAGCGCGTGACATCGTCGCCGCACAGAATCGCCGCAAAGTAGCGATCCAGTTCCGCCCGCTGCAGCGGCGGCGTCACCTCGGTGCGAAAGCTGGAGGACACCACGGCCATTCGGTACAAGGCTGAAAGCTCCCGGATCAGAGCGGCGGTCTCCGGCAGGAACGGCGGCGCGAGGGCCAGGGCGTCTCGAAAGCGTTGTTGTTTGTCGGCCACCAGCGCCTGCGCATCGCCTACGCCAAAACACGGCGCCAGCACGTGATCCGCGATGCCCACGCAGTTGGCCTGATACCAGGGCCACTCGATCTCCATGCCAAAGGGCGCGAGCGCAGCGCGCCAGCAGGTGTAGTGCACCAGCTCGGTATCGGCCAGGACGCCGTCGAAATCGAACAACAACGCGTCGTACACGGAAGCGGTCACGCGCGCGAGACCACAGGCGGGAATAACGGCATGCGATAATTTTCTCATGGCGCACAGGCGTGAGTCCGTTGTGCGCATGAGGGCACAATGATCACAGGCGTGAGTCCGTTGTGCGCATGAGGACACTATGATCAAAGCCACCGAGAAAATCTGGCACAACGGGAAATTCATCAACTGGGCCGACGCCAAGTTGCATGTACTCGCACACGTCACCAGTTACGGAAGCTCGGTGTTTGAGGGGCTGCGCTGTTACGCCACGCCCTCGGGTCCGGCGGTCTTCCGCCCGCGCGAGCACTTCCGCCGGCTGCACGATTCGGCCAAGATCTACCGCATGCAGATCCCCTTCTCCGTCGACGATCTGGTCGCCGCCATGATGGAGCTGATCCGCATCAACAAGATCGATTCCTGTTACGTCCGCCCGCTGGTCCTGCGCGGCTATGGTGATCTCGGTGTCATGCCCACCAAGGACACGCCTATCGAAACGTACATGGCCTGCTGGGAGTGGGGCAAGTACCTGGGCGCCGAGGCCATGGAGGAGGGCGTCGACGTGTGCATCTCCAGTTGGACGCGCCTGGCGCCCAACACTCTGCCGACGCTTTCGAAAGCCGGCGCGAATTACATGAACTCGCAGTTGATCCGCATGGAGGCGGCTACCAACGGCTACTCCGAGGGTATCGCGCTGGATGCTTCCGGCATGGTGAGCGAAGGGTCCGGCGAAAACATTTTCGTGGTGCGCGACGGCCAGATCTTGACGCCGCCGCTGGGATCGAGCGTGCTCCCCGGCATCACCCGCGATTCCGTGATGCAACTGGCGCGCGAACTCGGCTACAGCCTGACTGAGACGTTGATTCCGCGCGAGCTGCTATACATCGCCGACGAAGTGTTCTTCACCGGCACCGCCGCCGAGGTGACGCCGGTGCGTTCGGTGGACCGCATTCCGGTGGGAGCGGGCAAGCGCGGTCCGGTGACCGAACGCCTGCAACGAGAATTCTTCGATCTGGTAGAAGGCCGCGCGCATGACCGGCACGGCTGGTTGGCGCCGGTGGGCCAGCCTGTCGCGGCCCACTGAGTAGCACAAGCTTTAGTCGTCGATGCGAAAAAGCGACGAGCCCGTGGAAGAACACGCGTACCACGAAGGCGCCTGCTCGAGGCGGGAATCCGAACAGGCGCCTGTGCGGCGGAGAAGAAACGCTGAAGGTCGATTTCGCGGTGGCCGAGCCCCTGGCCACCTCCCCCGAGACTGACACATGAACCCGGCTACCGCGAAAATCTGTTATCAGTTGTAACAAGGCCCGCGGGCTTTACCTAGCGCTAAATGCCGGTTTTCAACAGCTCTTTCCTCCGCTATTTCGCGGAGTTAGCGACCGGCGCGTGTGAGTAAGCTGTGAAAAAACCAATTCGCTTATGAAATGCTACGGCCGTTACGTGTCTACCGGCGAAGTAATCCTGGTGGAAGGCTCCAGCTCCCTTCAATATGTGGACGCTGTGGTGGCGCCGGACCCGGATGACGGCGGAGTCTGGCTCGCTCCTGGGTTCATCGATCTGCAGGTCAACGGTTTTGCCGGCGTCGACTTCAACTCGCTCCATGCGTCGCACGAAGAAGTCGCTGGCGCTGAAATCGCACGCGCTCTTCGCGCCATGTTCTCTACCGGTGTCACGCGGTGCTTTCCGACTCTGATCACCGCCGCGCCCGAACACCTTCTGGCCGCTCTCCGGAATCTGGCCCGCGCGCGCGACACTGTGCCCGAAGGCGCGGCGATCGAAGGCTTCCACATGGAAGGCCCGCACATCTCCCCGGAGGATGGACCCCGCGGCGCACATCCTCAACGTTGGGTGCGTCCGCCGGACTTCGCCGAGTTCCAACGGTGGCAGGAGGCCTCGCGAGGAGCGATCCGCCTAGTGACGGTCGCCCCCGAGTGGCCCGGTATGCCGCGGTACATCGAGCGCGTGGTGAGCGAAGGAACCGCGGTCGCTATCGGCCACACCCGTGCCACCCGCGAACAGATCCAGGACGCGGTCGGCGCCGGCGCGACGCTCTCCACGCACCTGGGCAACGGCGCCGACCCCGCGCCCCCCAAGTTCAATTACATCTTCGATCAGCTCGCCGAAGATCGTCTGGCCGCCAGTTTCATCGTGGACGGCCACCACCTGTCCGCGTCCTTCCTGCGTGCAGCGCTCCGAGCCAAAGGCGTCGACCGCAGCATCCTGATCACCGATGCGGTAGCCCCGGCTATGAGCCTGCCGGGGCCATATCGATTAGGCGAAGTCGAAGTGGAACTCCGGGAAGATCGACGGGTCGTATTGAAAGGCGGAGACCGGCTGGCCGGTTCCAGCCTGCGCATGGACGCGGCCATATCGAAGGTGATGCGAACGGCCGGTCTCAGCCTGACGGAAGCGTGTGCGATGGCCACCATCAACCCCGCCCGTGTGGGCCGTATCGCCGGGCGCCAGCGCGGCCTCCGCCCGGGCGAGCGCTCCGATCTGGTCCGCTTCCGCGTCGCCGAAGACGACCTGCCGGGGAAGCCCGGCCGCCTTCAGGTCATCGAGACTTATCTGAATGGCGAACGCGTGTTCGCCGCATCCCTCTAGACTCCCGCTCCAGTGGTTCGTGAAAGAAGTGGGGCCAGCCCTTCCGGGCTGCCGCCGCGCTTCCGCGCGGCGTCGTAACCTTGCAGGGCCGGGTGCGGCGCGCCGCCTCAAAAGGCGGCGGCAGGCTGAAAGCCTGGCCCCACAAGATCAGGGGACGCTCACGACCGGTGTGGGGCGATCCTCGAGGCTGGATTTCTCGCAGTATTTCTCGAGAAGGTTTAACAGGGCGCGAGCATTGATCGGTTTGGAAATGTACTCATCCGTGCCGGCTTCGAGGCACCGTTCCCGGTCGCCACTCATGGCATGCGCGGTCAAAGCGATGATGGGGACGTGAGTGGAGGTGAGCTGCTCGTGTCGCCGAATGGCTCTGGTGGCTTCCAAGCCGTCCATTTCCGGCATTTGAACATCCATTAACACCACGTCGAAGGTCTGAGCGCACACCGTCTCCAAGGCTTCCCTGCCGTTTTCGACCATGACGACATCGTGACCTTCTTTTTCCAGGATGCGGAGGGCCAAACGCCGGTTCACCGCGTTGTCCTCGGCCACCAGAATGCGCAGCTTGGCTCCGCTCCTGGCTGCGCGCGCTGTGATCACCGGCCGGGTCGCGTTTCCAGCGGCGGAAACCCCGGCCTTTCGCTCGGGCCGGCTCGCGAGAACCTTAAGGATGGCGGCACTCAGCTCGGCCCGCCGGATGGGTTTTACCAGGTACGCCGCCACGCCCAACTCGCGGCACCTGGCCGCGTCCCCGCGCTGTTCTCCGGACGTCAGCATCAGGATCAGAGGCTCGGCGAGGGTTGGATCCCCCATAATTTGCCGGGCCAGGCTGAATCCGTCCGTCCCGGGCATGTGCACGTCCGTGAGGACCAAACTAAATGGATTCCGTTCCAGCGCCGCGCGCCGCAACAGGACCAGGGCTTCCTCCGCGGACGCCGCGGCGGTGGGCTGCATACGCCAGCGCCACAATAACTCGGTCAAGATACGCCGGTTGGTGAGATTGTCATCGACCACTAAGACCTGCTTCCCGGCCAGGATCACATCCAGGGCCGGGAGGGCTTCCGCCGGCACTTCGGCGATGCCAAAATGGGCCGTGAAGTGGAACCGGCTGCCTTCGCCGGGACTGCTCTCCACCCAAATCGTTCCGCCCATGGCGTGGACCAGCCGCAAGGAGATGGTCAGCCCCAACCCGGTCCCGCCGTACTTCCGGGTCATGGAACCGTCGGCCTGCGAGAACGCCTCGAAGATGGCCGCTTGGGCGGCGATCGGAATGCCGATGCCGGTGTCCCGCACCACGAAATGCAGGAGCAGCCCATCGCCATCCTGAGATTCCAGCCGGGCTTGCAGTTCCACTTCTCCGTGTTTCGTGAACTTGATGGCGTTCCCTACCAGGTTCAGGAGGACCTGTCGAACGCGCAGTGCGTCTCCCACGACGTACTCGGGCACGTCGGGCGCGACATCGCAGATCAGCTCCAAGCCCTTCTCATGCGCGCGCAGCGCGAGGGTCCGGACGGCTTCTTCGAGACTGTCCTCCACGTTGAAGCAGACCGGGTCCAGTTCCAGCTTCCCGGCCTCGATCTTGGAAAAGTCCAGGACATCGTTGATCACCGCCAGCAGCGAATCGGCCGACATTTTAGCGGTTTCCAGGTAGTCGCGCTGTTCGGCGCTGAGCTCGGTGTCGAGCACCAGCTCGGTCATGCCGACTACGCCGTTCAGAGGCGTGCGAATCTCGTGGCTGATGTTGGCCAGGAATTCGCTCTTGGCCCGGCTGCCCGCCTCGGCCCGGTTCTTGGCCTCCACCAGCTCCACCGTGCGCTTGGCGACTTCGTCTTCCAGGCGGCCCTGGTGATCCAGCAGCACCGCATCCCGGGACTCGATTTCCGACAGCATCTGGTTGAAGGTGTCCACCAGACGCCCCAACTCGTCGTCCGCATGTTTAATGGCTCGCACGGAATAGTTCTTCTCATGCGAGACAAGATTCGTGGCGCGGGACAAGGCGTCGATGGGTTTCGAGATGACTCGCTGCAGCCAGGAAGAGAGCCCCAGGGCAAACAGGGACGCGACCAGCAGAAAGGCCAGGACCACCCAGCCGAAGCGCCGGAGCCGGTCGGCCAGCTCCCCCAGGTCGGAAGCCAGGTAGACCGTCCCGATCGGTTGTCCGCGCAGCAGGACTTGTTTGAACAGCACCAGCTGGCCGTTCTCAAACCAGCTGCCGTCGCGCCGCAGCGGAGGTATACTGCCGCCCATTCCAGGATCGCGGCGATAGTTCGCGAACATGGCGCCGTTCGCCGAATACAGGATAGCCGCTGTGATGTGCCGCTTGGCCCGGAATCCGGAGAGCAATTCCCCGGCGGTCTGCGGGTCGTCGAAGATGAGAGCGGCGGTGCTGTTGGACCCGAACATCTCCGCTAAAATTCCCAGATCGTTGCGCATGTCCGCCCGGAATGTAATCTGCTCGTAGGCCAGCCCGATTCCGCAGGCAAGCGCCATGGCGAAACCTACCGAGAGCATGACCGCCAGCCGGAGCTTATCGCGAATGGGGAGCTTAAGATACCAGGCCAAGACCCTCATTTGCCCGCCCTCCGGACCACTTTCGCGAGGCCCAGCAGCTTGGCACTGACGCGCAGCTTAGCGTCATCCGCCGCGTCCAAGTTGAACTCCAGCCGCACTCTGCCCGCGTCCATCACAAACCTGACGATGCCGCCTTCGGCGGTGAAATCCTCCCGTTCTCCCACCGTCAGAACATGGAACGATTTGACCTCGTCCAGAGTCTGGCGCAAGCGGCTCTTGTCGGGGAAGCCGATAAACAGGACTTGGCATTTCGCCGCCTGGCTGGAGTCGGTAAGCGGGCGGTATACCAGCGGCCTCCGGTCCAACATCTTTCCCGCCAGGGTTTCCCCCAAGACCCGGCTCAACGGCGTCGGACCCAGCACGCAGAACACCAGGGGTTGCGCCGGGCTGTCGAAGACCTCGGCCGGCCAGTCGACGAACTTGGCGAAGTTATACATGTAAGCGGCTTTCACCTGGTACTCGTCGGCCGTTTGTCCGGGCATGACGCCGGCCAGCATCCCTCCCAGGGCGACGATCAGAGCCAGACGAGTTTCCTTGACCGCATTCAGAACCGCCACGTCACCTTTCCCACCACGCTCCGCTGGACCTCCGTCGGCTGGACCTGGTATCCACTAAGAAACTCGAAGTGATGCGGGCTGAGAAGGTTCTGCCCGCCCACGCTGAAATACACCGACTCGCCCAGCGTCCACCCCAGGCGAGTATCCAAACGCGTATACGCCGGTACCGGACCGTTGCTCAAGCCGCCCACGAAATAGGCTGAGGTGTCCCATTCCAGACGATGGCTCAGTTTCACTGACGAGCGCAATTGGGCCTGATGCACGGGCGAGTTACCCCAAGTTGCGGCGGCTACGCTGAGGGCCACCGGCACCGGGTTGATGCTCATATGGATAAAGCTAAAACCGGGACTGATGCGCCACCGGCTGGTGATGTCCCAGGATCCCGACAGCTCGACGCCGTAGGTCTGCGCCCGCGCCGAATTCCCCCACACCTGGGGGATCACCAGGTGCGGAGGGCTGGGATTCAACGTGAAGAAAGGCACGCCGCTCTCCGTGCTCCGGAGGTCCGTGTAGTTGCTCAGGAATGTGGTGACATCCAGGGACGTCCTGCGGTTTACCTGATTCCGGTACCCCAGCTCGTAGTTGAGCAGTTTCTCCGCGTTCTCCTGCGGGTTTCCCGAAATCTCGACCACGCCGAAGTTGCCCGGACTCAAGGGCACCACGGCCGCGGCGATATGGACGTTCACGTCCAGAGCCGAGGGTTGCCGGATCGCCCGGGCGGCGGAAAACCACACACTCTGCCGGTCCTTCGGAGTCCATACCAATTGGGCGCTAGGCTCGAATTCAAAGCCGGTAAAGGCGTTGTGCTCGACTTTGATTCCCAAGGTAAACGCCAGGTTGTGGGTGAGCTCGACTTCATCCTGCACAAACACGCTGAACAGGCTGTCGAGGCGGTGGTTCGGCACGAAGAACGTGTCGTACAACCCGATGTACCTGTCGCTGGTAAGGCGATATCCAGTTCCAGCCACCAGATCCTGCCGGGAACCGATCCGGAAGTGATACTGCAGCTCGGCGTCGAGATCCTGGATGCTGTTGTCCGCCTCGTCGTGGCGCTGGAAACGGTCGAAGTAGCCCAGGAAGTTCAGTTCGGAGCCATTCGAAAAGGTGTGGTTGTATTGGCCCTGTATGTCGCCCGCGCCCACCGTCACGTTGTCGTTGAAGGTTCGTGTGAGCGGCAGTTGACTCACGATAACGGAGGTCAACGTCTGACCCTCCCCGGTTTGCATCAGGTTCGCTTGGACCGTCAGAGTATCCCGGTCCGAAAGAACCCAGTCGGATCGGAAGCCGCCGCTCGATCCACGCCATCCATCCGCGCCCGTCACTCCGGCGCCCAGTAGACCCGGCTGGACATTGAAATAGTTCCCATAGGCGCGATAGGTACCGTTACTGCCGATCTTGCCTCCATATTGGGCCAAGCCTCCCAGGTTTTCCGCGGACCCCGTCGAAGCGGTCACCAGACCGCCTTGGGTATCCTTGGAGCTCTTGGTAATGATGTTGATGACGCCGTTCACGGCATTGGCGCCCCATACCGTACCGCCCGGTCCGCGGATGACCTCGATGCGATCGATGTCTTCCAGAGGAACGTTCTGCTGATCCCAGAACACGCCCGAAAAATTTTCGCTGTACACCGAACGTCCACGATCAGCACCAAGAGCTTGTTCGAATAGCGGTCGTTGAACCCGCGGATGCTGATGGCCCAAGTATTGGCGTCGATGCGCGCCACATCCACGCCCGGCGCCATGCGCAACAGGTCGGGGATGTTCTGCATGCCGGACCGGCGAATGTCTTCCTGCGTGATCACAAACACCGCGGCCCCGGCCTTGGAGAGCGACTGTTCCTTCTTGGAAACTGAAGTGACCTGCAGATCCGCCAGTTCCTCCAGGCTGGCCTGGGTCAGATCGGCGGGAGGGCGGTTTTGACCCCACGCGGGTGCGCCCGCGCCGGCGGCCAACCACAGCGCCGTCAGCAGCGTCGGCGTAAACCAAAAACCGTACAGATGGGTCGGTTTCACGACCAGCCCTCCGGATAACTCATGTGCCATCCTCCCTTTTTGGTGCTCGTGTCACTTATCGGAAGATGTCCGCTGGCCTTGACCAAGCCAATGCCGCTGCCGGTGCCGTCCACCCACCCTGGCGGAAGAGTCTTATGGCCCAGACTCTGGCTGGAGCCGCGTCCACAGGGAACCGCCGCCGCACGCTGCCCTGATGCACTGCAAAGCTGGCAATGGCGCCTTCGGCGGTGGAGTCCTCCGTTCTGTCCCGGTACGACGCAGGGAGCCACCGCTCTCCGGGCGACGATCAGACCCAGAGGAGTCTCCACAGCCGCATTCAGAAGCGCCACGTGATCTTTCCCACCACGCTCCGCTCGACCTCCGTCGGTTGGACCAGATTCCCGCTTAGAAACTCGAAGTGCCGCGGCGCAAGAAGGTTCTGCCCGCTCACACTGAAATACACGGACTCGCCCATGGCCCAGCCCAAGGTGGTATCCAGGCGCGTATAGGCCGGTATGGGACCGTGGGTCAATACCCCGCCATTGGTCAAAGACCCGACGAAATACACCGAGGTGTCCCATTCCAGGCGATGGCTTAGTTTCACCGACGAGCGCAATTGGGCCTGATGCTGGGGCGAGCTACCGGCACTCGCGGCGACGCCGGTATCGCCGCTCGCCGGGTCGGTCTTGATATTCATGTGGAGCATGCTAAAACCGGGACTGAGCCGCCAGCGGCTGGTGACGTCCCAGGTTCCCGACAGCTCCGCGCCATAATCTTGCGCCCGCGCTAAATTCCCCCAGGTCAAGGGGATCACCACGTGCGGAGGACCGGGACTCAACGAGAAGAAGGGCGCTCCTGGTTCCGTGGTCCTAAGGTTCGTGTAGTTACTCCAGAAGGTGGTGACATCAAAGGACATTCTCCGGTTCACCTGATTCCGGTACCCCAGCTCGTAGTCCAGCACGGTTTCCGCTTTCAAGGCCGGGTTTCCCGAAAGCTCCACCAGGCCGAAGTTGCCACCACCCATGGGGACAATGGAGGAAGCGATGTGGGCATCCGAGTCCAGCAGCGAAGGCTGCCGGATCGCCCGAGCGGCGGAAAACCACAGACTCTGCCGGACCACCGGAGTCCAGACCAAGCGTGCGCTTGGCTCGTATTCGAAGCCGGTAAAGGCGTTGTGCTCCACTTTCGTTCCCAACGTGAGCGCCAAGTTGTGGGTCAGGTCGATTTCGTCTTGCAGAAACGCGCTGAATAAGCTGTCACGGCGGTGGTCGGGAGCGAAGAAGCCGTCCACTAACCCCGTGACGCGGTCGTCCGTAAGGCGATAACCGGCTCCGGCCACAAGATCTTGCCGTGAACCGATCGCAAAGTGATACTGCAGCTCGGTGTCCGTCTTCTGTTCGGTATAGTCCCCCACATCGTTCCGATGGACATAGTCGAAGTAGGCCATCAAGGTGAGCTCAGAACCATTCGAGAACGCGTGGTTGTATTGGCCGAGCACGTCCCCCGAGCCCACCGTCACCCGGTCGTTAAACGTCTGCGAGAGGGGCAATTGATTGGCGATGACGGCGGTCAGCGTCTGACCCTCGGCGGTTTGGGACAGGTCCCCTTGTACGGTCAACGTATCGTTGGCCGAGAGAGTCCAGTCCGAGCGGAAGCCGCCGTGGGATCCGTGCCAGCCGTCGGCAGCTTCCACGCCGCCGGCCAGAAGGGCCGGCTCGATATTGAAATAGTTGCCAAATGCACGGTAGGTGCCCTTGCCGCCGATCTTGCCTCCATATTGAACCAGGCTTTCCAGGTTCTCCTTGGAACCCGTTTCCGCGGTAATCAGACCGCCTTGCGTCTCCTTGGAGCTCTTGGTGATGATATTGATTACGCCGTTGACGGCATTCGCGCCCCACACCGTGCCGCCGGGTCCGCGGATGACCTCGATGCGATCGATATCTTCCAGAGGAACGTTCAATTGATCCCACAGCACGCCCGAAAAAGCTTCGCTGTACACCGAACGCCCGTCGATGAGCACCAGGACTTTGTTCGAATAGCGGTCGTTGAATCCCCGTATGCTGATGGCCCAGGCATTCGCATCCAGCCGGGCCACGTCCACGCCCGGCGCCATGCGCAACAGGTCGGGGATGTTCTGCATCCCGGACCGGCGAATGTCCTCCTGGGTGATCACAAACACCGCCGCCCCGGCCTTGGACAGTGACTGTTCCTTCTTGGACACAGAAGTGACTTGAAGGTTGGCCAGTTCTTCCAGGGTGGCTTGGGTCAGATCGGCGGGAGGGCGGTTTTGCCCCCACGCCGGCGCGCCTCCGCACGCGGCCATCCACACCGCCATCAGCAACTTCGGCGTAAACCGAAAGCCGCGCAGACAGCTCTGCTTCACCGCCCGCCCCTCGGATAACCCATGCGCCGTCCTCCCTTTTGGTGCCTCGTGTCACATATCGGAAGATGTCCCCTGGCCTTGACAAGGCAATGCCGCTTGGTCCCTACTACCCACCCCTCGACCTTGCGAAGGAGTACAAGCCTCCCGGATGTCCGGTAAAGATGTCCGGTTAAAGATGTCCGATAAGAACGACCAGAGCGACGGCGCGGCCGAGGGGGTTTCGCCGGAGCCGCGGCGTCAAGTGTTTCGGCAATACCGGCGGAGATCCTCCGCGTGGCGCGACGACAGGCTGCGCTAGGATTCGACGCGAGCGTCCTTCGCTCGGATGGTAGAATCAGTCTGGAGTTCCCATGAAAAAGCTCACTCTCCTTGTCTTCGCTTACGTCCTCGCTTTCGCCGCCAGCGGATGGGCGCAAGCCCTTCAGCCCGTCGTCGCTTCCAACCCCTCCGTTGCCGGAAGCATCCAGCCCAACTGGGCCGTGGCCGCCGACGGAAGCATCCTTCTCAGTTGGGTGGAGCCGGTGAAGTCGGGTTCCTACAACCTGCGCTACGCCGTGCGCAAGGGAGGCGCGTGGTCGGAGGCCCGCACGATCGCCAGCGATCGCAACTTCTGGCGGCATCCGTCCGAGATCCCTGAACTCCTGGCGTTAAGCGATGGCACGCTGCTCGCCCATTGGGTGGAAAAACCCAAAGGCGAGAAGGAAAGCGACGCCGAGTTCATCATGGTCTCCAGCTCGAAAGATGGCATCAAATGGTCCCCGCCGCTGATGGCGCATAAAGACAAAAGCGCGGAGCAGCACGGCCTCGCGTCCATCGTCGCCAGCGGACCCTCAGAGGCTTCGATTCTGTGGCTTCAGGCTCTGAAGGGCGACGACGGCCCGGTCTCGCTGATGCGCACCATCGTCGGCGCGGATGGCAAGGAGATCCGGGAAGAGGAAATCGACAAGGACGTGTGCCAGTGCTGCCCTACCTCCGTGGTCAAGACAGCCAACGGCATCCTCGTCGCGTATCGCGGCCACAACTCGAAAGACATCCGCGATATCTTCGTGCGGCGCTTCGAGAATGGCAAGTGGTCCACCGCGAAAATCGTGAACGCCGACAACTGGGAGATCAACGCCTGCCCGGTTAACGCCGCCGCGGCCGCCGCCAAGGACAACCGCGTCGCGATTTCGTGGTACACCGAAGCCCAGGACAAGCCGCGCGTTCAACTGGTCTTCTCCTCCGATGGCGGGACGACGTTCACCAAGCCCGTCATGATCAGCACCACGGATACTCTCGGGTACGCGTCCACGGCGCTCAACAGCGACGGCGGCGCGTTCGTTTCCTGGATCGAAGAGGGTGAGAAATCTTCGGCCGCGATGGTGCGCCTGGTTTCGCCCGCTGGTGTCGCGGGCCCGCCGCTCAAGGTCGCCGAAGGGTCCCGCGCGAGCCTGGGATATCCCCGGCTCATCCACGCCGGAACCGAGACCTGGATCGCCTGGGGCGACGCGAAGACCGGCGTCAAGACCGCTCAACTGAAGTAGCCGGCTCCGTAGTTACCGCGAACCATCAAGCCCCACCAAGGCCGGTTGTGGGCACGTCCGCGCCCGCGTGCAAGCTCCCGCGTTTGCGAATGCTCTGGCGACCCAAATCAAGAACGCCGCGGGCCAGAATACGGCCGGTTTCGGCTGGCTCGACACCAGCTACGGTAACGCCGGCGCGGTAGGCGCGATCCAGTATCCGCGCACCGGCACCATCGTGGGCCGGCTAGACCATTTTCTGAGTATTTATAGACCATAGCCGCAGTGGCGAAAATGGGCTGTTGCGTGTTCTGAATTCACCGCAGTAAGGGCCGCGGCCA
>JGI12269J14319_10001495_pt1 | contig 23257 bp, 18 predicted proteins | sample PeaSoiSIISIP2007_FD_14319 | JGI IMG/M metagenome (IMG submission 14319)
CCCGACCTGCCGCATCGTGACCAATACGCAACACAAGCCCAGCAACCAGACATCAGTGCATATAACACCGGGAAGTTAAGGGCAGTGGCCATGAGGGACTCGGGCGTGACCGTGTATCGTGGACGATGAAATCCAGCTCATCCAACTGAAACACAAGACGCAGCGCATCGTCATTCTTGATGACAAGATCCACTGGGGAGAAGCCCAGGCTGCGGATAAGGCTATGTATCTCGTCGCGGAACTGGTGATCCTTGCCGAGCAGCAAGCCAACCTTCCCGAGGCCGTGACCCAGTGTCGAGGCAGCACCGTCGGCCCGGATAGCTAGCCGCTTGATCCGGGCCTCCGCTTCGTTCCTGATGCTAGGCAGGGTCTGCCTGCTGAAGTACATGATCTCCGGCCCCTCCGGGAAGAAGTCCTTGGGGACACCACTCTCCACGAAAACTAGCCGTGCCTTCTGGGCCTGCAAGGCCAGCCAATGTTCAAAGACCATGAATGGCGAACACTGGTATGTTTCCTGCTCAGGCCGCCTGGTGACGATGCCGACGAACGCGGCACTCCGCTTCATCATGAGCTCGAGATAGGCGACCGAGAGCGCCTCTGACTCTGGGTCTACGGCGAACGTGACGCCATTAGCCCAGCAAAGCTTCCAATAAAACTCGTTTATCTGCCGGTCCTCATGACGGTAACTGTGGCTAAGATAAGCGGATATCTTCTCAGTCGGCATGTCCTCCTCCGGCTTGCGTAGATATCAGGCTCGGGCCAGCCGTTCCGAGAAACTAAGCAGGACCCCGTCCCAGGCTGCCTGGTCCGCATCAGTGTAGGCCAGGAAGTACACCGTAGTTATCCCACACTTTGGGTGTGCCTCCAGGTGATCCAACGCGGGCACAAGCAGCGCCTGGGCCGTCACTTCCCGCTTGGCCTGGCCCTGACCAGCACCCAGCAGTGGGAAGATAATCGTCTGGAATGGGGGTTGCTCCGTCTCGTTCCTTCGGTCGAGATAATCGAGTGCGCTGGTCACGCACCGTCCAATGTCCTCGATCTGACGGTAGCCTGCGCCCGGTTGCCCTTGCACCGTTGCGGCATGCAGGATGCCGCGAACCTGGTGGGTCTTGGCTAGTTCCCCCGATGATGTCCAGACGACCCCGCCAGGGGCAACGCTCAGGCTGCCGTGCAGTGCTTGGACGAGCGCGTTCCCAATGAGATCTTCCTCCACATTGCCTGCCGCATTCAGCTTAGCCCCGTAGTACCTGATCGCTCCAGATACCGACCGGTCATAAAAACCTGCCATCTGCATGTTGGTGTTCTCTGAGTTCACCCAGATGTCAGCGAATTTGATCTTACTCAAATTGCCTGTAACGATCCCAATCGACTTGTTCTTGACGTGCCGCAGATTGTACATCTGCTGCTTCGTCGTGTTAATAACCTGCGGCGCAATTTGCGCTTGGCGTGCCTTGGCTTCCTTCTGAAGCGCGGCGATCTGTTTTTCTTGCTCCTTGAGCTTCGCTGTCTGGGAGTCTTTCTCGGCCGCCTTGATCCCCACGCGTGCCCCCTGGATCCAGATAAGGACGAAGGCTGCGATGGCCCCGCTGGCAGAGATCCCTTTGACGACAGCGCCGGAGAAGGTGCTGGTCGGGAAGAATGAGAAGATAATGCACACTGGGAACAATGCTATGAGCAACCAGGCGATGCGGTTGGCAATCTGTAGGTGCTGTTCCCACTTAGGCCTGCTGAACCAAAGAAAGAGGCCGATACCGACAACTAGGCTGGCGATCGCTATGACCAGGAGGATGGGCTGGATGCTCATGGCAGGCACTCCTGCCGTTGCCGCAGCCAGTAGAGCGAGATGATCGTCTTGGCGTCGACAATCTCACCTCGCTCGACCGCCGCGAGGGCCTCCGGGATGGGGTACTCGCGGATGGCGATGTCCTCGCCCTCGGCGGTAATACCGCCTGGCGGGCCTGTCCTGTCGTCAGCGCTGACCTCCCCATAGAATAGAAAGACCCGCTCCGAGGACCCGCCCGGCGACACGAAGAACGTGCTTACTCGTTCGAGATGGGCAAGTTCGTAGCCAATTTCCTCACGTACCTCGCGGCGGATAGCAGCCTCCGGCGTCTCACCGTGATCCACCATCCCGGCCACCACCTCGACGATCCAGCCATCGCCAACGCCGAACACCGGGTACTTGAACTGTTCCGCCAGCAGCACACATCCGGTTCCGGTGTGCACGATCAGGGCGGCTACCGAGTCGCCCCGATCCAGTCGGAGACGGCGCACCGGCTCACTAAGTGTCCCATCGAAGCGCTCATACTGCAGGGTAGCGACATCGACCCGGAAGAAATCATCCAGCAACCTTTCCTGGTGCAGGATTCTTACCGTCCTAGGCACCTGATTCATCGGCACCGTCCCCCCCGGGCAGAAGCTAGGCTGCCCGATACCCATTAGTGATCACTAGTCGCGAATTGTGACCGAAAAATGCTACACCTGGACTAAGCCCATCGGAAGACTGCCTGCGTCTCTAATCTCGTCGACGCGAGAGACGGGGTATTGGGCTCCTGGTGACCCAACTTGCGCAGGTCACGGACCAGGTGCGTCTCGCCTCATAAGGCTCCCGCGAGACGGTCGTTTGCTGCAGCTACGGCTGACGTCCTCCTGCTCTAACCCGGCTGGCTGAGGCGAGCGGTGATCGCCGGGGCCGCCTCGCGCAGCCACGCCTCGGCACGCGGCAGCCGATCCTTGGCGCCGTCCTCCCATAGCTTGCGGAACACCGGGTCCAGCTCGGCCGAGACGCGGGAATCCTCGTGATAGCGGCGCGCCATCTCGATGGCGAACGGTGCGAGTTCCGCGCGATGCCGCGCCGTCATGCCGTAGGCGTCCGCGAACACCGCGACCCGGTGGGGGATGTCGGCGTCCGCGAACGCGGGCGCCCGGTCCCGCGGATCGCGAAACGGCGCCCAGTACCACAGCGCGTTCGCGATGTCGTAGAGCCGGGTGGTCGGGTGGGCCAGGTCGAAGTCGATCAGCGCGGCGGGCCGGCCGTCGCGGAAGACGACGTTGCCCGGGCAGTAGTCGCAGTGGCTGACCAGCTCGATCCGCTGAGCGGCCGGGCGTCCCAGGTTGGCCGGCGTCCCGCCCCACACCGCATCGGGCGGCGGCACCCACCCTGCTGACGCCTCGTGCAGCGCACGGATCAGCCGGGCCAGGGCGACGAGCACGTCGTCGCCTGCCGTCTCCGCCGGCAGCGGGTGGCGCGGCACGTCACCGGGGACGAACGACAGCATCTCGCGCCCCTGCTCGTCGACGCCGAAGGGAAGTGGAGCGCCGGTGAACCCCGCGTCGCGCAAGTGGGCCAGGTACGCCTGCACGGTCAGGCTGAACGGCCGCAGCGGCCGCCGCACCGTGTCCCCGATCCGCACGATCCCCTGGGTGACACCATCCCCGGTCAGCGGCTCGCCTTCGCTCACACCGCAGCAGCCTAACCTCTGCCCCCGCACCATCGGGCCACCCGCGCACGAGCCCCGTCGCCAGCTCAATCAGGGAGGGAGGCAGCTCAATCAGGGCGAGAGGCAGATCAGCAGGTCGGCGGCGGGTGCCGTAGCAGCAACGATGCGCGCGTTCATCTGGTCGAGGCGCTCAACCCAGTCCCTGGCCTCGTCCGCGGTTTTGCCGAACTGGACATGCCGCCTGATCAGGCGTGCCCGGCGCACCTCATCGTCGAGCTGGCAGAACCAAACCTCATCGAACCAGGACGCCACGGCCCGCCATTCGGGAGCCGGCAGGAGCAGGTAATTCCCCTCGCTGATGATGATCCGCGCGTCCGCAGGCACCAGGATCGCCTGGGCGATGGGCTGCTCTAGGTCGCGCTCGAAGGCCGGCGCCCAGACCGTCTCGCCCACCGCGATCCGCGCTAGCAGGGCAGCGTAACCTGCCGCGTCGAAGGTCTCAGGCGCCCCTTTGCGGTCCCGGAGCCCGATCAGGTCGAGGGCAGCGTCCGCTAGGTGGAAACCGTCCATCGGCACGTGTGCGACCACGGCATCCCTGGCCGTCAGGGCGGCGGCCAGCCTCCTGGCCAGTGTGGTTTTGCCGGAGCCGGGCGCCCCGGCGATGCCGATCAGCACCCGCCGCCCGGCAGGCGCGCGACAAAGCAGCCGCATGGCCCGGTCGGTGAGCTCGCTGAGCTGAGCGTCCGGAGCCAGGGCCTGGTGCGTGGATCGATCCGGCGCAGGGCGGCAGGAACCCTGGAACAAATACTTGGGCGTGAGGCCACCTCTCTGCGGTGAGTACTGCGCTGACCGGGGCAAACATTCCCTTCGTACCCGTTAACACGTGGTCCGCGCAATGGTCCCGTCGTCCCGGCGGCTGGCGAGGGTGCGGACACCCTTGCGAACCCCTATCGTGCGGGGAGACCATCATGACCATGGCAACGGGCTTCAACCGCAGGCATCCGCGTGCCGCGATAATTATCCGTGTGCTGGTCGCGGCCTGGCTGCTCGCCCTGACCGGCATCCTGCTGGCCTACGGCTACTGGATGTGGGCGCTGGTGACGCTCGCGGGCGCCGTGGCGAACGCCGTGCTGGCCTATCGCGTCTCCCGGACGATACCGCGCTAGACCCAGGTGTGGACGATGAGAGACTAGCCACACCGACTGCCTCGTAACAGGAGCGGCGCATCGTGTCAGGCGGCCAGGATCGCGAAGCGGATCAGCGGGCGCGACTGACCCTGGCCAAGGCGCTGCGGGCGATCGACGGCGCCCACCGGACCGGCCTGCCCGCTGCGTTTGACCAGGCCGCCGACCTGATGCGTGCGGCCGTGCAGGAGGCCCCGGCGGGCCATCCGGAGCTACCCAGTCGGCTGTGCGATCTCGGCACAGTGCTGTCGGAGCAGTTCGAGCGGACCGGGCGCCGCGACGTGATCACGGAGTCGGTGCAGGCACACCAGGCCGCGGTCGGTGCCCTGCCCGCGGACCATCCCAAGCGCCCGAAGTACCTGCTCAATCTCGCTCGCAGCCTGTTGTCCAGGTTCAGGGTGACCGGGGACCAGGCCGACCTGGACCGGGTCATCGATATGGCACGGGAGGCAGCGGCCATTCTCCCGCGCCGCCATGAACTATTCGCCGCGGCGGCGAGCACATTAAGCGTCGCTCTCCGGACCCGTGGTGAGCGAAGTTCAGCTCTCGCGGATCTGGATGCCGCTGTCGCGGCCGGGCGACGCGCGGTCGAGGCCGCCCGGCCCCGTGACCCGCGGCGGCACGAGCACGTCGAGGCGCTCAGCCTGGCCCTGCTGGCCAGATTCCAGCGGACCGGCAACCTGGCCGATGTCGATGACGCGATCGAAAGGGCCCAGGCGGCCAGCGTCAGGACGCCGGATCCGGCGGCTCGCGGCGCGATCTTGACCAACCTGAGCAACGTCCTTAATGCCAGGTTCGAGCAGACCAGGGACCTGGCCGACGCAGCGGCGGCCATCGATGCCGGACGGGCGGCGGTCGAAGCGATTCCGCGCGATCATCCGCGCTACCCTGCCTATCTGTCCAACCTCGGCGGTCCGCTGCGTACCCGGTACGAGCAGCTCGGCGAGCTCGCTGACCTCGACGAGGCGATAGCCAGCGTTCGCGCCGCCAGCAGCTATGCCGCAGGTGATCACCCGTCGCGGCCGGCGATCGAAGCCAATCTGGCGAGCCTGCTGCACGACCGTTTCCGGGCGGTGGGTGAGCTGGCGGACCTGGACGCCGCCGTCACGGCCAGCCGGGCTGCGGTGCGCCTGGCCGTTGCCCGGCGGACGGACTATCCTGCCGCGGCCCTGACGGGGTTGTGCGCCATCTTGCACGCGAGGTTCCAGCGGACCGGGCAGGCGGCCGACGTGGACGAGGCGATCACCGCCGGCCAGAAGGCGGTGGACGGGCTGCCGCCCGATCACCCGATGCGCGCGTACGCGCTGCACGCGTGCAGTCTGGCCTACGCGGCGCGGTACCACCGGCGCTCTCAGGACCCGAGCGATCTGGCCCAGGCGATCGACGCGGGCGAAGCTGCCGTGGCCGCGGCTCCGCCCGGTCACCCGAACCTGGTGGGATACCTGTCCAATCTCGGGTCCTGCCGGTGGACGCGGTACACAGCCACGGCAGATCGGCGCGACCTGGATGCCGCCTTCGCGCTGTGGCGGGGCGCCATCGGCACGAGATCGGGCCCGGCCAGTTACCGGGTGCAGGTAGCTACCCTGCTGGGCAGCGTCGCCGCGGAGAACGGAGCCGCGGCCGAGGCCGAAGCCGGCTATGCGCAGGCGATCGCGCTGCTTCCGCTGGAGGCCTGGCCCGGCCTGAGCCAGCGCGCACGTCAGCAGCACCTGACCCGCCGCCCGGGTCTGGCCAGTGACGCTGCCGCGTGCGCGATCACCGCAGGCCACCCCGAGCACGCAGTGACCTTGCTGGAGCAGGGCCGCTCGGTCCTGTGGGCCCAGGCACTGCAGCTGCGCGGAGACCTTGACGACCTGCGCCGCGCCCATCCCGGCCTGGCGCGACGGCTGGACACGGCCCGCGCGGTGCTCGATCCACATGCCGATCCAGACGCGGCTGCGGAGGATACGGCGGCAGGCCGGGAGCGCCGGGACGAGGCGCGCATCCGGGCTGCGGCCGAATGGGACCAGGCCATCGCCGCCATCCGGGCCATCCCGCAGTTCGCGTCCTTCCTCCAGCCGCCGCCGTTCGCCGAACTCGCCGGCGGTATCGGCCCGGGCCCAGTGGTCGTGGTCAACGTCAGCCGCTACCGGTGCGACGCACTGATCGTCACACCGGGCGGCATCAGCGTGGTCCCGCTGCCTGCGCTAACCCGGCGGGCCGCCGCCGATACGGCGGACCGCTACCACCGGACGATGGCCGAGGTCACCCAGTCCGGCGGCTGGACGCCTGCGGCCAGCCAGGTTATCGACGAGGTGCTCAGCTGGCTGTGGGACAGCGTCGCCGAGCCAGTGCTGAACGCTCTGACGTTCACCGCGGCGCCGACCGCCGGACGGCCGTGGCCGCGGGTGTGGTGGTGCCCGACCGGGCCGCTGACCGCACTGCCACTGCACGCGGCCGGCCATCACCCGGTGGCGCTGACCGACCTAGCGCAAGCAGGCGCAGCGGTCATCGACCGGGCGGTGTCGTCCTACACACCGACCCTGCGCTCGCTGCACCGCGCTCGGAGCACGCCGGCGCCGGAGTGGCAGCCGCGGGTACTACTCGTCGCCATGCCGGAGACGCCTGATCTGCCGCCCAGCGCCAGCCTGCCCGGGGCGGAGCACGAGGCTGCCGTTGTCGCCAAGGTTTTCCCCGGCTCGTTCACGGTGCGTACCGGGCAGGCCGCTACCTGCACGCGGGTACTTACCGATCTCGACGGTCACGCATTCGCCCATTTCGCCTGCCACGGCGGTGTTGACCTGGCCAGACCAGAGGAAAGCGGGCTGTTCCTGACCGACGGCCGGCTGACGATCGCGGATCTGTCCCGGCACGAGCTGCCGCCCGCGGCGGCGCAACTGGCGTACCTGTCCGCGTGCAACACGGGATTCACCGGCGGCGTGCTGCCCGACGAGGCCATCACGGTGGCTGCGGCACTCCAGCTAGCCGGCTTCCGGCACGTGGTGGCCACGTTGTGGGCCATCAGCGACCGGCTCGCCCCAGGCGTCGCTGAGGAGTTCTATCGTCAGCTCGCCGCGGCCGCGCCGCCGCCTCCCGACGGCGTACCGGCCGCCCAGGCGCTGCACGCCGCGATCCGGCGGCTGCGCGGTGAACAGCGCCGGCCGGCACTATGGGCGCCGTTCTTCCACACCGGGCCATAGCCGGCCGACCCATGGTTATCCCGACGCTACGGAGGTGGCCGGTGACGGCTCCCGTGATTAATCAAGAACTCGTCATCCACGTTTTCTCGCCTCTCGACGGCCCGCATGCGGAAACGGCCTATGAGCAGGTGAGGCGACTATGGTCCGGCTGCCGCATTCGGCTGGGGATGACCGAGCCGATCCCCCGTGAGCAAGCCTGGACGGCACCACCCGAAAGCCATCTCGCTCTTCGCGCGGATGGGATCGTGGCCGCCCAGGAGGATCCCGGCACCAGTCGGCAAGCCGTGCTGCGCCGGGTACACGATGTGGTCGTTCTGTCCGTGGCCCTAGCCCAGCCGTTGCCAGAGGGGTGTCGTCGGCCGTCGGCGACCCCCGTGAACCAGCCGCCGGGCCGCCCGATGGGATGGGCGGAATGGGGACAGCTCTGGTCGCAAGCCAGCGCACCGGATGCCGATGCCACGCTGGGCGAAGCCCACATGTTCTTGGCTCGCGTACCCGGCGAGGGCGTCGGTACGTTCGCGGCGACAACGGCACTGGGCCAAGCCGTTGAACCGCTGCTGCCGTACCGGGAGGATAGGGCGCGGGAGTGGTGGCGGCGGGGCGCCACCACCAGCTCCGGGTTTGCAGTGTGGGATCTGAGCCCGGGGGAAACCGACCGCATCCGCGAGTTCGTCATCCTCGCGGCCGGAGACCGGGATGACGAGCTCAGCGCCTGGACCTGGTCGGACGGAACGACAGCCTTTCCCCTGTTGGCCCGGTACCTGCTGCACATGGCGAAGCTCCGGTACGAGGCCCGGCTGCTCGACTCATGGGCGCAGGGCCCGCGTGGCGGAGACATCGGCCAGATGCTAGCTGAGCTCAGCGTCGCCCTCGCCCCCGATGCTCCCCACCCAGGCAAGGCGAAACTGCTGCGTTCCCAGCTCAGTCGGCTCCGAGGGGAAGAAAACCGCTTGCAGGCACTCGAGGCTGACCTGGAACGCCTGAGTCGTACGGTCGCCATCGCCCGCGACAACGCCGCAGGCGCGGCCGGGCCGGAGGCCGGGGAGGGGGCCGCCGGCATGTTCGTCGCCGACCAGGCGCTGGCGCGCTGGCTGACCCAGCAGCTCGACGATTACCTCGGCTATCTGCGGATTGACCTCGGACAGACCCGCCGGGCCCGCGAGCTCGCCGCTGAAGAGCTGGAACAGGCCACCACTGCCGGGCCATCCGACGCCGATGCCTCCCGGCCGGTCGCGCTGGCGGAACAGCCGGGGGGCGGCTCGGGCTCTCCGGCTCACCCCGATAAAGCCCGGCGGGTATTCGTCGTATATGGCCGGGATTCCAAGCTGACTAGCCGGTTCTTCGATTTGCTGCGCGCCGTGGATTTGCGGCCCCTGGAGTGGGAGACGCTAGTGCAGGCTACCGGCCGCGCCACGCCGTCGCTCGCCGAAGTCGTCGCGGGAGCGCCCCATCTCGCGCAGGCGACGCTCGTTCTGCTCAGTCCCGACGACGTCGTGGAGCTTCACTCCGATCTCGTCCTCGACGGCGATGCCCCGCAAGACCGCGACCGGGGCGCCCAGGCGCGGCCGAACGTGCTATTCGAGCTTGGGCTAGCCCTGATGGCCTATCCGGATAACACTGTGATCGTGGAGGTCGGTCAATTGCGGCCGCTGAGCGACCTGGCCGGCCTTAACGTGATCAGGTTCGACGGCTCGGGGCCGGCGATCAGGAAGGTGCTTCATCGTTTGGAGGTAGCCGGCTGTGCAGTCGACTATTCGGCCGTTGACTGGCTCGACCCAGAGCGTTTCGCCGACTTGCCCACCTACCGGCGAGGCCCTGATGATCATCGGACGTTAGAGAGTCTCGAGGAAATCCCCGATGCCCGCCAGGTCGACGCGATGGACGTCAGTCGGGGAAACCACGATCCGCAGTTCGTGGCAGATAAGCCTGAGCCGGGAGTACGCCACGAACGAGAGCAGGATGAGGCGTAGGAGGTTCCCGCGGTCCAGGGTGTCTATCCGGGCCAGCCCGGAACCCATGAGCGGAATGGACAGCGGTCCGCGCTGGCCACGGCGGTACACCGCGTCCCACAGCTTCGTAAAGCAAGGCCACAGGTCTTCCACGGGCGCGCGTGCTACCAGGTCGTTTCCCATCCTGCCGTACGCGACCGCGAAGATCAGGCGACGCGGTTCGCCGAGGACGGCGACCGTGCCGAGCGGATAGCGAACCAGCTTTCCGTAGGGCTTATCGCGCCGCGATTCCACGTGTTCGGGCGAGACATCGGCCAGCGCCGCATCGAGTTCCTCATCGAGTTGCCTCTTATCGTCATGGTAGACACGGCGCAGGAGCTGCCCTTGGACACTAGAGCTATGGATGATCCGGTCGTCGAGGATTGACGTGTCGAAGGTGTCGCTAAAACCGACCGCGATATGCGTATCCTGATCGAATAGATTACCGGCCACAATATTGAGCGTGACATCCGGGCTGCTCAATTGGTGATGTATGGGCAGCCTCGTGGTCTCCGCTCCGGCCGCCGTAGCCAGGACGTCCAGGAGGCGCCCGGCAACGTCGCGCCTGCCGTCTACGGTCGCATAATGCAGGATCGCGCGGGCGAGCTCGATTTCCAGCGCGTGCTGACCGGGGTAGCTCGGCATTATCTCGGGCGGGCCAGTCCGTCGGCGGTTCCGTGAATTCTCGCGTTTCCACTCCTGAAGGTCCTCCGCCCGTCGGCGTGCGCGCCTCACCGTATTGTCATCCGCGCCGAGCACTTGCGCGATCCTCGCCGCGGCATCAGGACTGGGGGCCTTCCAACCGCGCAGCACTTCACTGACATGTCCGGGCGCGTAACCGGTCCTGCTCGCAATCTGCCCGATACGCAGCTGGCTGGAGTCGCGGAGCCGACTGAACAGGTCGACGAGATCACGCGCAGGACCCGGTGGCAGATCAGGCTCCGGCCGTTTACCCCGAGTCATCAAACCTCCCAGACAGCCCCTCAGTCCCCGCCCGGCGTTCGCTGCTTATCTTCTGGCGAAAACTCGTCGGCCAGCAGAACCGCACCTCGGGCCCGCCGCGCAGCTAATTCCGTTCGCCGCCGTTCACTAGCGAATTCCCTCCGGGCGATACAGAGCTGGGATGGCATCACGGCCGTTAGGTCGACTGCCGACGTCGTCCCAGTGTATTTGCCGGGGCCGGGGCCGGGGCAGGGACGGGAGGTGACAGCTAACGATGGAACCGCACGGCATGCACATCATTCTCGCGGTCCTTTCAGCACTGGCCGGATGGCTGTGGTAGGGCGAGGCGGCTAGGCAGCCGAGGGCGCCAACTGGCCGGGGAAGTCGCAGCGGGGAAGTGCGCGGGCGGGCCGCCCCTTCCGGATGAGCCACCCGCGCACCCGCTGGTCGTGGTCCTCAATCGGCAGGCTCCCATTGCATTCCATAACCCAGGTACATGGTCAGGTCGCGGAATTGCTGGTGGACTTCCCCCGCTGCATCGAGAGGCACTAGGCTTTCCGTCCGGTGCGGATGCTCGAACATACGGACAGTTTCGCCATCCACCCGGCGGACCCAGGCGGGCAGCCGATCAGGATCGAACCGCACCGTCAGATCGAAATTGTTGCATTGACATTCCGGGGTCAGGATGTAATGGGGACGCACAAGCATCTCCCTCGTCATCCGCAATATCAGGCCGTACTGGTGTTCCTCTCCTGGCTGCAGCGGTCTGGGCAATTGGACCATGAGCTGGAAGCGGTTACCTGACGGCTCTTCCCGGCTGGTAAGGCGCCCGCCGTACAAGATCTCCGTCTGTACATCCGCTCTAGGCTGACTGGGGTCGCGGGGCACGTCGAACCAGGCCATCACCTCGGTTAGGTTCTCGCGAGTCGACACGATGCGGCGGTCCTCACGTGCCTCCACGGTGGGATTATCCAAGCGGACCAGAGCCTGGAACTCCTCGAGGTACCAGCCGTTTGGCGCCCCGGTAGTCCGGCCCCGGCGGCGTCGCAGCTCGGTCGTGACCAGTTCGGCTAGGCACCACTCAGCCTGGTTGATACGTCGCAGGGCAGTCCTGGGGTCACGGTTCATCTGGCGCGCCAGCCAACTCACCCGCCCGCTGAAGTAGGGTTCCTGCATCGTCTCCGTCGATAGCCCCAGGCTGATCTCAATGGCGGCGCGGTAATCGGCAAGAAGTTGCGCGGAACACCGGGATATCTCAGCCGCCAAGGCCTGACGGCGAGCCGCCGCATCCCCGCCCCCCGCCAGTTCCCGCATGAGGGGGCCGAGCCGCGAATCGAGGTCCCCGGCCTGCAGGCCACGTCCCTTCCTCAGCAACCGGATCTCGTCCGCGACACGCTTCGTGAGTTCCTCGCCTGGGGTTGTCATCTAATTGTCACCTCTCAAGGAAAGTGACATCCCGCCCCACATATTGTCCTCTCGTTCGTCTTTCGATGGTCGCACGTGCCATGCCAAGATCACGCTAGGCCCAGGGTATGCCTATAGTCGGCCCTTCGTCTGGAGTGCCCTGGCCCGATCGCAACGCAGGCCTGTCTCGGAGCGGCAGGCCTGCGCCATCGACGTCAATAGACCGCCCGCGCCGAGATGGCCGGTCACCGAGTCGCATCAAAGGGGGAACCTCCTGGAATGGGGGGGAGGCTCCCTATCGGCCTGGAGGAAGTCCTGACTGATCTGCCCCCAAGTCGGCCGCCGATCCACCGGCTCGGGCCGTAGCGCCGCGCCGGTAGCACGGTGCCTTTTTGGCCGAACGATCGGTGGTATCACTAACCGAGCCCTTATCCTACGCCGATGGCATTCCAGGGCGGGCAGACATTCGTTAGGCTCAGCATCATGGGTACTCCGGGGGGACCACCGCTCAGCGGTGAATCCAGCGAGATTGCCGCCGTTCGGGCCGATGCCCTCCGCGCTGCTTCCGATGCGCTTGAGTGGCGGCTGACCGGCGAGCGCTGGCTGACGATACAGCAGGTGGTTGCCGCGATGGCCGCGGCCCTGGAGACCGATGACCTGGATGCCCTGAAGGCGGCCACAGCTGAACTAGAACTGGTCGGCCCGGTGCGCATCGTCAGGATCGGGACCCCTCCTGTCGTCCCGCCGCCCCCGCAAGTCCGCGATCGGCTGAACCGTTTGGTGTATACCCTGGACGGCACGACTGCGGGGGAACCGGACGAACCCGAGTAAGGCTCGTCCTCCAGCTAACCTACGTGGCCACGCCTAACGCCGAGCGAGAGCAATCGCAGATGGCCCTCGGCGTGATTCCTGCACGGTTGCCGCGCGCCTTACGGGGCCCTTTCGCCAGGGCCAGGTACTGGGTCGCCTTACGCGTATCGAATTTCGTATACAGGACGCGGCCTGGAGACGTAACGCAGCACATCATCAGTAACTTAGAAAACTCTTACCCCTCTGTTGCGCGGAATTGAGTCTCACGGTCAACACTGACAACTTATATAACTGACGTAACACTAGTTTCGCTTTTGCGCTTTGCCTGGCTCTACGTTCGTGGCCATTTCGCAACTTGTGGGGATTTCCCAATACGCTCTCCGGGCATAGCCTTAAGATCGGCAGCTGATATCGGTCCTCACCGGAGCGGCTGCGAGGGAGGGATCTCTGAGCCAATGGTGGGAGGCGCCTTAGGGGAGGGGTGCTTGGGGCCAATTTCGCCACGTCAGCAACAAGCCTGTTGAGTGGTGGCGTTAAACCGTAGTGTCACCGGCGTACCCGTTCACATCCGTTGACGGTATACGAACTGACCGTTTATCAACGCGTGAGGTCGTCATGCTCTTTGAAGTCTGGTTTGTCATTATTTGTCTCATGATAGTGGCCGGAATAGTCTTCCGGCTCACGCAGCGGCAGTTGCCACCAGTGCAAATGCACAAGGTTGCGCCGAAGGCCGCGTCCCGGCTCGTGGGCGAGTTCATCGCCAGCAGCTACGACGGTCAGTTCGGATACCCGAGTGGGCTGTTCCAGGTGGAGAGCTCAAGTGAGAGCCAGGTCGTGGCGCAGGAGGTCGTCGGGCGCGGCAGCCACTTCACCCAGATCCTCAAGGGCATATACGTCGCCGTCCTGGCCGTCGGCGACAGCTTCGGGTGCATCGGCGGGATCATCGCGCTGGCCATCGCGGTTCTCCTCACCCCGGCCATCGTCTACGCGGCGGTGGCTGAGGTGCTTCTCAAGTACTTGCTGAGGTCCCGGATCGTCACCAGCCTGCAGGGCGCGGGGGATGCGACGACGGTGGCCTTCACTCTCCGCGGGCCGGTCGCCCTGCTGGTCGGGCGGCGGCTCGAGCGGGCCTTCCACGCTCCGGTCCTGCCCGCGCGGATCGCAGCGCTCACCGGAGTGGCGGTTCCGGGGGTCGGCAGCCTCAACGCCGTCGGCATCACCGAGGCGACGGGCTCCAGCGTCCCAGAGCTGGCGGAGGCGAGCCTCCCGGAGGCTGGCGTCCCTGACCCGGCCGGCTCCGGTGAGCACGATGCCGCCGCCGCCGTCCCGCCAGACCCGGACGACGGCGCCCGGCCGGATCCGGGCGCCACGTCATGAACGACCTCGACGGTCCGCCTGCCGACGATCCTGCCTGGGACGATCCTGCCTGGGACGTCGCGGATGTAACGGAACAGGAAACGGTGGCGGCCCTACCTCCCGAAGTGGCCGAGGAGATCAGGGCGGCCGTGCACGCCGAGTTCACCCCGGTCCTGCACTATGTCGCGGACGCCCTGGCCCGCAACAACGCGTTCGATGAGCTGAGTGACCGGCTCAGGACGGCCGAGCGTCGGCTGGAGGCGCGCCGCGAGCGCCCACTCGTGGGGGCCCTCCACTATCTCCTGGACCGGCTGCGCCACCTGGATTTCGACCCGGTCGTCAAGCGCGAACTCGAAACGGACATCCTCGGGATGCTCTACGACGCCGGCTTCGAAGAAACGGGGCAGGTCGGCGAAGCATACGACCCGGCCAGGCACGAGGCCATCGACGGCCGGGCCGTGGGCGGCAGGGCGACGGTCACCGAGGTCTACACCCGCGGCCTGAGCTGCCTTGACGAAGTGGTCTTCCGCGCCAAGGTTCAGGTCCTTCCCGGCCCGCAGCCTCAGGACGAGGACGAGGCAGCCGCGGCAGCATTCAGCGAGGAGTGATCATCATGGACCGGATCTTCGGGATCGACCTCGGCACCACCAATTCGGTCATCGCCTACACCGATCCCAACGGCACGACCGAGGTTATCGCCGGCCGGGATGGCGGTCGGATCGTCCCATCTGTGGTCTATTTTCCCAAGGACGGCGACCTAGTTGTCGGCTCATTGGCCCGCGATCATGCGATCACGGAGCCCGAGCGTGTTGCGAGGCTCTTCAAGCGCGGCATGGGCAGCCATACCTTCCTGCCCGACGAGAAGTCGTTCACGGTCGACGGCAAGACCTGGGCCCCAGAGGAGCTGTCGGCCCTCGTGCTCCGCAAGCTGGCGCAGATGGCAGAGGACCAGTACGGCGAGCCTGCCCGCCGGGCCGTGATCACCGTGCCGGCGTACTTCGGCGAGGTCGAGCGCGCGGCGACTCGGGCCGCCGGGGAGATAGCGGGTCTTGAGGTCCTCCGCATCGTGAACGAGCCGACCGCGGCTGCCGTTGCGCACGGCCTTGACCATCCAGGCGAAGCCGGGCGGATCCTTGTCTTCGACCTAGGCGGCGGCACGTTCGACGTGACGGTCATGGACGTGTCGGCTGAGGGGGCCATGCAGGTAGTGGCCACCGGAGGTGACCGTGAGCTCGGCGGCATGGACTTCGACGAGCTCGTGGTCGGGAAGATGACCAGCACGGCCAGAGAAGGCGGGCTCGACATCGAGACCGAGCCGTGGGCCAGGCAGCAGGCCTACTTGCAGGCCGAGGACATCAAGAAGGAGCTGTCCTTCGCCGAGATCGCCGGCCGGTCCCTGACTGGCAGCGGGCGTCCGCTCCGGTTCGACCTGAGCCGGGGCGAGTTCGAGAGCCTGCTGGCGAACAAGCTGCGTGAGGTCGAGGACACCACCGTGTACACGCTGGAGAACGCCGACCTGCGGCCACCGGACCTGCGCATGGTGCTCATGGTCGGCGGCTCGAGCCGGATACCGGCCTTCCAACGCCTGCTCAAGAAGATCTACGGGAACGAGCCCACGTTCACCAGGAACCTGGACGAGGACGTCGCCCGCGGTGCCGCGATCCTGGCCGCCAAGGAAGGTGGTCAACTCGACCCGCGCAGTCGGCTGGCGCGAATGCCGAAGCCGGGCGACGTGCTCTCTCACGGCCTCGGGATCACGGTTGTCGATCCGGAGACCAGGCACCGATCTAACTCGGTCATCGTGCGGGTGAACGACAAGATCCCCGCCGACCGCACCGAGGGCTACGAGACGGTGGACGAGGGCCAGACCATGGTCGAGATACGCCTGAACCAAGGGGACGATGAGGACCTCGACTACGTCCGGGAGGTGGCGAAGGGCGTCGGCAAGTTCGGTCGGGCGGTGCCGCTGGGATACCCGATCACGGTTCAGATACAAGTGACACCCGACGGAACAGTTGATCTCTTCGCCGCGATGCGCAGACGAACGACCTGATCTGCAAGTTGGAAGTGCATCACCCCGACATTCTGTCCAAGGCGCAGCAGGAACAGTCGCGCCAGCACGTAGCACGAATCAAGGTGCGGTAGCCATGCCTCCGGTACGCGAACCATGGGTGTCCATCTCCTCGCTCCCCAAGGGCGCCTCCTATGAGGAGATGCTCAGTTTCTTCGGCATACCGCCGCATGACCCCGAGCAGCTCGACGACAACATCGGCAGCAAGCGGCGCTCCTGGCACGCCAAGACCAACAGCGGAAATCCCGAGGGCCGCCGCAAGGCCAAGGATGTCGAAACGCTCATCCAGCGCCTAGCGCAGGCTCTCAAGCGCGGGGTCCTGGACGGAGAGGGCGGTGGTGCCTCCGCCGAGATCCCCGAGGCGGTATTCGAGACCCTCGAAGAGCTCTGGCGCATCATCTCCGAGTACGTCTTCGCCGACGATTACGACCAGGCGCTATTGGTGGCGCGCGAGGCCCTCAACCGGCCGGGCATGTCCCACGTGGCCGCGGTCCTCGCCTGGGTGATCTCGACTGGGTTCAGCAACCGGGCCTTTGCTCACCCCTCGCTGCTGACCGAGGGGATGCAGGCCGCCGAGACCGCCATCGGCGAGCAGCCGGGCGAGGCGCGGAACTGGGAGAGCAGGGTCGGCCTGCTGATCGCGAGTTCGCGTCCCCAGGACGCGGTCGACGCCCTCACCCAAGCGGAGAAAACCCTCAACGGCCACATGACCGGCATGCTGCACCTGATGCGGACGCGGGCCACGATCGGCCTCGGTCGGCCGGAAGAGGCGATGCTCTCGGCCGTTCGTGCCGTCCACACTGCGCGTAATGACCCCGATGTCAACGCCATCCGCTCAGAAGCGACCGAACTTCTCGTCACCTGGCTGGCCGCCAACCTGCTGCCGATCAAGTCACCGGCGGACCTGAACCGCTACGTGGAGATGGTCGACGTCGCGGCCTGGTGCTCCTACGGGGTCCCGGAAGCGGAGGACAAGGTGCGGGTGCACCGGATGTGGGCCGCGAACGCCGGCCAGCGCGTCTTCACCGGAAGCTGGAAGCTGCGCTCGTTCCTCGCCGTGTGCACCGGCTTCATCTCGCTGCCTATCCATAACTACGTGAGGTCCTCGCCGGCCTGGAGAGTCTTCTCCGAGGGCCTGGGAAAGGAGGAGATTACCGAGTCGTTCGTCATCGTCGCGAGCCCGCAATACGTGCAGGACGCGCACAACGTGAAACTCTCCGTGGGCTTCGGAGACATCTAAGAGCGCGTCCACCGACAGTTGCAGGACGATGAGCATGGACTACGAGCGCAGTGCTAACGCGGTCCGGGATCGGCTGGCCCGCTTCAGGTCATCAGGCGATCGCCGCATCATCATTGATCCGGAAGCCGCCCGGGAGGTCGCCGCGCTCCGCGAGTCCATCGACTGGCCGCCGTTCGGGCCGCCGCCCCGGGGCGCGCCGCTCCGGCGTGAGCTCGAAGCGGTGGTGCTGGCCGGCACGGTCCAGTTCATCCGCTGCCATGAGCTGGACCGACTCGATCGAGTGGATCCGTGGCTGGAAGCGACCGAGCTGTTCACCGCGGTCTATCCGCTCGCGCCTGCCATGGTCCCTGAGCCGATGCGGGCCATGTGCGGTGCGCTGGCCGGGGACCCGCCGGACGTGAGTCACGCCGAGTTGCACAATGAGGCGATCGACATGCTGGACGCCGTCGAGGTGACCGGCGACCTGGCCGAGCTCGATCAGGCCATCTGGCTGCTGGTCTCGGCGTTCATCTCGGCGCCCGAGGAGGCCGACCGGGCCCGTCACCTGTCGGTGCTGGGGACCGCGTGGCTCGACCGGTACTGGATGACCGGCCGGCTGGCGGACCTGGACAACGCGGTGGCCGCGCACCGGCGCGCGGTCGCCATAGACGTTCGCGATACGGCGGACCGGGCGGGCCACCTGGCCAACGTGAGTGCCGCCCTGCTGGCCCGGTACGAGAACACCGGGCGCGTTCCTGACCTGGACGAGGCGGTGGCAGCGGCCCGGACAGCCACAGACATAGCCACAAGAGCCAGCGATCAGGACCGTCCCGGGTGGCCGGATGGGACCGGCCGGGACCGGGCGCTGGCGATTAGGCGCGCCCGGCAGACCAGCCAATCCGGCCTGGCCGGCGCCTTGCTGCGCCGCTACCTCTACGGTCGTGTCCAGGCCGACCTGGACGAGGCGATCGTGGCTGGCCGCGAAGCGGTCGCTGCCCTCCTCCCCGGTGATCCAGCCGGACCTGGGCTGCAGGCGAACCTGGCCAACCTGGTGCTGGAACGCTTCACGCGCCTGTGGCGGCTGGCTGACCTGACCGAGGCGATGACCATCGCGCAGTCCGCCGCCGACGCCACCACGAGGCGCGATCCGGCCCGGGCGGTGGCCCTGCATGTCCTGGCCCTGGCACATGCCGACCACTTCCAGTACGCCGGGAACATCGGCGATCTTGACCGAGCCATCTCGGTCGGCCGGGAAGCGGTCACCGCCGCGCCCCGTGGTCATCCGGGCCTCGCTGTCTGCCTTTCCGGCCTGGGCGGCGCGCTGCGGATGAGGTACGAGTCCGCCGGTGACACCGACGCGCTCGACGAGGCGGTCACCGTGCTGCGCCGGGCGGTCCACGCCGCGCCGGAGCACGTGACTGCGCCGGGACACCTGAACAACCTCGGGAACGCGCTGCGCAGCCGGTACGAGGTCAGCAACGTGGCCGCTGCGCCCGCCGCTGCGGACCCGTCCGATATCCGGGAGTCGGTGACGGTGCTGACCAAGGCGGTCGCCGCCGCCCAACCGGACGCACCCGACCGGGCCGGATACGTGGCGAACCTGTCCAGCTCGCTGATCGCGGCGGCCGAACACGATGCCGTCCCCGATGCCGTGGACCAGGCGATCAGCATCTTGGACCGGGATCTCGGCACCGTCGGCGGCGATCATCCGCTGCGGCATACTTACCTGGCCGCCCTGGGTCACGCCTGGCTGGCCAGGTTCGACGCCTCGGGTGAGGACCTGGCGTTGGACCGGGCGATCGACTACATCGGCCAGGCGACCAAGGCCGTCCCCGGTGAGCATCCCCGCCGCGCGGAATACCTCGCCCGGCTCGGCAATTCGCTACGCCGAAAGGCTGAGGGCTCAGTAGACGCGGCCGGTGCCATGGACCGGGCGGTCGCCAGGGATGCCATCGCGGCCAGCCGGTCCGCTGCGCAAACCGAGACCGCCCCGGTCGTCCTCCGGGCCATGGCGGCACGGGACTGGGGGCAGGTCGCCGCCGGGATTAAGGATGCTGCCGAAGCGGTGAACGGGCTCTCGGTCGCGGTGGGCCTGCTGGACCAGGTGGCCTGGCGCGGGCTGCAACGAGGTGACCAGGAACGCAACCTCGGCCGGTTCGCTGCGCTGGCCTGCGACGCTGCCGCGTGGGCGATCCGGGCCGGGCAGCCCGAACGGGCCGTCGAACTGCTGGAGCAGGGCCGCGGCATCCTGCTGACCCAATCGCTGGACGAGCGCGCCCGCGAGCACGACCTCCGTCGCGCCAGCCCGGATCTGGCCGACCGGCTCGCCTGGGTTGACGACCAGCTTGAACGTCTCCCGCCTGCCAGTGACCCGCTGCGGGCCGACGACTCCGGTCTGGCCCGCCGCCGCGCGGATCTCGCCCTCGAACGGGACGCTCTCCTCCAGCAGATCAGGAACCTGCCCGGCCTAGCCGACTTCCTCAGGCCGCCCGACTTCGCCGCTCTGCGAGGCGCCGCGGCGCAGGGGCCCGTCGTGATCATCAACGTCAGCGGCTACGGCTGCGACGCGCTGACCGTGACTACCAGCGGAGTTCACATCACCCCGCTGACCGGGCTGACCGGCGCCGACGTGGTAGCGCACGTGCTCTCCTTCGTCCAAGCCCTGGAACGATGGCCAGCGGAGCGAGGAGTGATCGCCGAGATCCTGGCCTGGCTGTGGCGCACGATCGCCACCCCGCTGCTCCCCGTCCTGACGGCAACCTGCGCCGTTCCGGCCCCTCAGCGTCCCCGCATCTGGTGGTGCCCGACCGGCCCGATGGCCTTCCTGCCCCTGCACGCGGCAGGCCACCATGACCCGCCGGGTGACTCCGTTCTCGACCGGTTTGCCTCCTCTTACACCCCGACGCTCCGCATGCTGTTGCGCGCACGCGCGCACGCTGGCCAGACCCACGAGGGCAGGCAGCCCCTGATCGTCGCGATGCCAGGCACCCCCGGCCAGGCCCAGCTTCGCGGCGCCAACGTCGAAGCTGACGACTTTGTCCATCAGTTCAGCGATGCCAGCCAGCTTCGCGACGCCGACGCCACCGTGAAAGCCGTTGGGCTTGCGCTCAGACAGAGCCCTCAGCTGGCGCACTTCGCCTGCCACGGCATCCAGGACATAACCGATCCCTCAGCAGGACAGCTTCTCCTGCACGACGGACCGCTCCGCATCCCCGAAATCGCCCGGCTGCGCCTCGATGGGGCCGAGCTCGCGTACCTGTCCGCTTGCCAGACGTTCACTGGGGGCATACAGCTCTCCGACGAGGCGATAACACTCGCCACCGCGTTCCGGCTCGCCGGATACCGCCACGCGATAGGGACCCTGTGGAGCATCAGCGACACCTGCGCACCGGAGATCGCCCGGCAAATCTACCGACAGCTCACGGATCCCGAGACCGGCGGCATCGACGCGAGCAGAGTAGGCATCGCCCTCGACGCGGCCATTCTCGACATTAGGAACCTGCGGCGGAGCGAGCCGTGGCTCTGGGCGTCCTACGTCCATATCGGGCCATAGCCACCGCCCATGAACACTCAGCGGAAGTGGTAACTACCGCACCAGGTGCAATCAGTATCCGGTGGGCTGGCGCGGGGTGTAGGGCTCCTCGAGCGCGCGGATCTCCTCATCGGTAAGCCTGATATCCAGGGTNGCGACGGCATCGGCTAGGTGGTTCGGCTTGGTCGGGCCGACGATCGGGCTGGTGACGACGGGGTTCTTCAGCACCCAGGCCAGGGCGATCTGCGCCATTGGCACGCCCCGCTGGTCAGCGACCTGCTGTACGGCATCGATGATCGCCCGCTCGCCGTCGCCGAACATCCGGCGGCCCACGGGATCGGTGTCAAAGCGGGGGGTCCGCTCACCCCAAGGCCGGGCCAGCCGTCCCTTGGCCAGCGGGCTCCACGGGATGCAGCCCACGCCCTGGTTCTCGAGCAGGCCGAACATCTCGCGTTCTTCCTCCCGCTGCAGCAGGCTGTACTGGTCCTGCATGGATACAAACCTCGTCCACCCGCCCAGCTGCGCGGCATGCTGCATTGCGGCGAACCGCCAGGCGTGCATCGAGGAGGCGCCGAGGTAGCGGGCCTTGCCGGCCTTGACCACGTCGTGCAGCGCCTCCATGGTCTCCTCGACCGGGGTCTCCGGGTCGAAGCGGTGGATCTGGTACAAGTCGACATAGTCGGTGCCCAGCCGGGACAGCGACGCGTCGATCTGGGTCATGATCGCCTTGCGGGACAGCCCGGAGCCGCCCGGGGTGTCATCCATTGTGAAGAAGACCTTCGTGGCCAGGACGATGTCCTCCCGGCGCGTGTACTTCCGCAGGGCCCGCCCGGTGATCTCCTCCGAGGTGCCGTAGCCGTAGGCGTTGGCCGTATCCCAGAAGGTCACGCCCAGCTCGACCGCCTCACGGAAGATGGGCTCAGCCCCCGCGTCATCCAGGGCCCACTCGTTGAATCCCCTGGAGGTGTCGCCGAAGCTCATGCAGCCCAAGGTGATCCGGCTGACCTTCAGGCCGCTGCGACCAAGGTTCGTGTACTCCACTGTTTTCTTCCTCTCAGGACTGATGCCGCCGGGAACGACTCCCAGTCAACCCGGGACACCCCAGGTGAGGGAGGGCCTGCCGTTCCAGGTACTGACAGGGCCCCTCAGCAGGACGCGGCGCCGCCACCGGGGCCTGCGTCAACCGCGGCCGTGTATCAGGCCGTCCCGACCCGCCTCTTCCGGGTCAGGGGTGGCCCCGGTGGCCGCCCCAGACAGTCATTGAGACGGTTTGGAGGACGCAATGAGACTTCTAAAGGGATCGCGTCGGATCGCGTGGGCCACGCTGACACTGGGATTGGTCGGCATGCTGAGCGCCGGATCGTTGCCGGCCCAGGCCAAGGTCATCCCGCCGATCGTGAAGCGGACGGTCGTCGGCCTGGGCGGTGTCTCCCAGGTGTCGGCCGGGGGGCAGTTCAGCCTCGCGCTGTACGCCGCGCCGCTGTTCATCGAGGCGCCCGCGAGCTAGCAAAACCATGCGGGCGCCCGGGGTGACGCGGGCTGTCACCAACGCCCGTTCGGATCAAGGAAAACAGTGATATAGGTGCGGAATCCGGATTTGAGCGTCCACAAAGTCCCGGCTCACCCGGGACACCCGTCCCGTGACAGCGGGACCGAAAGGGCCGATCGTGGGAACGTGGGTCTGGGCCTTCAGGAACGGGCAGTGCCGGCCGGGCGGGTGACGCCGGCCGGCCTGACCCGGGCGGCGGCCGCGGCGGCCGCGCTGGCGATGATCCTGGCCGTCGCCACCGCGATGCTGGCGGCTCTCGGCCATGACCTGTCCGGATTCCTGGTCCCGACCGCTCTCGGCTATGCCCTGATGGGGGCCATCCTGCTGGCCCGGCGGCCGGGTCATCCGATGGGCCCGCTGCTGTGCCTGATCGGCCTCGCGAACGCGATTCCCGCCGCCACCTTCGCGTACGCCAGGTACACCGTGGTGCACTCGCCCGGTTCGCTGCCGTTCGCGACCGCGGCGCTGTGGCTGGAGACCTGGGTTTACGCGCCGGCCACCAGCCTGACGGGCCTGGTCCTGCCGCTGGTCTTCCCGGACGGGAGGCTGCTGTCGCCCCGGTGGCGGCCGGCCCTGTGGGCGG
>JGI12269J14319_10001496_pt1 | contig 23246 bp, 17 predicted proteins | sample PeaSoiSIISIP2007_FD_14319 | JGI IMG/M metagenome (IMG submission 14319)
CGAAATTTGCGTCCAGGTTCCATGCGGACCGGGAAGGGAAGCTCCACGCCTGCGTCCCAAAGAGAGTGCGCCCTCCCCCGATGTCCAGGTCCAAGACGAACCCGTCCCGCAACTGGACTCCTCCGTAGAGCAGGAGGCTGGAGAACGGGCCGTGGAAGGAGCTGTTCGGATCCAGATGGTCCTCGAAGCTCGCGTACCCGATGGAAAGGGTGGGTTGGAGGAAGAACCAACCGAGATAGAACCTTCTGCCCAGGAATATCGACGCCTGGCCCCGATCGAAACTTCGCCGAGTGGTGTCGAAGGTTTCTCCTCCAGCGGAAAAGTCGTTCTGCTCGTCGATCAGAAGATCGTGCCGATTCAGATCCGTCCCGGATACCTGGACCACCCAGGACGACTGGTCCTTCTTGCCGAATTCAAAGGAGACCTTGCCGTAGTAGAGCGGGATCACCAGCAGATCGAAGGCCGAGGACGGACTGAAGGTCAAGGCGTACGGTTCCTCTCCCCTCGCCGTCGAGGCGGTGCCGGACAGCGCCAACAATGCAGCCGCAAGTCGTAGGGAGATTCCCATCAAGCTCTCTTTCGTCCTGGAGAGGCTGACCTTGGTTGGAATCGAATCCATGCCTGAAAATCCTAGGTCAACATCCGCGCCAACAACGATCCCGGGCCGAAATAGCCCGGTGCGGGCATACCGCAGGATTCGACCTGCGGACCGATCAACGGCGAGGGTCTGCGCCACGCTCCAGGAGGGAGCACCCCGGCCGGCACAAACAAAAAGATTGGCGGATCCTTCTATCTCGCGGTAAGTTCTTGTCAGGTTCGAAACTTCGTCCGGCGGACCCGTCGCCGTCCACGATCCCTCGCTCCACTTCCCACCCTTCGGACCTCCTGCACCAGAGCCGGATTCCGCGAGCCAGGAGAAGATCATGAATCGAGATCCCCATCAATTTCTGGCAAACGGACCGATCCGCCGCTTGTTCCTCCTCCTAGCCGCAGTCGTTCCCGTGGGAGCCTCCGAAGCACTGCTGCAGGACACGGTCGCGATGGATTCCACCGGCGCGACAATTCCCGTTCGCGATGCACCGTCGGAGCCGCAGGCCTTCGATAGCAACGGTGGAGGAGGCTTGGAGCTCGGAGGATGGTGGTATCCCAACCTGGGACGACTCTTCGAGATCGGAGGTGTCGGGTCGAAGCCTTCCGGCCTGTCGTTCGGAGGCACCTTCGAAGTCGGGGATCCGGGGTCGTCGCAGAAATCCGCTTATGTCTGCGGAACCTATGGCTGTTCCGATGAAGAGTACCAGAAGGTGCTCTGGGCGCTCGATCTCCTGACCGGTTGGTCGGAGAGGGGGTTTCTCTCCGACCACCTCGGCCTTCGACTACTGGCCGGAATCAGTGGAAATTTCCTCTCGGAGAGCATCGACGATTGCGAGGACTGCTCTTCCTACAACCATTACTCCCTTGGACTCGTGATCAGGCCGGAAGCCGTCCTCTACATGCCTCTCCGGGACTCTCAGCCGGGAGGAGGGTCCGCGGCCGACTGGCTCCTGATCCTCAGCCCTCGACTGGACGTAGGAAGCCCAAAACCCGGCTGGTCGTTTGGCGTACAGTTGGGTGTCCACACCCGGTAGGATAGAACAGCACGAATAGAGCATCGAACCGGCCAAGGGGTCAAAGGGGATCGAAGTTATTCGGAGGGCCGCAGCGGCCCAGAGAGCCTGAGACCCCCTGCGCGCGGAATTGCCAAGAGTCCGAGCCAGGGGTCCCATCCGGTTATCCGGATGGGAGGGTTTGGGGATCCTTGGCCCGCCGGGTACAGGCAATGTCCCTGTAGACCAAGCCGCGCCGCAGGCGCAAAAATCAGGCAGTCCCGCCCAGCCCCGGATGGTACAGCTCCACCACGCTGTCCCGCACCAACACGAGAAACGTGCAGATGGCCAGCACCGTTCCAAATGGAAATTGGAAGAAGTTCACGATGTCGACGACCAGGGTGAAGGTTCTCCATTTGCGCCGGGCGATGCACCGTCCCGCCAACACGTTGGCCACGATACCCAGGCCCAGGATCGCGCCGACAACCAGGTAGAAACACCGGAAGATCGCCAAGAACCCCAGCGGGGGCGCCTTGGCGCATCCGCCCGCGAAGAGTCCCGGGCAGGCGAGCAGGTGGAAGAAGATCCAGTAGTGCAAGAACAGGAATCCGATGCCCACCACAAGAAACCCCGCGAACACGTAATGCGCCGTCGAGAGGTAGTTCAGGTGCTTTCGATCCTCGATCCGCTGGTCCTTGTGGGGCGGTGGAAGAGTCTCGTCCATGGTCGGACAAGATAGACGGCGCCGCTGGGCCAGGCGCGCCGTTTCCTCGTTTGCAATGTGGGGACGCATGAGGCCGCAACCGCCGTTCCCTCCGAGGTTCTACGGGCGGTAGAACCAAATGGGAAGGGAATGCGACTATTCTCCCGTTCCATCCCATCCACGGAGCCCTCCATGCTGGTCCTGCCGCTTCTGATCGCCCTTTCCGGGAACGCCACCATCCACCCAGGCGTGCCGGGCGTCGCGGTGCGACACGACGCGCTGGGGGGAGTCCCCCTGTGCGTCTGGAACGATTCCGGGCTCTTCACCAAGCTCACACCCGGCATCCACGCCGTGGACGAGCACGTGTTCCGCTACCCGAATGGATCGACCTCCAACCAATACCACTGGAACAGCGACGGCCACTACGACGCCGATTCCATCTGGGTGGCCTCCGACAGCACCTTCTCGCCGGGATGGGTGGGCGAAACCATCCACCGCGGCACTTCGTACAACCAGTACAGCTCCGTCTACCAGAGCCTGATCGACGACGGCGACACCACCACCTTCTGGTGGTCCAACCCCGACCATCCCGACGCTCCGGGATGGTTCGAGATGGACATGGGTGCCGCCACCAGCATCGATTCCTTCGCGTTGTGGCTGGGGAACATCCGCCCCGATTCGGTGCAGATCGTCCGCTGGCCCACCAATGGAAGCGTCTATCCCCTCCCCCACGAGCAGGCCACGGCCTGGACGGAACTGGCGCGGTTACCCGCCTCGTCGTTCGTGGGATTCAGGCTCCCCTCGCCAATCTCGGCCCGATACGTGGGTGTCCGCCCCATCGGAAGATTGGACAGCGGCTGGCAGGTGCGGGAGTTCCAGGTCCTGCGCCTGGGAACCGTGGTCTCCAACAACATTCCGGACGGCGCCAACCAGACCAAGGTCGACGCCGTATCGGCCATTCCTGCTGTGCGCAAACGCACCTATTCCAGCGACTGGGACTTCGAGACCTACATGAACTGGATCCAGTCCTACCCGGACGCCCAACCCATGATCTGCGTGAACTACGGTGGGGGCACGCCGCAGGAGGCCGCGGCGTGGGTCCATTACGCCAACGTGGTGAAGCACTACGGCATCCACCGCTGGCAGATCGGGAACGAGATCGCGGGCGACTGGGAGGACGGCGGACCGGTCACAGCGCGCGAGTACGCCGAGCGCTTCGTGAACTACGCCCAGGCCATGAAGGCGCAGGATCCCTCCATCGAGGTGGTGGGTCCGGTCTTCCCCTCCGACCAGTTCACCCAGAACGCCTCGGGCGACTTCGACGGCCGTTCGTGGATGCAGGGCTACCTATACTACGTGGATTCGGTGGAGAAGGCCACCTCGCGACTGGTGGACGGCATCGACTTCCACACCTACCCGTACTGGTTCAACGGCGTCCCCGCAGCCCAGGAGATGATCGACAGTTGCGACGGCAGCGGAGCGGCCTACGACACCCTGATCGCGCTGATTGGCCGCACCATCGCCAACCCCGCGTCCCGCGAAATCCTGATGACCGAGTACAACACCAGTACCGTGAGTTCCTCGCTGGAACAGACCACCTCCGCCGGCACCGCCACGGGCCTGCAACTCGCGCACTTCATCCAGCGCTTCGGAGATCGAGGCGTCGCCGTCCTCTGGGAATTGTTCGAAGGTGGAGGCACCGGACCCGACAACACCTGGGGAACCTTGAGCGAATTCGACAACCCCACCCAGGGTGAATGGTCGTCGCTGGGAGATCCCCCCGCCGCCACCTTCTGGCCCAAGCGCACCATCCTGCGCCAATGGCTGGACACCGCCGGGGGCGACACCATCGAACCGGTGGACCAGACGACCGGGGCCCGGCTTTTCGCGGTTCGCAACGGTGGACGAGTTTCCATCCTGGCCTTCAACCTGGGACCCGACTCCACCACCATCGCCCTGGATCCGAGCCTCTATCCGCAAGGGGGCGACATCCTGTCCTGGGGCACCGGGGAATTCGATTGGATCGGAACGACCACCGACGCCCAGGCGATGCCGGACAACGGACCTTCTTCCCGGCCGATCCCCGTGAACTGGAACGGTTCCGCCAGGATCCCGCCCTATGGTTTCCTGGTGGTGCGAGGTTCGGGGCGCGGCTCGCAGCCGCTGCGCACGGTGCATTGGCAGCTCTCGCGACCCGGTCCCACCGTGGCCGACACGGTCACCGTCTCCGGGTGGTCGACCTCCGAAGGGACCCACCTGACCGGGGGCACCTGGTCGGCGGGCGGCGCCTCCGGCCCCCTGGTGGCCACCGACGGCGCCTGGGACGGACCCTGCGAATCCTGGACGGCCCGGATCCCGGCGGCGAACGTCGGGGTGGGGGCATGGAACCTGCACGTGACCGTGACGGATTCCGTCCACGACACCGCGCGCGATTCCACCCCGTTCCAGGTTTCGGGAACGCTGCGACCGGTGCTGCTGGTCAGCAACTTCGACAACAGGAGCCTGACGACCTCCTTGAAGACCTCCTGGACCAAGTACACCGCCGATCCCCTGGAGACGGTTCTCACCAAGATCGACACCACCAAAGGCCTGGGCTCGCCCTACCTGAAGGATACGGTCAGCATGGACCAGCCGGCGGGGCTCGCCTACACGGTGTACGCCGCCGCCGACTTCGGCGTCCCCTTGGGGCTCGCCAACTCCGACACCACGCGCAACCTCGTGGGGCTGTTGTTCGACATCAACACCACCTTCGGCAATCCCGCCGGCACGTTCACACTCTACGCGAACACCACCACCGTGAAGGATTACGACAACTACTCCGTGAGCCTTCCCAACACGAACGGAGCGTGGGTCCGCGACACCGCCCTGTTCAGCGACTTCCACCAGGCGGGATGGGGCGTACCCGTTCCATTCCACGTGGACAGCCTGAACCAGGTGGAGTTTCGCGGCACGGGGACCGGCTCCATGGTGATCCGGCTGGACAACGTCGCCTTCCTGGGCACCAAGGGGGCCGACTACATGGTGGGCATCGCGCCGCGATCGGCACACGCGCCGGAACTCGCCATCTACGGACAGCGCCTGCAGGTGGGAATCCAGGGAAGTTGGACATTGCGGCTCTTGTCCGCGGACGGCCGCACGCTGACCCGGTGGACGGGCACGGGTCCCACCACCCTGGCCCTGCCCCGGACCGCGAGCACCTCCTGGGCTCTGCTGGAAGGCAATGCCCTGCGACGGACCTTGTCCATCCCACCCATGAGCCGCTAGGAAGTCCGCCTCCGGTCGACGAGACCGGAGGCGTTCAACGGGGCAAGGACGCTTCGAAGGCTTCCAGGTCCTTGGGGGAGATCGTGAAGTAGCGCGCCTGGGGATGGTGGAACACCAGGGCCGACACCGAACCCTCGGGGTCCATCATGCATCCTTCCGTGAGGTTCACTCCCACGGATTCAGGCTTCAGGAGATCGAACAGGATCTCCTGGTCTTCCAGCCTGGGGCAGGCGGGATACCCGAAGGACACGCGGATGCCGCGGTACTTGGCCTTGAAGATGTCGGAAACCGACAGGTCGGCGGGATCCGCGAATCCCCAGGACAGCCGCAGGTGCCTGTGGCACAGCTCGGCGAAGGCCTCGGCCGTCTCCAGCGCCAGCGCGGCCAGCGCGTGGGCCTTGAGGTACTCCCCCTTGGTCTTGAGATCCTCCACCGCCTCGCGGACCCCGGACCCGCTGGTCACGCAGAACATGGCCACGTGGTCGGGCTTTTGGGGATGGACGAAATCCGACAGGGAAATCCCCCACCCTTCGGACTGGCGCGGGAATCGCAACGCACCGACCTCCGAATTCCCGTCCGCGGCCAGGAGGTGGATGGTGTCGCCCTCCGCCCGAGCCCGGAAGAACTGGTAGACACCGTTGGGCCGCATCCAGCCGCGCTTCAAGGACTCCGCCTTCAGCGAATCCACGAAGTCGCGCAGCTCCAGCGCCTTGGGGTCCTTCTCCTCCCAAAGCCGCTCCACGGATCCCTTGAGCCCCAGGTGCTTCCCGAAGAGCATGGCGGGATTCAGGTACTTCCAGATCTCCGGAAGCGCCCGGGTCCATTCGGTGCGTTCCAGCGTCGGGGGAACGAACAATTCGTTGTCGCGCGCCAGGACGAGCTTCTCCTTGGGCGCGGCGTCGGGGGCTTCCGCCGGCTTGGAATCGGCACCGGTGCGGACCTTCTCCTCCATGGCGGCGTGCGAATCCAGGAACGGCTTGCGGGAGTCGTCTCCGGACAGCTTGTTGGCCGCGTCCAGACCGGTCATCGCGTCCTTGCAGTAGACCACCGCGCCTTCGTACTGGGTGGCGATGTTCTTCACGGTGAAATTGTTGGAGAGCGCGGCCCCGCCCACCAGGATGGGCGTGTGGATCCCCGCGTCGCGCAGATCGCGGGCGGCGGTCACCATCTCGTGGGCGCTCTTGACCAGCAGCCCGGAGAGCCCGATGAGGTCGGGCTTGTGCTCGCGGGCCATGGCCACCAACCGGTCTGGCGGAACCTTGATGCCCAGGTTCACCACCTGGTAGCCGTTGTTCCCCACGATGATCTCCACCAGGTTCTTCCCGATGTCGTGCACGTCGCCTTTCACCGTGGCGAGCATCAGCTTTCCCCGGTTGGAGCTCTCGTTCTTCTCCATGCGCGGTTCCAGGAAAGCCACGGCGGCCTTCATGGCCTCGGCGCTCTGGAGCACCTCCGCCACGATCAGTTCGTTCCGGTTGAACAGGCGGCCCACCTCGTTCATGCCGTCCATGAGGGGACCGTTGATGATCTCCAGGGGATGCATCCCCTGGACCATCAGCTTCTCCAGGTTGTCCACGAGGCCTTCCTTGGAGCCGGTCAGCACGCAGTTGGACACGGTCTGGGCGGGAGGGAGATCCACCGCCGCGGCCTTCTCCTCGACCTTCTTGCCGCGAAAGTGCGCCGTGAAGGCGGCAACCGCATCCTGCCTGCGATTCCAGATCAGATCGTCGCAGAGGTCCTTTTCCTCCTGGGGGATCTGCGCATAGCGCACCAGCTTCTCGGCGTTGACGATGGCGCTGGTGAGCCCCGCCTTGGTGGTGTGGTAGAGGAACACGGAATTCAGCACTTCGCGCCCGGCGGGAGGCAGCCCGAACGACACGTTGGAGACGCCCAACGTGCTCTGGCACCGCGGGAAGCGATCGGAGATCAGGCGCACGCCTTCGATGGTCTTGGCCCCCGAACCCACGTAGTTCTCGTCGCCGGTCCCCGCGGGGAACACCAGGGCGTCGAACATGATGTCCTCTTCGGGAATGCCCCAATCCTCGGTCAGGATCTTGTGGAGGCGTTCGGCCACGGCCAGCTTGCGCTCGGGCTCCACGGCCATGCCCACCTCGTCGATGGTGCCGGCCACCACCATGGCGCCGTAGCGCTTGACCAGGGTCAGGAGTCCGGTGAAGCGCTCGGCGTCGGGGCCGTCTTCCAGGTTCACCGAGTTCAGCACGCACTTCCCCTGCACCAGTTGGAACGCGGCTTCCACGACCTTGGGGTCCTGGGAATCGATCATGAACGGGGCCTTCACGATCTTGACGGCCTTGGTCAGGAACTCGACCACGTCGGATTTCTCGTCGCGGTCGGGATTGGCCAGGCAGACGTCGATGATGTGGGCTCCGGCGCGCGACTGTTTGCGGGCGATCTCGGCGGCCTCCTCGAACTTGCCCTCGTTGATCAGGGTCTTGAAGGCGCGCGACCCGATGGAGTTGGTGCGTTCCCCCACGATGTAGGGACGTCCGGACTCCTCCATCTCCAACAGGTCGATGCCGGTCACCCAGCGCTTGTGCTCGGACGGAATCCGTCGCGGCTGCTTGCCCCGCATCGCCTGGACCACCGCCGAGATGTGTTCCGGCGTGGTGCCGCAGCAGCCGCCCACGATGTTGAGCCATCCGGCTTCCGCGAAGCGCTCCAGCTGGCGCGCGAGCATGTCCGGGGTCTCGTCGTAGCCTCCGTGCTCGTTGGGGAGGCCCGCGTTCGGGGCGCAGGCCACGTTGGTTCTCGCCGACCTCGCGAGGCTGCGGACGTGGTCGGTCATGAATTCCGGGCCCGTGGCGCAGTTGAGGCCCACATAGAAGGGATCCACGTGCTCCAACGAGGCGTAGAAGGCCTCGGCCGACTGGCCGCCCAGGAGGACGCCCTGCATCTCCACGGTGCCGGAAATCGACACGGGGATGCGCACGCCGCGCTCGCGGGCGGCCTGCTCGATCCCCACGATCCCGGCCTTGGTGTTCAAGGTGTCCAACTGCGTCTCCAGCAGGAGGAAGTCGGAACCTCCGTCCCAGAGCCCACCGGCCTGCACGCGAAAGGACTCCACGAGCTCCGTGAAGGTCGCGCCGCCGGTGAGGGAAAGGGACTTGGTCGTGGGTCCCATGGAGCCGGCCACGAAACGCGGTTTTCCGTCGCGCGCCTGGGCGGCGTTGGCTTCCGCCAAGGCCACGGACGCGCCCGCCTTGGAGATCTCGTAGGCCTTCGCGCCCAGTCCGTAGTCCTCCAGCACCAGCGGGGTGGATCCGAAGGTGCAGGTCTCCACGATGTCGGCCCCCGCCTGGTAATAGGCTCGATGGACGCTCGCGATGGCTTCCGGCTTGGAGAGCAGGAGGTTCTCGTTGCACCCCTCGTATTCGGCGCCGCCGAAGTCCGCCGCCGTCAACTTCTGGCGTTGGAGCATGGTGCCCATTCCACCGTCCAGGACGGCGATTCGGGTGGACATCAGTTCCTTGAGGAGGGCGATCTTGGACATGGCTCTAATATATCAAATAATCATGATATGATGATATGTTAAGCCACCTGTGCGGACCACCCGACGGCGGAGAGTCGGTTGTGGCTGGGATCGGCACCGGCCAGAAGATGCTGCAGTCCCGAGAAGCCCGCTTCGGTCAGAAGGGATTCCATGTGCTCCACGGAAAATCCCAGCCAGAAATCCCCCTGTTCGGCCCGCATCCACTCCTCCGCATGGGGAGCCAGGTCCAGGACCCAGAGCTGTCCACCACGGGCCAGCAGGCGACGCGACTCCCGCAGGAGGGCCAAGGGGTCTCCGGCATGGTGCAGGGCATGGGACAGGAGAACGCGATCGAAGGACGCGTCGGGCAGCCCCGTCGCGGTGAAGTCGGCTTGGACGCAATCGATCTCCCCGAGCCCTTCCCTCCGGGCGCGGGAACGGGCGCGGTCCAACTGGGCCTGGGACAGGTCCACCAAGGTGACGTGGTGCCCGGCGGCCGCGGCCAGGCACCCGATGATCCCGTCGCCGGCACCCAGATCCAGGAAGCGGCAGCGCGGAAGCAGGAGGAACAGGGCCCGGGCGACGATCTCCCAGGTGCGCGCGGGCACCCCGATCTCCCCCAGGTAGGAACTCTCGTCCTGGAACCTCCGGCGGCCTTCCAGTTCCCTGGCCTCCAGAATCTGTCGCAACCGCAACCTGTCGGCCGCACCGTCCCTGCGCCCCTGGTCGTCCAGGACCTCCTGCAGGACGCGGCCGTCCGCCTGACCGGCATCCGGAGCCACCAGGGCGTAGAAGGACCACTTGCCCTCCCGCCGGAGCTGCACCAACCCCTCGGAGCGCAGCTGGCCCAGCTGGGTGGAAAGCCTGCTCTGTCCCCAGGCGAGGATGCTCTGGAGTTCGTGCACCGCGAGTTCGGATTGGGCCAAAAGCCAGAGGATCCGGATCCTTCCGGGATCGGAGAGGATTTTGAGCAGGCTCGAAAGGTCCCGTTTCATGTTCACACCCAATGATATCAACCCCAGCCTCCGCTTCCTTTGGCCGATCTCGCCCCACAGCCTACTTTTGGAACCGATGCGATCCGTGCTCCTCTTCCTGGCCGCCCTCTGGGCCGTTCCCCCGTGCGCCGCCGATACGACATCGACTCCCATGGAATCCGCTTCGCGTCACCCGTCCGACTCCCTGCACGTGCCTCCCCCGGCTTGGATGACGGGACTGCAATCCGCGGTGGTGCCGGGTTGGGGCCAATTTTCCACCGGACACCCCATCGAAGGCTCGGTCGCGGGCATCCTGGACATATGGTTGTACGCGGACGTGATCCAGCGCACCTGGACCTCCATCCCCAAGCTCCGCGTCACCACCCGCGCCCTGGAGTCGGAGGTTGCCGCGCAATCGGGCACCGTCCAGACCCTCCAGGCCGACACGGCTGCCTCCTCGCCCACCTCCACCACCTCCCAGAACGAACTTCCGGGCGCGAAGAGCACCTTGCGCATCGAGGAAGACAGCGCCTCTTCGGCCCGGGGAAGGGAGCGGACCTCGGCGGACTACAGGAACTGCGAATTGGCGTGGGCCGTGGGGGTGCACCTGTATTCCATCGTGGACGCGGCGGAAGACGCCTGGATCGAGCGCGGCGGCAGGCGCCCGGTCACCGACATGGCCACCGCCGCCTGGGCCAGCGCCCTGGTGCCGGGTCTGGGTCAGATCTACAACGCCCACTACTCCAAGGCGGCCCTGCTCTACTGCGGCGTGATCGGCGCCGTGGTTTCCTACCAGTCCCACCAGAGCATGGTCGCGTTCTGGGAACAGGAAAACGCCAGGGCCATCGCCGACAGCGCCTCCACCGACGTGATCCAGCAGCAACTGGTCTTCTACCGCAAACGCCGGAACCAGTACGTGTGGGGACTGGGGCTCATCTACATCTACCAGATCCTGGACGCGGTGGTCGATGCCCGCCTCTCGCGGGTGGACCAGCCCTTCCCCATCTCCGTTTCCCCCACCTTCCCCGATCCCGGCCTGTTGGTTTCCTGGACCTTCTGATGGCCCGGGTCCGGCTCTCCGACGTCGCCGCCAGGGCGGGAGTCACCCCCGGAGCCGCGAGCCTCGCGCTCAACGATCGCCCCGGCGTGTCGGCGACCACCCGGGAACGGATCCGACTCCTGGCCCAGGAGATGGGCTATTCGCCCCACCAGGGCGCGCAGGCCTTGGCCCGCGGGCGGACGGGAATCTGGGGACTGTTCTGGGACGACTCCCCGGATGCCTGGCCCCTGTGGCAGATGGGTGTCCTCAGGCAATGCGCCAAGGCGGGCACCCAACTGATCGTGCAGGCGCTGCCCCCTCTCGCCGAGCGAGCCGAATTCCTGCAGCGGATCTCCTCCGACGCCCGCTACGACGGTCATCTGCTCCTGGATCCGGCAGGCAACGACGCGGCGCTTCGGCCCCTGTGGGAATCCAAGGTTCCCTCGGTGGTGGCCGGACGGCGAAGCCTGTGGTTCGATTGCGTGGAAATCCACGATCGCCTGGCCCAGGAACAGCTCATGACCTTGCTCTCCCTGGACCGGAAACGACCAGTGGCGCTGGTGGCCACGCGGGCCCAGGTCGCCAGGGAGGATCCGAGGATCGGGCTCTGGGAGGAGCACGTGGAAGCCGATCCACGGTCGCTTCTGGTCTCGGTGGCGAAGGACGCTCCCGAATCGGGAGTGGCCGCGCTGGGACAGATCCTGCGGGAAAACCGGGAGGTCCGCGCGATCTACTGCCTGGCGGGCGACCACACGGCCTGGGGGATCCTGCGCGAGGCGCGATTGCGACAGATTTCGGTTCCCGGGGACCTGGCCGTGGCCGGTTGGGGCGACCTTCCCTTCTCCAGCTGGGTCGATCCGGAGCTCACCACGCTGAACGTGCCCTGGGAGGAACTCGGCATCCGCACGGCCGCCCTCCTGCAGGCCCGGTTGGAACGGCCCGGCGGTGCCAGGATCCACAGGACCCTGGACGCCCGGCTGGTCACGCGCCGCTCGGCCTGACTCCGTCCAGGGAGGTCGCACGACCGCCGCGGCGGCTCCACAACCACCATCCCACCATGCCCGCGATCACGAAGGCGCCGATGGCCACGCCCAGCAGGACCTGTTGCGAGCGGGCACGCGCGGAATGACGGTGGAAATACGGCAGGTAGACGTTTTCCTTGATGAAGTCGGAGAGACTCATCCCACCGTCACCGTCCGACCGCGCAACCGACCGTACAGTCCGGTGATGGCCTCGCGGGTGCCGGAAACCCCTCGATTGAGCTTGCCCACGAAGTTCTCGGTGAGCGCCTGGACGTCCTCGTCGTCGCGATTGAGGTACCAGAGCAGAGCCAAGGCTCCGATGGCGGCCACGATGATGCCGAATATGAACCACTTGCGCATTTGGATCGATCCTGTTTGAGGGGTGTGAGGATGCGTACCCCCCCAAAATACCATTTCCACGTCGTTCCAGCAACGGTTTCCGACAAAAAACGTCAGTTCCGGCCGGGGCTCGCCATGGACACCGCGTGGACCCCCAGGTAGAAGGCGAGATGTTCCTCCAGGGACGCCTCCGGACGGAAGAGCCCGGCCCGATCGACCCCGTTCCCGCCCAGACGCCGTCGCATTTCCCCGTCCCCGAGCAGGATCGCCAACGCGCCCGCCATCGCTTCCGGATCCCCTCCGCGCACGACCAGCCCGGAGCGTCCGTCTTCCACGATCTCCCTGGGACCACCCTGGTCGGTCACCACCGCGGGCACGCCGCAGGCCAGGGCCTCCAGGACCGCGTTTCCGAACGTGTCGGTGACGGAGGGGAAGGCGAAGATTTCCGAGGACGCCAAGGCCCGGGGAAGATCCCCTCCGCCCAATTCGCCCGTGAACAGGGCCCTTCCCGTGGGTTCCATCCAGCGTCGGAAGTCGTCCAGCCAGGGACCGTCCCCGATGATTCCCAGCACGGCTTCGGGATGGGAGGCGAGCAGGATCTCGAAGGCTCGGGCCAGGGTTTCCAGGCCTTTCTCCCGGGAGACCCGACCCAGATAGGCCACCAGGGGTCCGGGAGGGGCGCCAAGCGACGCCCAATAACCTGGATCCCGGCGTTCGGGAGAGAACCGGGACAGATCCACTCCGCGGCGAAGGTAATGGATGCGACGCAACGGCACGCCCATTTCGTGGACCTTGGCGACGAACGCCTCGGAAGGCACGACGACCTCGGCGTCTCCCATCCGCAGGAAGAAGCAGATGAACCACCGGAGGAGATCCACCAGCATCCGGTTGTCCAGGAGCATCTCGAAGTACGCCAAGAGATCGGTCCGGTAGTTGTGAACGATGGGAATGCCCATCGCCCGGCACAGGACGGCGAACAGGATGCCCACGAAGCCCGGACTTTCGATCTCCACCAGATCCACGGGATTGGCCTCCAGGAAATCCAGGAGGTCGGGCAGATGGGGAAAGGACATCTCCTTCCCTTCGTAGCCGAACAGCTCCTGGGCGCAGGAGGCGCGGAACATCCGCACCCAGCCGTTGGCATCGCGGGCTCCGGGAGGATTGGAGGAATGGGCCACGCCCAGGAGCCAAGCCTGGTGGCCCTTGTGGCGCAACTGGTAGACCAGGCGCTCGGCGCTGACCGAGATCCCGTGGGTCCCGTCCATGTTGTCGCCCACCATCAGGATCCGAAGGCGATCTGCGCGGGCGGAGCTGGAACTGCGGATCCGGGACAATCGCCAGATCCGAGGCGAATTCCGCAGGAAATGGGCGAACATTGCCAAAATGACGCCGATGGAGCCAGGAAAATCCGCTCGAAACATCTTGGTGGGCCTGGTCTTCATCGTGTCGGTTTTCCATGGAAAAGATAGGTTGGGTGGCTCGATGGTCTTTCTGGACGTCAATTCGTTCCTGTCGCCCCGCGGCGGCGGCGCACGCACCTACCATCTCCAGAAGGCCGAATGGTTCGAACGCCAACCGGCCCATCGGTACTTCGTGCTGGGTCCCGGTACCGGTCCGGGAGAGACGCTGCTGGGGGATTCCGGATTCCGGATGCGCACCAGCTGGGGGGTGCCCTACGGCAAATCCAGCAACTACCGGGTGATGCTGGACTACTCCGAGGCCGACCGCCTCCTGGAACGGGAACACGTGGATGTCATGGAGGTCGGCGACCCCTGGCTGACCGCGCGGTGGTCGCAAAGGCGACCCAAGGTGGTGCGCACCTGCATGTGGCACTCCGATCCGCACACCGCCTACCTGGAGCCGTGGGCAGCGGCCGGAGGTCCCTGGAGGCGTTGGGCGATCCGGTGGGCGCTCGGCCACGTGGACGCCTGGCATCGCGACTTCGACCGGGTCTGGTGCGCCTCGGAATGGGTCGCGAACCTGCTGCGCGCTCGCGGCTATCCCAACGTGGAGCGGATCCGGTTCGGGATCGACAAGGCCAGGTTCCGACCCCTGCCCGGGGATCCGGCCCTCCTGACCCGGTTCGGATTGGATCCGGACCGCCCCGTCCTCCTCTACGCGGGCCGACTGGACATCGAGAAGGGCGTGGAAACCTTGCTGGACGTCATTCCGTCCCTGATCGATCTCCCCGAACGGCCGCAGGTCCTGGTCACGGGCAGAGGGGAATACGAGGAACGGTTCCGGAACTTCTCCCATCCCGGCTACGCCTACGGAGGGTTCCTGGATCGCGACGATCTGGCCGCGCTCCTGGGATCGTCCACCCTGTTCCTGGCCACCTGCGCCGTGGAGACGTTCGGTCTCGGCGTGCTGGAGTCCCTTTGCGCCGGACTTCCCGTGGTTTCCGCGGATGGAGGCGGCGGCGGCGAGCAGGTGCGCGAAAGCGGGGCGGGAGAACTGTTCCGGTCCGGCGACGCGGACCAGTTGGTGCGGGGCGTGCAACGCGCCTTGGCGCACCGCGGCGAACTGGCCGCGCGCGCGCGCGCCTGGGGAGAGGCCTGGCCCACCTGGGACGAAATGTTCCAGGCGCAGACCGAGGCCTGCATGGAGCTGGTCCGTGCCCGCGCCTAGCCTTCTGGTCTCCCTCCACGACGTGTCGCCTCGGCACGGGGTGGCCGTGGAGGAGATCCTTTCCGAATTCCACGCGCTGGGACTCCCGCCTGCGGTCCTCCTGGTGGTGCCGGATTTCCATGGGGCCTGGCCGCTTTCCGACCACCCCCGGTTCCTGGAGAGGCTCCGCGAACTGGCCGCGGCGGGTCACGAACTCGCGCTCCACGGCTATTTCCACCAGGAACTGTCCCGGGACCGATCCGCCTCCCGGGGGCCGTCGGAGTTCCTGCGAAGACGATTTCTGACCGCAGGCGAGGGCGAATTCCTTTCGCTTTCCCCGGAAGGACAGCGCGATCGCCTGGAGGACGGACTGGGGATCTGGGACGCCTGCGGCCTGGAGAGGCCCGTCGGATTCGTCCCGCCGGCCTGGCTCCACCGTGTCGAGCTTCCGGGAATCCTCTGGGAGCGGGGATTCTCCTGGACCGAGAACCACCAAGGGCTGCTTTTCCGCGACCGTCCCCCGGTGAAATCGCCGGTCATCACCTGGGCCTCTCGAGATCCCCTGCGGCGGATCGGGTCCCGGATCTTCGCTCCTTTGGCCCTGCGGGCGTGGAGGGGCGCACCGCTTCTCCGGATCGCCGTCCACCCCCACGATTGGGACCACCCCCTCCTGGTGGGTTCCATCCGGACCACCATCCAAGGCGCCCTGGCGCGCCGAAAGCCCGTCTCCGGACCCCTGTCGACCTGATTCCAAGGCCCAATGGGGATGTCGCGATGCGCGAACACCCGCGAACGAACTTGTGGCCTGTCTGCGGGCAAAAGCGGCGAGTGCGGATAAAAACGGATATTCTTCTCTGCGGAATCTGTTATTTTGAGACGGTTTCGTAATTCGACTCTCCGAGTCGACTCGCGGGGGATCGTAAGATGTCGATCCCCTCCAACCAAGAAGGACCCATGAGCGACCAAAGTCAGACGATCCTGGAAGCCGACGGACGCAAGGATTCCGTGGAACTCGAAAGCGTCACCATCCGCTTCGCCGGCGATTCGGGCGATGGAATGCAGCTCACCGGAACGCAGTTCACGGATGCCGCCGCCCACTTGGGCAACGACCTCGCCACCCTGCCGGACTTTCCCGCGGAAATCCGCGCACCGGCGGGAACCACGGCGGGCGTGTCCGCATTCCAGCTCCACTTCGCGAGCTGCGACATCAAGACCCCGGGAGACGACATCGACGTCCTGGTGGCCATGAACGCCGCCGCGCTGAAGACCAACATCGCCGACCTGAAGCAGGGCGGAATCCTGCTGGTGGACGAGGACGGTTTCCACGAGAAGGACCTGGAAAAGGCCGGCTACACCACCAATCCGCTGGACGACGACAAGCTCAAGGCCTTCCGCGTGGTGAAGCTCGACATCTCAGCGAACACGGTGCGCGCCGTGGAACCCTCCGGCGTGAAGGGGAAGAACGCGGCCCGCTGCAAGAACTTCTACACCCTGGGCATGATGTACTGGCTCTACGACCGCAGTCCATCCCCCACCCAGGAATGGATCAAGCAGAAGTTCGGCAAGAAGCCGGAGATCGCCCAGGCCAACGAATTCGCCCTCCTGGCCGGCTACAACTACTGCGAAACCGTCGAGCTCTTCAGCACCACCTACAAGGTGGGCAAGGCGCCCCAGGTTCCCGGCACCTACCGACGGATCTCGGGCAACGAAGCCGCGGCCATGGGCTTCGTTGCGGCCTCGGTGCAATCCCACACCCCGCTCTTCCTGGGTTCCTATCCCATCACACCCGCCTCCGACATCCTGCAGGAGCTCGCGGCCCTCAAGCACTTCGGGGTGCGCACCTTCCAGGCCGAGGACGAGATCGCCGCCATCTGCTCCGCCATCGGGGCCTCGTTCGCGGGAAACCTCGCGCTCACCACCACCTCGGGACCCGGCCTCTGCCTGAAGTCCGAGGCCATCAACCTGGCCGTCATGGCCGAACTTCCGCTGGTGATCGTGGACGTGCAGCGCGGCGGCCCCTCCACCGGCCTTCCCACCAAGACCGAGCAATCCGACCTCCTGCAGGCCCTGTTCGGGCGCAACGGCGATTCGCCGATTCCCGTCATCGCGGCCAAGACGCCCTCCGACTGCTTCTGGGCCGCCTTGGAAGCCGCGAAGGTCGCGGTGGAATACATGACTCCGGTGCTTCTCCTCACCGACGGCTACATCGCCAACGGGGCCGAGCCGTTCCGCATCCCGGACATCTCGGATCTCCCCAAGTTCGAGGTGCGCCACCCCACCGACCCGGCCACCTTCAAACCCTACCAGCGGAACCTGAACGGCGCCCGCCCATGGGCCATTCCCGGCACACCGGGTCTGGAGCACCGCATCGGCGGACTGGAGAAGTCCAGCCCCTCCGGGAACATCTCCTACGATCCCGAAAACCACCAGCGGATGACCCTGGAGCGGTACGAGAAGATCGAATCCGTGTCCTCGGTGGTCGGAAAGACCTTCGTGGAAGGATCGCCGGAAGGCGATCTGCTGGTCATCTCCTGGGGCGGCACCTACGGATCCGTTTCCTCGGCGGTGGATCGGGTGCTGGCCGCCGGCAAGCTCAAGGTCGGGCATGTCCACCTGCGCTGGATCAATCCGCTGCCCATCGACCTCCAATCCGTGATCGGGAGGTACCGGAAGGTGCTGGTCCCCGAACTCAACGTGGGCCAGCTCCGGCTTTTCCTTTCGGGAAAGTTCGGTCTCCCCATGCAGGGGCTCGGCAAGGTGGCCGGAAAGCCCTTCAAGATCTCCGAACTCGTCACCGCCATCCAGAAGACAGTGGGGGCATAGAACCATGATCGAGACCACTCCGACCTTGCCCGTCCTCTCCAAGAAGGACTTCGTTTCCGACCAGCAGGTGAAATGGTGCCCCGGATGCGGGGACTATTCCATCCTGGCCGCGTTGCAGACCGTGCTCCCCAAGCAGGGCATCGCCCGCGAGAACTTCGCCATCATCTCCGGCATCGGGTGCAGTTCGCGCTTTCCCTACTACATGGACACCTACGGATTCCACACCATCCACGGCCGCGCATTGGCGGTCGCGACGGGCGTGAAGGCCGCGAATCCGGGCCTCCAGGTCTGGGTGATCACCGGCGACGGCGACGGGTTGTCCATCGGAGGCAACCACCTGCTGCACGCGCTGCGCCGCAACGTGGACCTGAAGGTGATCCTCTTCAACAACGAGATCTACGGACTGACCAAGGGCCAGTTCTCCCCCACCTCCGCCATGGGCATCAAGACCAAGACGAGTCCCATGGGCAGCATCGACCAGCCCCTCTCGCCGCTGTCCGTGGCGCTATCGGCCGGAGCGGGGTTCGTGGCGCGCACGGTCGACAACGACATCAAGCACCTGACATCGGTGCTGGATGCGGCGGCCAAGTTCAAGGGCACGGCGTTCGTGGAAGTGCTCCAGAATTGCGTCATCTTCAACGACGGCGTGTACGATCCCTTCTACGCACCCGACACCCGCAAGCTCAACGCGCTGTACCTGGAGGACGGGAAGCCGCTGACCTGGGCGAACGACACCAAGGGCCTCTACGCGAAGGGCTTCTCCATCGACGCGCGCGAGATGACGGATTCCGACCGCTCGCAGGTGCTCGTGCACGACGCCAAGGAGGAGTCGGGAACCCTCGCGTGGACCCTCTCCCGGTTCGCCTTTCCGGAAATGCCCGTTCCCCTGGGCGTGTTCCGCTCGGTGGAGCGGCCCACCTACGACGAACTGATGGACGGCCAGATCCATGCCGCCCAGGCGGCCAAGGGTACCGGAGACCTCGCGAAGCTGCTCAATTCCGGATTCACCTGGAAGGTCTGACCTCCCGCCTGGCCTAGGCCTGGGCGATCTCGCCGGAGAGGGTCTCCGGCGTCTCCATGCCCTCCCTGAATTCCAGGGAGCCCGACCGGTAGAGGGCGAACCAGATGGAGCCGATCAGGAAGAAGGAGGGGATGCGGATCCAGCTCCCCACCATCCAGACCGATGCCACCGAAGCCGCCGCCAGGAGCAGCGCGAATCCCGCCGAGCTGCGCAGGTAGTCCAACCTCCACAGGCCGACCTCGCCGGCCAGCCGGGAGAGGAAGATCTGGCAGAGGACGCCCTGGACCAGGAAGGAGACGCCCAAGGCGAGCACGCCGCCGAAGGTTCCCCACATGGGGATCCACCACAGGTTGCAGGCGATGTTGACCGCGAACCCGGCGAGCTGCGCCACTCCCCAGGTGCGGCTGCGTCCGAGTCCCTGCAGCATGAGGCCGCTCAGGTCCCCGTGGACGTTCAGGTAGGTGAACGAAGTCAGCACCACCAGCGAGAGGTAGCCGTCGCGGTATTCGGGCGCCAGGAAGGTCAGGAAATCCTTCCCCCAGAACACCACCATCAGGAAGGCGAATCCCAGGAGGTTTCCCACCGCCCAGGCGGAGTAGTTGAATCGAAGCCGCAGCAGCGGCGTGAGGCGGTTGGCTCCCACCCGCGAGAAGGCCGCGAGCAGGAGCCCTTCGAACGACTGCCGGATGGCCTGGAGGCTCTTGCCCAGGGTCATGACCAGGTTGTAGACCTCCACGGCGCGGATTCCGGAGATCCTGCCCAGGAGCACCAGGTCGAACCGCGCGACGACCCCCGAAAGCAGGTCGGAACCGAGGATGGGCATCCCGTAGGACAGAAGCTGTCTGGACGGCCGACCGGGGACCACCGTCAGGTGCTCCTGGCCGTGCCTGTCCACGAAGGCCCAGATGGCGACCACCGCGTTGGCCGCGTTCCCGCACAGGAAGCAGGCCGAGAGCCTCCAGGAAAGTCCCAGCCACCGGCTCAGCAGGGCGCCGCCGAACATGAACATGGGGATGGCGAAATTGTTCCCCACGATCCGGGCCAGCATCTCCTTGCGGTTCAGGTTGGCCTGGTAGAGGAAATCGGCGATGGCGAGAAGGGGAATCGACGAGGCGATGCACCAGTTGTCCGCGTTGGAGAGCTCCAGACCGCGCACCCGACCCAGGGCGGTCCCCGCCAGGAACAGGAACGCCGCTCCTCCCAGCGTGGATGTGCCCGCGATGAGCCAGATGCTGGAACCCAGATCCCTGCGGTACTGTTCGGTGTCGGTCCGTCCGTGCCACCAGACGATTCCCCGGTCCAGGCCGAGCAGGCTCAGCCGGAAGAGGAGGTAGGCGAAGGATTCGGCGAATCGGAAGGAGCCCCAGGCCCCACCCGCGTAGATGCTCGCGCAGGCGAGGATGAGCAAGGCTTCGACGGGACGAGACAGATTGTCCAGAACGACCATGGGCAGACCCCACCGGACATCCAGACTTGGCTGCTCCTCTTTCTCCATCGGATCCTTCCTGCAAACGCAGATCCCTTCACATCCACGTGAGGTCTCATCCCGTCCCAACCGTCCAGACGGTAAAGTAGACGTTTCGATGCCCGATTCATTGCACCTTCCTACGATTGGAATCTACCAAGTGGGCGGTGGGTCGAGCTGCCAGCCGACGAGAACGGGGAAGGGATCGTTCGCGATGGACCTGGAATCGCATCCGGAGATCTTGCTCCGCTCGTTCTACGAGCGACCGGCCGACCGCGTCGCTCCCGACCTGTTGGGCCGGATCCTGTCCGTGCGTTCCGGACCGGGGCGGGTGCGCGGACGCATCGTCGAGGTCGAGGCCTACGTGGGAATCCACGACCTGGCCTGCCACGCCGCCAAGGGGCGCACGGCCCGCACCGCCACGATGTTCGGCCCGCCGGGCAAAGCCTACGTCTACCTGGTCTACGGGATGCACCACATGCTCAACCTGGTGGTGGCGCCCGAAGGCGATCCGCAAGCCGTGCTCATCCGCGCCCTGGAGCCTCTGGAGTCGGAGTCCGGAACGCCCTATCGCGGCCCCGGAGTGCTCTGCAGACGCCTTGGCATCGAACGCGCCGACGACGCCACCGACCTTTGCGGAGGCGGCAAGATCCGCGTGGAGACGGGCATGCCCCCTCCGTCCGAAGAGATCCTGTCCACGCCCCGGATCGGCGTCGACTACGCGAAGGAATGGAAGGACGCGCCGCTGCGCTTTTGCTTGCGCGACAATCGGCACGTCTCCGGGACTCGCGCAATCCGGTCAGAACCCGGCGGTCACCAGCGTCTGCGATGAGGCTCCGGCCACCAGCCGCTCCACCTGCACGCCGTGCGATCCCGACACCCCCACCGAGTGCTCTCCGGCGGAAAGCGTCCCGAGGTCGCGGCTTTCCAGGACGCGACCCGAGAGGTCCGTGACCTCGAACCGTACCGGACCTGCGGCGACCAACAGGAACGACACCATGTTTCCGGAACGGCGCATCCCCAGCCCGAAGCCGGAGGAGGCGCGTTGGGCGATTCCGGCCAGGGAAGAGGAAGGAATGAAGACCACGCCGCGCAGGGCCTGTCCNTAAGGGGCGGTNTTCAGGACCTTGAACGACTCGGACATCGGCAGGGTGCGTGAAGCCAGGCTGTCGGTGACGACCACGAGCTGGTTGGGGTCGGCACCCTGGTCCGTCTCGGCGCTCACGGTGGAAGTCACCGCCCAGACCGTGACGGTGCCGTCGCCGTCGAGGCGGCTCGAGAGCGTGCGCAGGCCGTCGTTGGCGGGCAGGATCGAATCCGCCATTCCCGGCACCGCGTACTTGGTGCCCAGGTTCAGGCCGCTCTTCAGGGTGTAGACGTTGTGCCAGGTGCTGTCGGATTCCAACACCCACTTCTCCAGACCGGATTGGGCGTTGGTGGCGGCAGTCGCGATGCCGCCGTCGCCCTCGTCGGCCACGTACAGGATGCTGTCGGACACGAAGCACAAACCGAAGGGGTTGTAGACCACGCCGGTCGTGCTCTTGGCGAGGGTCGTGGAGAATCCCTTGGGGATGGTGAACACGGTGCTGGAGGCCGTTCCGGCGGTCGGGAGGGTGCCCTGGGCTCCCACCTGGTACACGGTGTTGATGCCATTCCCTCCCGATCCCTTGGCGACGTAGAGCGTCCCGCCGTGGATGGCGATGGACCGGAAATTGTCATCCTTGCCGGACTTGTCCGCGGTCAGCGACAAGGAGGCCACGGAGAAGCCGTACTGGAAGCCGTTGGCCGCGCCGGGAGTGCCGTTGAGCTGTCCCACCACTTGGGTCTCGGGGCCCGCTCCGGGAGCCACCACCTGCACACCGGTATTGGAAACCACCGTCACGGGCTCGGGGCTGCCGCCGTTTCCGGCGTTCCCGACCAGGAAATACTGGCTTCCGGTCGCGTCCAGGATGGCCGCGCGTCCGTTGTTGCCGCTGTAGGTGTTCACCGGGGTCGCCATCACCGAATCGTCCGGACCCGCCGCCGCGATCTGGAGCACGGCCCGGGGGTAGCTCAGCTTCACCGGATTGGTCGTATCCACGTGGTTCGGCGTGTTGGAGTTGGAGACGTCCAGCGCGTTCACGGGTGCGTCGTACCCCATGAAGGTCACGCTCTTCCCGTCCGTGGACAGGTTCAGCGCCAGCTCCGACTTGGACGGGAAGCTGGTCACCGCCTTGGACGTCGGTATGGCGAACGTGTCCAGGAGCACGAGACTGTCGCCCATCACCGCTTCGCGGTCCAGGATGATGGGGGAGGTCACCCCGAAACTTCCGTCCAACGCCTCGTTGGCCCACACGCCGGGGTAGCTGCCGTTCGCCACCGCGAGATTGCCCGCGCCGCCCGGCAGGGTGTCACCCACCCGGATGGTGGTCGAGTCCCCGGAGTAGATCGTGCGGCTGACCAGGAGATCGCCGCCGGACGAGGGAGCGGCCAAAGCGATGGAGGCGACGGAAAGCGTCGTCATCGCCGCGAGAAGGGAAGTTCTGCCAAGATTCATGGAGGCTCCTTTGGAGGGCTGGTGGCTGGTGGAACAGGCTTCCTGGAACGAAGCCTCGCCCGTGTTTCACCCGCGTTCCAGAGCCCACCATGGATTGTGCCAGTGGTGGAGACGATGGTCAGATGTTGTCCGAGGGGGGGGGAGGGGGAAAGGCTGGTTTCGCGGACCGCTAGCCTTTTTTCACTCATCTCGTTCCCATGGCATGATGGGTCATTTTCCGCGGAGCCCCTTTACCGGAATAGGACCGCCGGTTTCGGCAACCCGATGAAAAGGTCTTGCATTAATCAACACAATGTTGTATTTATATGGACGGGAGTGCTCGACACCGGTCCGCCCGGCAGTGCCTCGAAACCAAATCTTGCTGGGACGAGGTGGGCGCA
>JGI12269J14319_10001498_pt1 | contig 23238 bp, 22 predicted proteins | sample PeaSoiSIISIP2007_FD_14319 | JGI IMG/M metagenome (IMG submission 14319)
TATAACTTTATTTATCACCACATACTCTTAAGGCATATGAAAGAAAATAACAAGTCAAAGATGCCCTAGATATTTTGCGTCCGACGCAGTATGACACAAAATAGACTGGCAGACTGACTGGTTATTTTCTTGAATGTGCCTAAATTGAAATTAGGAAACGGAGGAGTATGGGATGCGTCAACCTGCAAGTAGTTCAGGGAATAAAACTGCGATTTTGCTTGTCTTGAGTGTAATGAGCATGCTGGTGTTCTCTGTGCTTTGGCAGGGTTCTACCGCTGTCATGAGTCATTCAGAGGAGGGTCATGTTGTGATGTTAGACCCTGGGCATGGAGGATATGATCCGGGAGCGATTACATCTCAGGGTGTTTATGAAAAATCGATTAATCTCCAAATTGCTCAAAAAGTTAAAGAAATGCTTGCGCCAAGTGGGATACAGGTTTTTCTTACTCGGGAGGAGGACATTGATTATGTACCGGATGGGGTCAAAGGAAAAACTACAAAAAAACAAATTGACTTAAATCGCCGGATAGATATGGCGAATGAGGTGAAAGCAAATATTTTCGTCAGTCTTCATGTTAATGCAACAGCAACGGGGCAGAATTCCGGAGCGGAGACATTTTATGACTATAAGTCTGAATCTGGAAAAGAGTTAGCTGTATTGATTCAGCAAGAACTGATAAAAATACCTGGAATGAATCGCAGAATTGCCAAACCAGGAGATTTTTACGTTATCAAAAACACAAATATGCCGGCAGTTATTGTGGAAGTAGGCTATTTATCCAGCCTTAAAGAACAGAAAAAGCTTCAGCAAACTTGGTATCAAGAACAATTATCACGTGCCATTGCCAAAGGGATTGCTAGCTACTTTGGCCTTCCATAATTAACTTAAAAAGGTTAAATATAACGCTTAATATTTTAATACATAACGCCCTTTGAAGCGGGGAAAATAAAGTCAGTTACCGAATCTAGATTAAGGAGTTGAAGAGTAGGATGAAACGGTTTCTGACTTTTATGATGAGCAGTGCCCTGATTTTGGGTCTCGCTTTGACAGGATGTACAAATGTACAGCCCAATTCTTCGTCCAAAACCCCACAGCAAACCACGCCCAATACACAACCGCCGCATGCTGAGGCTGGTGCAACACGAGATTCCGTATTAGGGTCAGGGAAACGAGTAGTCATGGGATTTTACACAGACCCGGAAGGGCAGACACCTGGTTCAAAAGAATCGATGCTCAAAAATGGTAAGGCACTTGATGAGGTCGCGTTTTTTTGGTACTCCTTTGAACCATCCGGCAAGGTCATACCAAGTGGTAAAGTTGATCTCAAAATTAAAGAAATGGCGCAAAAAAATGGATCGAAAGCCTATGCCTTGGTGCAAAACATGAATTTAACCGGGGCAGTTGGTTTTAATGCGGATCTAGCTCACAGTGTTGTATCTAATCCTGCCACAAGAGAGAAATTAGTGACCAATTTGGTCAACCTGACGACAAAAGATGGTTGGGACGGCATTTCGTTGGATGTGGAAAAGACTCCTCCTGGAGATCGCAACAATTTTTCCGCTTTTGTTTCTGAGCTTAGTAAAGCATTAAAAGCGAAAGACAAAGTCTTAAACGTATCTATCCCGGCTAAATTTGTGGATTATCCTTCGGATCTGTGGTCCGGTGCGTACGATTATTCAGCGATTGGAAAATCCGCAGACGAAGTTGTTCTCATGACATATGATGAACATGGACTAGGCACAACCCAAGGGCCAATCGCCTCACAGGGATGGGTAAATCGAGTGGTTACCTTTGCGGTAGGAAAAATACCCAAAGAGAAGCTTGTGATGGGTTTGCCGGTTTACTCTTATGACTGGGGATCTAACAAGCCCTTAATGCCAGATTATATATCCCATGCTGAAACTTTAGATCGGGCTAAAAAACACGGAGTAGAGATCCTTACAGATCCGAGTGCGGGAGTGCCACAATTTATGTATACAGTAAATGGTGTTCGGCACGAAGTTTACTTTGAAAATGCCGCAAGTTTGAAAATTAAAATGGATTATGCACTCAAGCACGGTTTGCATGGTGTTGGGATTTGGCGTTTAGGAATGGAGGATCCTGCGATTTGGGATTCGCTGCTAAAAGATTTCGGATCAAATAAAGCTAAATAGTAATGAAGTAGGGGCGCGAAGCATCGTGCCCCTACTTGTTGGTTAACTTGGTTCATACGATTTCCAGCGTAGGGGCACGAAGCATCGTGCCCCTACAAAATTTGAGTCTTTGAACAATCTCAGTTAAGATATAAGAGTTGGAAGCGGAGGAATCGAAAATGATAAAGGAACTTATTGTTGTGGAAGGGAAAAATGACGCTCATGCGGTTCGACAGGCCCTCGGGGAGGTAGATATAATTTGGACAGAGGGGTACGGTCTGACCAAGAAAAAGTTAGATTACATTGCACAAATGGCAGATCGTCAAGGGGTAATTGTTTTAACGGATCCGGATACTGTGGGAGAGCAGATTCGTAATCGTATCCGGGCTCATGTACCACAGGCTAAGCATGTCTATCTGACTAGGAAAGTGGCTACTAAAGAAGGAGATATTGGAGTGGAAAATGCAGCGCTACATGAGATTCGCCACGCCTTTGCATTTATTCAACAAGAGCAGGGGACTCATGAAGCGAATTTTACGATAGAAGATTTATTTTCGTTAGGTCTTGTGGGGTCAAGGCAGGCGAGTAAGTATAGGTTAGTAATTGGACGAAAGTTAGGGATTGGGGATACTAATGCTAAACAATTCCTTCATCGGTTAAACCGTTTTGGTATATCTCGCGAGTCGTTTTTACAGGCAATAGAGGAGGTCGAGCATGGAGAACGCAGCTGAATATACACAACGTTTGCTAAAAAGTGGGGCACGTGCGCATAAATCTATGGGTCAAGTTTTTCTCATGAGTGACGAAGTGATTAACGGTATCGTTTCAGCTAGTACATTACTACCGGAAGTCCCGCTCGTTGAAATTGGTCCAGGTCTTGGGGTGTTAACCAGGGTTCTGGCTCCAAGAGTACAGAAATTATGGGCAATTGAGTTGGACAAACATAAAATTGGCATTTTAAATAAAGAGTTGAGTGGTCAGTCAATAGAAATCGTTAATCTAGATGCGTTAACACTTAATCTAAAAGAACTATGGGGAGATCAGAAGGGGTATTTGATAGGAAATTTGCCCTACTACATTACGAGCCCGCTGATCATGCACTTTCTTGAGCAAGCAGATCATTTAAGTGGGATGACAATTATGGTGCAAAAAGAAGTGGCTGATCGTATCGCGGCGCCACCGGGAAGTAAGACGTACGGTATTTTATCCATCGCGGTTCAGATTTCAGCCCAAGTTACAAAAGTAATGGATGTTTCGCCTAGTTCATTTTGGCCGGTTCCCAAAGTCACTTCTGCTGTGATTAGATTAGACCTTCGTCCTTACCCGGGATTTGACGTAGATAAAAAGAACTTCTTCCGAGTGGTCAAGGCGGCCTTTAGTCAACGGCGAAAGACATTGGGTAACTCACTAACAGGCGGCTTGAGGCTTAGAAAAGAAGAAGTCATCCTACGCCTGCAAAGTGCAGGGATCTCGGAAGGGCGGCGAGCAGAAACGTTGAGCATCGATGAGTTTCAGGAATTAACAAAAGCTTTTCAATTATAGACAAATAGGGATTTGCATCAATGGCAAGGACGCAAACGGGGACGGTTCTTGCTTGCATGTATATGCAAGCAAGAACCGTCCCCGTTTGCGCGCCTGTTTGCGCGTTTGCACCCCGTTGGGTTCTTTTATGGCAAAACATCCGATTGCGCATAAAAGACAATAATTATTCGAACGATAAGGAGGCCTAAACATAGAGTTAGGACGTTCAGGATTAACGGAGTGTGAACTGGGGTTGGGTAAAACAAGCAACGTTCGTTTAATGAAATGGTCGAGTGTTATTGCTACAGTAGCGACTACTGTGTTGGCGCTCACAGCCTTGATTACCGTCTATTTGACGGTAGCAGCCTGGAAAGTACAACAAGATGCCTCGCGACCATATTTTGTTTTAAGAGAGTCCCCCAAAATCGACCTAGTCAATGAACTTAGCTTAGAGTTAAAATTTAATAATGTCGGAATACACCCAGCGGTTAATCTTTCAAGCGAGACGATCGTCTTTGATGATCGTTTATCAGGTAAGCCAATTCATCATGATGAATCAGCCATTGTCAATGAAATTTATAAGGATGCAGCGTTAAGTTTAGTTATGATCATACCTAGTAATGAACTAGATCCGAAACAACTCAATATCAATGCACAGTATGTGGTAGTCGACTTACAGTATGCGGATCCGATCTTAAATAAATCATATAACCAAACAATATATATGAATTGGAAGGGGGTTCAGGAAGGAAAATTGCAACCCACTGTGCACGTGCGAGTGGAGGAAAAGGAGAAGCTTCTGAATTATTTTCAGAAGCAGGGCATTGATCCAAAAATGAGGAGTTAGGAAGTGGAATTAAAGGATCCTGGAATAATGACATGTTGTTCATAGAACAGGTCGTGGGTGCTCAGAGACTGTTCCCACTGCTGAAGGAGATCAAAACGTCGTTCTGGGTGGTAGCCTATTAATTCATGTTTACCGAGTGATCGAGTTAGCGGTTTATTTTGATTTAGCGCTAAGCCCATGAGGCAATCCCCAATGATAGTTTCGGCTATCAGGCGAGCATGCTGTCGGTGCTTCCTAGGAGAGTGAAGTGCTTCGTGCGGGATGGATGTGGCCACTTTAATGGAAAGGCAACCTTTTTTGGCCCAATAGAGGGTGAGCGGGGGAATCGCAAGGGCTTCAAAAGGAAGTATTTGCAATGCATGTTCAGAAAGTGAGTGAGGCCCGTGCGTGGGGGTTGAAAGACCGAGGCTTTTAAAGAGATCAAGTTCGCGATTGAGCTTAGCCCGAAATCTAAGAACAAGATTGGCCAGTTTTTGCCGATGCGTAATATAGGGATAACAATTTGTTAAGGCGACATCAATTCCAGATTGGACGGCTACAAGGAGGGAAACAAGATTTTGATGAATATCCCCAGACATATCACCATCAACAAACAGTGCCCCTTTGACGTCTAGATGACGTGCATAAAGTGCTCCGATTGCTCGAGGTATATCAATTCCTAAGGACTCTGAAAAATAAAGAATATGAATGCGAGCATCGGGTATTGAACGAGCGAGTTCTAACGTTCGATCTGTGCAGCCGTTAAGCACTAAAATGATGTAATTGACGGGAAGACGTAAAACAGTGGTTAAGACAGCCAAGATGCTCTTTTCTTCATTTCTGGCTGGAATGATTGCTGCGAACATCTTTGGTCCCCCTTTATATTTAACTTGCTATATACTATGCCGTTTGGGTTTTCGACGACATAGTATATAGCAAAACGATATGCGTAGTTCGAACCATAATACATGATATTCGTAGGGGAACCACGCACCACGCATCACGAATATCGAACCACGATAATGAACTATGATTAGGAGGTGGGCTATGTTGCAGGTTGGGGATATTGTTGCAAGGCTCTCACATCAACAAGATTTATTTTTCAACATTGATCAGATACATGTAAATTATAACGGTGACGGTTCTGCGATTCTCAAGGGGCTCAATTTGAGGTTACTTGCAGATGCCCCGGTCTCAGACCTTGTTGCGAAGAGTCCGGTTGAAGTTGCGAACTATGAGCGTGAAGATAATAAGATGATTTATCAGAAGTTACACAAACTTACCAGTCAAAGGAAAGCGGATCAAGACGATCAAAGGGAATTTTTCGAGGTTCCGGGACGGGTGTTGCAGATTGATGGCGACCAAGATTATTTAAATCAGTGTATCAAGATGTATCGGCAAATGGGAATCGAAGCTAAGGGGATTTGTAAATCTGAGACAGAACAACCGAGAGTAATTCGTAAAATCTTACAAGAGAACCCGACGGACATCCTAGTATTGACAGGTCATGACGGATTTATTAGCGGAAAAAGAGATTTTCATAGTATGGACAGTTATAGAAGCTCACGCTATTTTGTGGAATCGGTTTTAGAGGCCCGACGTTTTCAGCATAATCGGGATGCTTTGGTTATCTTTGCAGGGGCTTGTCAATCCAACTATGAAGCGATTCTTTCAGCAGGAGCAAATTTTGCTTCTTCTCCAAAACGTATGTTGATTCATGCCTTTGACCCAGTCTTTATCGTTGAACGAATTGCCTTTACCCCGACGGACCAAATTGTTTCGGTGAAGGATATTCTAAGGCATACTATTACAGGGACGGACGGGGTCGGGGGAGTAGAGACGCGGGGCCAGATGCGGCGGGGGTATCCTAGGAGTCCATATTAGTAGGGGCACGATGCATCGTGCCCATTTTTCCGTCGTGCCCCTACTTGTTAACTTTGAATGATCACCATGGTCCCTATTTCAACGCGTTGGAAGAGGGTTTCGACGTCGTAGTTATGCATGCGGATACACCCTTTGGACACTTCTTGCCCAATACTGGCAGGGTTATTCGTTCCGTGAATTCCATAATAGGGAATTGAGAGTCCCAGCCAGCGACTACCAAAGACACCGCCAGGATAAACTACTTTTGTGGCGATGGTGTAGCGGCCATGGGGCGTGGGGGTTGCTCTTTTACCAACTGCAATTGGGTAATTATAAATCAGTCGGTTTTCTTCATAAAGTTCGAGTTGGCGACGAGTGGTATAAATGACAATTGTACGGTCGGGCATCGAGCGAGAGCCTCCTTTCTTTAGGTTATTAGGTTCTATCTCATGGTATGTTAGTTGTTTCTGAATGTTCTTTGCATAATTAAACCCTCTTTAGGTGGAAAATATACAGACTGGAGGGATCAGTTTGACCGAACATGTGGAAGGAAGGCTACTTATCATCGGTGGGGCAGAAGATAAAAAGAACGAATGCAAAATACTTAAGAGGTTTGTCCAAGAGTCAGGTGGTAGGGAAAGTCGGATCACGGTCCTGACGGCTGCGACAGAATACCCTGTCCAAGTTGGGACAGAGTACCATGCTTTGTTTCTCGGGCTAGGGGCCCAAGAAGTGCAGGTTCTTGACGTTTTAGACCGTACGCAAGCAAATAGACAAGGGATCGGGAAGGAATTCGAAAAATCGACGGGAGTCTTTTTCACAGGAGGAGATCAACTACGGATTACTGGTTTGCTAGGAGGGACATTGCTGGGTAGGATGCTTCAGCAACTCTATGAACAGGGGGTAATTATTGCGGGGACGAGCGCAGGAGCTTCTGTCATGTCGGATACGATGATTGTTGGAGGGGAAGCAGGAACGGCGAAGAAGGACACTTTGACGATGGCCCCAGGTTTGGGCCTATTACGTTCTGTGGTGATTGATCAGCACTTCGCTCAACGTGGGCGAATCGGCCGGCTCTTATCAGCAATCTCACAGAATCCTTATGTTCTCGGGGTGGGGATTGATGAGGATACGGCTATTTTAGTTCAGTCAGATGCGAGTTTTTCAGTCGTTGGCAGTAATACAGTAACCGTGGTGGATGCGTCCTCTTCCACTACAACGAACGTTTCAGAAACGACACCAGGACAAGCTCTGGTTTTAAGTCCAATTTTGATGCATGTTCTATCCGATGGCTATGGATTTGATCTAAAACGTCGGGTTTCTTTGCTTTAGGCAAAGAAGATTGACTTAAAGAGAGAATACCCAGAGGAAAAAGGGTTAAAACTAGGATAGTAGATTACCCATTGCTACTGAAAGGGGAACAACATCATAATGGAGATTAGAGAAATCCAAGCGATCGAAGGGGCCAATGTTTACAGCCACCGGCCAATTATTCGAGCGATTGTGGATCTCCAAGAATGGACAGAACGCTTTAGTAATGAATTGGGAGATTTTCGTCTTCGTCTTGTCGAGAGTTTACCGACCTTAACAGACCATTATTGTTCACGGGGAAAACTCGGCGGATTTCTGGAGCGCTTAGAAGAGGGAACTCTTATAGGGCATGTCATTGAACATGTGACCATCGACCTTTTAACACAAGCTGGGCAAACCGTCAAATATGGCAAAACTATGGCTATTTTAGAACAACCGGGTTGGTATGAAATTATCTTCAATTACGAAGCTAAAGAGGGGGCTATTGAAGCCTTCAAACAAGCGTTTGCTCTTGTTAAGACCCTTCTGAATCAAGAATCTTTTGATGTAATATATGCCGTAAACCGTATAAAAAAAGTGATGGCTGAATATGAGTTGGGAGTTTCAACTCAGGTTATTGTTGAAGCTTGCCGAGAACGGGGAATTCCGATATCTCGTCTCAATGAGAGTAGCTTACTGCAATTGGGGTACGGTCGAAATCAACAACGTATTCAAGCAACAATAACGGGTGCTACTTCTAGTATTGGGGTAGACATTGCTTGTAATAAGGAAATGACCAAGAAAATACTGAACGACGGTGGGGTCCCCGTCCCGTGGGGACATATTGTTAGGACGGAAGAGGAAGCAGTTCGGACCTTTTTGACAATGAAACCGGTCGTTGTAATTAAACCTCTGCACGGAAACCAAGGGAAAGGAGTGACCCTTCGACTAACGAGCGTGTCGGAAGTTAGGACTGCATTTAAGGTCGCTCAAACTTACGGTGATTGGGTGATCATTGAGGAATATATTTCTGGTCAACATTATCGCTTAGTTGTGGTCGGGGAACGTTTAATTGCCGCAGCAAAGCGGATTCCGGCCCATGTGATTGGAGATGGTTCATCGACGATTGCGGAGCTGGTGGCCCTAACGAACGAGGACCCTCTGCGTGGGGAAGACCATGAAAAGGCTTTAACAAAAATTAAAATTGATCCTGTAGTTATTATGACCCTAACTCAAAAGCATTTAACCCTAACATCTGTTCTCGAGCATGGGGAAGTGGTGTATCTGCGTGACAGTGCAAATTTGAGTACCGGTGGAATCGCTGAGGATGTAACGGACCTTGTGCATCCAGATAATGTGGACTTAGCAGTCTATACGGCCAAACTGATTGGTTTGGATGTTGCAGGCATTGATTTAGTGATTGAGGATATCAAAGAGTCCTACCGCGAGAAAAACGGACATATCATTGAGGTCAACGCTGCGCCGGGGATTCGCATGCATCATTTTCCAAATGTGGGTAAAGCACGAGAGGTAGGCAAGGCCATTGTCGAGCAAATATTACCTTCTGGAAATGGAAGAATTCCTATCGTTTCAATAACGGGGACTAATGGGAAAACTACGACAACTCGGATGATTAATAAAATGCTTACCGATCAACAGCTTCTGGTGGGGATGACTTCTACCGATGGAATTTATATCAATCAAAAACTATGGGTTAAAGGAGATATGACTGGTCCGGAGAGCGCCAGAATTATCTTAAGACACCCAGATGTTCAGGTGGCTGTTCTTGAAACAGCGCGTGGCGGGATTCTTCGGGCTGGCCTAGGGTATGAATATGCCGATGTGGCGGTGATTACGAATGTTTCGAACGATCATCTGGGTCAGTATGGTATAGAAACGCTCGAAGATATTACCCATGTCAAGAGCCTCGTTGCTGAGGTCGTCAAACCCCATAGTTACGTAGTGTTGAATGCGGATGACCCTCAGGTTGTGCACATGGCAAAGCGCACTAAGGGAAAAGTTATTCTTTTTAGTGCTGAAAAAGATAACTTTCATGTTCGCAAACATTTGGGATTGGGTGGAACAGCAGTCTTTGTGCGCCGAGGTATGATTTTGGTTTGTCAGGGTTCACAAAGTTTTAAAATCTGTTCAGTGAAACAGATTCCGGTGACCTGGGAGGGGAAAGCCAAACATAACATTCATAATTCTTTGGCGGCGGTCGCGGCGGGATGGGCGTTGGGGTTAAGTGCCGTGGCGATTCGAATTTCTCTGCAAGAGTTTTCCTCGGCTGCGGAACACAACCGGGGACGCCTGAATCTTTATGAGTTGGATGGAGTTCATGTTTTTGTTGACTATGGACATAATGCTGCAGGGATTCAAGAAGTTGCCAAGACACTAAAACAGTTTAAGGGCGGTTCTCTGGTGGGTTGTGTTACTGTTCCTGGTGATCGGCCGGATGAATCGGTACGTGAAGTGGGACGGGTAGCCGCACAAAGTTTTAAACGTTTAATTATTCGCGAAGATGCTGATTTGCGCGGACGTAAACCGGGAGAAATTGCTCACCTTCTTTATGATGAAGCGGTGCGAAGTGGTATGAATCCAAATAAGATCGGAGTTATACTTACGGAAATAGAAGCCTTTCGGCAGGGCCTAGACAGTTGCATGCCGGGCGACACTTTTGTGATGTTCTATGAGAACCTTGACCCAATCGAAGAGGAAATTCGAATGCGTATGGAACTACAAAAGGTACTAGCCTATAAATCAGTGCCGAGTGAATGGGTTGTTGGCGGAGAATTTTAAGGATTAACGATTGGATTATGGAGGGGCGAGGATTATCTTCGCCCCTTTTGAGCATAGATTTTACAAGGAGAAGTGCTGGAACTCTAAACTAAAAATATGTATAATAAAAGAAAATACATTCGTAATGTTCGGAAAGGGCAATGTATATGGAACAATCTTTTCTAACATCGTTCGCCTATGCCAAGATTAATCTCGCCTTAGCTATTGGCGGAATTCGGGAAGATGGGTATCATGAACTTCAAAGTGTCATGCAATCCATCGCCTTACATGACATTGTCCGGGTTCGGCGTAGCGGAGAGAAGGTTATCTGCCGTTGTGGAGCCTTAAGTGGCCCGGATAATTTAGCGCATAAAGCAGCTGTGTTATTTCAGGAACAGTGCGGCCAATTCGGAGGGCTTGAAATTGAGATTGAAAAGCATATTCCAATTCAGGCCGGACTAGCTGGAGGGAGCGCGGATGCTGCAGCGACACTGCGTTTACTAAATCGACTTTATGAAGAACCCCTCAATCGAGAAGCACTTCTCAAGCTGGCGGGTAGATGTGGTGCCGATGTTGCTTTCTGTCTTTTTGGCGGAACAATGTGGGCGACTGGACGGGGAGAGCTGCTAGAATTATTACCTTCAGCACCTACTCTGAATCTTGTCTTAATCAAACCATTTGCTGGAGTGAACACTAGTGAGGCGTATCGCCAATTTGACAGCTTGGGGCAGAGTGGACATTTATCGCGTACGGATTGGGAAAAGGTTTTAGCACAGGGTTCGGCGCAGCAAATTGCAGGTCTACTTTACAATGATTTAGAGCCAGCCTCGATCCATTTAGTTCCACAAATTTTGAAATTCAAGCAGCTTTTTATAGAGGCAGAGTGCCATGGGGCCTTAATGTCCGGAAGCGGTTCTTGTGTATTTGGGATTACTCAAGGAAAACAGCACGCCCTAGAAGTTGCTGAACAGTTGAGAAAAAAAGGCTTTTATAACGTTTGGGTGACAAGAACAGTTGCAGACATTTAGAGGATGAAGGGGGAGAAAAATCGTGGAAAAACGATTGGTACCTGTAATACTTGACGGTTATAAACCATTGAGGGAAATTGTTTTTGAATCCATGCGTGAGGCTATACTTAGTGGAGTACTTAAGCCTGGAGAGCGGTTGATGGAAATCCAATTGGCTGAAGAAATGGGGGTTAGTAGAACTCCGGTTCGTGAAGCAATCCGGAAATTAGAACTCGAGAGTTTTGTCGTCATGATTCCACGCAAGGGAGCGTATGTTGCAGGCGTATCGTTAAAAGATGTCGCCGATGTTTTTGAAATTCGTTCGGCATTAGAAGGATTGGCGGCAGGACTGGCAGCAGAACGCATTACGGAAGATGAATTAGAACTAATGGAACAAGCCTTGTTTTTTAGAGTCAGTGAGAGTGAAATGGACTTAGAACAGATTGTGAAGTCTGATACCGATTTCCATGCCTTAGTCTATAGAGCTAGTCGTAATGAACGGCTGATTCAAATCCTAGAAAATTTGCGCGAACAAATTCAACGTTTTCGGGCAACTTCGCTGGCTGTTCCAGGGCGGAACAAACTGGCAATTGAAGAGCACCGGATGATTGTTGAAGCCTTAAGGAATCATAACAGCGAGGAAGCGCAAGCCTTGGCGATGTCGCATATTGTAACGGCTGAAAATGTCATGTTCGAAGCCATGAGTTTAAAGAATGATCCGGATAAGGTGGATTAAGAAGCGTGGAGAAGATGAAAAGAGCAGAACGGATGGTGGCCATCACCCAGGTGTTGATGTTAAAGCCGAATGTCCTGACTCCGTTAACCTTATTTGCAGAACGGTTTGGTACGGCCAAGTCCACAATTAGTGAGGATCTGATGGCGGTTAAGGGAAGCTTACTCCTTTCAGGGCAGGGTCACCTGGAAACAATTCCAGGGGCAGCTGGTGGAGTGCGTTATATTCCTGAAATTTCCAAGAACGAAGCAACCCAATTTCTTGATGATCTAGCCGAATGTCTGAGCAATAAAGAGCGAATTCTAGCGGGCGGTTTTCTGTATATGAACGATATCTTGTTTGATCCATCTGTTCTACGCCCACTGGGTCTTATTTTTGCTGGTGCATTCAGAGACAAGAAACCGGATGTTGTGGTGACCATTGAAACGAAAGGAATTCCGCTCGCCCTTGTGACGGCAGAGGCCTTAGGGTTGCCCATGGTGGTCATTCGAACTGGGAACAAAGTAACAGAGGGTTCTTCTGTAAGTATTAATTATGTTTCTGGATCATCTCGTCGGATTCAAACCATGTCGCTTTCTCGCCGGGCCTTAGACCCTCAACAACGCGTCCTGGTTATTGATGATTTTATGAAGGCGGGCGGAACAGCACTAGGGATGAAAAATTTGATGGCAGAATTTGAAGCAGAGGTTGTAGGAATTGGGGTATTAGTCGAGGTCCGAATCACTGAAGAACCGAAGCTCGTTGAAGGATATTTATCCCTTTTGCAGCTTAAAGAACTGGACTTGGATACTGGCAAAATGTCAGTTGTCCCAATGGCTAGCCTTTAAAGTAAATTGTAGGATGTTCATTTTATCGAAATAGAAATTTTTATGGATTTAAGGCAGGATTTTTTTACCATACAGAGAATATCATTATGAATAAGCCCGAAGGATAAGTGGGAGGGTGGTGATTCATAATGAATATTACCGATGTGCGGGTTCGGAAGATTAATACGGAAGGAAAGATGAAGGCGGTGGTCTCCGTGACCTTTGATAATGCTTTCGTCGTCCATGATGTCAAAGTCGTTGAAGGCATGAACGGTATTTTTGTAGCCATGCCTAGCCGTAAAACACCTGAAGGAGAATTTCGTGATATCGCCCATCCCATTTCTGCTGCAGCACGAGAAGTGATCCAGACGGCTGTTTTAAAAGCATATCAAGAAGCCATTTAAACGCACATCATAGATTCAGGCACATTCAAGAAAATAACCAGTCAGTCTGCCAGTCTATTTTGTGTCATACTGCGTTGGTATGTTCACCTAATAGCCCCGCTATGAGGTGAACATACCTCCTTGTCTGACGCAAAATATTCAAGGCATCTTTGACTTGTTATTTTCTTTCATATGCCTTAAAGGGGACCTTGTGTAGGTCTCCTTTTTCCAATCAATATTTTAACTTTTGTCATAAAAGAGGATTTTGATCTGATTTGACGAATAAAGAACTTTCGGGATGTAATAAATAAGTTGAGGTTAAATTAAAGCTGGAGGCGAATTAGATTATGCCTAATTTAGTAGCGGTGATCATGGCTGCAGGAAAAGGGACAAGAATGAAATCGAAGTTGCCGAAGGTCATGCATTTATTGGCAGGTAAAACTCTTCTGGAACATGTCATAGGTGCAGTAAATCAGGTTGGAATTGAACGTCCGCTGGTTATTGTTGGACACGGTCGAGAGGTTGTTGAGGCCAGTATTTGTGAACGCACTGAGGTCGTGGTTCAAACAGAGCAACTTGGAACTGGACATGCTATTATGCAAGCCCTACCTTATCTGGAAGGAGTCCAGACCGTTCTTGTCTTAAGTGGGGATCAGCCGTTACTAAAACCTGAGACACTCCACGCTCTCATTAAATTGCACGAGACGCAAGGGGTTAGTGCCACGGTATTAACAGCCTATCTGGATCAACCTTTCGGTTATGGGCGTATCATTAAAAGTGGGGAGAGTCTTGTTAAAATTGTTGAGGAAAAAGACGCCACTCTTGCTGAACAACAAATCAAAGAAATCAACACAGGGACTTACTGTTTTAGGGGATCAGCACTTAGGGATGCCCTAACAAAAATCACCCCCCAGAATGCGCAAGGAGAATATTATCTGACGGAAGTTTTTGATATTTTTTTAAGGCAAGGGGAAAAAATGCAGACGTATCGTACTGCAGATTCACATGAGGCATTGGGGATTAATAGCCGGGGTCAATTGGCTGAGGCTGAAGCAGTTTTCCGCACTCGTATTCGTGAACATTGGCTGAGTGAGGGGGTTACGCTAATAGATCCCGCTTCGACCTTTATTGACGCGGAAGTGGAACTCGCATCAGACGTGACGATTTTACCCTTCACCCGTTTGCTGGGAAAAACACGGATCGAAGAGAATGCTGTGATTGGACCCCAGACCAGTTTAGAAAACTGTACGGTGGGGTGTGGGTCTGAAGTAATCTACACCGTGGCTAAAGATGCGGTGATTGGAGAACGTTGTCACATTGGTCCGTTTGCCTATTTACGACCAGGTACTAAACTTGAAGCAGAAGTAAAAGTGGGGGACTTTGTAGAAATTAAAAATAGTTGGCTCGAAACGGGAGCGAAAGTGCCCCATTTGAGTTATATTGGAGACGCACACATTGGGAAATCAGCCAATATCGGAGCGGGTACAATTACCTGTAACTACGACGGGGTGAATAAACATCTCACTAAAATTGGAGATTATGCCTTCATTGGCAGTAATACAAATTTAGTTGCTCCGGTTGAAGTGGGGGAACATGCCGTTACGGGCGCAGGGTCAACAATTACGAAGAATGTTCCGGCAGAAGCCTTGGCAGTTGAACGGTGCCAGCAGGTGATCAAGGAACATTGGTATCGCAAAAAGATGAAATAGGGGGCTAAAAGAGGCATGGCGGCAAAAGAATTTAAGATTTTTTGTGGGAATGCCAATCGGCCGTTGGCGCAAGAAATTGTGGATTATCTTGGAGTTCCGCTGGGGGAAGCTAACATAAAACGTTTTAAGGATGGGGAAATCTGTCTTGCCATCGATGAAAGCGTTCGGGGTGCGGATATCTATGTTGTTCAGCCCACCTGCTATCCAACTAATGACAATATTATGGAATTGTTAATTATGATTGATGCAATTCGCCGAGCTTCAGCGCGTCGTATTACCGCAGTGATGCCCTATTATGGCTATGCTCGTCAAGAACGCAAATCAAGGGCACGTGACCCCATCACGGCAAAATTAATGGCAAACATAATTACTTCAGCAGGAGCGGATCGTGTCGTAACGATGGATTTACATGCTCCAGCGATTCAAGGCTTCTTCGATATTCCGTTGGATCATTTGCCTGGAGTTCCGATTCTGGCAGAGTACTTTCGAGAAAAGGGGCTAGAAAATCTCTGTGTCGTATCTCCGGATTTAGGTGGGGTGACAAGGGCCCGAAATCTTGCGGAACGGATTGGCGCCTCCATAGCTATTATAGATAAACGTAGACCCGAACCTAATGTTTCTGAAATTATGAATGTCATCGGCGAACTGAAGGGGAAGACCGTGATTATGATTGATGACATTATCGATACTGCCGGTACAATTACGCAGGGGGCACAGGCCCTTATCGAACGGGGTGCGAAGGAAGTGTATGCGTGCTGTACCCATGCCGTTTTATCTGGATCAGCCCTTGAACGTTTGGAGAATTCGGTTATTCGTGAACTCGTTGTGACGAATACGATTCCTATAGACAAGGAGAAAATGCTTCCCCGGATTAAGGTGTTGTCTGTTGCCCCGCTCTTGGGTGAAGCCATTGTTCGTATTCACGAAGATCTCTCGGTCAGTAAACTATTTAGTTAGAAAAGACCCCTGGGGTATCAGCCCAGGGGTTCTTTGGTTATGGGTATTTCCGCAACAGTTTCGTCAGCAGGTGGGATTGTTTCAATTTCTGGAATGATGATAGGCGCCTTATCCAGAGCGGCTTGAGAAGCTGTTTTAGTTTTATCTTTTTTAAAGTAACTGCTGATGGTGTGAGTTGTTTCTGAGGCTAGGTGTGACGTCGAGTGAATCAGATTTTTGAAGGTTTCACTAAGTCCTTTGTCTGCAACGGTTAGGGTGTTTTCGCTCCCTTTTTGGGCTACGATCACATCGTGTCCAATAGTCATAATATGTTCTGCAGAAATCCACGCCTTGCCAGTTAAGAATCCTTCTAGTTTACCGCCTGAAATCTCAATCTGGGTTATTTTCCCCGTTTTTGGATCAACATAATATTCGTCGGCAGTTCCAAGCGTTTTCCCTGTTTCCGTGACCATCTTTGTGCCAATGATGGTCAGTTTTTCTTTGACTAAATCTAATAACTCTGGGAGATTTGAGGTCTTTTCTACGTGGGCCTCTTTGTCAATGGTGATCGCGTCATCGCCGACGCTAACGACTTTGGAATAGGGGATAATACGCTGATCTTTAAAAAGACCTTTAGGGTCCACTACGATTGCAGCGAGGGACTTCGTTCCAGCATCAAGAATTAGACTTTTGACATATCCGATTTGCTGTCCTTCTTTAAGAGAAATAATGGGTAAAGATAAATACTTTCGACTAGGCTTCACAGGTTCACCCCCTTTATCTACGTTCAAGACTCCTGCTTCTTGAAGTGGTCTCTTCTCGCCATCCTGCAAGTAGGTTAATACGTGCGAAGACAGTGTCTTCGGGCTACAGAGACACTAGGTCATCCATGACCGTCGGGTGTTCCATATTCAGCTTGGGCTGAACATGTTCACTGGATGGTTTGTTTCTTATTCTTAAAGTATGTATTCGAAGTATTGGCTGAATATGCTATGGAGGAGATTAGAATGAAGGTTATTGTCGGTCTTGGAAACCCAGGACCTCAATATGCAGAGACGCGCCATAATATTGGATTTTTGCTGGTTGACAGGCTGGCAGAGGCCTATAACCTCCAATACCGCGCAAAATTTCAGGGATTATGGACAGAAGGTAAGGTGGAGGGGGAACGTTTTCTCATTTTAAAGCCTCAAACATTTATGAATTTAAGTGGTCGTTCGGTTCGTGAACTTACAAATTTTTATAAGGTTCTAGGGGAAGACTTACTAATAGTTCAGGATGACATGGATTTGCCGTTGGGCAAAATCCGTTTGCGTGATCAGGGAAGTGCAGGTGGGCACAATGGGATTAAATCTATTTTAGCTGAATTGGGAACAGAGAAATTCTGGAGGCTTAAATTGGGCGTGGGCCGTCCGCCTGCTCGAAACTCCAACCACGAACCACGAACCATGACCATCGATCATGTGCTTTCCCCCTTTGCTAAAGATGAACTTATGCAGTTGGATGAAGTGTTAGAACGTGCGGAAAAGGCAACCAACCTCTGGATAAAAGGAGAAACCAGTCGTGTCATGAATTTATACCATCGTTAACTGAGTATAACCTCCTGTGCTCGCGGTAATTCTACTAACAGGAGGTGGTCTCAGAATGAAGATATTAAAAGTATGTCAGACTTGTGATCGAATTATTGGGGAGATTGAATTAGATAACTTGACCAGCCATAATATGGACCCTATAATGGATATTGTTGGTAATGTCGCGTATGCGCTTTGTTCGGGTTGTCTGCACGAAATGGAGATGGAGCCGAGAAATGTTTATCATTAACAGATGTTGGAGGTCAGATGCCGGAAGTTGGAGACTATGTTTTAACTGTGGGTTTTGAAAGATCCATATCCTCTTATCATTCTCTGGTGATACGTAATATCTTTGGTCTTAGAGTTTCGTTGTTTGGGCACGATGCAACGTGCCCTTGCCAGATGAACACGATTGGAGTTAGTTTTAGCGGTAGGCAAAATCGTAATTTGTAGTTCGAGAAGTGTGGTTCGGAGCTCAGGTAACATATCTGAGATCGAATGGCGAAGATCGAATAGCGAATATCGAAATGGGGGTCCTTTGATGGACGTTCATCTTTTTTTGCTGCCTGAAAGGATGAGCGGTTTGAATACAATTCATGACTATCTTCGACGCGGGTTTGATATTAAGGAGATTGAGAAGTCATTAAGCAATAGAGAATGGCCCCAAATGATCTATGATTTAACAGGAAGCCAAAAAGCAGCCTGTGTCGCCCAGCTTCTGAAAAATTCTAAACATGGATTGATTCTTACCTATTCAGAAGAGCAAGCTCAAAAGTGGGCCAACGATTTACAGACATGGTGCTCTCAAGAAACTATCCTGCATTTACCTACGACCGAATGGCTACCGTTTGAAGTATTGGGTAGAAGTAGAGAAACAACCTCGGAACGAATTCGTGTTTTGAATCGACTGGCCCTGGACAAGGAATGTACGGTTGTGGCTTCTGTCCTCGCTGTGGAACGGCGTGTCTTTCCTGTTGAACGTTGGAGAGAGTATACTTTGACCTTCGAAGTGGGGAAAAGATATGGCTTGTCCGAAGTTCTTTCTGCCTTAACCACTGGGGGTTATGAACGGGTCGAGACGGTTGAAGGGAAAGGGCAGTTCGCCTTAAGAGGCGGGATTCTGGATATTGTACCGTTAGATGGAGAGGCAGTACGTATCGAGTTTTTCGACGATGAAATCGATTCTATCCGGACGGTTGACCTTGGGACGCAGAAATCCGTAGACACTCAGGACAAGGTGCTTATTTCTCCGGCGATGGAATATGTTGTAACTAGGGAAGAGCTTGGACAACTTCGCTTCACAATGCGGGCTGAAGCCCGCAAAACGATTGTTCGTCTTCAGCGTGCAGGGAAGCTTGAAGCAGCTGAACGTTTGCAAACTAAAGTTAATTTCCTAGCAGAACGACTTGAACAGGGAATCTTGGACGAAAATGTTTATCCTTTTTTAAGTTTAGTTCAAACGCCGCTCGTTCCATTTTTCTCATATCTCGCGGAGGAGCATTTTGTTATTTTAGATGAGCCTCTACGTTTAAAAGAGCAATTAGAGTTTCAAACCAATGAACGTTCACTAGAATTCACACACCAACTGGAACATGGTGAGGGGTTTGTTCATCCAGAAACTCAGTTTATTGACTATAATTCTATCTTAGCCCACGGGGAGCAGCATCCCTTGATCGGTCTTTCGACGCTTTTAAGGCAGGCTCCAGGGCTCTCACCCAAGCGGATTTTCAACCTGAACGCCCATCCTTTAACGGGTTTTATGGGGAAAACAAATAAGTTAGTCGATGAGATAGAGCACCGTAAGGACGCAGGAGATTTGGTGGCGCTGTTTGTCGGCGATGAGGATCATGCCTTGCGTTTGATTCAAGGCTTAAAGGACCGTGGGGTGGCGGCGGCTCGCAAAGAACTTAAAGATCCGGTTGAAGAAGGACATGTTTATGTCTATCCATATTCCGTTGACCATGGCTTTGAGTTACCGCTTGGAAAACTTGTCGTTCTGACTGAAACAGAAATCTATAAAAGGGAGAGCAAGGTGGTAGGGAGTAAGAAGCCCAAACTGCCTGCTCAAAAAAGCATATTCATTTCAGATCTTAAACCGGGAGACTTTGTGGTGCATGTTCACCACGGGATCGGACAATTTACTGGCATTGATCGGTTAGAGGTCGGTGGGATAGAAAAAGATTATTTTGGGATCCGCTATGCTGGAGAAGACCGACTCTATGTTCCTCTGGATCAACTGCATCTTTTACAAAAGTATTTGGGGAGTGCTGGAGAAACTCTGCCCAAACTCTACAAACTTGGGGGGACTGAGTGGTACAAGGTAAAGAGTAAAACACGTAGCGCTGTCAAAGAAATGGCGATTGATTTAGTGAAACTTTATGCCCAGCGAGAGGCGATCCAAGGGTTCGCCTTTTCCCAAGATAATGTGTGGCAAAATGAGTTTGAGGAGAAGTTCCCTTATGTAGAGACCCCGGACCAACTTCAGAGCATTGCAGAGGTAAAAGTTGACATGATGCGCCCACGGCCGATGGATCGCTTACTTTGTGGGGATGTGGGGTACGGAAAAACAGAAGTTGCTCTCCGCGCAGCGTTTAAAGCGGTGACGGATAGCAAGCAAGTGGCGGTTCTGGTCCCCACAACGATTTTGGCCCAACAACATTTTAATACCTTTAAAGAGCGATTTATGGGGTATCCGATTGCCATCGAAATGCTAAGTCGTTTTCGGTCCCCGAAGGAGCAAAAGGAAATACTCAAGGCCCTCAAGGAAGGACGAATTGATGTCATTGTGGGTACACACCGTATTCTCTCTGAAGCAGTCAAATTTAAGGATTTAGGCTTACTGGTCATAGATGAAGAGCAACGTTTCGGGGTTACCCACAAGGAGAAACTTAAAACCTTAAAGGGTAATGTTGATGTGCTAACGTTGTCGGCAACTCCTATTCCAAGGACTCTCCACATGTCTCTGGTGGGAGTTAGGGATATGAGTGTGATTGAGACTCCGCCTGAAGGTCGGTATCCGGTGCAAACCTATGTCACTGAATTTCGGCCAGACGTCGTGCGAGACGCTATACGGCGTGAGATTCAACGCGGAGGGCAAGTGTTTTATGTGCACAATCGAGTGGAGGATATGGACAAGGTTATTAATTTATTGAGCCAATTAGTTCCCGAAGCCAGGTTCGGTGTTGCCCACGGTCAAATGCGCGAAACAGCGTTGGAACGGGTCATGCTTGCTTTTTTGGAACAGGAAATGGATGTTTTAGTTTCCACAACTATCATTGAAACTGGGCTTGATATGCCGAATGTAAACACGTTAATTATTGATGAGGCTGATCGTTTTGGGTTATCTCAACTCTATCAATTGCGAGGACGTGTCGGACGGTCCAGTCGCAAAGCGTTTGCGTACCTCTTGTATAAACCGCAAAAGGTACTTACAGAAATTGCAGAAAAACGTCTGTCAGCAATCCGTGAGTTTACGGAATTTGGGGCAGGATTTAAAATAGCCATGCGTGACTTGGAAATTCGTGGTGCGGGGAACTTAATCGGTGCCCAACAGCATGGGCATTTAGCAGCGGTGGGTTTTGAATTGTACAGTCAGATGCTCAAAGAAGCGGTTCAGGAACTGCGTGGGGAAAAGGTTGAAGAAGTTATCGAACCGAGCATTGAACTCCAGGTGGATGCCTTCTTGCCGGACCCCTACGTTGTAGACCGCCAAACCAAGGCGTCGTTGTACCAACGTTTGGCAATGGTTCGCGATGAGGAACAACTTTGCGAGATGGTTGATGAATTGGTGGATCGTTTCGGAACCCCAACGCGTGAAGTTGAGCATCTAATTGCAATTATCCGGATCAGATTCTTAGCAAGCTCTTTAAAAGTTGAACAAATTCAACAGGCCAAGCAAAGTGTTAGTGTTCGTTTTGCGGCTGATGTGGGCTTGTCAGGTGAGGATCTAATGATTGTGGCCTCGGCTTCCGCTTATCCTTTATCATTTAAGACGATGCCCAATGGGAATCTAGAATGCAAAATACGTGTCCGAACAATTGAGCAAGAAGAGGTCATTGAGGCGGTGCGCCGGGTGCTTTCGACATTCTGTGACGTTGCTTCGAGGACAACTCCTTGATATACTGTTCTCATGTCAAAATGAAAGGGTGTGTCTAAATGAGAAAGTCTCGGGCGGGGATTATTTTGGGAGTCCTTGCGTTGATGCTAGTGACCACGGGGTGTTCCTCGTTGGTTGGCGGTAAATGGGCGGTAAAAGTCAACGGAGATTCGATCTTGGTTAAGGATTATGATGCCCGCGTGGCTGATGCGCAAAAAACTTATGAAAAACAAGGTATGAAATTCGATACAGATCAAGGCAAACAGGCGTTAACCCAAATTAAAAGTCAGTTATTAGATCGCATGATCGAAGGGAAAATTATCGCCCAAGAGGTCAAGAATCAAAAGCTTAATCCAGAGGATGCCAAAGTGCTGGCGCAGGAAGACGTTATAAAGAAGAACATTGGAGATGCAACAAAATTTCAAGATACTTTAAACCAACAGGGCATGACGGAACCGGAATTAAAGAATTTTTTAGCGCTGTACTCGAAAATCACTGCTGATGTTAAAGCGCCAAGCGATAGTGATGTTAAAGCATTTTTTGATAAAAATATTGCCAACTATAGCCAGCCTGAAAGCGTAACGGCCCGTCACATTTTGCTGAAAACAGAAGATGAAGCGAAAGCAATTATTGCGCAGCTAGATGCGGCGACTAAGAGTAATGCAGCAATCCTGCCTCTGTTTGAGCAGCTTGCTAAAGATAAGTCGATCGAACCTGGAGCCAAAGAGTCAGGTGGAGATCTCGGAACCTTTACAAAAGGAAAAATGGTGCCTGAATTTGAAACTGCGGCGTTTGCTCAGAAAGTGGGTACATACTCACCAACTCCTGTAAAAACTCAATTTGGATATCATGTGATTTTTGTTGAAGCACACGCTGCTCCAGCAGCAGCAGACTATACAAAGGTTAAAGCCCAAGTGGCACAAGATGCGTTGAATCAGGCGAAAGACGCGAAGTTCCAGGCGTATTTTGATGACTTGCGTAAAAAGACAAAAATTGAGTATGCAAAAGGATATCAACCTGCTTCGTAGGGGCGCGATGCATCGTGCCCAGCTTTAGGTTTGTACGACACGGATAAAGACTTAGAAGGCAATGGAAATTGCCTTCTTTTGTTTTGCATTGGAAAAAAATGAATAATTGGCAATCCCTAGATATATACTATCATTGAATTTAAGCTGACAGAAACACAAGGAAGAAATGAGTTTCAGGAACGACAAAAGGAGGAATTTGCGTATATGAAAGCTACAGGTATTGTAAGAAGAATTGATGACCTCGGTCGTGTCGTTATTCCAAAAGAAATTCGTCGGACTCTTCGTATTAGGGAAGGAGATCCGTTAGAGATTTTTGTAGACCGGGAAGGAGAAGTCATACTAAAAAAATATTCGCCTATTCGCGAATTAGGTGAATTCGCCAAAGAATATGCTGATTCGCTCTTTGAAGCAACTGGGCATATTACTTGTATTACAGATCGAGATACGATTATTGCAGTATCTGGAGCATCAAAGAAAGAGTATCTAAATAAAGCGGTAGGACCTGCCGTAGAACAAGCCATGGAGGAAAGGCGAACTATCCATATCGGGATGGCGGGGGAA
>JGI12269J14319_10001501_pt1 | contig 23202 bp, 23 predicted proteins | sample PeaSoiSIISIP2007_FD_14319 | JGI IMG/M metagenome (IMG submission 14319)
GCACGCCAGCCATCGCCGCGAGCACGGAATTGTGGCCCGCCGCGACGATCGCCACCTTGCCGGCGCCGATGAAGCCGCGCGTGGTATCCACCCCCACGACGCGGCCGCCCTCTCGGCGGATCGCCGTCACCTCGCAATTCTGGATGATGTCGACGCCGCGGGCATCGGCGGCGCGGGCGAAACCCCAAGCGACCGCGTCATGCCGCGCGACGCCGCCGCGCCGCTGCAAGGTTGCGCCGAGCACGGGATAGCGCGCGCCGGGATCGACGTTGAGGATCGGACAGAACGCCTTCACCTGCGCCGTATCGAGCCACTCCGCGTCGATGCCGTTGAGGCGGTTCGCGTTGACGCGCCGGACGCCCTCACGGACATCGTGCAGGGTGTGGGCGAGGTTGAGCACGCCGCGCTGGCTCAGCATCAGATTGAAATTGAGCTCGGCGGTGAGTCCCTCCCAGAGCTTGAGCGAATGCTCGTAGAGTGCGGCGCTGTCATCGGTCAGATAGTTCGAGCGGATGATGGTGGTGTTGCGCCCGGTGTTGCCGCCGCCGAGCCAGCCCTTCTCGAGCACGGCCACATCGGTGATACCGTGCTCCCTTGCCAGGTAATAGGCGGTGGCGAGGCCGTGTCCGCCGGCGCCCACGATCACGACCTTGTAACGCGGCTTGGGGTCGGGATCGCGCCAAAGCCGTGGCCAACGCTGATGCCCGGAAATAGCATGGCTCAGCAGCGCGAAGATCGAGTAGCGCTTCATCGGACGGGTATGGCTCGCGGCCTCTTGGGAGTTTTCCCCCTGGAGGCCAGACCTTATCCGATGGCCGGCGGCGCGTACATCGCGCTTGTGGGCATGAGCCTGGACCACGCCAAAGGAGGCGCAGCATGACCGAAATCGCTCTCATCGTCGGCACCGGAAGCGGCCTGAGCGCATCGCTCGCGCGGCTCTTCGCCAAGAACGGCATGACCGTGGTTCTCGCCGCCCGCAATCCCCAGAAGCTCGAGGCGCTCGCCCGCGACACCGGCGCTCGCGTCTACGCGTGCGATGCCAGCAGCCGCTCGGACGTGCCGGCTCTCTTCAAGTCGGTAACGGCCGATCTCGGGTCACCCGACGTGGTGGTCTACAACCCCAGCTACCGCACTCGCGGGCCCCTCATCGAGCTCGATCCCGTCGAGGTCGAGAGAACGCTGATGGTGACCTGCTACGGCGGCTTCCTGGTGGCGCAGGCCGCGGCGCGGCAGATGCTGGAGCGCGGCCACGGCTCGATCCTGTTCACGGGCGCGTCCGCGAGCGTCAAGGGCTACGCGCAGTCGGCGCCGTTCGCCATGGGCAAGTTCGGCCTGCGCGGCCTCGCGCAGAGCATGGCGCGCGAGCTGCAGCCCAAGAACATCCACGTCGCCCATTTCGTGATCGATGGCGGGATCCGGCAGCAGAACGACCCGCGCGGCAACCAGCGCGGCACCGACGGTCTACTCGAGCCCGACGCGATCGCCGAGACCTACCTCCACATCCACCGCCAGCACCGCAGCGCCTGGACCTGGGAGGTGGAGCTCAGGCCGTGGGTGGAGACGTTCTAAGCAGCGGTTCGGCCTCGATCGGCAGCACCACATCGAAGCGGCTGCCTTTGCCGACCTCGCTCACCACCTGGATGTCGCCGCCGTGGCTGGTGACGATGCCGTGCACGACGGAGAGGCCGAGCCCAGTACCCTCGCCCACACCGCGGGTCGTGAAGAACGGCTCGAAGATGCGGCGCTGCACTTCTTTTGGCATGCCGCAGCCCGTGTCCTCGACTGAGATGACAATCCGTCCGCCCTCCGCTGCGGCCACCTGACGCAGACACACGGTGATGACGCCCGGGGCGGCGCCGATCGCCTGGCTCCCATTGGCGAGCAGATTGACCAGGACCTGATGGAGCTGGCTGCCGTCGCCGTGGATCGCCGGCACGGGCTCGAGCTCTGACCGCATGTCGATGCTACGCGGGATCGACGAGCGCATCATCTTGAGGGCCTCGCCGACGATGGCATCCAGCTGGATCGGCGCCTTTTTGCTCTGGTCCTTGCGGCTGAAAGCCACGATCTGCGACACCAAGTCGCGGGCCCGGCCGGCCGCTTGGGAGACGATCTTGAGGTTGCCGCGCTCGGGGCTGCCCTCAGGCGCTCGGCGCAAGCTGAGCTTCGTCAGCGCCAGGATCGGCACCAGCGTATTGTTGAGGTCGTGGGCGATGCCGCCAGCGAGGGTGCCCAGCGCTTCCAGCTTCTGCGAATGAAAGAGCTGCGCCTCGAGTCCGAGCCGGCGCGCCTCTGCTTGCTTGATCTCGGTGATGTCGGTCCAGAGCGACACGCTGCCGCCGTCGGGCATCTTGCGAAGGCTTTCCTGCAGCCAGCGGCCATCGGTGAGCTCGTAGATGGTGTCGCTCTCGCCGGAGGCGTGGGCTGCGGCACGCGCCTTGATGCAGGCTTCGAGATCGCCCTCTGGTGGCTTGAACATGCCCGAGGCGAACCGCATACGCAGGATCGCCTCGAAGGTCATGCCCGGCCGCGGCGTCCGCTGCTCGGCATCAGTGCGGTGCAGGTTGCGATAGCGCGAATTGCAGGCGCTCAGGCGTTGCTCGCTGTCAAAGAGCGCGATGCCTTGCGCAACCGTATCGATCGCGTGATAGAAGCGCTCCTGCGCGCGATAAGCGCGGGCTTCCGCCTCTTTCTCAGCAGTGATGTCGGCGCCGACACCGCGATAGCCCATGAACTCGCCGCCGGGACCTAAGACCGGCCAGCCGCTGATCCGGAGATACCGAAAATAATCTTTGGCGTAGGTCTGCTTGTAGACGAGCTTCCGGATCGGCTCCCGAGCAGCAAAGGCCTCGTTGAAGGCTTCCATGTCCTCGGGCTCGACCTCGGTCGGCGCCACCTCGTCCCAGCGCTTGCCCTTGAGAGCCTCGGGCGCGATGCCCGTGATGACGGCGATCCGAGGCGACACATAGACAAAGCGAAACTCGCTGTCGGTCTCCCAGAACCAGTCCGATGCCGCCTCGATCATGTCGCGCAGGCGGCGCTCCATCTCGGTCATGGGCTCGCCGGTCCCGATCGGGACCTCGGATGAGGGTGGCCGGTCCAGCATGGAAACAGTCGACATCGTGGACGCGGCTCCGGAACGGGCAGCACATGAAGCCGGCGCGGCAGCGCCAGCGCAGCACCCGCCAGAATGCACCCAACCCCTTGAGCAACCGTAAAGGGCTTGGGCCGAATTGGTTCGGCGCGCGGAAACGTGTTAAACCCCCGCCGCGACGACTATTTTGCATGTCTGCGGCGGGAATGGACCTTTCGGTGGTGATACCGGCGCGCAACGAGGCGCCCAACGTGGCGCCGCTGGTGGCGGAAATCCGGCGCGCGCTCGACGGCCGGATCGATTACGAGATCGTCTACGTCGATGACGGCAGCAGCGACGCAACCGCCGCCGAGATCCGGCGTCTCGCGAAGGAATTCCCGACGCTCCGCCTGATCCGACATGGAGCCAGTTGCGGGCAGAGCATGGCGATCCTGACCGGCGTCAAGGCGGCCCGGGCGAGCTGGATCGCCACCCTCGACGCCGATGGCCAGAACGATCCCGCGGATATACCGGGGCTCTGGGATATCGCGCGCGCGGCGCCGGCGTCGCCGCCGCTGATGGTGGCGGGCCAACGTCAGAAGCGCCGTGACACCTGGTCGAAGCGCGCGGCCTCGCGAGCGGCGAACGCGATCCGGCGAGCGCTCCTCGGCGACGGCACGCCCGATACCGGATGCGGCCTGAAATTGTTCCGGCGCGATTTCTTCCTGGAGTTGCCGCGCTTCGATCATATGCACCGATTCCTGCCGGCCTTGACCCTGCGCCAGGGCGGCAAGGTCGTCTCGGTGCCGGTGAATCACCGTCCGCGCGAGCGCGGCCGATCAAACTACGGAGTCTTCGACCGGCTGTGGGTGGGTATCGCGGATCTCCTGGGCGTGATGTGGCTTATGCGCCGGGCGAAGACTCCGGTCGTGCTCGAGGAGCCGCCGGCCTCATGACACCCGACGACGCCCCCTCGCCTATGTCGGCCCTCCGACTGACCGGCCGGGTCCTCGCCGCAGGGCTCGTTCTGGTCGGCATGGTGCTGGTGCTGACCCACCGCAGCGTCCTCAATCCCGCGGATATCAAATCCACGATCGGCGCGGCGCCGCTGGCACCGGCGATCTTCGTGCTGGGCCACATCGCCGCCAGCCTGCTCTTCGTGCCGAGAACCCTTCTGGCACTGGTCGCGGGACTGCTCTTCGGCAGCATCGGCGGCATCGCCTGGGCGACCGTCGGGAGCACCCTCGGCGCCGTCGCGGGATTCCTGTTGGCCCGATATATAAACAGCGGCCTGATCGAGCCGGAGAAGCTACCCAAACTCGGCCCTCTGTTGGTAAAAGCCGAATCGGGAGGCTGGCGCGCTGTCGCGGTGATGCGGCTCATTCCGGTGATCCCGCATCCGATCACGAATTACGCGCTGGGCCTCACGCGCTTATCGCTCTCGAGCTACACCTTGGGAAGTCTCATCGGCCAGATCCCGATGACGCTCGCTTATGTCGAATTCGGTGCCGCCGGTAACGAGGCTCTGTCGGGGAGCGCCAATTGGCTGCTGCCTAGCTTGCTGGGTCTTGCGGTGCTGCTGGCCTCGTTCGCTCTGCCTAGGCTCGTGGGCGGCAAGAGCTGAGATCAAGCCGCCCCCGCGCGGCTCTTGCCGTAATCATGCGAAAGGGAGGCGTCATGGCTGCGGCGACTTCGTCGGCTCATCGCTCCGCCCGAATGGACCTGATCCTGGCGCTGCTCGCCTTCGCGTCCAGCATCACCGACGTGCTGGGTTTCCTCGCTCTCAGCAACGTGTTCACCTCCGGCATGACCGGCAACACGGCACTGCTCGGTCTTGCCGTCGGACAGGGGCAGATCTTCACCGCCTCTCACTCGGCAACGGCCCTCGCGGGCTTTATCTTCGGCGTGGCTTTCGGCGCGTTCTTGTCCGGAATGGCCCGTCATCCCGCTGGGCTTGCGAACCTCCTGATCGTCGAGTCCGTATGTCTTGCGACTTTTTGCGCGATCTGGTTCGCCTTTGACCATCCGGCCGGAAGCACCGCCATCTACCTGCTGATCGCACTCTCGGCCACGGGCATGGGGATTCAGACCGTTGCGGCGCGCCGGATCAATGTGCCGGGCATTCCGACCGTGGTATTCACGACCACGCTCACGAACATCGTCATGGCGGCCACGGACGCGATCGCGCGCCACGCACCATTCTCGCGCGATACCAAACGGCAGATCGGCATATTCTCGATCTATCTTGGGGGAGCGATGCTCGCGGGAGCGTTGGCATCGCGAAGTCTGGGTGCGTTGGCTCTCCTGCCGCTCGTCGCCGTCACCGCCGCGCTCGGCGTCGAATACGGCAACACGCTCGCGCAGAGCTCTCGCGGGTGAGGTGCCGCGACTTCCGCTTCTGCTCGGCTCACCCCAAGGCGTCGGGCTTGGGCCCGCCCGTTGCCCAGTCCAGGAGCTCGACCGTATGCACGACGGGCACGCCAACACCGGCTCCGAGCTGCGTGATGCATCCAATATTGCCGGCCGCCACGACCTCGGGCTTGACGCTCGCGATGTTGCGAAGCTTGCGATCTCTAAGAGCCTCGGCGAGGGCCGGCTGCAGCATGTTGTAGGTGCCGGCGGAGCCGCAGCAGAGATGCCCTTCCGGTACGTCGACCACATCGAAGCCTGCTTTTTGCAAGAGCTGCTTGGGTCCGGCATGGATCTTCTGACCATGCTGGAGCGAGCAGGCCGAGTGGTAGGCGACGCGCAGGGCGCCCGGCAGCGCGCCGTTCAATCCGAGCTGCTGCGCGACTTCGCTGACATCCTTGGCGAGTGCCGAGATACGGGCAGCTTTCGCGGCATAAGCGGGATCCGTGCGCAGGAGGAAGCCGTAATCCTTCACCATGGTGCCGCAACCGGAGGCGTTGATGACGATCGCGTCGAGCCCGCGCCCGAGCTCGGCGGTCCAGGCATCGACATTGGCGCGCAGGAGGTCGAGCACATCGTGGCCGAGGTGATGCTCGAGCGCGCCGCAGCATCCGACACCGGACACCACGACGACTTCTGCGCCATGTCGCCGCAGCAGCCGCACCGTCGCCTGGTTGATGGCGGCGTCGATGACTTGCTGCACGCAGCCCACCAGCAACGCGACTCGCATTCGGCGCAAGCCTTCCGCCGGTAGCACCCCGGGTTCGATGACCTCGGATCTCCCGACCGAGCGAGGTGCCAGCTTCAGCATCGCCTGCAGCCGCGCGGGCAGCAGCGTCCGCATGGGCTGCGCCAGCCGTGCCGCCGTCAGCGCCAGCCGGAACAAGCTTGGCCGCGGCAAGATCGTGCCAAGCAGCTTGCGCGTCCAGCGATCGAGCAGCGGCCGTCGATAAGTGCGCGCGATATGCCGTCGACCATGATCCACAAGGTGCATGTAGTTGACGCCGGACGGACAGGTGGTCATGCACGCGAGACAAGAGAGGCAGCGATCGATGTGCTTCACCACGGTCTCGGTCGCGGGCCGCCCGCGCTCCAGCATCTCCTTGATCAGGTAGATGCGTCCGCGCGGCCCATCGAGTTCGTCGCCGAGCAGCACGTAGGTCGGACAGGTCGCCGTGCAGAAGCCGCAGTGTACGCAGGCGCGCAGGATCGCATTGACGTCGCGGATCTCGGGATCGGCGAGCTGGGCCAAGGTGAAATGCGTCTGCATGCGGGTTCAGAGGTCGCGATACATGCGGCCGGGATTGAGGATACGCTTGGGATCGAAGCTCTCCTTGATCCGGCGGCTCAGCGCCTCGAGCGCCGGCGGCTGCGGCTCGAAGACGGCGATGCGTCCGCGGAGCTCGGGGCTGCCGCGAACCAAGGTTGCATGACCTCCCGCCGCCCTGGCCGCAGCGCGCACGACCTCCGCACCGCCCTCGACGGCGCTGCCGGCGACCGCGCACCACAGGAGGCCGCCACCCCAGTCGAAGAAGACTTGCGCATCGAGGGCTCGCACGATGGCAGCCGCCGCGCCAGGACCGCTCTGCGGGGCGACCGAGATGCGCCAGATCGCCCGATCCTGCCCGGACGCGAGCGGGCTCACATTCGCGAGCGCGCGCCAGAGTGCGGCGCCGGTTCCGTCGAGAAGCAGCTCCGCCGCGCCGAAGTCCCGAAGCTCCTGCCTGAGAGCCGCCGCGCGCGCCTCGACCGAGGGCCGGGGTCCTTCCACGCGGACGAGGGTCGCGGCTTGGCTGACGCCCGGCAACACGGCAGCCGCGCTTGCCCTCGGTAGATGCGCGGCGCCGCCGACCTCGTGGGGACTGTTGAGCGCCTGGGTCATCGCCACCATCGCGCGCGCGTCGTCGAGGCCCCACAGCACCAGGGTTCCCGTGGCTTCCGGCCTCGGCAGCACCTTGACGGTGACCTCGGTCAGTACGGCCAGCGTGCCGTAGGAGCCCGTCATGAGCTTCGAGAGGTCGTAGCCCGTGACGTTCTTCACCACCCGGCCGCCCGCCTTGAAGGCCTCGCCGCGGCCGCTCACGCCGTGAAAGCCGAGCAGGTGATCGCGCGCGGCGCCCTGCTTGATGCGCCTGGGTCCCGCGAGATTGCAGGCGAGCATGCCACCCAGGGTATGCCGTCCGGCTGCGCCGCCGAGCAGCGGGCCCCAGTCGCCGGGCTCGAAGGCCAGCATCTGGTCGGCTCGCTCGAGCATGGCTTCGATCTCCGCGAGCGGTGTGCCGGGCTTCGCGGTCAGCACGAGCTCTTCCGGCTCGTAGGCCTGGATACCCGTGAGCGCCGTAACGTCGAGCTGATGGGGTGCATCGACCGGCCGACCGAGGCCGCGCTTGGTGCCGGCGGCGATGACCTCGAGCGCTTCGCCCTCGCCGGCGGCCCAGGAGATCAGCTTCGCGAGCTCCTGCCCGTCCTTGACGCGAAAGCGCGGCATTCGTCTGCGGGCTCAGAAGCGCGGGATATCGGGGAAGGCGAGCTTGCCGCCGTGCACGTGCACGCGGCCGAGCTCGGCGCAGCGATGGAGCTGCGGAAACACCTTGCCGGGATTGAGCAGGCCCTCGGGATCGAAGGCGCATTTGAGGCGCATCTGGTGATCGAGGTCGACCGTGTCGAACATCGTATCCATGAGGTCGCGCTTCTCGACGCCGACGCCGTGCTCGCCCGTGAGCACGCCGCCGACCTCGACGCAGAGCCGCAGGATGTCGGCGCCGAGCGCCTCCGCGCGCTCGAGCTCGCCCTCTTTGTTGGCGTCGTAGAGGATGAGCGGATGCAGATTGCCGTCACCGGCGTGGAACACGTTGGCGACGCGGAGCCCGTGTCGTTCCGAGAGCCGCGCGATGCGCGTCAGCACCTCGGGGAGCCGCTTTCTTGGGATGGTGCCGTCCATGCAGTAATAGTCGGGCGAGAGGCGGCCGACGGCGGGAAAGGCCGCCTTGCGCCCGGCCCAGAAGGCGAGCCGCTCCTCTTCGCTCTCACTTACCTTACAGGATACGGCGTGGTTCTGGCGCGCTATTGCCTCGACCTGCTGGACGAGATGGTCGACCTCAGCCTTCGGTCCATCGACCTCAACGATCAACAACGCGTCGACGTCGAGCGGATAACCGACATGGACAAAGTCCTCCGTCGCGTGGATCGCGGGCTTGTCCATCATCTCCATGCCCGCAGGGATGATGCCCTCGGCGATGATCGCTGCAACGCAGTTTCCGGCCGCCTCGCAGCCGGGAAAGCCGATCAACAGCGCGCGCGCCGTCGTGGGCTTGGGCAGGATGCGCACGGTGACCTCGGTCACCACGCCCAACAGGCCCTCTGAGCCCACGGTCACGCCCAGGAGGTCATAGCCCTCGGAATCCAGGTGCTTGCCGCCGAGCCGGACGATCTCGCCGTCGATGGTGACGAGTTCGACGCCGAGGACATTGTTGGTCGTGAGGCCGTATTTGAGGCAGTGCACGCCGCCCGAGTTCTCGGCGACGTTGCCGCCGATCGTGCATGCGATCTGACTCGAGGGGTCGGGCGCATAGTAGAAGCCGGCGTGCTGGACCGCGAGGGTCACGCCGAGATTCGTGACGCCGGGCTGCGCCACCACGCAGCGGTTCGCGAAATCGATATCGAGCACACGATTGAACTTGCCCATGCCGAGGATGATTCCGTCGGCGAGCGGCAGCGCGCCGCCGGAGAGCGAGGTGCCCGCCCCGCGCGGGACCACCTTGATCTTGTGATCGCGGCAGAACCGCAGCACGCCAGCCACCTGCTCCGTGGTGGAGGGCAGGACGACCAGAAGCGGCAGGGTGCGATAGGCGGTGAGGCCGTCGCTCTCGTAGGGCCGCCGCTCGTCCTCTTCCGAGATGACGCCTTCGCCCGGCACGATCCCCCGGAGCGCAGCCGCGATCTCGGCCCGGCGCGCGATCACTCCAGCATCTGGTTCGGGCATCCGCATGGCGGGGCTCCTTGGGAGCCCTATCTAGGCCTTTGGGCCCCGGCCGCGCCAACTAAAAAACCGCGCTTGTGGGCGCGGTTTCCAGGCTACGCCTGGCAGAGACAGCTCAGCCCTGGCGCGCCTTATAGCGCGGGTTCGTCTTGTTGATGACGTAGACGCGGCCCTTGCGCCGGACGATGCGGCAGTTCTTGTCGCGCTTCTTCAGCGACTTCAGGGAATTGGCGATCTTCATGGTACCGCGCTCTCGAAGACGATGCGCGGGCCCCCGGCCCGCGCGAGGGCCGGACCATAGGCGCGACCATGTACTCTGTCAATCGGTGACGCCGACTACAGAGCGCGCTGGTACGCGACGCATGCTCCGAAATCGCCCGCACCCGCGTAACGTGCGGCGAGCACGGCACTACGAGCCGACGGTCGTCGCGATGGTGTTGTCCGTGGCGTTCAGGGTGGTGCCGATTGCGGTGAGACCGGCGATGGTCACGACCGCGATCAGTGCGGCAATCAGGCCGTACTCGATCGCCGTGGGACCCGATCGGTCTTCCCACACTTTTCGGATGAAGCGCAGCATGGCGGATCTCCTGGTTCTTCCCCAGGAGATGGTGGTGCGCGCCAGATGAACGGAAAGTAAAGATGCATGCCGGCCGTAGTTCTTTTAGAAATCAATTTGGCCAGATTTTAATCAACCCCCACATGCGAAATTGATCGACATATCGGGGCCCGCCGGCACTATTGGCGCGCCCCTCCGGTTCCCGCCAAAGCATAGATCCGATACATCCTGAGCGCGCCTTCATCGAGGGCGGCGATCGTGTGCACCCATCGCTCCGCCTCGTCGACGATCGCCAGCAGGTGTTGCTTCGGCAAGCCGTGCAGATCGACCGTGGTGATCATCTGCGCCCACCCGACGAGGATCAGACGCCGAAGCTTGCTCGACGTATCCTCGGTGACCCGGATATCCATGCCAAGCCGGGTCAGGCATTCGGAATACTGCGCGGCGGTCCAGAGTTGCGCCGGGCGTTGCTGCTGGCGGCGCCAAGCATCCAGCGCCGGCCCCGTGCGAGCCTTCGGCTCAAGCACATAGTCCGTAATCAACAGGTGGCCGCGCGCCTTGAGCGACTGAGTCAGGACGCCCAGGAAATGCTCTTTGTCGGCCAGCGTGTAGGTGGTCTGACGCGCCAGGATGGCATCGAACGAATGAGGCCGCAGCTCGAGTTTGTCGGGATCGTAGACGGTTACCGGCGCGCGTTTTTGCATACCCTGCAGCGTCGCCATCTCCATGCCGCGTCGTGCCTGGCCCTCATCGCGCTCGAGCCCGGTCACGTACGTCGCGAACTTGGTGGCGATCGCGCGCGCACCGCCGCCGAGGTCGGCGCCGACGTAGAGCATGCTCATGGCCGGATTGAGCGCGAACGGCTTCACAAGCTCGAGGATATGCTCCTCGCTGCCGGGGAGGTGAAATCCCGCTCCCCAAAGCCACTGGGCGAGCGTGGCGGCATCGAGCGGCGGCTCTGGTTCCGGAGCCCCGCGCGCAGACCTCCGAAGAGGCTGCGCGGCCGTGACGGGAGCAATCTCGTGCTTGCCCCGTCGCCACCAAGCCATGAGCTTGGAAACGAGGGCTAAGCGCGCCGGAGCGGTCCGGCTTCCATCCGCGTGTCCTACCGCCAACGTTCGATACTCCGGGCCGGATGCGGCTCGCACCCTTGGCTTCCGATTCGTAAGGCAGCCCACCGCTACGAGGCCCCACCCTAGACTTGAACAGAGATGGGTTACCAGAGCCTTGTCGGCGGCTCCCGCGCCCCACCTTGGCGAGCGAGCCGGCCGAGCCCTCTTGCTGCGTTCCAATGATTAATTCATGGTCGTTGCCGATCGGCGCCCCTTTCGAGGCCGGCTGCCAACCCCAACGCGAGACGTGAGGACGCACCCATGCGAGGCGATGATCTGCGGGCGCTCCAGGCGCCCCTCAAGCAGCGCTACCGCGAGACACCCGAAGCCGCCGTGATCACCTTGACGGCAAAGGGGGAGATCGGCCAGGAGACTCTGACCTGCAAGGTCGAGACCGGCCGCGCCCTGGTGGAGGCCGGCCTGCACCCCGCGACCGGAGGCGATGGCATCGCCGCATGCTCCGGCGACATGCTCCTGGAGGCCTTGGTTGCCTGCGCCGGCGTCACCCTCAAGGCGGTCGCCACGGCGCTCGACATCACGCTCAAGCGAGGCACCGTCAGCGCCGAGGGCGACCTCGACTTCAGGGGCACTCTCGGGGTCGCCAAGGATGCGCCCGTCGGATTTCTCGCCATCCGCCTCCGATTCGACCTCGATACCGACGCGAGCCCCGACCAGCTCGCCACGCTGCTCAAGCTCACGGAGCGATACTGCGTGGTTTTCCAGACCCTTAATAATCGACCACGGCTCTCCCTGGAGCACCGCCGGTCCTAACCTTGACACCCCGAGCGGGGATGCACCGGCGCTTTTAGGTCATATCTACGCTTAGAGAGAGTACCCCGCGGGAGCCGGTTGGCGCCCGCAATGGTGGCGGAGGGCCCCCTGATTCACACTGGTCTTGCCCGAGAGCCCCTGAGCTGGCGTGAGCGTTTGCTCGCGACGATGATCGTCGCGAGCCTCGCGCTCCCCTTCATCCCCGTGCCCGGCGATGGCATGGCGCATATGAAGGCGGTCCGCCGCGACGAAACGACGACCCAGCCGGTCAAGGTCGCGACGCAGGCACCGCGGAGCGTCTGCGAGGTGCTGGCCTTCTCCCTCGCCTACGAGAACCCCGAGACCGGCGCCTATACGCGGGTCGCCTGCAAGCAGCCGCAGTAGCCGGCGCGCCTCAGGCCACCTCTTGAACCGATAGGCTGATGTTGCCGCTTGCGGAGGATTGCCCGTAGGCGCCGTAGCTCGCGCCAACGAGCCGCGGATTCGCGTCGTCGATGGTGCCCAGCATCGTCGCGACGTTGCGTCCGCCCATCTCCGCCACCACGGCCTTGGCGTAGTCGGGCAGCCAGCGCTTGGCCCCTTTGATCTCGCCCTTGCGGATCATCTCGATGAAACGGCGGTCGTTCTCCATGTGCTCGGGCGGCGGCCACTGGTCGGGGCCTCGGATGATGCGATGCGCGAGCGCGGTGCTGGAGATGAAGACTGCGCGGCGGCCGGTCTCCACGACGGTCTGCCGAATGAGGCCGCCCACGCGCAGGCACTCGTCGAGGTCCGACATCAGGCAAGTGCTCACCAATACCGCTGGGATCGTCTCCTCGGGATCGAGGTAGTGGAGCGGCACGTAGGAGCCGTAATCCCAGTGATAGTACGGGCTCGCGTTCCGGCCGGACGGCACCTTGGCGCCCTTGAGCGTCGTCACCAACGCCTCCGCGAAAACGGGATCGCCGGGCCGGTCATAAGGCAGGCCCGGGATCATGTCGGGTGCCTCGTCGGCAACACAGTGGCCGCGGTGCCGCTCGTGGCAGGTGACGTACCAATTGAACGAGCAGACCCAGTGCGTCGAGTGGACGATGAGGAGATCGGGCTTGGCGGCGCGCAGGGCGGCGCCGAGCGCATGCGAGCCCTCGATCACGCCCTTGAGGAAGGGCGGCGCCGTCTCCTCAACCGCCATCCGCGGCGAGTGCGGCGTGATCACGCTAAAGAGCAGCTTTCCCGCCATGGTCTCCTCCGTCGCGTCGCTCGCCCAGCATTGTCCAGGGAACCGCCGCGCCCGTAAAGCCGCGGCTAAAGCTGAATGCAGACGTTACGCAGCTCGGAATAGAACTCGAGCGAATGCAGGCCGCCTTCCCGGCCGATGCCCGACTGTTTGGAGCCCCCGAAGGGGGTGCGCAAATCCCGCAGGAACCAGCTGTTGACCCAGACCATGCCGACCTCGAGGCGGGCCGCCACCCGCTGGGCGCGCGAGATGTCGCGGGTGAAGAGCGTGGCGCAGAGGCCGTAGCGCGTGTCGTTGGCGCGCTCGATGGCCTCGTCCTCGCGGTCGAAGGGCGCAATGTGGCAGCAGGGCCCGAAAATCTCCTCGCGCACGACGGCGGAGTCCTCGGGGAGGCCGGTCCAGATCGTCGGCTTGACCCAGGCGCCACCCTTGAGCTCGCCGGGCATGTCGAGGGCGCCGCCGCCCGCGACGACGCGCGCGCCCTCGGCAGCGGCGCGCTGGTAGAAGGACAGGATCTTCTCCCGGTGCTGCAGGCTGATCACGGGGCCGAGCGTGGTCGCGGCGTCGTGCGGCTCGCCGGGCTTCAGCGCCTCCGCCCTCGCCTTCAATGCCTCCACGAACTGGTCGAAGATCGGTCGCTCCACGTAGACCCGCTCGGTCTGCAGACAGATCTGGCCGGCGTTGTCGAACACCGAGCGCACGGTCTCCTTGACCGCGCGCTCGAAGTCGCAGTCAGCGAAGATCACCGCGGGGTTCTTGCCGCCGAGCTCGAAGGAGACCGGCCGGATACCGTCGGCGGCGGCCTTCATGATGGCGGTGCCGGTCGCGGTCTCGCCGGTGAAGGTGATGGCATTGACGCCGGGATGCCGCATGATGAACTCGCCGGCGGAGCCGGGGCCGAAGCCGTTCACCACGTTGTAGACGCCCTTGGGCACGCCCGCGGCGTTCATGACCTCGCCCAGCAAGCTCGCAGTGCTCGGCGTCTCCTCCGAGGGCTTCACCACCACCGCATTGCCGCAGGCGAGCGCCGGCGCCACCTTCCAGGTCATCAGCAGGAACGGCAGGTTCCAGGGACACACCACGCCCACCACGCCGCGCGGGACGCGGAGCGCGTAGTTGACGGCCTGACGGCCGTCGGGAAATTGCGTGGTGAAGGATTCCGCGGAGGCGTTCTTGGCGATCTCCGCGAACACCGTGAAATTGGCGGCGCCGCGGGGGATGTCGAGATGCGAGGCGACCGAGCGCGGCTTGCCGGTGTCGGCGATCTCCGCCTCCAGGAAATCCTCGAACCGCTCGGTGATCCCCGATGCCACCGCGCGCAGCATCTCGCCGCGCTCGGCGGGCGACATCTTGCCCCAGGGTCCCTTCATCGCGGCACGCGCCGCCTTGACGGCGGCATCGACGTCGGCGGCACTCGCTTCGTGCACCTGGCTCACGAGCGCGCCGGTGACGGGCGAGCGGTTCTCGAAGGTGCGGCCCTCGGAGGACGGCCGATACTCGCCGTCGATGAAATTCAACACCTGCGCATTCGGCCGCATACGAGGCTCCCGGTTTCTCGCGATGGCGCGACGGTAGGAGCGGCCCGAGAGCGGGTCAATCGGCCAGCATGAGGAAACATGAGTCGATCCGCCGCAGCGGGGATCCGGATGATCCCAAGGAGCTAGGGCTGGCTATCAACAATCCATCGGTTGATAGTCAACTGATCGGTTGATCATCTCACCGCGAGACGCGGAGACGACGCGATGGACGAGGCCTTTGCGGATTGCCATCTGACGCAATCGCGAGAGCGCGGCGCTCGATATCACCCGTGAGTTCGCGGAGCATCGGCCGCACCACCGGAGCGTCATATGCTCGTTCGCGGACGGTACGCTCACGCTGGTCGCAGAGAACGATTACGACCCGAAGGGCTTGGCCCTCATGGACGAGTTCTCCGACTGCATCTCGGCTTTCATTCGTGGCGGGTTCGACGGCGACATCGTCGTGAAATCGACGAGCGTCAGCTGACGAGGAGGACCGCCAGTCGCTCGCGGGACGAGAGGGACGCATCATTCTTCCGGCAGCACGCAGACGATGCCGGTCAAGCGGCCCGGCTGCTGGGCGTTCGGATCCACCGTGGGGCGGTCGTCGAGATAGCGCACGAGGCTGCTGTCCTGGGGCACGGCGGGGAAGCGCTGGCGGATCGCGCGCTCTACATAGTCCTTGTCGCCGTTGACGGTAACCGTCAGGTGTCGCGGAGGCGCGGTGCCGGGCGCGCGGCTGAACAGCTTGCCCTCGCGGTCCCAGCCCTCGACGTACCGCACGACCAGCCCGTAGACCGCGAGCGGCCTCGGCACCGCGAACACCGGCGCGCCATCGATCGCCGTGATAGGCCTCGCCCCGATGATGTTCCGGCGCTGCAAGAACTCGAGCGTCTCCTCCGGCTTGAAGGGGCGCATGCACGACAAGGCATCCGCGACGACCTCGCTCATGGATGGAGAATCTGCTCTCGGGAACCAGAACTGAAGGTAAGCCCAAACGCAGAGCATCGCTCCGACGAGGAGGAAGCCCGCGTAGTCCTTCCAAGTGAGCGCGCGCCAATTGATCTTGCCGGACCGGAAGACGCGAGCCGGTCTCCGCGGGCGCCGAGGGGGCCGGCGGCGCGGGGCGCTTGGCCCCTGCGCGCCAGGGCCGGCGCCGCTCTCGCCGCTTTCTCCGGATGGGTCCCCGCTCATCGATCGCTCGGTATTCCCCGCGACATCACCCCGTCCGCTCGCCTCGCCGACTATACATATGATTGTAACATTTCGGCGCTCTACTCTATTATCGGGTTGTGGCCGCGTCACACGCGATGAGCGACTTCACGGCGAGCGCTCGTTCCGGGGGGACCATCATGGATCGCAAGGACGCGCTCAGGATCAGCACGGTCGCGGCGTCGCTCGTGATCGCCGCGGGCGGCCTCTCGCAGGAGGCGGCGGCGGGTCATGAGTCCAGCCCCCACGTGACGTCGACGCCGGCGGGATCGAATACCGGCACACGGGCCCGGGGAACTCGGGTCACGTCCAACAGGGAAGCTCGCATTCCAGCGTCGTGGCCACCGCGACCGCCAGCGCGCTGACCAACACCATCAGCAACGGCGGCATCGTCGTGCTCGGCGCCAACAATCAAGGCGGGCTCACCTATTCGAACCTGGGAGGCGCCGGCCTCCAGATCGCCCCGATTACCACCTTCCACGGCGGCATCGTGAACACCGGCACCATCGCGCCGCGAATCGCTCCCTGAGTCAGCCGCTCTGACGTTACCGAGGGCGTTCGCTGGGTCAGATTCATAAGCGCCGCCGCCGCCTGGGTACGCGGTCGCGTCGACGCCCATTGACATAAGCGCACATGCGCCTATATCGTGCGCATATGCACCCTTGTCGGGGAATGGAGACGTTTCGATGGCGGAGACCGAGCTGAAGCCGGAACTGTGCAACTGCCTGGCGATCCGCCAGGCGGCGCGGCACGTGACCCAGTTCTACGATCAGCACCTGGCGCCGGTCGGGCTGCGCAGCACCCAATTCTCGATCCTGGCGAAGCTCAAGCGGCTGGGGCCGATTCCGATCAACGAGCTCGCCCGCGAGCTCGTGATGGACCGCACGACGCTGGGCCGGAACATCCTGCCGCTGGAGCGCGAGGGCCTGATCGACATCGTGCCCGCGCGCGCCGACCGCCGCAGCAAGGAATTGCACCTCACCGAGGCCGGCGTCGCCCGGCTCAAGGCCGGCATCAAAAAATGGGCCGGGGCGCAGGCGCAATTCGAGGCCGAGTTCGGCAACCGCCGCACGGTCGAGCTGCGCGCCCTGTTGAAGGCGGTCGCCGAAAGCGAGCTCGGCGGCGCCTCCCAGGCCGTCTGACCCGCGCCCGGGGGTTTCGCGTTTCCGCGCGGCGCCGGAGAGTCCCCATCTCCGTTCTGTCCCTCCAACAGTCTCTCAGTATCGTCACCCCCGGCCAGACAGTCCCGGGGCAGCTATGACGATTCCGAGGGGCAAGGTCTCCGAGACAGCAAACCCCCCGTCGGCCTTGGCCATTGACATGGACGCATATACGCCTATATAGGCGCATATGCACTCATGGGGAAGGCCGGGAGTGATGTCATGGACAGCATCGTGCTCGAGCGTGCGACGGTTTCCATCCCTGCAAGGCGCGATTTCAGGCGGCCGCTCCGACGGCTGGCGCTCGCGGCGGCGCTGCTGGTGCCGGCGGTCGGCGCGGCAGGATATGCCGAGGACTGGTGGCAGGCAGGGCGCTTCATCGAGAGCACCGACGACGCCTATGCCGGCGGGAACGTCACGCCGCTGGCGCCGCATATCGACGCCTTCATCGACCGGATCCTGGTGGCGGACAACGAGCGGGTCCGCGCGGGACAGGTGTTGATCCAGCTCGACCAGCGGGATTACCGCGCCGCCCTCGACCATGCGCAAGCGGCGCTCCAGGCGCGCCTGGCGGCGGCCGAGAGCCTGCGCGCGCAACACTCGCTTCAGCAATCCACGATCCGGCAGCAGGAAGCCGATCTCGCCGCGAAGAAAGCCCGTGCCACCTTCGCCGGCGAGGACGCCAGCCGCTACCATCTCCTCGCGCAGACCAGCTATGGATCGCGCCAGAACGAGCAGCGCACGTCTTCGTTGGAGCTGGAGGCGCAATCGGCCGTCGCTGCCGCCCAGGCCGGACTCGAGGCCGCGCGCCAGCAGCTGAAGGTGCTGGACGCCGAGACCGCCGAGGCGGACGCGGCCGTGGCGCAGGCGCAATCCGATCTCCGCACGGCGCAGCTGAACCTTGGCTATACCGAGGTCCGCTCGCCGATCGACGGCTATGTCGGCAACCGCGCGGCCCAGGTCGGCGCCTACGCGACCAAGGGCACCTATCTGATCTCGGTCACGCCGGCGGAGGGACTCTGGGTCGACGCCAATTTCAAGGAGGACCAGCTCGCGCGCATGGTCCCGGGCCAATCCGCCGGCGTGGTCGCGGACCTGCTCCCCGGCCATGTCTTCCGCGGCCATGTCGTGAGCGTGGCGCCGGGGACCGGCGCGGTCTTCAGCGTGATCCCGCCGGAGAACGCCACCGGTAATTTCACCAAGATCGTGCAACGTGTGCCCGTGCGCATCGAACTCGATCCCGGCGACGCCCTGCTCCACGCGCTCCGGCCGGGCCTCTCCACCACCGTGAGCGTCGACACGCGGTCGGCCCCGGGGAGCGCGCCATGACCACCGCGCCCGCCGGCCCGAGCTGGGTGCGCGGCCTGCTGCCCTTCGTGGTGATGTGCGTGGGCATGTTCATCGCGCTGCTGGACATCCAGATCGTCGCCTCCTCGCTGCAGGATATCGGCGGCGGCCTCTCCGCGGCGCAGGATCAGATCAGCTGGGTGCAGACCGCCTATCTGATCGCCGAAATCGTGATGATCCCGCTCTCGGGCTGGCTCACGCGGGTGTTCTCGACGCGCTGGCTGTTCACCGTCTCTGCCGCCGGCTTCACGCTCGCCAGCATGCTCTGCGGCCTCGCCTGGAACATCGAGAGCATGATCGTGTTCCGGGCGCTGCAGGGGCTCCTGGGCGCGTCCATGATCCCCACGGTGTTCACCTCGTCCTTTCATTATTTCCAGGGACCGCGCCGGGTCTATTCCGCCGCCGTCATCGGCACGATCGCGTCGGTGGCGCCGACGCTGGGGCCGGTGATTGGCGGCTGGATCACCGATACCCTCAACTGGCACTGGCTCTTCTACATCAATCTGGTTCCGGGCCTGGCGATCACCGCCCTGGTGCCGGTGCTGGTGCGGATCGACGAGCCGGATCTGTCGCTGCTCAAGCAAGCGGACTATCCCGGCATCGCCCTGATGGCGGTCGCGCTCGGGACCCTCGAGTACGTGCTCGAGGAGGGCTCGCGCTGGAACTGGTTCGACGACGCGACCATCCGGAACGCCGCGCTGATCGCGGGCGTCGCCGGCATCCTCTTCGTGATCCGCAGCCTCACCTTCGCGCGCCCCGTGGTCGATCTCCGCGCGCTCGGCAACCGGAACTTCGCGCTCGGCTGCGTCCTCTCGTTCATCACGGGGATCGGCATCTTCTCGACCATCTACCTGACGCCGCTGTTCCTGGGCTATGTGCGCGGGTTCAGCGCCTGGCAGACGGGTGTCGCGATCTTCTCGACCGGCGCGGCGTCGCTGATCGGTGTCCCCGTCTACATCGTGCTGGCGCGCAAATTCGACACGCGCTGGCTCATGATGTTCGGCTTGGCGTCCTTCGGCTTGGCCATGTGGAGCTTCAGCTTCATCACCCATGACTGGGGCGGCGCGCAGCTCCTGCTGCCGCAGGTGCTCCGCGGCTTTCCCCAGGTCTTTGCCGTGGCGCCCAGCGTCAACCTCGGGCTCGGCAGCCTGCCGCCGGACCGCCTCAAATACGCCAGCGGCCTCTTCAACATGATGCGCAACCTCGGTGGCGCCGTCGGCATCGCCGTGAGCGGCGCCATCCTCAACGAGCGCACGAATTTCCACTTCCTCGCCATCGCGTCGAACCTGACGCCGGCGAACGGCGCCATGGAACGGCTGCTGCAGGGCCTCGCCGCGCGCTACGGCGCGCTCCCCGGCGGCCCTCATGACGGGCAGCAGGCGGCACTCGAGCAGCTCTGGCACCTGGCCTATCGGGAGGCCTCGACGCTCGCCTTCGCCGACGCCTTCCGGGCCATCATGCTCGCCTTCGTGGTCGCCACCTTGCTGGTCCCGCTGCTGCGCAACATCGCGGCGCCGGCGCGGCCGTCCGCCGCCGCGCACTGACTTCCCCGAGCATTCCCAGATGGAGGACGAGATGACCGACTTTCCCTACCGCACGGCCCTGATCGTGGGCGCCGGATCCGGCATCAGCGCGTCTCTGGCGCGGCGCCTGGCGGCGCTCGACGTGAGGGTCGGCCTCGCCGCGCGCGATACCGACAAGCTGGCGGCGCTCGCGGCGGAGACCCGCGCGGCCACTTTCGCGGCGGACGCCTCCGACGCGAGCGCCGTCGCCACGCTTTTCGAGGAGGTCGACCGCCGACTCGGCGAGCCCGATATCGTCGTCTACAACGCCAGCGCCCGGGCGCATGGACCCATCGCCGAGATCGAGCCCGCGGCCGTCCAGACGGCGATCGCCGTCACCGCCTTCGGCGGCTTTCTCGTGACCCAGCAAGCGGCGAAGCGCATGTCGCCGCGCGGGCACGGCGCGATCCTGCTCACGGGCGCCACCGCGAGCGTCAAGGGCTTCGCACTCTCCTCCGCCTTCGCCATGGGAAAGTTCGCGCTGCGCGGATTGGCGCAGAGCGTCGCCCGAGAGCTCGGACCCAAGGGCATTCACGTCGCGCATTTCGTCATCGACGGCGGCGTGCGCAGCGCGCGCCGGCCCGATCCCGCGGACAAGCCGGACAGCACCCTCGATCCCGATGCCATCGCCCAGGCCTATCTCGACGTGCTGCGCCAGCCCCGCAGCGCCTGGTCGCTCGAGGTCGAGCTCCGGCCGTGGACCGAGCGATTCTGATCGGAGGCGCGCGCGAGGTTGGCCGGCGCGTCAGCGCCGGATCATGCGCAATGGACCGCCACGGCGCAGATGTGAGAGCATGGGTTTGGACCCCGCTCGAGGTCGAGGGTTCGCGCGGCATTGGAGGTGCCGGAGCCGATGGAGACACGGGCCAACTATCTCTTGGTCGCAAGCTTCATGGTCGTCATCGTGGCCGGCACGATCGTGGCGGCAATCTGGATGCTCAATCTGCATCCGATCGGCAGTACGCGCGCGTTCTACGACATTTATTTCCGCGGCTCGGTGGTGGGCCTCAAAGTCGACGCGCCGGTCTCTCTTGCCGGTATCCCCATCGGCAATGTGTGCAAGATCGAAATCGATCCCGCCGATCCCGCCCAGGTCCACGTCACCATCGAGACCCGGAAAGACGCCGCGATCCGGTCGGATTCGATCGCCTCGCTCGACGTCAGCCTGGTTTTTGGCGACGCCAGCATCAGCATTACCGGAGGCAGCGAGAATGCGCCGCCCGCGGCCGCCTTGCCCGGCCACGCCTATCCGATCATCGCCTCGCAAGCATCCCAGCTCACGGCGACGTGGGCGGAGGATCTCCTTCAGCGGACGATCGAGGTCTCGGACGCGCTCCGCGACATGCTCGACGACAAGGGCCGTCAGGCGATTGCCGAGAAACTGCAGGCCACCGAGCAGATGACGGCACGAGGCGTGGGCACGACTCAGCGGCTCGGCAGCGTGATCGACGACTTCGACGCGACCGTCCGCGACGTCCACGCGCAAGCCACCGCGCTGACGGCCAAACTCAACGACCTCTCGCACGCCCTCGCTACGGTCGAGACCCAACTCGACGACGCGGACCCGATCGTCAAGAAAGTGACCGTCTGGACCCGCGACTTCGACAACCTCGTGCAGGGAATCCGGCCGGAACAGGTGGACCTGACCCAGAACACGTTGAGAGATCTCCGTGGCACCATTTCGCAGGCGCGCCAACTGATCAGCCACCTGGCTCGCTACGTCGACGACTTCGAGCGCGACCCCATGCAAATGCTCTTCGGCAAGCCTCGCACCGGATACCAGCCCAAATAGCTGATCCCCGCCGCCCAACACGGGGAACCCGGGCTAGCTCAGACTAACTCCGATCCCATTTCACATTGAGCAGACCTGGTGAGCCCATGTCGGTCTTGTCTTCAAAGCCGACCAACCAGAAGCCCCGCCGCGGCCGCAAGGAAGCCGACAACAAGAAACGTCATGCCCGGACGTTTCGCCCTGATGCGAACGGGGAGCCTGGATTCGAAGATCACGATCAGGGCTCCGACCACTCCGAGTATGCCTCCGACTTCACCAAGCGCGATCTTGAGCATCATCGTTCCTGCTTGTGGCGATGCCCCTGCATGATAGCGACCCGCCCTGCTTCAGGGACGGGGGAATCAGAGTTAATGGACCTAGCCTAAAGGCCAAACCGTTAAGTCGACTCTGACCCGGTTGATATGCTGCTCCCCGATTAGCGTGGTGCGCCGAGCACCGTGGACAAGGGCGCACGGGCGATCCAGGCGGTGTTGTGCGCGGGCGCCTTGATGGCGTCGTAGCCGGCGAGGTAGACGGCGTCGCCGTCGCCGGGAAAGGGCGAGGCGGCGGCCGCGCGCACCGCCAGCAACGGCTGCGCGAAGGCGCCGGTGACCTGGTGCAGGTCGTAGCGGCCGTCGGACCAGCGCATGAGATACCAGGCGCCACTCTCGGCCTGGGCGTAGCCGGCTTCGAACGCGCGGTGCCCGGCGGCGATGGCCACGTTCCTGGGAATGAAGGCCTGGAGGCCGATGAGCAGCGCCTCTCCGCACGCGGGATCGCGCAGGCGCGTCATGTCGTTGTAGGCGGCGATCACATAGCCGGGCCGCATGCCCCAGGCGCGCGCCAGGAAATCGTCGAAGTCGAGCTCGGTCGTCTCGCTGCCGTCGCTGGGGTCGACGCGCACGACGCGCGGCGCGTTCCCCTCGACGGCCGCCAGCAGCGCCTCGGTGCCGCCGGCGGTGCGGACCGCCGTCAGGCCGCGGAGCCCGGTCTCGGAGTGGCCGGGCCGCGGATTGGTGTAGACGGCGCGCCAGCGCGGCGCGGGCCCGTCGAGCCGCTCGTAGATCTGCTGGCCGACCGCCGCATAGAGCCGGCCGTTCACCTCGGCGAAGCTGCTCACGCGCAGCCGGCCCCCGAGACCGGAGAACCCCGTCGAGACCGCCGATGCCGCGAGCTCCGGCGCGGGGTGCCAGCGGATCCGGTTGGGTGCCGCGGGATCGTAGCTGCCGGCGAAGATGCCGCGCGGCATCTCGCCGGCGAACACCAGATCGACGCCGGTCGAGCGGTCGCGGTGGGTTGCGAAGCTGCGGATCTGCGGCAGGAAATCGGGGTCCGGCCGATCCTCAGTAAGAGTGACGGCGGACCACGCGCCGGTGGCGTCGTCGCGGGTGAAGACGCGCGTCGCTCCGGTCAGATCCCAGGTCGAGGCGAGCAGCAGCGAGACCGGCTGCGGCAGCGGCGCGCCCGATCCGTCGGTGGCGAAAGTCGCCTCGGCGAGCGCGCCCACGGCGAGGTCG
>JGI12269J14319_10001503_pt1 | contig 23190 bp, 17 predicted proteins | sample PeaSoiSIISIP2007_FD_14319 | JGI IMG/M metagenome (IMG submission 14319)
CCGCCGATGCCGTCCTGGCTGCCGGTCCGCCCGGCTCCGCGGGACCGGCAGGTACCGCTGTCGCTGCAGCAGCAGCGGGTGTGGTTTTTCGAGCAGCTGGCGCCGGGCAACCTGGCCTACACGATTCATGCCACCGTGTCGCTGCATGGCGAGGTGGATACCGGGGTGCTGCGCGCGGTACTCGATGAGATCGTCCGCAGGCACGAGGTCTTGCGGACCGCGTTCGTCACCGTCGACGGGGTTGCGATCCAGCAGCTGGTCGCGGGCGTGACGGCGCCGCTGCGGGTGCTTGATGTCCCTGCCGAGCAGGCCGAGGAGGTTATCGCCGCCGAGTTGCGCAGGCCGTTCGACCTGACCAGGCCGCCGCTGGCGCGCTGGGTGCTGCTGCGGCACGGCGACGGCGAGAACACGCTGGTTTACGCGGAGCACCACATCGTGCACGACGGCTGGTCGCAGGGCGTGCTGCTATCCGAGCTAGGCGTCCTTTACCAGGCCTTCGCGGCCGGTGAGCCGTCGCCGCTGCCCGAGCCCGCCGCCCAGTACGCGGATTACGCGCTGTGGCAGCGGGAGTGGATGCAAGGCGAGGTCCTGAAGGCGCATGCGGACCACGGCGTCGCCATGCTGGCCGGCGCACCCCACGTCCTGGAGCTGCCGGCCGATCACCCGCGGCCGCCGGTCAAGAGCTTCCGCGGCGCGGCGCCGCGGATCGAGGTTCCGGCCGAGCTGTCCCGCGCGCTGCGCTCGTTCAGCCGGCAGCACCGGGTGTCGCTGTTCGCGACCATGTACGCCGGGTTCGCGGCACTGCTGTACCGGTACACCGGTCAGGAGGACATGCTCGTGGGCACTGGCGCGGCGAACCGTAGCCTGCCCGAGCTCCAGCAGGTGCTTGGCATGATCGTTAATACCCTGGTGCTGCGGACCAAGGTCTGCGGCCAGATGTCGTTCACGGACCTGCTCGACCAGGTGCAGCAGACCGTCGTCGACACGCTGGCCTGGCCAGATATCCCGGTGGACGCTGTCATTGACGCGATCGGCCCGGCCCGCGACGCCTCCAGGACCCCGCTGTTCCAGGTCATCTTCACCTTCCACGACTCGGCCGTGCCCGACCTGGATTTCGGCGGGCTCACCGGCGCTGTCACCGAGCGCGAGAACGGCGCGGCCATGTGCGACCTCACCGTGATGGTGGTGCCGCGGGCTGCGCAGCGGCTTGGCCGCGAGCCCCGCCCCGAGGATGACGACCTGACCCTGGTCTGGGAGTACTCGACCGACCTGTTCGACGAACCCACCATGACCCGGATGGCCACGCACTACCTGAACCTGCTCACCAACGCCCTGACCACGCCATCGACCCAGATCAGCGACCTGCGCCTGCTCGCCGACTCCGATCTGGCCCGGCTCGACTCCTGGAGCCGCGGCCCGGCGGCCACCGACGGCTACCCGGCAGACGCGACGATCCCGGCGCTGTTCGCCGCCCGGGTCGTCGCGAACCCGGACGCGACAGCGGTGGCCTGCGGCAGCACCGCGATCAGCTACGCCGAGCTGGATCGGCGCAGTAATGCGCTGGCCTGGCTGCTGCGCCGCCGCGGCGTGAGCACGGACACACCGATCGCAGTAGCGATCGAGCGCGGCCCCGACCTCATCACCGCGCTGCTGGCCGTGCTCAAAGCCGGCGGCGCCTACCTCCCGGTCGATCCCGCCAGCCCCCCGCCCCGCGTCGCCGCCATGATCGCCGCCGTCGGCGCCCGGCTCGTGCTAGCCACCGACACCACCGCCACCACGATGACCCAACTCCCCGGGGTGGACGTGGTCCGCGTCGATGGGATCGGCTTGACCGAACCCGCGCTTGCCATGGACGGCTTGGCAGCTCCACCCGATGCGGCGCATCCGCTGAGCCTGGCTTACATCTGCTTCACGTCAGGCTCGACCGGGGTCCCCAAGGGGGTCGCCGTACCACAGCGTGGTGTCATCCGGCTGATCAGCAACCCGACGTTCGCGTCGCTTGGCCCCGGCGAGCGGGTGCTGCACCTGGCCCCCATCGCGTTCGATGCCGCCACGCTGGAGATTTGGGGTGCACTGCTGAATGGGGCCACGGTCGTGGTCCCGCCGCCGGGTCCGCAGAGCCTGTCGGATATCGCCGCGCTGCTGCGCACCGCCGGCGTGACGGTCGCGTGGCTCACCGCCGGGCTGTTCGACCAGCTCGCCGAGACCGATCTCGACGCGATCGCCGGCGTGCCCCTGGTCCTGGCCGGCGGCGACGCGCTCACTCCCGACACGGTCCGCGCCGTGCTCGCGGCCCGCCGCGGCCGGCCGCTGGTCAACGGCTACGGCCCGACCGAGAACACCACCTTCACCACCTGCCACGTGATGACCGACCCGGGCCAGGTCGGGCCGACGGTGCCGATCGGCCGCCCGATCCAGCACACCACCGTGCGCATCCTCGACGACCGCGGGCAGCCGGTCCCGGTCGGCGTGACCGGGGAACTGTACACCGGCGGCGACGGCCTGGCCCGCGGCTACGCCGGGAACGCCGCCGCCACCGCGCGAGCCTTCGGGCCCGACCCGACCGGGCACGGCACCCGCCTGTACCGCACCGGAGACCTGGCCCGCTGGCGCGGCGACGGCATCATCGAGTTCGTGGGCCGCGCCGACGACCAGGTCAAGATCCGCGGGTTCCGGGTCGAGCCCGGCGAGGTCGCCGCCGTCCTGCGCTCCCACCCCGCCGTGCGCGGCGCCGCCGTCATCGTCACCGGCGACGGCGCGCAACGGCGCCTGATCGGCTACGTCACCCCCGCCAACGGCCAGGACCCCAGCACGCTGCGGCCCGCAGGACTACGAGACTTCCTCGCCGACAGGCTGCCCGACTACCTGATACCCACCGGCTTCAAAGCTGTCGACCGGCTCCCCCTTAACGCCAGCGGCAAAGTCGACCGCACCGCCCTCCCCGCACCCGACCACGACACCTGCGGACCCGCCACGCCGCCGCGCGGCGCCACGGAGGAGCGGCTCGCCGAGATCTGGTCGCTGCTGCTGCCCGAGGACAGCACCCGCGGCGAGATCGGCCGCGATGACGATTTCTTCGCGTTCGGCGGCGACTCCCTGCTGGCGGCGCGCCTGATATTCCGCATCGGTGAGGCGTTCGGCGTCGAGGTGGGACTGGCCGCGTTCTACCAGACACGAACGCTTGCCGCTTGCGCCGCCGCCATCGACGCGGCCCGCAACCAGACAGCACCGTCGACCATCGGCCGCAGGACCGGAAAGCGTATCGCATGGTCGCACCGCGAGCGGCTAGGCAGAGACAGGAAGGCTGATCGTGGCTGAGCACGAGTTCCTGACCTCGTTTGGCCAGCGGTGGATGTGGCTGCTGGCCGAGATGGACTCCGGGGAGCCCACCTATAACATCCCGTGGGCGCTGTGGCTGGATGGCGCACTTGATGTCAGCGCGCTGCAGCAGGCTTGGGACGCCGTGTTGGTTAGGCACGAGGCGCTGCGTACGACCTTCCGAAACGAGTCCGGCGTGCCGGTGCAGGTAGTCGACGACGAACCGGCCACCTGGCCGCTCGTGGCCTTCTCAGTGGAGCAGCTGGCGGCCGACGAGCGGGAGCCGGCCGCCCTGGCGATGATCCGCGACCTCGGCCGCGCTCCCTTCGACCTGGCCACCGGGCCGCTCGTGCGCACCGCCCTCATCCGCCTGTCACCGGAATCTCACGTGCTAGCCGTGGCAATACACCACATCGTCGCTGACGGCTGGTCGTTTCGGATCCTGTTCGACGAGTTGTCGGCGGATTACGAGGCGATCAGCCGTGGCGGTGGCCCCGTGGCCGCCGAACCGCCCATCCAGTACGTCGACTTCGCCATCTGGCAAGTCGAGCACGCAGAGGAAGGCGGGTATACGGCGGCCGAACGCTTCTGGCGAGCCGAGCTGGCCGATGCCCCCCCGGCGCTGCCGCTGCCAACGGACGCGCCATATCCGGCGCGCCAGGCTTTCCCCGGCCAGGCAGTCAGCACCACGATCGACGGGGGCCTGGCCGACCAGCTCAGACAACTCGCCACCGGGCAGGGAACCACGCTGTTCGCCGTTCTGCTGGCTGCGTATTCGGTCGTGCTCGCGCGGCTGACCGGCAGCGACGACCTGCTGATCGCGGTGCCGATGGCGGCCCGCGTCAAGCGGGAAACCGAGTCGGTCGTCGGGCTGTTCATGAACACCGTCGTGATCCGCGTCCAGATCGACCGGGATGGGACGCTCGGCGATCTGCTGCGATCGGTCCACGCCGCGACGGTACGGGCCATGGAGCATCAGGATCTGCCGTTCGCCAGGGTCGTGGAACTGGCCAAGCCTAACCGCGACCCGGCGCGGCTGCCGCTCGTCCAGGTGATGTTCGCGATGGAGAAATCGTGGACCGTCCCGGACCGCGGCGGGCTGCGCTGGCGCCCGATGCTGATGGAGAACGGCACCGCCAAGTTCGAGATCGAGCTGACGGTCACCGACGCACCGACCGGGCCACAAGCGCGGATCACCTACAACACCGCGCTGTTCGAATCAGCCACCGCTGAGCGGCTGGCCAGGAACCTGCTCACGGTGCTCGCTCACATGACCGCCACGCCGACGGCCAGAACCAGTGACCTCTTCGTTCTGGCCGAACGCGAAGCAACCGCGCTCGCTCAGTGGAATGCCACGGCGAAACCATCGCCCACGGGCGACGACGTGACGCTTCGCGACCTGTTCGAGCAGCAGGCGAAGCGAGCACCCGATGCCATCGCCGTGATAGGCGACCAGGGCGAGCTCAGCTACGCACAGCTTGACAGCGCTGCCGACGTGATCGCTCACCGGCTCATCGCGGCAGGAGTGGCCGGTGAATCAGTGGTCGCCGTCCTGGCCGAGCGTTCGGCCGAGCTGGTCACCGCCCTGGTGGGGGTAGTCAAGACGGGCGCGGCCTTCCTGCTGTTGGACCCTGAGTACCCCCCGGAACGGCTCGCGTACATGCTCGCGGACTCGGGGGTTCGGATCGTGCTGGTGCAGCGGCACATCGGTGACCTGCTGCCTGAGTCCGGTCCGCCGGTCTTGTACCTCGACGACGCACCGACCTGGCCAGTGGGTGCCACCGACGGCCACAGACCAGTCCTGCATGTGGACAACGCCGCTTACCTGATCTACACATCGGGCTCGACGGGCCGCCCCAAAGGCGTCATCAACACCCATCGTGGCCTGCTCAACCGCCTGGACTGGATGCGGTCAGCGCTATCGTTCGACGCGACCGACGTGCTGCTGCAGAAGACCTCCGTCGGCTTCGACGTATCGGTATGGGAGTTCTTCCTGCCGCTGACCACCGGTGCCTGCCTGGCGATGGCCCGGCCAGGCGGCCATCGTGATCCTGGTTATCTGCGCGAGGTGATCGCGTCGTTCGGAGTTACCGTCCTGCACTTCGTCCCGTCCATGCTGAACTCGTTCCTCGCCGATACCGAGGCGGCGGACGATGATCCCCGAAGCACCTTCGCCACGCTGCGACTCATCGTGTGCAGCGGCGAGGAACTGCCGGTCGCGCTGGCTCGCCGCTGCCTGGAGGTGCTGCCAGGGGTAAGCATTCAGATCACCTACGGCCCGGCCGAGGCGGCGATCAGCGTAACTACCTGGCAGGCCACGCCCACTACGCTGGCCGGCCGGTCGCGCGTTCCTATTGGCGGGCCGGTCAGCAACGTCAGGATCCACATCCTCGACAACCAGCTACGGCCGGTGCCTGTCGGCGCGGTCGGCGAGCTGTACCTCGGCGGAGTCCAGGTCGGGCGCGGTTACCACCGGTGGCCAGCGCTCACCGCGCAGCGGTTTGTGCCCGACCCCTTCGGCCCAGCCGGTTCAAGGCTCTACGCGACCGGCGATCATGGCCGCTGGCGTTCCGATGGCACGATCGAGTTTATGGGCCGGGTCGACGGCCAGGTAAAGCTGCGCGGCATGCGGATAGAACTCGGAGAGATCGAGGTCACGCTGCGCGAGCAGCCAGGCGTCCGTGACGCCGCAGTTGCGGTCAGGGAGATCAAGCCCGACGACAAACGGCTCGTCGGCTATATTGTCGGGGCCACGGCGCCCGATGCCGCTGCCCTGCGCACCGCGCTCAAGGCCAGGCTGCCCGATTACATGGTGCCGGCCGCATTTGTGGTGCTCGACGCGCTGCCGCTCACCGGGAGCGGGAAAATGGACCGCCGCGCACTACCCGAGCCAGATTGGGGCGCGGTCACTGGTCAGGCCGCGGTCGCGCCCCGGACGCCGGTCGAAGCGCTCCTCGCGGCGATCTTTGCCGAGGTGCTTGGCCTGCCGGCGCCAGTCGGAGTGAACGACAACTTCTTCGCGCTCGGCGGCCATTCGCTCACCGCGACCCGGCTGGTCGCCCGCATCCGGGCCGTCTGCGGCGTCGACCTGCCCGTGCGCACGCTGTTCGCCGATCCCACCGTCGCTGGCGTGGCCGCCGCGCTGGCCGCCGCTAGCAGCCGCGTGGCGGACTCCCTAGGCCCGGCACGGCGGCCGTCGCAGGCTGATCCCGAAGGCGTCCAGGCCGGCGACCTGGGGCAGACAACCGCACCTGGCGATCGGAGGTAGGCCCCCAATGCGCTTCCCGGTGTCGCGTTCCCAGCAGGGGATGTGGTTCCTCGATCAGCTCTCGCCCGGCGAACCAACGTTTCACATCGCGTATGCGAACTCGCTCGACGGCCCGCTCGACGCCAGCGCGCTACAGCGGGCGCTGGACGCCGTGGTCGCGCGCCATGCCGTGCTGCGGACGAGCATCGTCGCCTTCGACGGCGTGCCTGAGCAAGACGTCGCCGACGCCGGCGCGGTGGTGATCGAACGTATCGAGCTGCCGGAGGCGGTGGACAGCGACGAGAGCACTCAGCAAGCTGAGTCGATCGCGGCCGACCGTGCCCGCCAGCCATTCGATCTGGCCGCCGGGCCGCCGATTCGGGCTACGCTGATCCGCACCGGGCCCGACCGGCACCTGTTCGTGCTGATGATGCACCACGTCATCACCGACGGCACGTCCATGCAGATCGTGATGAAGGAGTTGTCCGCCGGTTACCGGGCCGAGCTGACCGGGGTGCCTGCGTCGCTACCGCCGCTGTGGATGAGTTATGGCGATTACGCCGTGTGGCAGCACGACTGGATGAGCGGCGAGGAGCTTGAGCGCCAGCTGAGCTACTGGCGCGAACAGCTCAAAGGCGCACCGCACGTCTTGGCCCTGCCCACTGCCCGGCCCAGGCCCGCCCGCCAGTCCTCTTGCGGCGCGCGCGCCAGCGTCACCGTCGACGACACGACGATCACAGGCCTGACCGAGGTGGCCCAGGCCGCCAACGCCACCATGTTCATGGCGTTCCTCGCCGGCTTCGCGGTCGTGCTGTCGCGCTACGCGCGCCAGCCCGACCTGGTGGTCGCCACCCAGGCAGCTGGCCGCACCCACACCGAGTTCGACCCGATTGTCGGGCTGTTCGCGAACACCGTCCTGCTGCGAACGTCGCTCGCCGACAATCCGAGCTTCGCCGTGCTGCTCGGCCGGATCAGGGACACCACGGCCGATGCGCTGTCGCACCAGCGGCTCCCGTTCGAAAAGCTCGTCGACGACTTCGCGCCCGACCGCTCCCTCGCGCACGCACCGCTCGCGCAGGTCCAGTTCGCCTACCGCACGTTCGCGCCTCCTGGGCTGGACCTGCCTGGCGTCACCTCGAACTGCCGGATGCTCTTCACTGAGACGGCGAAACTCGACCTAGACATGTACGTGGAGAGCCTGCCCGGCCGGGACACGGCGCTCATGCTGGACTACAACACGGACCTATTCGACCCGCCCTGGGCTGACCAGTTCCTGCGCTGCGTGGCGCACCTGCTCAAGCACGCGGCACAGGCTCCTGGCGCTGCGGTCGCCGACCTGCCCATGCTGTCGGCCGCCGAGCTCGACGAGCTGATCGTCGGGCGCAATCGCCAGCCTTCCCCGGGGGGTTCCGGGGGGTCGTCACCCCGGGCCATGCCCTCGCGGGGGGGTCTGGGGGGGTCGTCACCCCGGGCCATGCCCTCGCGGGGGGGTCTGGGGGGGTCGTCNCCCCGGGCCATGCNCTNGCGGGCAGCGANGTCTGGGGGGGTCGTCCCCCCGGGCCAGCACAGCGGGCAGCGACGACGGCGCGGATATCCGGGACCTGCTCCGGGCATCGCCGTCCCGCATCATCGACGGCGGCGGAGACCTGTCTATGAGCGAGGTATGCGATCGCGCCGCCCGGCTCGCCCGAACCCTCGCCGACCGTGGCGTCGGCACGGAAACGCTGGTCGGCATCTGCGTCGAGCGCGGAGTCGGCATGCTGACGGCGATGCTCGCCGTATGGTGGGCAGGCGGTGCCTACGTACCGCTGGATCCGAGCTTCCCCGAGGCGCGGCTGAAGGCGATGGCCCAGGTCGCGAGCCTGCGGATCATCATCTCCGACTCCGCGAAGTGCGATCTCGCCCGGTCGGTAGCCGGGCGTGCCGAGGTGATCCGCCTCGACGACCCAGCGATGGCGGCCGCGCTGCCGCTTCCTCCGGTGCCGGTGCCCGACAACGCGCTCGCCTACGTCATCTGTACCTCCGGCTCGACCGGGCAGCCCAAGGGCGTTGCGATCGAGCACCGGGCGGTCGCGAACCTGGTTGCGTCGTTCGGGCGCTCGCTCGGGCTTGGCAGCGACGACCGGTTCGTCGCCGTCACGACGCTGTCGTTCGACATCGCCATCCTCGAGCTGCTGCTGCCCCTGGTCTGCGGTGCGGATCTCGTGATCGCGACCTCCGACGAGGTCCGCGAGTCCGACCGGCTGCGGTCGCTGATCCAGCGGACTGGCGGGACCGCGATGCAGGCGACGCCGCAGACGTGGCGCATGCTGGATTCGGCCGGCGGTGTGCCGGCTAGCCTGCGGCTGCGCCTGTGCGGCGGCGAGGCCCTGCCCATCGACCTGGCTGAGCGCCTGATGGAGCCCGGTGCCACCCTGTGGAACGTCTACGGCCCGACCGAGACCACGGTGTGGTCGGCGGCCAGAGTCGTCACCAATGCGGCGGACGCGGCCGAGATCGGGCCGCCGATCGAGCACACCCGCGTGTACATACTGGACGAGCGCCTGATGCCGGTGCCAGTCGGGGTGGTAGGCGAGGTGTGCCTGGCCGGCCGGGGTGTCGCGCGCGGCTATTACGAGCGGCCGAGGCTTACCGCGCGGTCGTTCAGGCCCGATCCGTGGAGCGACGACCCAGGAGCGCGCATGTACCGGACCGGTGACCTCGGCCGGTGGCGGGAGGGCGGGGGCCTTGAGCTGATCGGGCGGAACGACCACCAGGTGAAGGTTCGCGGCTACCGCATCGAGTGCGGCGAGATCGAGGCCGTGCTGCGCGCGCACCCTGGCGTGCGCCAGGTGGCCGTCATCACCGCCGNCAGAGCCGGTANGCCCGAGCTAGTCGCGTACATCGTGCCCCGTCGGAACAGCTCTCTGGCGCAGCCAGGCGCGGACGTACTTGAGGAGTTGCGGCCGCACCTGCGTGCCGCGCTCCCCGACTACATGGTCCCGTCGCTTGTGGTCACGCTACCCGCGCTGCCGCTGACGCCAAACGCTAAGGTCGACCGGGCTGCGCTGCCCGCTCCGCAGTGGGGTGGTTCGCCATCGGCGGTCGAGCGGGTGGAGCCCAGGAACCCGGTCGAGGCCACACTCGTCCGGATCTGGAGCGACATCCTCGCCACGCAAGAGCCGGTCGGCGTGCACGACAACGTCTTCGCCGCGGGCGGTCAGTCGCTGACCGCGACCAAATTCGTCGTCCGCGTCGCCGACATCTACGGCGTGAACCTGCCGGTTCACCACGTCTTCGCCAGCCCCACGATCGCACAGCTGGCCGAGATCATCTCCGCCGATCCGGACTTCGGCCGCGCTACGCGCTCGTCCCCCCACGCCGATCTCGACGCGCTCAGCGACGAGGACCTGGACGAGCTGCTGCGCGCGGCGATTGCCCAGCGCCATCGGCGCCAGGCGATGACAGAAAACGCCGATTCCTGACCCCCGGCCTTCCTGAGGCGACGGTACCGATATTTGTGCCCGCGACCGTAGTCTAGAACCACGGCAGGGACAGGGGCCGACACGAGCACGTCCCGGCGAAGGAGCCAGCGCAGTGCGGAACGCAGTTGTGCATTTCGAGGTCGGCGCCGCAGATGACGGGCCGCTGGTGGCGTTCTACGGGGAGCTATTCGGCTGGGGGCTGCAGGCCTTTCCCGGCGGCGGTTACACGATGATCGACACTCGCGGTGGCGGCGGGATCAACGGGGGCATCGGCAGGAGCCAGACCGGCGAGCCGTGGTCGACGTTCTACGTCGAGACGGACGATCTGCAGGCCACGCTCGACAAGGCGAATTCGCTCGGCGGCGCGACCGTCCTGCCGGTCACCGACTTCGGCGGGGCGGTGACCATAGCCATGTTCCATGACCCAGATGGCCTGCTGGTTGGCCTGGTGCGGGCACCGGCCGAGCCTGGCCAGGGGCTCGACCCAGCCCCGTCGGCTGGTTCGGGCGAGCCGGTCAGCTGGTTTGAGGTCCTGGGGTCCGACCCGGCGCGGACACAGCAGTTCTACGCGGACGTGTTCGGCTGGACGGTGGACAACTCGGGCTTCCCGGGTTACGCGGTGGTGGACACCGGCACCCGCCGGGGCATCCAGGGCGGTCTCGGCGGGGGCGTGCCAGCCCGCTGGGCGACCGTGTACGCGGCGGTGTCCGACGTGGACGAGACCCTCAGCCGCGCCGAGAAGCTCGGCGGATCGCGCATCTCCGATCCAAGCGTGCCGGCGCTGAAGAATGCCGCGCGCGCCGCGCTCTACGGGTCCGCCGACGACATCAAGACCGGCGCGTTCCGCGACCCGGCGGGAAACGTCTTCGGTGTCTACCACCGCGGCGCGCCCTAGCCGCGTGCCGCCGCGACGTCAAACCAGGCCCGCAAACGCGACGCGGCCTGCGAGATAGCAGCCCGGCTTGCGTCAACAGCGCCGGCCATCGTGAAGAACCCGTGCGCCATGCCCTGATAGCGGCTGAGTTCGACCTGGACGCCGTCATCGGCCAGCCGGCGGGCGTACGCCTCGCCCTGATCGCGCAGGGGGTCGTACTCGGCGGTGATGACGAGCGCCGGCGGCAGCCCGGCGAGGCTCTCGGCGCGAAGCGGCGAGGCCAGCGGGTCGGCCGCGTCGCCCGGATTTTCCAGGTAGTGCTGGCGGTACCAGGCGACTGAGTGGCGGTTGAAAAGGAACGGATCGTCCGCGGCACGCATCGACTCGTCGTCGGCGAGCTGGTCGGTATTGGGATAAACGAGAAGCTGGCCGACCAGTGCCGGGCCGCCGGCGCGGGCCCGCAGCGCTACGGCCGCGGCCAGGTTCCCGCCGGCGCTGTCGCCGCCGACGGCAAGGCGGGCGGGGTCTGCGCCGATCTCGTCCGCGTGCTCGGCGACCCAGCGCAGCGTCGCGTAGCAGTCGTCGATCGCCGCCGGGAACCGGTGCTCGGGTGCCAGCCGGTAACCAACCACGGCGACCAGCGCGCCGGAGGAGTTGGCCAGGCTGCGGCTGACGCCGTCGGCGGTGTCGATGGTGCCGAGCACCCAGCCGCCGCCGAAGAAGTAGAGCAGCGCGGGCAGCGGCTGCCCGCTGGCGGGCCGGTACAGCCGCAGCGGCAGCTCGCCGCCTGGCCCGGGGATCTTCATGTTGGCGACCTCATAGACGGGCTCGGGCTCGCCCCCGCCTTCCCGGATCGAGGCAAGATCCGCGGCCCTGGCGTCGGCGAGCGACATGGCGTACAGCGGCGGAACGCTGTCACGCTCGCGCTGGTCGCGCATCGCCCGGATCTGCGGGTCGAGGGGCACCGCTCGCACACCCCCTTTCGTCCGTGCCTGCAGGACCGTATGAGCCGCGCGAGCCTGTCGCCAGCTATTGCCGGTCGTCGCGCCGAGGATAGGCTATCTCGTACGGGAATGCCGCTGCGGGCGCGGTGTTCCGCAGGCGGCCGCGATGCGGTCACGTCACCGAGGCAGGGTGCCCGGACCGATGGTCGAGCTCAGGCGTGAGGCGCTGCACACGTCGGTCACCGATCCCGTGGCCGCGTCGATGAACTTCCTTAATGAGGTTGCGAGCCGTTTTCCTGCCGCTATCTCGCTCGCAGCGGGCCGGCCATTCGACGAGTTCTACGCCGTCGAGGACGTCGAGCGGTACCTGGCTGCCTACGTCGGGTACCTGCGCGCTCAGGGTACGGGCGAGGCGCGGGTCCGGCAGGCCATCCTGCAGTACGGCCGGACGAACGGTCAGCTCGGCGCGATGATCGCGCGGATGCTGGAGACTGACGAGGACATCCGCGTCCCCGCCGAGTCGATCATGGTGACATCGGGCTGCCAGGAAGCGATGATCATCGCGCTGCGCGGACTGTGCGCGGACCCCGAGGACGTCGTCCTCGCCGCCGAGCCCTGCTACCTCGGCTTCACCGGCGCCGCGCGCGTACTGGGCGTCACCGTGGTCCCGGTGCCCGAGACGGCGCAGGGTCTGCGTCCGGAAACGGTCGCGCGCGTCGCCAGCGAGGTACGCGCCAGCGGTCGCCGGCCGCGGGCACTGTACGTGGTATCGAACTTCGCCAACCCCTCGGGCGTCTCGCTGAGCGCCGGGGTGCGGCGCGGGCTGCTGCAGGTGGCGGCCGATCAGGACCTCCTGATCCTGGAGGACGACCCGTACGGGCTGTTCGGGCTCGACGACAAGCGCAGCCCGACGCTGAAGTCGCTGGACACCGACCAGCGGGTCATATACCTCGGCTCGTTCGCCAAGTCGGTATTCCCCGGCGCCCGCGTGGGCTTCCTGGTCGCGGATCAGACCGTGATCAGCGCCGCCGGCCAGCGTAGCCTGCTGGCTGAGGAGCTCTCGACGGTCAAGAGCATGGTTACCGTCAACACCTCTCCGATCGCGCAGGCCGTCATCGGCGGCGTGCTCGTATCGTGCGGGTACAGCCTGCGCGCCGCGAACCGGGAGAAGATCGCGTTCTACCGGCGCAATCTCCGCACGCTGCTGGCCTCGCTTGAGCATCACTTCAGCGATCCGGCGATCACCTGGAACTCGCCGAGCGGTGGCTTCTTCGCCGTCCTCGGAGTGCCCTTCCGCGCTGACGAGAAGCTGCTCGAGGTCTCGGCGCGAGATTACGGCGTGCTGTGGACGCCGATGAGCTTCTTCTATCTCGACGGCGGCGGCAGCCAGGCGATCCGGCTGTCGTGCAGCGCACTGGCGGCTGACCAGATCGATGAGGGCGTCCGCCGCCTGGCCGCCCTGATTGCCGACGTCCGGTCGTGACCGATCTCGTCCGCGTCTGGATCGTTCCGGTCGACGTGCCACCAGATGCCGCGGCCAGGTGCCGGGACGTGCTCGACGACAGCGAGCGCGCCCGCGCTGCGGCCTTCCTGAGTCCCCGCGACCAGCAGCGGTTCACGGTCGCGCACGGCGTGCTGCGGATCCTGGTCGGCCGCGAGCTGAAAACGGGGCCTGCCACGCTCACCTGGATCCCCGGCCGGTACGGCAAGCCGGAGCTCGCACCCCCGTGGTCCGGGCTGCACGCCAGCCTCTCGCACTCCGGAGACATGATCGCGGCGGCCGTCAGCACCGACCGCCCGGTGGGTGTCGACATCCAGCACCTGGTGCCCGGCCTGGACACGGTCGGGTTGTCCGCCCGGTTCTTTCCGCCCGATGAGGCCGGGTACGTCGCGGCGGGTCGTGACGCGAGCGCACGGGCGGACCGGTACGCGCACCTGTGGGCGCGCAAGGAAGCGGTTGTCAAGGCGGTCGGCGGCCGCCTCTGGCCCAATCTCACGATGGCGGTTCGCAGCCGCGATGTCGTCAGCTGCGCCGAGCCAGCGAGCTCGCATCGGGTAGCAGACGTCACGGCGCCTGCGAGCTTTCGCGCCGCGGTGGCGCTGACCGGCGCCGCACCGTTCGTCGTGCAGGCTGCCGCCTGGCCGAGCGCTGGCACGGCACCAGCAATGGCCAGCTAGCGGCCGGGCGGCGGCTGCCGCCTGCCGCTCGCGACCCCGCCGGACGGCATCACCGGCTTTTCGCCACGGTCTCGATTGCCGCGCGGAGCTGGCTGCGGGTCGGCTGCAGCGCGAGGTCCAGCTCGCGGGCGAACGGCAGCACGGTACCGTCTGGGCGGGTGACACGTTTCGGCGCGGCGATGAGGTGCATTTCCTCGGCCGCGGTGGCCAGGATCTCGCCGCCGATGCCGCAGGTCCGGTTGGAATCATCGACCACGACGAGCCTGCCGGTGCGCTCCAGCGACGCCGCCAGGCCAGTCCAGTCGAACGGGTACAGCGTGCGCGGGTCGAACACCTCGACCGAGATCGTGTCCGCGAGCTCGTCGGCGACCGCGAGCGCGTCGTGCACGAGATGTCCCACCGCCACTACCGTCACGTCGGTGCCCGGCCGGTGCACCCGGCCGACGCCGAGCGGCACCGGGGCGAGCGCGTCGAAATCAACGTTCTCGCGCCGCGCCACGGCGCCGGCCGGCGCGAACAGGATCACCGGGTCGTCGTCGCGGATCGCGCTGACCAGCAGGCCGTAGGCGTCGGTCGGCGTGGCCGGCACCACGGTCTTCACGCCGACATGCGCGAACAGGCTGTACGGGTGGTCGGAGTGCTGCCCGGCCCAGCCGACGCGGGACCCCGAGCTCGGCAGCAGGTAGGTCACAGGGACCTTGACCTGGCCGCCGGTCATCAGCGAGAACTTGTGCGCCTGGTTCGCGATCTGCTCGAACACCAGGAAAAGAAGCGCCGGTATCTGGAACTCGACAACGGGCCGGGACCCGGATATCGCCGCTCCGGTCGCGAAGCTGGTGAACGCCTGCTCCGAGATCGGCATGTCGATGATCCGCTCCGGTCCGAATCGCTTGAGCAGCCCGGCGGTGAGGTTGCTGACCGCGATGCCGATGTCCTCGCCGAACACGCACACGGCCGGATCGCGTTCCATCTCATCGGACAGCGCCCGGTTGAGCGCCCTGAGGTAGGACAGAATGGGCATCAGGCCGTTCCTCCCCGCCCGCGCAGCCCGTCCGCATAGAGGTAATCCAGCGCCCCTGACGGGTCGGGCTCCGGGCTCGCGTCCACGAAGCGCCGCGCCGCCTGCAGCAGATCCTCGATCTCGTCGTCGATCCGCGCGCGCACTGCCTCCGGTACGCGCGCGGCCTGGATCTCCACCGGGTCGCGGACGCGGCCCGCGGCGACCTCCTCGTCCGTGCGGTAGCGCGGGCGGACGCTGTACTCCCATGTGTGGTGGGCGTCGAACCGGTAGGTCAGGCACTCAAGGAACGTCGGGCCGTCCCCGGCCCTGGCGCGGGCGACGGCGCCGGATGCCGCCTTCAGCACCGCCTCAGGATCCATGCCGTCGATGGTTTCGGCCGGGATACCGAACGCCTCGGCGCGGCCGGTAATCGTGCCGGCCGTGGTGTCCTGCACCCGCATCGACGTCGCGAACCCGTTGTTCTCGCAGACGAAGATGACGGGCAGGCGACGCAGCGACGCCAGGTTCAGCGCTTCGAGCAGCACGCCCTGGTTGACCGCGCCGTCGCCGAAGAACGTGACGGCGACGCGATCGTGCCCGGCGCGCCGGTGCGACCAGGCCGCCCCGGCCGCGATCGCGGCCGAGGCACCGACGATCGCGTTAGCGCCGCAGATACCCGCGCTGACGTCCGCGGCGTGCATCGACCCGCCGCGACCGCTGTTGAGGCCGGTTGCGCGGCCCGCCAGCTCGGCTAGCATGCGACTCGGGTCGGCGCCCTTGGCCAGCACGTGCCCGTGGCCGCGATGGGTGCTGGTGATGAGATCGTCCGCGCGCAGCGCGGCGCAGACGCCCGCCGCGATCGCCTCCTCGCCGATGTACGGGTGGATGCCCCCGGGAATCACGCCGCTGCGCACCATCTCGATCGCCTGCTCCTCGAACCGGCGGATCAGCCGCACGGTCCGGTACAGGTCGGCCGAGTCAGCCATCACTGCCCTACCGGCCGTTCCGCCCGCCGCTACGCCGCCACCACACGGTCGCCGATAGCGGCGAGGATGCCGTCCCACAAGCGGGCGCGGGCCGCGAGGGCGAGCTTGATCGTATCGGCGCACTCGGCCCACTTGGCGTCGTCTTCGCCGCAGAGGTCAGCGAGCATCTGCATCGCCATCGGCGTGTGCTCCTCGCTGTCGACCTGGATATGACGAGCCAGGTAGTCGACGAACGTGCCGAGCGATCCGACGCGCTCGTTGACGCCGACGACCTGCTGGAACATGTCAGGGATCAGGTCCTCGCGGCCGAAGGCGAATGCCGCTGCCTGCGCGTGGACCGGCGCGCTCTCGATCAGGCCCCAGGTGAGCCTGACGAACTCGGCAGCCGGCCTGGGCACGTTCACCTCGTTGATCGCCTCGAGCACCGGCTGCCCGGCGCGGAGCCTGTCGATGAAGGCATGGATGATCGATGTGTCGGCGCCGGCCTCGGCCATGCCTTCGAGGTAGAGCTCGAAGTGACTGATGAAGCCGTCGCTGCGCTCGTCGCTCTCCTCGATGAGCACGATGTCGTTGATCAGGCGGCGGCTGCCGGTCGGGCCGGTGGGCACCCACGGCAGCTCCACGCAGGTAAGGTTGCGCTGCAGCGACTTCAGCAGCGACATGAAGTCCCACACGGCGAACACGTGGTGTTCTTGGAACGTTCTGATCGCGTCGGTGCTGTCCAGCGCGGCGTACAGCGGATGCTCGACGACCACGCGCCTCGGCTCGCTGATCTGCTCCTCAAGGCGGTCGATTCCGGGATGCCGCTGGCCCCAGTCATAGCGGGACATGTCAAACCTCCTGCAGGCGGTGTCCGTCAGCCGGACGGGTCGGGTTGCGCCACACAACGGGACAGAAGTCAGGATCGCTGTAGTCGGGGCGGCCGTCTGGCAGGCGCCGGACCACTACGTCGTGGTTGTACGCGAGGACTTCGCCGGTGCTCAGTACGAACCGGCGGTAGGAATTGTCGCCGTCCTGCAGGTGAAGCGAGATGGCCCGGCGGGGACGCGGGCTGCGGTTGGTCCCGCTGCCGTGGTAGGTCCTGCAGTGATGGAAGCTCACGTGGCCCTTGGGAATGGTTATCGGGACCTTGACGACCTCGGCGTGGTTGTAAGCCGCGTTCTCCGCCAGCACGCGCTCCAGGTCGCTGCTCTCCCGCTCCGCGAAGTGCCTGGTCATCGAGTCATCTCTGCCGATCTCCCGCCAGCGGTGGCTGCCGTCGATCATCGTGATGGTGCCCATCTCCTCGCCACAGTCGTGGAACGGGATGAAGGCGGTCAGCATCGCGTCCGACGTCGACGTCGACCAGTAGTGCTTGTCGAAGTGCCACGGCACGATGTTGGTCGGCTCCGCGGCGATCGGCGGCTTGTAGATCAGCGTCGACTGGAACACGCGGATCTCGTCAGCGCGGGCCAGGGCGGCAGCGACGGCGCCGATCAGCGGCTTGCGCAGTAGCCTCGCCAGGCCGTCGTGCTCGTAGTGGACGTAGTCGTTGTGGCGCTGCACGTCGCCCTTGGACGGATCCCAGTACGCCAGCTTCGGAGGGCGCAGCGGCAGGGTACGGTCGCGTTCGCCCGCGTAGTATCGCTCGCTCGCCGCGACAAGCTCGTCGACCTCGCCGTCGGTGAGGAGCTTCTTGCTGAGATACCAGCCGTGCTCGGCGTAGAACTCGACATCAGAGTCCGACGGCAGAAGCGAGCGCTCCTCCTCCGTCAGCGTGAACGGCGGGGTGACCGAAAGGCTCACGGATCATTCCTTTCTCGGCGGGCCGGTCGTCGGTGGGTCGGGCCCGGTGGGCGGGCAGTGCGGTCGGGCCCCGCGGGCGGGGTCGGATCAGACACGGATCGCGGCCGCTCTGCCGCGGAACTCGGCGAGCTCGCGCTCCTTCGCCGCGTACAGCGCCGGGATGTTGCTCGTGCCGAACGTGCGTGCGCCGTGCCGGTCAATCAGCTCGACGAAATACGTGCGCCTGATGTGCGTCGACTTCGCGAAGATCTGGTACATCTGCCCCCAGTGGTCGCGGTCGACCAGGATGCCGAGCGGCCGCAGCGCCTCGACCGCGATGTCGGTCGTGCCCAGGCGCGCGGCCAGCATGTCGTAGTAGCTCGATGGCGTCACCGCGAACTCGACGCCCCGGCCGGTGACGGTCCGGACCGCGTGCACGATGTCAGTGGTCAGGAACGCGACGTGCTGCACCCCAGCGCCGTCGTGCCAGGCCAGGAAGTCGTCGATCTGGCCCGCCGGCCGGCTGAGGTCCGGCTCGATGATCGTGAACGTCACGCCGCCGGACGGGCTCTGCACGACCTTGGACATCATGCCCTGGGCGCCGACTTCGATGTACTCCCGGAACGTGACCGTGAAGCCGAACACCTGCTCGTGGAAGGCAATGGTGGAGTCGAGCTCGCCGGCCGGCACGCACACCGCCGTGTGGTCGATGCTGCGCAGCAGGTCGTTGTCCGCTCCAGCGGCCGCGCCTGGCTCCATCTCGATCACGCCGGGCTGGAACTGGGCGTCCGCGCCACGGCGCTCGACGAGGCGGTAGACCACGTCGCCGAAGCCCGCGACCTCCGCGGTGACGACGCAGGCCTCGTCGTTCTCCCAGGTGCGGGGCTGGCGGATGCCCGACCCGCCGGCCGCGACCGCGTCGGCGTAGGCGGTGGCGGCGCTGTCGGTGCCAAACGCCACCACGGCCACGCCGTCGCCGTGTTTGGCCACGAACTGGCTGGCGGGATGGTCGTTGTGCAAGCCCGACGTCAGCAGTATCCGGATGTCACCCTGGCCGAGCAGGACGGTGCGCTGCCCCGGCAGCCCCGTTTCCGGGCCGCCGTGGCCGTAGACGCGGAAGCCGTAGGCGGTGCACAGGGACTGCGCCGTAGCGATCGCATCACCCACATAGAACTCGATATGGTCGATGTCGAGGACGTTCATCGCTTCCTTCCCCTCAGGTTCACGGGGTTCACGGTCGTTCCCGGTCGGCCGGGCCGGTCACGAGGATGGCGGCGGCACGGTCCACGTCGCCCTCGGTCACCGCCAGGTCGACGCGCACCACCAGCGCCTCGTCCGCGTCCGCGTCATCGATCAGCAGCGCGGCCACGTCCAGCCCGGCGCCTGTCCCGCTGACGCACACGACGGGCCCGGTCAGATGCCACCGCGCGGCCAGGTAGCCGGCGACGGCGTTCGGCACCGACTGGAAGAACAGCAGCGGGAAAACTCGCTCGCCGGCGTCCACCGCGGTGGCGACGCGGGCCGCGCTGGTGACATCGCCGAGGGCCGTCACGATCACGATGGCGGTGACCGTGCCGGATGCCTGCGGCTGATCACGGCCGCGCAGGGCCCGCCCGGCGACCTCGGCCAGCAACGGGCTGAAGTTGGACTCGATGAATCCGGCCAGAGCGGTGACCTCGCCGTCGGCGTCCGTCTCGGGCCAGGACGCGGACGAGGTGACCGTCAGGCCCGCTGCGGCCGCCGCCGCGTGCAGCGCGGCGAGGCCGGGGGATGCGGCGGGCGCCAGCGGCGTCATGGCAGGCCGATAACGAGCGCGGTGTTCGCGCCGCCGAACGCGGCGTTGAGGCTCATCGCGAACTCCGCGGTGGCGGCCATCGGCTCGCCCAGCACGAGGTTGAGGCGGCATCTGTCGTCGGCGCCGAGAAATCCGGCGTTGACAGGGAGCATGCCCTTGCGGGCCGCCAGCAGCGTGACGATCAGTTCCAGCACGCCGGACGCCTCCAGGGCCTGACCGTGCATTGACTTGGTGGAGCTGACCGGCACCGTCGTGACAGCGTCGCCGAGCGCGAGCCGCAGTGCGTTCGTCTCGGCCGGGTCGCTCTGGCCGGTGCCCGAGCCGTGGGCGTTGATGTAGCCGAGATCCTCCGCCTCGATGCCGGCCCGCTGCAGCGCGGCCGTGACCGCCCGCGCCATGCCGTGGCCTTCCGGCTGCGGCAGGCACGGGTGATACGCGTCGCCGGTGCGACCCCAACCTGCCATCCGCGCCAGCGGCGGTGCCCGTCGCGCCCGCGCGGACTCCCCCGACTCGATGACGACGGCGCCGACCCCGTCCCCCAGGAGCAGCCCGCGCCGCCCGGCGCTGAACGGGCGCACCTGCCCGTCGTCAGCGAGCACGCGGCCGGCGTCGAACAGCGCGAACTGGTCACAGTCGACGAGGTACCCGCCGGCCACGACGACGCGGTCGGCGTGGCCGCGGGCGATGATCGCCGCCGCGTCGGCGATCGCGGTGCTCGCAGCCACGCACGCCGACATGTAGCAGCGGATCGGTTGCTCCGCGAGACCGCAGCCGCGCGCGACCGCGGCGGTGAACGCCTCAGGCCCGAGCCCGGGCTGGCCGGCCTCGGGGGCCCGCGCGATCGCCGGGTCGCCGTGGATGGCGAGGAACAGGGGGCTGCGGGCGCGGTCGGAGGGCGACAGGCCGGCGTCGTCGCACGCCTCGCGGACGGCGGCAGTCACCTCGGTGAGCAGCTCGGGAGAGCCCGGCATGGTCGCCGCGAAGCGGACTCGCCGGGCCCTGACATCGAACCGCTGGACGGGCGCGAAGGCGGGCCGGCCGGACAGCACCCCGGACAGCAGCGCCTGCGTGCCCCGGCCGTACGCGGACAGGACGGCGGCACCGGTCAGGACGGCCGAGCCTGCCCCCCTGCGGGCGGTTGGCGCCGAGGCCACGCCGGGTCCATCAGTCATGCGATAACCCGACCCTCAGATCTCTCAGCACGTGGACCACGCCGGTGACCGTCGACATGCGCGCGATCATGTCGTCGTCGACGTCGAGCGCGCCATACCGCTGCTCGATCTGGTGGATCAGCCAGGCCAGTTCCAGGGAGTCGATCGCTTCCGGTACCTGCTCAGGCTGGCGGTCACCGTAGGTGGCGAGCATCGCGACAACGTCCGACCGCTGCAGTACGCCGGGCACGTGTCAGCGCGCCGACGCGGGCTGGATCCGCAGCAGGACGGCGCGGCAGAACTCGCCGACGGTCATGCCGGTGAGCATCTCGCTGTCGTCGTCGTCGAACTTCACTCCGAACCGGTCCTCCGCTCGCACGGCGAGCTCGGCGAGGGCGAGCGACTCCAGATCGGCGCCGGCCGGGCCGAGCACGGTGTCATCATCGATGCCGTCGATGCTGTAGTTCATCTCCGTCAGTGAATCGAGCACGAACTGGCGGATCTCATCGATCATGGTCGGCGCTTCCTTTCGGGAGAGGATGGCTCGACACGACAGCCTGGCGGCCAGCGTCCGCACGGGCTGCGGGGGTGAGTGGGGTCGCTGACCTGCTCGGCCCGATGTCGCGGAGAGCAGCGTGGTCGCGGACAAGCTTCCCGGTGGCCGTGCGCGGGAGCTGCTCGACTACGTGCAGCCGCCGCGGGCGCTTGTATGCGGCGAGCCTGGTCGTGATGGCGCGCTCCACAGCGGACACCTCGGCTCCGTCCATCAGCACCAGATAGGCCTCGATCGCGTGGTCGTGCACCACGACGGCCCCGGCGATCTCGGGCAGCGCGGCAAGCATGTGCTCGACCTCGGTCAGGTCCACCTTGAGGCCGCCGACGGAGACCTGGGAGTCCCGGCGGCCGAGGACCCGCACGAGTCCGGTCTGGGGATCGACGCTGCCTGCGTCCTTCGTGTGCAGCCAGCCGTCCGACCAGCGGCCGGGGTCCTGGTCGCCGAGGTACGGCGAGGCCGGCAGCGAGACGTGCAGTTCCCCGGCCTCTTCCCGGACGGTGAAGCCGGGGGCCGGCCTCACGGCGGGCCGGTGCTCACCGAACAGATCGGTCGCGATGACGCCGACTTCGGTCATCCCGTACATGTTGCCGAGCCGGACGCCGTAGCGGTCCACGAACGCGGCGTAGACGTCGGCGCGGACGAGTTCGCCGCCGGTGGTCATGCCAGTGAGCTGCGGCAGCTTCGGCGGGTGGCGCACCGACGCCAGCAGCTCGATATGGAAAGGGACACCCAGCAGCGTGGTCGGCTGCGAGCCAGCGGCGACGGTGGACAAGATGCCGTCCGCCGTCATCCGGGCCGGGATCGTCAGGTTCACGCCCGCGTGCAGGCTGTAGAGCAGGCCGCCGACGAGTCCGAGCACGTGCACCATCGATGCGAGCGATACGATGCGCTCGCCGCTGCCAGGGACGCCGTCGATCATTGTGTAGCGCTTCACCTCGTCGACGAGGTTCGCGGCGTCGCGTGCAATGATCTTGGATGGGCCCGTCGACCCGGAGCTGAGCTGGATGACGGCGTGGGTGGTGGCGGCAGGCCGGCCGGGATACGTGCGCACGCGCTCGGTGATCTCGGCGAAGCCCCGTAGCGGGCCGCCGGTGGAGCGCTCAGCCGTCACGACGACCTGCGGCAGCAACCGCTGGAGCGCGATGTCGATCTCGTAGTCGGTGAGCCGGTGGTCCAGCAGGGACGCCTGCGCGCCGATCTGCCACGAGGCGAGCAGATTGGCGATGAACGCGAGCGACGGCGCTAGGCACAGTGCCACAGAGCCACCGCGCCGCAGGCCGGCGTCAGCCAGGGCGCGGTGGCGCTCCGTCACGAGCCGGCGCAGCTCAGCCCGGCTGACAGGTCCGCCCAAGTGCAGGCACACATCGTCCGCGGCGCCCGCCAGCAGCACCTCGTCAACCCACTCCGGTTCCAACGGCGGGTACGCGCCCCCGGCAACCTGCGGGTACGCACCTCCCGTCACCTGACCTCACCCTCTTCGTCCGGCCGTGCGAAGCGTGTTGACAAGTTCCCGAAGACCAGTTGTGTTCGTAGGGCAATTCATAAGGGGCGGCAAACCTACCGAAACGTCAATAAACGACGTTGTTACGACCCAGCGTGGGGTCATGATTACGGACGCTCTGCCTAGATTTGACCTTACTCGATCGGGCTCGTTTGACAAGAGCGCAAAGCCGCTCCACCCCTTTGAGGCGTATCGGCAGGTGGCCGTGGCCGGCGTTGCGCCGCTGGGGGTCAGGCGCTGCAGTGATGTCCCAGGAAATCGGCCAGTGCCGTGGCGAGACCTCGCAGAGGCAGGCTACGGCCGCGCGGGTCCGGGCCCGTACAGGTCGAGCAGCCGGACCCGTGTGGACTGCAGGCGCTGGTACATCACCGCGGTGACCCGCTTCAGCAGCTGATAACCGAGCTCCGCATCG
>JGI12269J14319_10001504_pt1 | contig 23179 bp, 20 predicted proteins | sample PeaSoiSIISIP2007_FD_14319 | JGI IMG/M metagenome (IMG submission 14319)
GGTGTGCCGGCGGGCGTCGACGTCGACGACATCGACGTCGACGCCAAAGCCGCGGAGGTCGTCCACGAGCTCGACACCGTCAGCCCTCCCCCGCCTCTGGTCCTCGTCGTCTTCGGCGCGTCGGGGGATCTGGCGGCGCGCAAGCTCCTCCCCGCCATCGCCAGCCTGGCCGACCACGGCGCGCTGGCCGAGGGCTTCACCGTGGTGGGGGTGGCCCGGACCGACTGGAGCGACGACGACTTCCGGTCGGTGGCCCTGAAAGCGGTGGCCGAGCCCAGCGCGGCGTGGAAGGAATTGGTGACGCGCTTTCGCTACGTGGCGGGCGAGTACGGCCACCCCGATACGTTCGACCGGCTGAAGACCATCCTCGACGACGCCGACAAGAACCTGGGAACGGCCGGCAACCGGGTCTTCTATCTGGCCACCATCCCCGACCTCTTCGGGACGGTGGCCACCGCCCTCGGCAAGCACGGGTGCGCCACCCCCGGCCCCGACGGTGCGTTCGCCCGGCTTCTCGTCGAGAAGCCCTTCGGGCGCGACCTGGCCAGCGCCTTGGCCCTCAACGCCGCCCTCCACGACGCCTTCGACGAGTCACAGATCTTCCGGATCGACCACTACATGGGCAAGGAGACGGTCCAGAACGTCCTGGCCCTGCGCTTCGCCAACGCCGTCTTCGAACCGGTCTGGAACCGCCGCTACATCGACAGCATCCAGATCACCGTGGCCGAGCAGCTCGGCGTCGAGCACCGCGGGGGCTTCTACGAGACGGCCGGAGCGCTGCGCGACATCGTCCAGAACCACGTCATGCAGGTCCTGGCCCTGACCCTCATGGAACCGCCGGCCCTGATCGAGGCCCAGAGCATCCGCGACGAGAAGGTCAAGCTGCTCCAGGCCGTCGTCATCCCGAGCGTCGATGAGGCCGTCGGGGCAGCGGTGCGCGCCCAGTACACGGCCGGGACCGTCGACGGCCAGGCCGTCCCCGCCTATCGCGAGGAGCCCGACGTCGACGCGCACAGTCGGACCGAGACCTTCGTGGCCATGAAGCTCGCCGTGGACAACTGGCGGTGGGCCGGTGTCCCGGTCTACATCCGCACCGGCAAGAGACTGCCCAAGCGCTCCACCGAGGTCACCCTCCAATTCCAACGCGTCCCCCACATGGCCTTCGGGAGCGCGCTGTCGCGCGACCTGCTCCCCAACAGCCTGGTCCTGCGGATCCAGCCCGACGACGGGATCTGCCTCCGGTTCGGGGCCAAGGTGCCCGGTGAGGCCTTCCGGGTGCGCTCCGTGGGGATGGACTTCTCCTACGCCGAGACCTTCCCCGGCCCGGCCACCGACGGCTACGAGCGTCTCCTGCACGACGTCATGATCGGCGACGCCACCTTGTTCATCCGGACCGACGAGGTCGAGCAGGCATGGCGGATCACCGATCCCTTCCTCGAGGCCTGGTCCGAGGAGGGCGTCCCCCTGGCCCACTACCCGGCCGGGACGTGGGGACCGCGCGAGGCCGAGCTCCTGCTGGCCAGTGACCTGCGCCGCTGGCGGGACCCGTGATCGACGGCACCGTCCGGATCGTCGACGACGTCGCCGCCGCCTTCACCGACGCCGTGATCGACGCCTTCGCCCACCGGGTGGAGACCGGATTCACCCTGGTCCTGTCCGGCGGACCCACCGCCCGACTCTGCTACGAGCACCTGGCCGACGTCGGGGCCGACCACATCGACTGGACCGTCGTCGACGTCCTCATGGGCGACGAGCGCTGTGTCCCGGCCGACGACGTCGACGCCAACCAACGGCTCGTGCGCGAAGCACTTCTCGACCGCGTCGGACCCGTCGCCTCCTTCCACCCGATGTCCTGCCAGGACGTCGACGACTACGACCGGCTGGTGGCGTGGATCCCCGCCCTCGACCTCGTCCACCTCGGTCTCGGGCCCGACGGGCACACGGCCTCGCTCTTCCCCGGTTCCCCCGACCTCGACGCACCGCCGGGGCGGATGGCCGTGGTCACCCGCGACCCCAACGGACGCAACCCCCATGACCGGATGAGCCTCACCTACGGGGCCATCGCCCGGGCGCGTCGCGTCGTCTTCACCGTCTCGGGCGAGTCCAAGCGCGACGTCTGGGCCGAGATGACGGCCGGGGCCGACGTGCCGGCCACCCGCGTCAAAGCCGCCGAGATCGTCTGGATCGTCGACCACGCCGCCGCCGGAGGGTGAGGGCACCGACGGAAAGAGCCCGACGGCACTCGTCGGGGACCGGTGGACGGAGGCACATCGCTTCGCTACGTTTGGCCCGGCAGAGGCGGTAGCCCTGCCCGACAGCGGGGGTGGCTCGTGTTCCATGGCGTCCGTGTCGTCCGACCCGTCGGCCTCAGGCTGGTCGCCGTCGCACTGGTGACGGGTGCCGCCGCCGTCTGCGTGGCGGTGCTCCCGGCCCCGGTCGCCGGCGCCGCCGACGACGTGGTCACCAACTGCAACGGCTCGGGAGCCGGCTCCCTGCCCGCCGTCGTGGCCGCCGCCGCCGCCGGCGACACCGTCACCTTCTCGGTCTCCTGCCCGCCCGCCTCGCCCATCGTGCTCAGCACCGCCGTCAGCATCACCACCCATCTGACGATCGACGGACCGGGGTCGGGCGACCTGGCGCTGACCGGGAACCGGGCCAGCGCCATCTTCGACGTCGGCGCGGGGGTGACGGCCGCCATCTCCGGGCTGACCATCGAGAACAACAACGGGTCGGATCCCGATGACAACATCGAGAACCCGGGGGGCATCGAGAACAAGGGCACGCTCACGGTGTCGGACAGCACGTTCTCGGACAACACCGCCGGGTTCGACGGCAGCGGCGGCGGGATCGAGAACGACGGCATCCTCACCGTCGTGGACAGCACGTTGTCGGGCAACACCGCCGGCAGCGAATCGGGCGGCGGCGGGATCTGGAACAACGGGGGCACCCTGACGGTCTCCGACAGCACCCTGTCGGACAACGGGGGCGGCAACGGCGGCGGGATCAGCAACGACGGAGGCGTCGTCACCGTCACCGACAGCACCCTGGCGGACAACGACGCCTACGACGGGGGCGGTGTCGGTGGTGGCGTCGACAATCACGGCGGCACGGTGAAGCTGAGCGGGGACACCGTGGCGGGCAACACCTCCATCGCCCACGGCGGAGGCCTGTTCAACTCCGGCACGCTCCTGGCGGCGGCCACCATCGTGGCCGGCAGCGGAACGTCGGGCGACTGCGGGGGGACGATCACCGATTCCGGGTACAACCTCGACGACGACGGGAGCTGCGCCTTCTCGGCGGTCCATCACAGCCATTCCGATGTCCCCGCCGACCTCGGTCCGCTCCAGGACAACGGCGGCCCCACCGAGACCGAGGAGCCCACATCGGCCAGCCCGGCGCTCGGGGAGATCCCCACGGGGACGACCGCCAACGGCATCACCCTGTGTCCCGGCGTCGACCAGCGCGGGGTGGCGCGACCCCAGGGCACCGAGTGCGACATCGGGGCCGTCGAGGACGCCGGCCCCCAGGTGAGCGCGGTGTCCCCCCCCACCGGCCTCACCACCGGAGGCACCCCCGTGACCATCTCCGGCACCGACCTCACCGGGGTGACGGCCGTGCACTTCGGGACGTTCTCGGCCGGCTTCGCCTTCGTCAACGACGGGACCGTCACGGCCTCGTCGCCGCCGCAGGCGGCCGGGACGGTGGACGTGACGGTGACGACACCGGCCGGTACCTCGGCGGTCAACCCGGCCGACGAGTTCACCTACACGGTGGAGCAGACCCCCACGGTCGAGAACTGTGACCCCTCGTGCACCGCCACCGTGAGCAGCCCCGATCCGACGACGGTGTCGGCCACGGGCTCATCGGGGACGGGCTCGGCGGCGTCGATGAGCCTGGTGGTGAACACCGGCACCTTGAGCTGCAGGTCCCGTTACGGCTACCTGACCCCCCTCTCCGTGCTGTCCACCGACGGGTTCGCCTCCGGCGAGGCGCTGACGGTGACCGACACCGTGGCCGGCGAGCCGAGCAAGAAGGGGGTGAAGGTCTGCTTCGAGGGGTCGGGGTCGACGACCACCGCCTTCCTCCATCCCTGTCACATGCCGACCCCGACACCTCCGTGCCTGCAGTCCCTGGTGGAATCGAGCGGCAGCGTGGTCGCCACCTTCCTGTCGCCGGCCAACGACCCCCGCTTCTGGACGGGGGGACCCTCCGTGGTGCTCAAGACGTTCTCGCCGACCGAAGGTCCCTCCGGCACCACGGTGACCATCAAGGGCAAGGACCTCACCGGGGTGACCGCCGTGGTCATCGGAGGGGTGACGGCCCCCATCCAACACCCGGCGTCGAGCACCAAGCTGGTGGTGACCGTTCCGTCGGGGGCCGTCACCGGGCGGCTCACCATCATCTCCAACTCCGGCGACGTCGTCTCCAGCACTCCCTTCACGGTCACCACGTCGGGCGGCTAGCGCTCCGGCGCCACCGTGCGCGCTCCCGACAGGGAGCAGCGGGACGCCGGGGCCCGACCACTAAGGTGACCGCCGTGGACCGAAACGACCTTCTCGTCGCCACCCTCGGCGACCTGCAGGCCGAGGCCCGGGCCGTCCGGGACCGGGCCCACGGGACACGGGTGACCTACTCCCCCAAGGTCTTCATCCCCCTCACCCGTCTCTGCCGCGACCGGTGCGGGTACTGCACCTTCGCCAAGCCTCCAGCGCGCGTGGCCGCCCCCTACCTGTCCCCCGACGAGGTGCTGGCCATCGCCCGGGCCGGGGCCGGGGCCGGGTGCCACGAGGCGCTGTTCACGCTGGGCGAGGCGCCCGAGGACCGCTACCCGGTGGCGCGGGAGTGGCTCGGCGACCACGGCTACGCCTCCACCGTCGACTACCTGGCGGCGGCCTGCGCCCTCGTGCGCGACGAGACGGGACTGCTCCCCCACGCCAACGCCGGCGCGCTGGGTCCGGCCGAGCTGGCCGTGCTCCGGGAGGTGGCGGCCGGCCAGGGGATGATGGTCGAGTCGCTCGATCCCGACCTGGCCTGTCACCGGGGGGCGCCCGACAAGGTCCCCGAACGCCGTCTGGCCACCTTGGCGTGGGCCGGGCAGCTGGCCATCGCCTTCACCACCGGCGTCCTCGTCGGCATCGGTGAGTCGCGCGCCGAGCGCATCCGGGCTCTCGACGCCATCGCCGACGCCCACCGGTCCTTCGGCCACATCCAGGAGGTGATCGTCCAGAACTTCCTGCCCAAGGCGGGGACGGCCATGTACGATACGCCGCCCTGCCCCCCCGAGGAGCTGGCCTGGACCATCGCCGTGGCCCGGCTCGTCCTCCCCCCCGAGGTCCACCTGCAGGCGCCACCGAACCTGTCCGACGACCTGGCCCCTCTGCTCGACTCGGGCATCGACGACTGGGGCGGCGTGTCACCGGTGACGATCGACCACGTGAACCCCGAGCGGGCCTGGCCCGCCCTCGACATCCTGCGCCGGGCCACCGAGGCGGCCGGGATGGTGCTCGCCCCCCGGCTCACCGTCTATCCCGAGTTCGCCCTCGATCCCGAGCGGTGGCTCGACCCGGCGCTGCGCTTCGCCGTCCTCGACCGCTCCGACGCCGCGGGCCTGGCCCGCGAGGACGGTTGGTGCTCGGGCGGGACCGTCGAGCCGCCCGCCCTTCTGGGCGTGGTGACCGAGGGCCCGGCGGTGGCCCCGCTGGCCGGGGCCGGGAGTGCGGTGGCCGAGATCCTGGTGGGCGTGGCGCTGCGTCAGGAGGTGGGTGAGGACGAGATCGTCACCCTCTTCGGGGCCCGGGGCCCCGACGTCCGGGCCGTGGCCGCCCTGGCCGACCAGCTCCGGGCCGAGACGGTGGGCGACGTCGTCACCTGGGTGGCCAACCGGAACATCAACTACACCAACGTCTGCACCTTCAAGTGCCGCTTCTGCGCCTTCTCCAAGGGGCCGATGTCGCTCAACCTGCGGGGCTCGCCCTACCTCCTGGAGCTCTCGGACATCACCGACCGGGTGCGCGAGGCGGAGGAGGCCGGCGCCACCGAGGTCTGCCTCCAGGGCGGCATCCATCCGAAATTCGACGGCGACTACTACCTCGAGGTGATCCGCGCCGTGCGCGCCGCCACGGACCGGATCCACATTCACGCCTTCACCGCCCTGGAGGTGACCGAAGGGGCCAGGCGCCTCGACGAGCCGCTGGCCGACTACCTCCGTCGTCTGAAGGAGGCCGGTCTGGCCACCCTGCCGGGGACGGCGGCGGAGATCCTCGACGACGAGGTCCGCGCCGTTCTCTGTCCCGACAAGATCAACACCGAGGAGTGGCTCGAGGCCCACCGCACCGCCCATTCGATCGGCCTGCGCTCCAACGTCACCATCATGTTCGGCGCCGTCGAACAGCCCCGGTCGTGGGCCCGCCACATCCTCCGCACCCGGGACCTCCAGCGCCAGACGGGCGGCTTCACCGAGTTCGTCCCCCTCCCCTTCGTCCACATGGCCACACCGCTCTACCTCCAGCGCCGGGCGCGACGGGGCCCGACCTTTCGCGAGGCTCTCCTCATGCACGCCGTCGGGCGGATCGCCTATCACGGCGCCATCGACAACATCCAGGTCTCCTGGGTGAAGATGGGCGCCGTCGGTGCCGCCCAGATGCTGCGGGCCGGGGTCAACGACCTGGGGGGGACCCTCATGGACGAGAACATCTCGCGGGCGGCGGGCGCCTCCCACGGCCAGTTCATGGGCGAGGAGGAGTTCGCCGAGGTGGTCAGGCCCCTCGGCCGGCGCCTCGAGCAGCGCACCACCCTCTACGGGCGCGTCCCCGCCCCCTGCTGACGTCGCCGTGGCCCACGACGAGCCGGCACGGCGTCCGCTGGTCGAGGCGGCGGTGACCGACACCGACGTCCCGCCCCTGGTCGCCGACACCTCCGGCGCCGAGGAGGTGGCGGCCGAGGGTCTCGACCCCGAGCGGGCCCGCCTCGTCGACGCCCTCCTCGACTCCTGTGCGGTGACCGAACGCCGTGAGCTCTACCGGGCCATCTTCGCCACCGTGGTCGGCCTGGCCGCCGAGCACACCGAGCCGATCGACCTGAAGCTGGCCTCGGCGGCGCTGGCCGAGATGGCGGAGGCCTTCCGGGTCTTCCGTCCGTATCGCGAAGCCCTCAAGGTGACGTTCTTCGGCTCGGCCCGGACCCTCCCCGACGATCCCCTCTACGTCCAGAGCCGTCGCCTGGCCGAGCGGATGGCCGGCCACGGCTGGATGGTGGTGACCGGTGCCGGCCCCGGCATCATGGCGGCGGGGATGGAGGGGGCGGGGCGCGAGATGTCGATCGGGGTGAACATCCGCCTCCCCCACGAGCAGGGGGCCAACCCCTTCATCGCCCAGGACCCGAAGCTCGTCGAGATGCGCTACTTCTTCACCCGCAAGCTCATGCTCATCAAGGAGTCCGACGGCTACGCCGTCCTCCCCGGGGGCTTCGGCACCCTGGACGAGGCCTTCGAACTCCTGACACTGCTCCAGACGGGCAAGGCCCAACCGGCCCCGCTCGTCCTCCTCGACGTCCCCGACGGGACCTACTGGCGCGGCTGGCAGAAGTTCGTCGACGATCAGGTGGCCACGCGCGGCCTGGTCTCGCCCGAGGACCACTCCCTCTACCGGATCACCGCCGACGTCGACATCGCCACCAACGAGATCCTCGGCTTCTTCCGCAACTACCACTCGGTCCGCTGGGTCGGGGACCTCCTCGTCATGCGCCTCCAGCACACCGCCACCCGCGCCCAGCTGTCGGCATTGAACGAGTCCTTCGGCGACATCGTCCTGGGCGGCGCCATCCGACCGACCAAACCGCTCTCGCCCGAGCGGTCGAGCGGTGACCACGTCGAGCTCCCCCGGCTGGCCTTCCGCTTCGACCGCGTCCACTACGGCCGCCTCCGCCACATGATCGACACCGTCAACGCCTGGATCGACTGACCCGGAGATGCTCTGTGTGTCGAACGTCGACGGGGAACACAATCGAGAACCGCCGGCTGATCAACGCCCAGCTCATAGATCGATCTCCTGGCCCAGAGCGGCGAGGGTAAGGCGAAGATGCGGGCATCAGAGGTTCCGCGTGCGGTGGCTGCGGCCAGGTCGACCGCCTCAGCGCTCGGCCTGACAGTCGACGACGCGCTCGTTCTTCACGACTCGAACAGGCTCGCTGTGCGCCTGCTGCCTTGTGACGTCCTTGCCCGAGTCGCACATCTTTCGCATCAGGTCGCACAGTTCGAAGTCGAGCTTGCGCAACGGCTCGCCGACACCGAGAGTCCCGTGGCTGTTCTTGAGCCTCGAGTGGAGCCGCGCGTCTACGAGCGTGACGGCTTCGTGGTCACGCTGTGGACCTACTACAAATCTGTGACACCTCGAGGGGTCTCACCAGCCGACTACGCAGATGCGCTCGAGCGACTGCATGCCGGCATGAGGAACCTCGATGTCACGACGCCGCACTTCACCGATCGAGTCGCAGAGGCACAACAGCTCATGGCCAGCCGCGACCGCACTCCGGCGCTCGCCGACGCGGACCGGGAGCTCCTCAGCAACACGCTACGAAGCATGAGACAAGCGATCGGCGACCGCGGCGCCGCTGAGCAGCTGCTGCACGGCGAGCCGCACCCCGGCAACGTGCTCAACACCAAGAAAGGGCCGCTGTTCATAGACCTCGAGACGTGTCGCCGCGGGCCTGTCGAATTCGACCTCGCCCATGTGCCCGTAGAGGTCAGCGAGCGCTATCCGGACGCTGATCAAGAACTGCTGCGCGAGTGCCGGATCCTCGTTCTCGCCATGGTCGCCGCGTGGCGCTGGCGTCCAGGCGACCAATTCCCGAACGGGCAACGAGCAGCGCGAGACCTCGTCAGGGCCCTACGCGAGGGTCCACCGTGGCCGGCGCTCGACGTCGTGATGCGCCGACCAGGTGGTCCGTAGGCGTACAGGCATCACCGGTCCTGGAACTCCGGAGCGAAATCAGCCGGCGTCGCGATGAGACGCGCAATCACAGGCGTGGCGCGCCCTTAGTCCTCGGGCGGTGGGCGCTGGTTGCGCAGTTGGTTGTGAAACCCGCACAGCAACCGCCCGTTGGCCAGGACCGTCGCCCCACCGGCGCGGTACGGCGTGATGTGATCGCCCTGGCACGATGCTGCCGGAACGTCGCAATACGGATGGGTGCACTGTCGATCGCGTAGTTCGATCGCCCGGCGCGTGGCGCCCGTGTAGAGCCGGGCCGTGGCACTGACCTCGACGCGACGATCGGGTGCGAACACCGCCCGCTCGAGATAGGCCTCATCCAACCAGGGAAGAAGGGACCCGGGCGCCATGACGCTCCCGTCGGCCAGCTGGCAGATCCGCCCGTGGAGCGTCTCGTAGCCGACAAAGACGCTGAAGAGAGGGGCCGGACGGCGTCCGTCGACCGGAGCGATCTGGCTCCGTGTGGCCATCTCGACCAGGGCGTCGGCCCGACGCTGCCCGGGGGTGCGCTTCAGATCGCCGGTGGTCGGGTCCCGTCCGAGTGTCGTGCGGGCCTCGGCCCACTCGGCCTCGAACATCTCACGCTCGAGGCGCTCGAGCTCTCCCGCCACGATCGATCCGGAGATGGCGTCGAGCGTGATCTCGCCCAACCACATCCCACCGAAGCTGCTGACGAGATAGACGTCACGCCGACTCCGGTGTCTCTCGTCATCGGCTTCCACACCGTCCGGGTCGGCCCGCTGCTTCCAATGCGCCGCGGCCTGGACGAAGGAGTCGTAGCCGAGCGTGGTCGCCTGGCCTACGAGCATCTCCTCGTCGCGGGCGAGCATCTGTTGTGTGGCGTCACTGCGGAGGCCGGCGGCGACATCGATCTGGGCACCGGTGATGTCGCCGGCGGCTCAGGCCCCGGCGAATGCCGGCAGGTGACGCAGCTCCCGACCACGTCGGACCATGCGCCGGGCGTGGGGCTTCGGCACGTGGCACCTCGAGACCAGCCACATCGTGGCGCTGGACGCGCCGTCGGGCACCCAATTCTCCAACGCGTCGAAAGCGGCTGTCGCTTCGGTGACATACGACTCGAGGCGGGCCAACTGGTTGTGGAGCGCTTCGATCGATTCCGCATCGGCATGCGTCGAGAGATCTGATTCCCGCAGGCGATCGATCGTCTCCGTGAGGACAGCGAGATCCACAGGGACAGTGAAGCATCAGCCTGTAACGGTCAGTCGTCGAGGTTCTCTTCCGGTCTCACGGTCCGGGGAAGGCCCGGGCCAAGGCGCGGGCCGAACCAGCGTCGCCCCCGAAGGTGAGGGCCTGTCGTGGGGCCGGCCCGGCAGAAGCGCCAACAGGTCGCGGGAGTTGCCTTCGATGACGACGTCGGCCGCCGTCCACTCACCGGCGGGTTCGACGGTCACCGTACGACCGTCCGGTGGCGATCACGGTCCCGGGGGCCGTCGGTGGCGGCGAACAGCCACGATCCGGTGACGGCGGTGTCGATCGCCCGGTCGTTGCTACCGAAGACGTCGCTCCAGTCGTCGAGACCGACATCGAGATCGGTCCCGTGCACCTCCACCTCGGTCAGGCGCATCATGGCCACCAGGTCGACCGTGGTGCGGCCGAGTTCGGGATTCGCCGTCGACTCCTCGACGGCCGTCAGGCGCTGTGATGCCACCGCTCCGTCACGCAGGTCAGCTCGGCACTCCGTGCTCCACTGCTTTACCCGCCGATGTTCTCGTCCATCCCCCGCAACAGGATCACGGCTTTGTCGACCGAGCGCCGGGCGCGCGACAGCCGCTTCTCTTCCGCCACGAGGGCCGGGGCCGGTTCACCGCGACCGGCCGACGAGGACGCCTCGCGCAGCCGGTCGAAGGCCAGGTCCCCCAGCTCCTCGGACAGCTGGGCCAGACGGTCGGCCAGGTCCTCGACACCCACCGCCGGCGCCGTCAGTCGCCGCCGCGGGGGGCGCCGACCTCGAGGATCTCGATGGTCCCGTCCGACACCTGGGTCCGCAACGCCTTCTTGTCGAACTTCCCCACGCTCGTCTTGGGCAGCTCCTCGACGAAGGCCCACCGCTCCGGGAGCCACCACCGGGCCACCCGTCCGCCCAGGAACTCGACCAGGGCTTCGGGCTCCGGGCGCGCCTCGCCCGGCCCGGTGACCACCACCACCAACGGCCGTTCGTCCCACTTGGGATCGGGGACGCCGATGACGGCCGCCTCGAAGACGGCCGGATGGGCCATCACTTCGTTCTCGAGCTCGACCGACGAGATCCATTCGCCCCCGGACTTGATGACGTCCTTGGTCCGGTCCGAGATCTGCATGAACCCCCGCCCATCCATCCACCCGACGTCGCCGGTCCGCAGCCACCCGTCGTGGAACCGGTCGGGGGCGGGATCGCCGTAGTAGGAGCCGGTGACCCACGGCCCGCGCGCCTCGAATTCGCCCACCGAGTGCCCGTCGGCCGGCAGGGTGGTGCCGTCGTCGGCCACCACCCGGATCTCGACGCCGGCCAGGACCCGTCCGGTCTTGGCCCGCCAGTCCATGGCCTGGGCGTCGCCCACCCCCTTGGGAGGGAAGGCCATGGCGCAGACGGGACTGGTCTCGGTCATCCCCCAGCCCTGGATCATCTCGACCTCGAAACGGTCCCGGTAGGCCTCCATCAGCGTCCGCGGCACGGCCGACCCACCGGCGGTCACCATCCGCAGCGACTCCAGGTCGACATCGTGGGTTTGGCTGTAGCGCAGGAGGTCGTTCCAGATGGTGGGCACCCCGAGGGACAACGTGGGGCGCAGCTCGGCGAAGATCCGGGCCAACGGTTCGGCCTGGAGGAACCGCTCGGGCAGGATGAGGTCGGTCCCGGCCATGAACGCCGTGTACGGCATCCCCCAGGCGTTGGCATGGAACATGGGCACGATCACCAGGACGCGGTCGTGCTCGGTCGCCCCCAGGGCGTTGGCCGACATGCCGGAGAAGGAGTGCAGCCACGTCGAGCGGTGGCTGTAGACGACGCCCTTGGGGTTGCCGGTGGTCCCGCTCGTGTAACACATGGCCGCCGCCTGGCGCTCGTCGAGCTCCGGCCAGTCGTACCCGGCGTCCTCGGCCCCGATGAGCTCCTCGTACCGCAGCGTCGGGCCGAGCGCGTCGGTGTCCCCGTCGCCCACCACGATTACGTGCTCGACCGATCCGCACTGGTGGCGGACCCGGGCCAACAACGGGGCCACCGAGGCGTCGACGATGATCACCTTGTCCCCGCCGTGGTTCACCACATAGGCCAGCTGCTCGGGGAAGAGCCTGATGTTCAACGTGTGGAGGACGGCTCCCATGGAGGGGACGGCGAGATAGGCCTCCAGGTGCTCCTGGTCGTTCCAGGCGAAGGTCCCCACCCGGTCCCCGTCGCCCACGCCGAGCCGCCGCAGGGCGGCGGCCAGCCGTTCGGCCCGCCCCGCCACCTGGGCGAAGGTCGACCGCCGGTCCCCGCCGGGCTCGACCGTGATGACCTCGCTGTCGCCGTACACCCGCTGGCCGTGCCGGAGGATGCCACTGATCAGCAGGGGACCGTCCTGCATGGTGCTGAGCATCGCCGGAGCATACGGCACGACCCCCGTCGGAACGGGGGCCTCAGGAACGCGTGAGGGGCCGGAACGAGCGCCGGGGGCGCCCGGGGAGGGTCAGGTGGACACCGAGCCCGATGAGCGACCACCCGATCCGCCGGCGGACCCGGCCCCGGGCTTCGGGCGCCCGTGGCGGGCCGCCCGCCGCCAGGATCTCGCGCTGGTGTTCCTTCCCGAGCTGCCGGAGGAGCGAGGGGTTGACCATGGGGTGAAACGTACCGACCAATGCGGACAGATTCGGTCCGCATTGCGGGGATAATGGTCCCATGGCCGACCCGGCAGCCCGCCTCCTGCGACTCCTCGGACTGCTCCAGCGCCGCCCCGCGTGGAGCGGCGCCGACCTGGCCGCGCGTCTCGAGGTGGAGACCCGGACCGTCCGGCGTGACGTGGAACGGCTCCGGCTCCTCGGGTACCAGGTCCACGGGGTCCCCGGTGCCGGCGGCGGCTACCGCCTGGGCGGCGGGACCGATGTGCCCCCCCTGCTGTTCGACGACGACGAGGCCATGGCCGTCGCCGTCGTCCTCGGCGTCTCCGCCGTGACGGCCGTCCCCGGCGTCGAACGGGGCGCCCTGGCCGCCCTGGCCAAGCTGGACCGGCTCCTCCCCCAGCGGCTCCGGACGCAGCTCACGGCCCTGCGGGCGGCCACCGTCTCTCTGTACTCCGACGGCTCGCCCACAGAGCCCGTCTCCACCGAGAGTCTCATCGGGTTGGCCCAGACCTGCGACAACCATCAGGTGGCGACGTTCGCCTACCGCGCCCAGGACGGTCGCCACAGCGAGCGGCGCGTGGAGCCCCACCGCCTGGTGGCCACCGACCGGCGCTGGTACCTGGTCGCCTACGACCTCGACCGCCACGACTGGCGGACCTTCCGCGTCGACCGGGCCTCCTCGGTACGCGTCGTCGGCCACACCTTCGTTCCCCGGCCCCTCCACGACCCGGCCCGGATGGTGGCCGAAGCCATCAGCACCGCCGGCTACGCCCATCGGGCCGTGGTCGTCGTCAAGGCGCCCGGCGAGGAGGTGGCCCGGCTCATCCCGCCCTACGTCGGTGTCACCGCCCCCCACGGTGCCCACACCACGGTGGAACTGGGATTCGACGACGTCGAATGGCTGGCCGGTTACCTGATCGGCCTCGGTCTCGAATTCGAGGCCATCGAGCCCGTCGAGCTGCGGCGGTACATCTCCTCGCTCGGTGAGCGCCTGCACCGCAGTCACCGTGACCCGGAAGCCGAGGGTGTCCCTCGGTAGCGTGCGGTGGGGACAGACCACGAGGAGCAGACCATGGACCGATCAGCAGCGCTCGATTTCATCCGCCACCACCACCGCGCCGTCCTGGCCACCACCCGGGCCGACGGCGAGCCCCAGCTGTCCCCGGTGGCCGCCGGCGTCGACCAGGAGGGCGCCGTCGTGGTGAGCACACGCGAGACGGCGGCCAAGACGAAGAACCTGCGCCGCCGACCCCGTGCCTCGATCGTGGTGCTGAGCGACGGTTTCTTCGGCGAGTGGGTCCAGGTCGAGGGGCCCGTCGAGATCGTCTCGCTGCCCGAGGCCATGGACGGACTGGTGGCCTACTACCGGGAGCTCTCGGGCGAACACCCCGACTGGGCCGAGTACCGCGCCGCCATGGAGGCCGAGCGACGCGTCCTGCTGCGCCTCACCGTCGAACGGACCGGGCCGACGGTGAGCGGCTGACCGTCTCCGTCACCCGGCGACCGGCGTCTCCCGACCGCGACCGGAGGGCCTTGACGGCCCGGTCGTGACCGTGCTCCACTCGAACCGGCGGGCGCCCGCGCTCACCCTTTCTCTGAGCCCTCCGCTCACGCATCTCGACTTCTGTCCCCCGAGGTCACAGACATGCGTCCGCCCGTCCGCCTTCTCCTCCTCCTCGGTGCCGTCGTGGCGGCGGCCACCACCTTCGTCGGCGTGGGCGCCGCCGCCTGGGTGGGGGTCACCGGTGGCGTCGGTCTGCCCGCCGGCCTCGGCGCCGTGGCGCCGGCCCTGGTCCCCGGGGCACCGGCCCCGACCGACGCCACCGTGGCGGCCCGGGCCGTGGCCTGGGCCCTGGCCCGGCTGGGGACCCCGTACCGGTGGGGGGGCGAGGGCGACGGGGGCTTCGACTGCTCGGGCCTGGTGCAGGCGGCCTTCGCCGCCGCCGGCGTCCATCTCCCGCGCGTCGCTCAGGACCAGTACGACGCCGGTCCCCGGCTGCCGCCGGGCGTGGCCCTCGATCCCGGGGATCTGGTCTTCTTCGGGTCCTCGGCCCACGGGGTCGACCACGTCGGGATCGTCGTCGGGACGGGCGAGATGGTCGATGCCCCCCACACCGGGGCCGTCGTCCGGGTGGAGCCCATCTGGTCGGCCGGCTTCGTAGGAGCCACCCGTCCGGCTCCGTGACCGATATCGTCGGCTCATGCCCACCGTGCCGGCACCGATACAGCACTCCCGGTCGGCGGCGCCGGAGCCGTTCGTGGAGCCCTTCGCCGTACGGGCCCTCACCGCCCTGCGCACCCACGGCCCCCTGGTCTTCGGGCTCGATCCCTCGGGGGACCTCCTGATCGAGTGGGGACTGGGCGACACCGCCGACGGGCTGGAGCGCTTCGTCGACATCGTCGTGGACGCCTCGGTGGGGACGGTCGGCGTGGTCAAACCGCAGGCCGCCTTCTACGAGCGCCACGGCTGGCGGGGCATGCGAAGTCTGGCCCGACTGGTCGACGCCTGCCGGACGGCGGGGGTCCTCGTCCTCCTCGACGCCAAGCGCGGGGACGTCGGCTCGACCAACGAGGCCTACGCCGAGGCCTACCTGGGGCCCGAGGCGGGGATTCCGGTGGACGCCATCACCGTCACCCCGTATCTCGGCCTGGCCGCCATGCAGCCCATCTTGGACAGGGCCGTGGCCAACGGCGCCGGCGTCTTCATCGTGACCCGGTCCTCCAATGCCGAAGGACGGGCCATCCAGGGGGCCCGCCACCCGAGCACGACGACGGTCGAGCACCAGCTCGTCGTCGACATCGCCGCCGAGAACCGCCGCGTAGCACCGGACACCATCGGTCCGATCGGCGCCGTCTTCGGCCCCACCCACGGGCCCCCCACCGAGTTCGATCTCTCCACCATGAACGGGCTCTTCCTGGCGCCCGGCGTCGGCGCCCAGGGTGCGACGCCGGCGGACGTGGCCGCCTGCTTCGCCGCCTGCCCCGATCGCGTTCTCCCCTCGGCCTCGCGATCCCTGCTCGCCGCCGGTCCGGACCCGGCCCGTCTGCGCGCCGAGGCGCAGCTCCTGGCCGCCGAGCTGCAAAGGCTGCTCGGCCCGTAACGGTCGCCACGAGCCGACGAGGGGGAGACGCGATGGGTCAGGTCAACACGGCGCGCGGTCCGGTCGACGCCGGGGCACTCGGCCCCACCCTGATGCACGAGCACGTCTTCGTGCGTTCCCCGGAGGTGGCCTCGAACTGGCCCACCGGTTGGGACCCCGACGTCCGTGTGGCCCAGGCCGTCGAGCGCCTCCAGGAACTGCACGGCGCGGGGATCGGCACCATCGTCGACCTGACCGTGGTCGGGCTGGGACGCGACATCGAGTTGGTCCAGAAGGTGGCCGAGCAGGTGGATCTCCACATCGTGGTGGCCACGGGCCTCTACACCTACAACGACCTCCCCCATTTCTTCGACTACCGCTCGGGGGCCTTTCGACCGAGCGGTGTCGACGTGCTCGACGAGTACTTCCTCCACGATATCGAAAATGGTATTTCCGGTTCCGGCGTGCGTCCGGGCATCCTGAAGTGCGCCACCGACGAGCAGGGGCTCACCCCCGGCGTCGAGCGGGTGCTGCGATCGGTGGCCCGGGTCCACCGTCAGACGGGGCTCCCCATCTCCACCCACACCCATGCCCACTCCAAGCGCGGCCTCGATCAGCAACGTGTCTTCACCGAGGAGGGCGTCGACCTCGAACGTGTCGTGGTGGGCCACAGCGGGGACTCGACCGACCTGGCCTACCTCGAAGAGCTCCTCCGGGCGGGATCCACCTTGGGTATGGACCGATTCGGCGTCGACGCCTACTGCCCCACCGAGAAGCGGGTCGACACCATCGCCCGGCTGTGCGACGCGGGATGGTCCGAGCGCCTCGTCGTCTCGCACGACGCCGGGTGCCACATGGACTGGTTCGACGACGAATTCCTCGCCCAGGTCCAACCCAACTGGAACTTCATGCACATCAGCCGCGACGTCCTGCCCATGATGCGGGAGCGGGGCATCTCCGAGGACCAGATCGACGCCATGATGGTCCACACCCCCCGTCGGATCCTCGACCACGGACCGGGGTACTAGTCATCGCCCGTCACCGTCGGCTTCCACGATGATCGGGGGTGCATGATGTGGTCACCCACCCCTCCGATGCTGCGGCCCATCGGCGTCGGTGAGCGGCTCGACGCCGCGTTCAAGCTCTACGGGCGCAACTTCCTGTCGATGGCCAAGGCGGTCCTGGTCATCGCCATCCCCGCCGGGGTGGTCGAGGTCCTCATCTCCCTGTCGACCTCCCTGCCCAAGGGCACGACCACCCAGACGGCGTTCGGCACCACCACGACCCACTACTCGGCGACGGATCTGTGGACATTCTTCGCCGGCTTCGTCCTTCTCCTCGTCATCGCCGAGATCGCCACCGCCATCGCCACGGCCAGCTGTTACGGCATCGTCGCCAACGCCTATCTGGGGCAACCGGTGGAATGGCGCACGGCGCTCAGGCAGGGTGCGGGCCGAATCCTCTCGATCGCCTGGATCATCCTCCTGATCTTCCTGGCCATGGTCGTCCCCGCCCTCGGAGTCGCCGCCGTCGCCCTGGTCTTCGCCGTGGTTCACGCCAACGTGCTGGCGATCCTCATCGGCGTCCTCGGGGGCATCGCCTGGTTCGTCTACTTCGTCTGGTTCAACGTCTGCAGCAGTCTCGCCGTCCCCACCCTCATGATCGAGGACATTCGTGGTTGGGCGGCGGTCCGCCGCAGCTTCCATCTCATTCGGGGGAACTGGTGGTCCACCTTCGGCACCGAGCTCCTCGCCGGGTTGATCGTCGGCGTCTTCAGCATCGTCCTCGGCATCATCGCCGCCGTGGTGCTCGCCACGTCGCACAACAACACGACGGCGTCCGCCATCGTCGATTTCTTCACCCGCACGGCGACGCTGGCCGTCGCCACCCCGTTCAGCGCCGCCGTCTTCGTCATCATCTCGATCGACCTCCGAGTGCGCAAGGAAGGATTCGACATCCAATTGCTGGCGTCCCACATGGGCGTCGCACCCACCAGCTCGGCAATGTCGTTCCTCCGACGGGCACCCGGGGCCGGCTACCCACCGCCGCAGGGTTACCCACTACCGCCCGGCTACCCACCACCGCAGGGCTACCCACCACCGCAGGGCTACCCACCACCGCAGGGCTACCCACCACCGCAGGGCTACCCACCACCGCAGGCGTACCCACCACCGCAGGGCTACCCACCACCGCAGGCGTACCCACCGCCGCTGCCGGTTCCGCCACCGGTACCTCCTCCACCCCCCGCGCCGGGCCCGCCTCCCGAGGCGGGACCCGACGAGCCGGGTTAGGCGCCGTGCCGGGGTCCTCGAGCTTCTCCTCGTCGGCACGCCAGCAGGCCCGGGACATCCTGGCGAAGCCCCCCTACCGGACGACGCCATCGCACCCCCCCCGCCCCTTGGCCGGGGTGTTCCACGCCATCGGGCGGGCGCTCAACGCCGCGCTCGGCGGTCCCGCCCGCTGGGTCTATCGCCACCTCCTCGTGCACGTCGGCCACGGCTTCCGGTCGGCGTTCGGCGGCTGGTGGGTGGTGGTCCTGGGTGTCATGGCCGTCGCGCTCGGAGTCGCCGTCGGCGTGCTGATCGCCAGACGCCGGGTGCGGGTCTCCGCCCGGGGATCGACGGCGAGGTCCACGGAGGGGGGCACGGAGGATCCCCACGAGATCGAACGGCGGGCCGAGATGGCGGAGAGCTCGGGTGATCACGAGACGGCGGTCCGCCTGCGCTTCCGGGCGGGACTCCTGCGGCTGCAACGCCGGGGCGTCATCGTCAACCAGGACGCGCAGACGGACCGGCAGTTGTCCGTGACGCTCCACTCCCCCACCTTCGACGCCCTGGCCGGTCGGCACGAGATGATCGTCTACGCCGGCGACCGCGCCACCTCGGTGGACGCGGCGACGGCGCGCGCCGCATGGCCCCGTGTGCTCGAGGAGTTCCGATCGGGCGATGCCGAGGACGTGCCGGTGGGATCGCCATGACGGCAGGGGCACCGACGCCGGGTCTGTCGCCCTCGCCACCATCGGCCACCGAGCGGTGGCGAGGCATCCCCCTCCGCTGGCGGATCGTGCTGGTCGTGCTCGCCGCGGTGGCGGGTGCCGAACTCGCCTCCTCCACCGTCACCGGGCTCGGCGGTGGCGGGAGCGGCGCATCGGGACCGTCGTCCTCCTACGACAGCTCGGGCTCGGGGACCGGAGCGCTGGCCCAACTCCTCTCCGAGCGCGGGTACCGGATCGACCGCCTGACCGACTCGCTGGGCCAGGCGACGCTGCCGGCCGACAGCACCGTGTTCGTCCTCGACCCCACCTCGTGGGACGCGTCGGACACGGAGACCCTCGAACGCGCCGTGTCGAAGGGTGACCGGGTGGTGCTGGGTGGGCGATCACCGGGACGAGGCGTCGTGCGCTCCCTGCTCGGCGTCACCTCACCGCCCGCGTGGCGGCCGACGCCGGCCGGAACCTCGCATCCGGTGGTCGACCTGCCCGAGGTGACCGGTGTGCGCACCGTGGTCGCCACCGGGAACGGGACGTACGCCATGGCAGCGGCCCGGTCGGGTGGGCCGGTGCCTCTCCTGCAGGGTCCGGGGGGCACTCTCGCCCTGGTGGCCCAGGGACGGGGGACCGTCGTGCTGCTGGCGTCGTCGTCACCGCTGGCCAACGGCTCCCTCGGACAAGCCGACAACGCGGCGCTGGCACTCGACCTGGTGGCTCCGGGGTCCGTTGTCGTCTTCGACGAGTACGACCACGGTTTCGGGCGTCCCGGCACCGGCCTGTCCGGACTGCCGGCGTCGTGGCGGTGGGGTCTCGGGATCGCCCTCCTGGCCGTCGTGGTGTGGATCCTGTCGGCGTCCCGCCGGTTCGGCCCTCCCGACGGACCGGGTCGGATCACGGTCCCGGCGCGCGTCCGGTACGTCGACGCCATGGCCACGTTGCTCTCCACCCGGCCGATCCACCAGGTGGTCGACGCCGTGGCACCGGTGCGCGTCGAGGCCCGGCGGCGGCTGTGCCGACGGCTCGGGCTACCGGTCGACGCGCCCGACGACGTCCTGGCCGAACGCCTGGGGGGCGGGTGGGACGTCACCGCGCTGCCCCACGGACTGGCCGACGCCGTGCTCGGTCCCCCGCGTTCGGCCGAGGACGTGGTGGCCGTGGGCAGGGCCCTGGCAGAGCTCGATCGGGAGGACAGAAATCGATGAGAATCCAGCGATGACCGAACCGCCGTCCCCCCCGCCGTCGGCGTCGCCGGCCGGCGCCCTGGCGCAGCTCCGGCTGGCCGTCAACGAGCAGGTGGCCAAGGTGGTGGTCGGACAGACGTCTCTGGTGGACGCCATCCTCGCCGCCATCGCCGTCGGCGGTCACCTCCTCCTGCGCGGTCCGCCCGGGGTGGCCAAGACCCTGCTCGCCTCGGCCGTGGCCCGGGCCACCACCCTCGACACGCGCCGCGTGCAATTCACCCCCGACATGCTCCCCTCGGACGTGACGGGGACGCTCGTCCTCAGGGGTTCGGAGCTGGCCTTCCGGGCCGGCCCCGTCTTCACCAACCTCCTCCTGGCCGACGAGATCAACCGGACACCGCCCAAGACGCAGGCCGCCCTGCTCGAGGCCATGCAGGAGGGTCAGGTCACCGTCGACGGCGCTGCCCACCCGCTCCCCCAGCCGTTCACGGTGCTGGCCACGTTGAATCCAATCGAATACGAGGGGACCTACCCCCTCCCCGAAGCACAGCTCGACCGCTTCCTGATGCAACTGACGGTGGGGTATCCCACGGCGCCCGACGAAGAGGCGCTCCTGCGCCTGCGTCACGTCGGGGTCTCGCCGGCGACGCTCGACGACGTGCGACCGGTGGCCACCGTGCAGCAGCTCATGGCCGCGCGCGCCGAGGTCGATGCCGTCACCGTCAGCGATCCCGTCATCGCCTACGTGGCGGCGGTGATCCGTCGCACCCGTGAGCTGCCGGCCGTCACCCTCGGCGCCAGCCCCCGCGCCGGCGTCCACCTCCTGGCGGCGGCGCGGGCCTGGGCCTGCCTGAACGGACGGACGTACGTGGTTCCCGACGACGTGGCGTCACTGGCCACCCCCGTCCTGCACCACCGCCTGATTCTCACGCCGGAGGCCGAGCTCGACCGCTTCACCCCCGAACAGGCCCTCCAGGCCGTCTTGTCGACCGTGCCCATCCCCCGCTGACGGTGGCGGGTCCCCCCACGGTGGCAACGGGTCGGGGGCACGGCGGAGGACCGCGTCCCACCCGCTGGGTGGCCGTCGCTCTGGCGCTCACCGCCGTGGTCACCGTGATCGTCCCCGTCGGTGTCGTCGTCCCCTGCCTGGTGGTGGTGGCGTTGGCCGGAGCCGTCGTGGTGGATCTCGTCGTGGCGGGCCGGATGCACGTCGAGGCGAGGCGCACGGCGGTACCGACGCTGGCACTGCGCGTGCCGGTCCCCTATGCGGTGGCCGTCCCCGTCCCCGTCGCCTCGGCCCGGTCGGTCCGCCTGCGACAACCGACCCCGCCCGAACTGTCGGTGGCACCGGACGACGTCGCCGGTGACGAGCTCGTCGGCGAGCTGACTGGGCTGCACCGGGGCGTCCACCGGCTGCCGCCGGCCGTCGTCCGGGTCACCGGCCCCATCGGTCTCGGATCCTGCGACCATCGCGTCGGCACCGACCAGACGGTGACCGTCTTCCCCGATCTCCCCAAGGCGCGCCGGCTGGCGGCGGCCCGCCGGCAGGGCCGGTCCAGCGACGAAGGCCGTATCCGGAGCCGGCTCGGGATCGGAACCGAGCTCGAGAGCATCCGCGACTACTCCCCCGACGATGACGTGCGTCAGATCAACTGGGTGGCCAGCGCCCGCGTGGGCCGGGCCATGTCCAACCAGTACCGCGTGGACGAGAACCGCGACCTGGTCTGTGTGGTGGACACGGGGCGACTGATGGCGTCGCCCGTGGGGCCGGTCACCCGGCTCGACGTGGCTCTCGATGCGGTCGCCGCCCTGACCGTGGCGGCCGAGGACGCTGGCGACAGGGTCGGTGCGCTGTCCTTCGCCGCGGCCGTCACCCGGCAGATGAGCCCGCGCCGCCGGGGCGCCGAGGCTGTCGTCCGCTCCTTGTTCGATCTGGAGCCGACCGAGGTGGAGAGCGACTACGACCGCGCTTTCATCGCCTTGGGAGGCCACAAGCGCGCCCTCATCGCACTGTTCACCGACCTCGTCGACGAATCGGCGTCGCGCTCTCTGCTGGCGTCGGTCCCGGTGCTCGTCCGCCGTCACGCCGTCTTGATCGCCACGTGTCGTGACCCCGACCTGACGGCCGCCGTCGCCGACCGGCCCCACGACGTCCGCGACGTCCTGCGCTCGGCGGTGGCCCTCGACATACTCGAGAGCCGTCACCGGGCGGCCAGCCTGCTGCGGTCCATGGGGGCGACCGTGGTCGAATCACCGCCGGACACGCTCGGCTCAGCCTGTGTCCACGCCTACCTGATGCTCAAACAACGGGCGCGGCTCTAGCGGTCGGACCCCGTCGACCTCTGCTCTCCCACGGAAGATCACCAGCGACCAGAAGCCGCCGGCCAGGACGGCGCCCACCACCACGGCGGGGATGGTGGGCAGGTTCCACGGCGTGATGAACCCTTCGGTGAGCCCGGCCACCACCAGGAAGATGATCGTCCCCAGGGTGCAGGCACCGATGACGGGGACGAGCCGGCCCAGTGCCTCCGAGCGGGTGCGACGGGCGGGGTCGATCAACGCCCGGGCGATGGCCAGGCCACCTCCCCCGGCCAACGAGATGCACGACAGCTCCAACAGGCCGTGCGGGACCACCAGGCGGACGAACTCGTCGAATCCGCCGCCGCGCCATTCGACGGCTCCGAGCACACCGAGGAGCGCCCCGTTGTAGGCGAGGGAGTAGGCCGTGAGGAGACCGAAGGTGAAGCCGCCCGCCAGGGCCAGGAACGCCACCTCGATGTTGTTGACGAAGATCCCCACCGCCAGCCCGGCGCGCGCCGGCACGGAGATCCCGTAGAAGCCGCCGTGGAACGAATGGCCGGTGGCGTGAAAGCCGGCGGGCAGGATCCCGATGGCGGCGGCCGGGTCCACCAGAGCCCAGACCGCACCGAGGGCGGTGCAGCCGAACATGACTCCGGCGGCGATCCCCACGCACCGGATGTTCTGCCGGATGCGCCGCCACAGACCGAGGGAGAGGAACTCCCGCGGCGTCTCGTCGCGCCCGGCCCGGCTGTACACGACGCCGTAGGCCGATCCCACCAGGGCCTGCAACCGCAGTGTGCCCGCCGTGCCGGGGAAGGATCGGCGGGC